>Ga0334900_1001357_pt1 | contig 27081 bp, 38 predicted proteins | sample GraSluR3_MG_2_FD_207231 | JGI IMG/M metagenome (GOLD analysis project Ga0334900, IMG submission 207231) | Sludge microbial communities from methane-producing bioreactor in Wageningen University, Netherlands - Granular Sludge_31_08-R3 | ecosystem: Engineered > Bioreactor > Anaerobic >...
TATTCTGCAGCAGCTTCAACAGTCGAAAGAAACGGACGCTTTAGAATGCCAATGTACAAACAAGCTGGTAACAGCATACCAGTAAATATTTTTGAGAGTATTTTTGAAATACTACTCTAACGGAGAAGATCAATGCCTAAACTTTTGACATTTTTACCTAAAAATAAAGAAGAGATCAATAAAAAGATTGATCTCTTCACAGACATTAAGCAAATACAAATGTTGCGTTGCAATACTATCACGCCTGCTGACGTGAATTACACATTAAAAAAATTAGAAGAGCAAAAAGGAGAATTATAATGGATAATCAAAAATTTATCGAAAAATGCAAAGAATTAGTAATGGACTATACAAACGATCACATAGACAAAAGTGATAAAACACAAATATATATTGAAGATGTTTTCATTGTTTGGAGTTGTAAAACACTTCAGAACAGCAAGGCTCTTTTAAGCACAACTGTTTCAGACGGGATGTATTACGAATGTACTTTGAACGGCGATAAAAAAGAAATCTATTTCGATGCCTATAAAAAATGGGAAAACAAAGCGATTAACGTTGCTGAATAGTTCAGGTAGCGACCATTATCAAGGAGGTTTTAGGAATGGATGAATACTTTTGTCCGGCATGCGGCGAAGAAATGAAGCAATGGCAAGGGTCGATTTACGAATGCAACGATTGCGGCAACATGATCGATATGGACATTTTTGAAGATGAGGAGGACGGCGAATGAAAGTAGATATTCAATTATTACCTTGCGAAGTCGAAGTGGTAACAAAAAGAGAACATGGATTTGTGAAAGAGACCAAGTGGGTGAATGCAGGCTTGTATGACTTTTTCCAATTCAGCAAGCCTATCGAGCCTTCACTATTGAAGGGTGGTCATCCAGGTGGAGTGATAGCCTATCCTGTAGCCGTTGTTCGTCTGGAAAACGGCAAGTTTAAAACCGTCAATGCTAATGAAGTGAGAATGAAGCCGCAGGAGGAAGAATAATGCCAGAGAAAAGAATTGAATGTAAATACTGTGATAGTACATTGCCTCCAAGTGATTGTGACGGCGATTTAGTATGTAGTAACTGTGGTGCTGAATGGGCAGATGCTAGATGTGTGATTGAAGTTTCTGACCTCGAATTAGAACAAGAGCGCCGAGAGGCAGAAGAGTACGAGTGGGAAACAGAGGATGAGGATTATTGGTTCTGCTAACCACGCCTATCACATAAAAAAAGTGCTCCAGATAAGTATAAATAAGCCCAGAGCACTAATGAGACAATATTAGTCTTCAATTACAACTCGTTGAACGACAGCTAAGTTGATTAAACGGGAATTACTAGTTTGTGTATGTTTTACATGAATCCAATTGGGTTCTTCAGGAAGTTCATCAATGAGCGTGTTAGCGTGAAAGCTATTACCGCGATCATAGCGAAATGCAACTTCTTTTCCGCTTTTTAAAGTATCAATGATTATTTGTTTTATCATATTTTCTCACCCCTTTCTAATGAAAGTATATCATTTTGAAAGATTATTTTAAAAATTATTTTGGCTAACTCAGTCTATCAAGTAAGAATCTATGTGATCATTAATCGATTTTTTGATCACATAGAATTTAGGAGGTATTTATGAATAAACAAGATAAGAAAAAATTGACGAAACATATAGAACTCAATCAACACATGACAGAAATTAGTATGTTTGGCAGAACAGCAGTAGTAGACGTTGTTCCATCAGATCGACTTATAGACTTAATTGATGAGTTAGCGAGTCCAGTCAAAGTGCCGAAATTCGTTGGAGAATTACTTGACTATTATCGTAATTCTACTGACGTCGACTTATTGGCGCTGCTCATCTGCTTCAAAGATTGGTACTTTAGAAAAGACAAACTCAGCGAGAATGAAGAGGCGATTGATTGGCTTGTTAGACATCCAGAAAAATTTATGAAGGCATGGCTAGACGGCTACGAAGTCGAGGAAGAACCGAAGTGGGTGGTTAAAGTTGGTAATTTATATTTTTGTGGTTGGGAAGATACCACTGCTCAATTTGTGATGAACACGGTGCTTGGTGAAGATGAGTCGATTATCAAATATAAAAATGAGGGAACAGCTTCTTCGGTGGCTAAAAATCTCGGCGGCACAGTCGAGAAAGTGTAGGTGGCGGAATGAATACTAGAGACAAAATACACTCAGCAATAAATGAACATATTGATATTGAGGATACTTATGCATATTTCTTAACTAGGGAAAAAAGTTCATTTTCAGTTGGAACAGTAACATTAGATGACTTCGAGGAATGGACTGATAGTGATGTTGCTGATTTAACTGATTCGATAATGGAAAAGATAAACCCCGAACTCAACGAAAACCAGCAAATTGTATTAGATTGGCTGAAAGAAGCGCATCAAATTGGATGGCATGTATTGGAACTCTTCGATACTTTGCTAAACAGAAACTATATTGGTTTTGATGAAAAAGAGCATTCAAAAATGGATAGGGCACGCACGGCGATACTTGTAATGGGCGAAACAGAGGTGTTCCAAGTCCTAGCAGCCTTCGCGGAATGGGGAAAGGAAAAGGTGGCGAAATGAACATTAGAGTAGAACTGTTAGCTAGGATTGAAAAAAGCGTCAAGGATGAGTTTACTTTTGGGAATGAGAGCATACCGCAAAGCCACTGGTATAACATCGAAAAAAGATATGAATCTACTGGGGAATTGGGAACATTAATCCAAATAACTCAATTCACCGATAATAGACGCGCGCAAGCGGTTGTTTTAATGGACTCAGGCGAGTTTGTTGAGGTGGACGGCCTAGATACTATTAAAGCGCTTGAAGAGGTGGCGGAATGAAAATCAGCCTTCAAACAATGCATTCATTAGCCATCTCATTGGCTCCCAGTTTTCCGTATTCTGTAGAACAAATCTTTCGTGAGGCTACAAAGCTCAAATCTAAGTTTGAAACTATTGAGGATTTAGAACCAGCATTAAAAAGACGCTTGGAAAAAAGAATGAGGTATGGATATTAGATCCGGTAACCGAAACGATTAAGGAGGTTTTTGAATGAAGTTTTCGGATGAATTATTTGAATTGTTAGATTCAGAGGAAACTGAAGGTCGTGATGATCGTTTCCCTGGTTATCAAGATCAATATACTCAGGGATACTTGCGTGGAATCGAAACGGCTGCTAATTATGTCGAAAGGTTAGAAAAGACAAACGACGGAGCGATAGAAACGCTCAAGCAGAACATCAAACGGTTCTTTTGCAAAAAAGGAGGGTGACTATGATACCGAAGTTTAGAGTTTGGTGTAAGAACAGAAAACGATGGGAGCGAGATGTGTGCTATATACAACAGGATGGATTGCTTTACCAACGGTCTAAAGGGTCAGAACGACTGATCCCGATACTCTCTAAAAATCATGCTGTAATGCAATCAACAGGAATGGAAGACAAAAACGGCGTTGAGATTTATGAAGGAGATATTGTCCTTTTTACAATAGAAGATGGGTTCGACTATGTATATGGTAAGCCGGGAAGAATTAATTTGTCCCTACAATGGGGTGCTGGAGTAAGAGCAATTTCGAGTGGGAATTATCCATTAAGAAAATGTAGGGAAGTGAGAATCATCGGCAACATCTATGAAAATCCAGAACTATTGGAGGTGAAGTAATGTTACCGAAATTTAGAGAGTGGGACCCAGTGAGACAAAAGATACACGGAAAAGGAATGTCCTATAGTGTCAGAGAAGAATTTGATGACAGTGTAAATTTTAGGTTTGATCACGAGGAAGATTTGGATTATACAACAAGGCTTAATGAAACGGATCGGAATGGAACGCCATATAGAAATTTGATGATGTCGACAGGGTTGAATGACAAGAATGGTACTGAGATTTACGAAGGTGATATCGTACACGTATTAGATTCGGAGCAGATCAATCAAAGAGATGAAAACGGCGCATATATCGATGCCTTCTTTGAAGAAATAGATGAAATTGATTCTGTTGTATTTGTTGATGGATGTTTCAAGTTAAAGAGAACCGGTTTTGATGTATGTATCTGTAAATCAGTTGAAGACTTCAAAATTATTGGCAACATCTACGAGAATCCAGAGTTATTGGAGGCGAGAGAATGAAATTAAAAGAAATAATTGAGCAACATACTTTAAAAGTTGCATACTGTGGTCATTGCGAGTGTGGAGAACGAAAGTATGATTTAATAACGGATCATAATCTCGCTTATCCACCAATTCATGAGTCGACTATTAGGGAAGTAAAACCAGAGTTGTTGGAGGTGGAAGGATGATCATCCAAAGTAGTAAGAAACTGTCGAAATGTACCAAAGAAGAATTAGTCCTTTTACTCAGAGGTGAAGTAGAAAATCGATCGAAATTGATAAAGCTACTAGAAAAGGAATGGGACCAACATAATGAGGAAATCGAGGATCAAAGATTTCCCAAATATCAAAGTCCTGAAAAGGTATCTTTTTTGGCCGGAATGGAAACAGCGATTAATTCAGTCAAAAGATTTTATGAAATTAAGTAGATCCGCTAACGTCGCCAATAGAGGTTTAGGAGGGGTGTGAATGAGCACGACAGAGGCTGTTTTTCGAATCATTTTGTTTATCGTTACATGGCGTTTAGTCGCTTCTATATTCAAGTCGTACAATAAAGCAATTAATGAACTGAATAAACGAATGAAAACGTTGGAGACACAAAACGATCTCTACATTGAATTCATTATGAAATTGAATGAAATTTTGAATAAAAGTGATAGCAAAGATACAGAACGACGGGGGAAGAATGATTGAGTAGAAATGATTATCTCATAAACGAATTAGACAGGAAATTTGCGAATTACCCGAATTACAATAGAGAAATCGCGATTCGAAAAGAAGAACTAAAAATGAAAGAGGCTGATGAGAACATTGGTGGCGGCAAAGGGAATATACGTAGCAATCCTGTTGAACAGCAAGTAATTAAAGAGTTATCTGATCCGTATATTGTCAATCGGCAGCTTTGGAAGAAATGTATCAAGGAGACACTGGAAGGACAAAGCTCTGAAATCAGAATGCTTATGGAACTAAAGTATTGGGGGGAAGATAGCTGGATGGATTGGGTATCTTTTGGTAAAAAGCATGGATACGCTAGAACACCTATATATCGAATTAGACAAAAGGTTCTATCTGATTTTGGTAGACGCATAGGCGAAATAAATTAATTTGGGAAAGAATCGCGTAGTTTTCCCGTGTCAATAGGGTCTAAAATGATAAAGTAGATAATCCATCAAGCAGACGACTCAACCTAACTTTATTGGCATGAAGTTTCTCCTTATACCTCTTAACATACAAACGTCTAGCTTGGTGGATTTAATGGCGGCACACAAAAAATAAATGATGAATGGAGTTGAAAAGCTTCATTTCTTTTAAAGTTCACGTGCCGTCTTTATATTATGTCACTGTGGCGGAAGTAGAAGACGTTAAATAACTAATGCTAACAATTTGGTTGTTCCGGTATAGGACTTGACTATAGGTTGGTAAGTGAGTGGGGCAGTACCACTCCAGTGACTTAGACGTGTAGCTCAGTTGGTAACCTCGTTTCACGTCAATAGCAACCGAGGATAGGTGGAGTTGTGGAGAGTGAAAGCTCGTGTAGGTTGCTTAATACATATTTGGTTAGATGGTCGGAGTTAGTAATTAAACTAATTCCACGATGGCTTGGATTGAATCGGTAACCCTGTCTATCCGATACAAAACCAAGGGAGCCTCTTAAGAATGCCAATACGCCTTGGTCGTAATACAACCAATCACTGTCACCTTACGCGGGTGGCGTGTCGTTTCAGAATATAACTCAAGGATCCGTGTTAGATGTCTGACTCGAAAAAGAAAAACGCCTGACGAGGTGACCGATAGTTTACTGGTTTTTAATCGGTGATAGTACATAATCAAGATCACTCATCGAGTGGTCTTTTTATTTTGGCCGAAAACCTACATTTTCGATGGCCGATTGTTGGAGGGAAAATAATTATGGACGATGAATTAATTAGTGAAGCTAGAAAGATAGCAATTGACTTTAACGGGGTTGAACAAAAATTAAAGCCAGTTCATTTACAACACAGAATGCGAATTGGAATCAACAGAGCAACAAAGCTATATGAGCAGTTAAAGAATGAAGGCTTAGTTTAGCGGTCTCCTCGTGAGGCTGTTTTTATTTTGCGCACAAAAATAGACCACCGTTTACACGATGGCCAAGTGAAAAACAAACTTTTAAAGGATTCACCCTAAAGGGATTATATCATTGTAACGCTTACAGGACAATATAAGGAGGGAACTAAAATGTATCGTCCACAATATCTCGAACAACGATATGAAGAAACTTGTATTTATGCCGGTTCAGATTTAGAACCTTACCTAACAATTCGAAAGCCAATAAAGAGTAATACATATAAACGTAAAGAAAACAATGAAATCACTAGGCAATACGGAAGAAAGATACATCGAAGAAAGGACTGATCCAAATGAGAACCCACTGGTACATTTCATTAGCAGGGAACTATCCGCAGCGCGCAATGTCTGCCCAGATAGCTAAACGCTACACGATAGTCGAGCTGACAGACGAAGCAACACCACAAGAGATAGATCAGTATAAGTTGGTTCTCGTTGGTATCGGCTGGTTTAATGATGAACATATACAGGCAAACATAAAGAGGTGGTTGTGATGACATACTTTGAATACTTACAGCAGTGCTTTAATCACGCAAAAGACAAATTACCGAACACATACACTGTGGATGATGTAGCTATATATGTATTGAAGACAGAGGGGCATAGCAGTCCTGAGTATGATAATAAGGAGCAGACACTTGCATGGTTTAGATTCTTTAAATGGATTAAGGAGGAAGAGTGATGTTTTGGAACAGGAAAGATGAACCTTTTATTGTTAGACAACAGCCGGATTATCCAAAGGTATTTATTAGAACGCCTCATAAAGATATAGAAGGGTATATAGAAGAGGATCATCTAGATCCCTTAAACAATAGAGATAAGGTGTTCGTAGTCCGTGCCGCAAGCAACTTGATTGGAGTGACTATCAAAGAAGTAGAGGCCAACGATTGGTACATGAAGATAGTACACAAAGGAGAAACATTGTACGAAACGAAACCTAACCTGCTAGAAATAAAACTAAAGAATACAGATTCTGTGCCGGAAGTATATTACAAAGGTGAGAGATTAGATGAACTGCCTAAAGGTTTGGTAGATATCTCATATCATTGGAGAACTAATAACTTTACTAATGATGATTATGGAGCAAATGATATTCATATCGAATACTATTCAACAACGAATGATGAATACCTAGATAAGAAGATCATTGGGCATAAGAGAGACATGTAGATGGTAGAACCCAGACCACGTGACGAGATAGACAAACTATATAAGACCAATAGATGGAGTAAACTTCGCAAGGTTATAATTGCTCGTGACTTCGGGCTGTGCCAAGAGTGCAAGCGTCGTGGACTAGTAGTGAAAGGTGTAGTAGTTCATCACATCATAGAAGCAAGAGAAGATATATCAAAGTTCTGGGATCAGGACAACCTAGAGCTTGTGTGTCTTGCTTGCCATAATAAAGATCATCCTGAAAGATCAGGAGGAGAAAAGAAAGTAAAAACAAAGAGAAAGGTTGTGAAGTTCTATGCTACTAAAGAATAGCAACGAACAAATTGATTGGATAGAAAAAGTTATTGATACTTTAGAAAAAGTGAAGGATCAAGCTAAAGATAATACGTCTCAACTTGATCAATGTGAGTACACAGCTTCAAACTCTATGCCGAACACCTTTGGAGAAACTGAGCACAGGATAGACTTGATGCTCATGTTCACTGACAAGAGTAGCCCCCCTACCTTGAAAAGTAAAAACTGAAGTGGCGCAAGACCGGTGCGCTCCTTCCTTTACAGTTTTACCGCTTTTCAAGTTTTATATGGTTAGGTGACTCTTAATTTAGAAAGAAGGTGATAAGATGCCACAACCAGCAAAAAGCGCAAAACTTCAGCTGCTGCAAAAGAATCCGAACAAAAAGAATGTGAAAGAGCTCAAAAAAAGAGCTGAAGCAGAAGAACGTCTACAGATGAAGAGCGACAATATCCGAGCCCCAGAGTGGTTAAACGAGACCGCTGTGAGGGCTTTTAATTTTCTTAAAGATGAACTACTGGAAATTGAATTGATTACAAACGGTGATGTTTATCCATTAGCGATGTATTGCTACTGGTATGCAGAACACATGAATCTTCAAGCTCAGGCAGCATTGACGCAAGCAGAAAATCCTGAAGCAATTGGAAACCCATTGATCAAACAGCTGGATACATGTTCCAAAAATATGCGTTCATTCGGTAGTGACCTAGGCTTATCGCCTTCTGCAAGAGCGAAACTTGCTATTAAGTTGTCACAGGATGATGGTGATGACGAATGGACTTAATGTCTCTTTCGTATTCAGAGCTTGAAAAGTGGTGGGAGAATTACAAAGAAGAGCAATCTTCTTGGGGCGGGGTATTGTTAGAACCGTATCCTGAGTTACTCACTACTTGGTATGCAGAACGTTTGATTGATGGTTCTATACTTGCTAGTAAAGAAAATATTCTCGCTGCAAAACGCCATATGATGGATTTGAAACGCCAAGGAACAGAAGATTTTCCGTGGATCTTTGATGAAGCGGCAGGTCATAGGCCAATTCGTTTCATCGAAGAAAATTGTCGACCGACAGAAGGAGATTTTGAACGATTTGTATTGCAACCTTGGCAACATTTTATCATTGGGTCTATGTTCGGTTGGGTTCACAAAGAGACAGGCGTACGACGGTTTCGTGAAGCACTAACGTTTGTTGGTCGTAAGAACGGTAAAACCTCACTGATTAGTGGTTTATCAGCATATATGCTTGGATACGACAATGAGCAAGGTGCCAACGTGTATGTATTAGCGAATGCAAAAGATCAAGCCTCAATCTTATTTGATAAAACTAAAGAAATGGTCAAGCAATCACCACGATTAGACAAGAAGTATAAACCACAACGATCGGTGATTAAGGACGAAGCTACATTTTCAAAGATGGAAGCGAGAGCATCTGACAGCAAAAAGTTAGATGGATTGAATACACATTTTGCAATTTTCGATGAAATCCATGAGTTCATAAATTTCAAACTGATTAATGTTATCAAGAAATCCCGGGGAACTAGACGACAGCCATTGATTACTTATATCACAACAGCTGGTTATGTTCTAGATGGACCACTAATGCAATATTATGACAACGCACTCGATTGTTTAGAACATCTTGAAGATGGGCTAGATGAACGAGTATTTTACTTTATAGCAAAATTAGATGATGTATCAGAAGCGGATGATCCAAGAAAATGGATTAAAGCTAATCCGAACATCGGTTTAATGTCATTTGTTGATCTGGTTACTGACTGGAAGACAGAACGCAACAGTCCTCAAGAACGCGCCGATTGGATTACTAAACAGTTCAATCTTTTTTCAGATATTGACGAACTGTCGTTCTTGGATATGCAGACAATCAATAAGAACAATAAAGAAATTGATTGGGAAACAATGAAAGATCAGGAGTGTGTGGCTGGCTATGACTTATCAGAAACGCAGGATTTTACATCTGCAAATTTAGAATTTCCTATCTATGAAACCGGAGAAATTGCAGTTCTTGAGCATAGTTGGATTTCGCAGGAAAGATACAACAATGATAACAACAAGCAAAGATTAGATGCATGGATAAAATCAGGAGATTTGACTGTCACACCTGGCAGCTATGTGGATTATCAGTTTGTATTTGAATGGTTTATTGAACAATCAAAAGAATTCAAAATTTTGAAAGTCAGATACGATCGTAGGAATAGTCTAATTCTGAACCAACAAATGATTGATTATGGTTTTGTAATGGAAGAAGCAATCCAAGGATTTACAACTTTAGGGGGTCCAATGAAGGACCTTAAAGAACGTTTTTTAGATGGAAAAGTAATATATAACAAGCAAAAGATATTCCGATGGTATTTATCTAACGTGAAACTCGTTCAAGATAGAAACAATAACTGGATGCCAACTAAGCAATCAAAAAATCGGAAAATCGATGGTTTTGCTGCATTGCTGAACAGCCACGTAAGTGTGGTAGAAATGTTTGCAAATAAATCAAAACAAACTGCGAATGTCGGCTTTATAAGTATCAGAGAAATGATGAAGGGAGGGTAGAAATGAATATAGTTCAAAGAGCAATAAACAGAGTAACACCCAAATTCATCAAGCAAACAATCATTAAGAACTATCAAACTAATAGCAGTTTCAAGCAATGGTTTGGGAAAACATTCTTCGGAATAGAAAACTCTACTCTTGAAACGAACGAGAATATTTTTTCAGTCGTTTCAAGACTTAGTAACACACTATCTAGTCTACCGTTCAAAAAATATCTAAACTACGATCAACAATTTGATGAAGAAATGGACCGACTAGTTTATTACCCCAATAAAAATCAAACACTCGATCAGATTATTAACGTGTTAGAAGTTAGCAGAGATACAAATGGTAACGGTTATGCATTGATCATGAGAGATATCCGTGGTCAGCTGGACATGTTAGTCCCATTTAACCCAAATTACGTAGAGCCAGTTCTCGAACAAAATAGTAATGAGCTTTGGTATGTGGTGAATAACGAAGGGAAAACATACTATTTCCATAATTCTGATGTTATTCATGTTCGTCATATTGCTGGTAATGGCAATTGGAAGGGGATTAGTCCAATTGCTGTTTTGAAGAACTCCAATGATTTTGACAAAGCAGTTAGAGAATTTTCTTTAAAAGAAATGGAATCGCTAAGAGATTCGTTCATTTTGACTTATGCAAGTAATGTCGATGAAGAAAAAAGAGCAGCTGTTGTAGAGGATTTCAGAAGATTTTATGAGGAGAATGGCGGAGTTCTTTTTCAAGAACCAGGGGTAACAATTGACGAGATGGAACGCAACTTTGTTGCAACAGACATGCAAATTACCGAAGGTATAACACGTGATCGGATTGCGAATGTATACAATGTTCCGAGCATATTCCTCAATTCGGATAGTAGTAGTTTTTCATCAAATGAACAACTTATGCAGTTGTTTGTAAATATGACGCTCACTCCAATCGTTAAGCAGTACGAGCGAGAGTTTAATAAGAAAATCCTACGAAAAGAGGAGCGAGTAAAAGGATATTACTTTAAGTTCAATATGATGGGCCTCTTACGTGGAGATAGTGATGCTAGACAGAAATTCTATCATGGTGGTATTCGTGATGGATGGATGGCTCCAGACGAAGCACGGATGCTTGAAGAAATGCCACCACGTGGAGGTAAAGCAGCTGAATTATGGATTTCTGGAGATATGTATCCGCAAGATATGGACCCGGCGCTTAGAAAATCGAATAAAACTGGTATACAAGATGTAATCAAAGATGATTAGGTCTTTTTTTACTCTTCAGAGAGGCGATAGTTATCGAAAATAAGTCAATAACTCTGTATGCTAAAACAAAATTACTATTTAAATTACGTGTTTTATTAATCCGATTTCAATACTTTTTCAATCAAGAGTTAGCACAGAGAAGTTATGAGAAGTTATTCACTGATTTAAAACAAAACATAGATAAGTACATCAAGGTAGTCACAAAAAAGTGACGCCTTTTTATTTTGCCTTGAAAGGAGGGTTGAGATGAAAAAATTTTGGGAAGTTAAACAATCGGCTAACAAAGAGGAAGCCGATATTTATATTTTCGGTGAAATAGTTTCTTACAAATGGGATGACGCGGATACAACAGCGGCTAGTTTCCAAAAAGACTTAAAGGAACTGGGAGAGGTAAATCAAATCAATCTACACATTAATTCTCCTGGAGGATCAGTCTTTGAAGGTATTGCGATTGGGAACATGCTAAAACAGCATAAAGCTCATGTTACAGCTCATGTAGATGCGCTGGCTGCTTCTATTGCTAGTGTGATTGTAGCCAGCTGTGACAAGGTCGTTATGCCTGAAAACAGCATGTTGATGATTCATAATCCTTGGACTTTCTCAATGGGGAATGCAAAAGAGTTACGTAAGCAAGCAGATGATTTAGATAAAATCGCTGAATCTTCTGTCGTCACATATCTATCTAAGGCTAGCGGCAAACTATCTGAGGAAAAAATCAAACAAATAATGGATGAGGAAACGTGGTTATCCGCTGCTGAAGCGTATGAGTACGGTCTTTGTGATGCAGTCGAATCCGCAAATCAGATGGCAGCTTCAATCAGCAAAAAACTTTTTGAAGCTTATCAAAACGTACCGACTAAGTTGTTACAACCTGTTCAAAAAGAACGAATCACTGAAGAGCAACGGAAGCAAATCGTTAAACAAGCACAGCAAGACAAAGCCTATATTGGCGATATTCTAGGAGGATTATAATTTATGAAAACAATTTTCGAATTAAAACAGGATATGACTACGATTGGTAATCAAATCCAAAAAACTAAGGATGAAATTTCACAGAAAGCAGCAGACCCAGCGGTGAGTGTTGATGATTTAAATCAATTAAACAAAACGTCTGCTGATTTGCAACAACGCTTTGACATTATCAAAGCTCAACATGATCAAATGGAAGCAGAACAAAAGGCTAGCTTGTCTAAACAAACCTTTTCAACAGCTGAAAATATTGAACAAAAGAAAATTGACGCTAAAGCGGAGTTAATTCGCAAAACAATGGCTAAAGAAGCAGTACCAGTAGATGTTTATCAAGTTTTAGGTGATGAAGATACTACTAAAGGGAATAAATTCCTTCCTAAAACTGTAGCAAATGACATTATTTCTGAACCTACTGTAAAAAATCCACTACGCGAAGTTTCAACAGTAACAAACATTCCTAACTTAGAAATTCCAAAAGTTACTTTCACTTTGGATGATGACGACTTTATCGCGGATAAAGAAACAGCGAAAGAATTAGAGGCAAAAGGAGACACTGTTTCGTTTACACGACACAAATTCAAAGTGTTCACTGGGATTTCTGAAACAATTTTATTGGGAACCAATACTAATTTAGTTTCCACTGTAGAATCTAACTTGCAATCTGGTGTTGCGGCAAAGGAACGCAAAGTAGCATTTGCAGAATCACCAAAAACTGGTGAAGAACATATGAGTTTCTATGATAAAACAGTGGTTAACATTAAAGAAGTTACTGGTGCTGATATGTATGAAGCAATCACAGAAGCAGTAGCTGATTTACACGAAGACTATCGTGAAAATGCAAAAATCATGATGCGCTTTACTGATTACTTGAAGATTATCAAAACATTAGCGAATGGCAGTGCTACTCTATACACTGCGCAACCGGAACAAGTTTTAGGGAAGCCAGTTATCTTTACTGATGCTGCAGTGACTCCAGTTGTTGGCGATTTCTCATATTCTCATTTCAACTATGATATTGGTGCAACGTATGAACAAGATAAAGATGTAAAAACAGGTATCAACTTGTTCGTAGTGACTGCATGGTTCGATCACCAAATTAAACTAGCGTCTGCTTTCCGATTAGCAAAAAAAGCGTAGCCCCGGCAGTCGTCGGGAATGTGACCCCGACTGTAGATGGGGCATTGATTGATTTGAGTTAGGCGGTGATTAGATGATTCTAGACCCAAAAAAAGAAGAGGATTTAGAAGAAATAAAAGCTGCAATTCGTGAAGATTATACTGATGATGATATCGGGGTGCAACGGTCTGTGATGTCTGCGATTGCATATATTAAGGGGGCTATCGGAAATGAGAAGCCCTCTTTCTATCTGCAGGATAATGAGACGATTGATTTGATTAACCTAGCAATCCTATTATTATCTGATCACTACTATCATGCAGGATCAGCAACGATAGAGTCTCAAACACAAAATGGTGCACTTCGTGAATATGATCTAGGTTTTAACTCTATGTTGCTTCAACTAAAGGCAAGTTACCTCGCTTATAAAGAAGGTGACAGCGATGAGGAAAAGTAGAACAGGAAAACTAAATACCAAAATTGTATTTTGGCAGTACAAACCTAATAGTGGGCCTGAACCGGGTGAAAAAGAAAAGAAAATCCTCTATAAAGCTCGGGCTGAGATTTATGATCCATCTATGAAAGATTTAGAAATATTGAATGGCAAAGGTACTAAAAAAGCAGTAACAATAGTCATACGTGATCCGCGAGGAAAATACATTCCTACAAATAAACATTTTGTAGAAATCTTGGATTATCGATTGGGTGAACGTTGGAACATTATGGACGTTAGGCAGGATATTTCTGAAAATCGTTTCCTTACTATCGTATTGGGTGTGACTAACGATGAGTAACGTTGAATTTCAAGGTGTAACTGAAACTATTCAATCTTTGGAGAAAAAGCTAGGAACTAATAAAACAAAAACTGTTACTCGAAAAGCAATCAATGTGGGTGCTGAGAAAGTTGAAAAGAATCTTCAAACTGACATGATTGTATTCAAGGATAAGGGATATACAATTGAAGAAGTTGTACGAAAAAACGCAACATACAAAAACTACAGAGCCGAAGCCGAAATAGGGTGGAATGGACCTCATGAGCGTTATCGAATCATACATCTTAATGAATGGGGTTATACAAGGGACGGAAAACAAATAACTCCTCGTGGTTTCGGTGTGATCACTAAGTCCTTGAAAAATTCAGAGCCAATTTATCTAGAAGCAGTTGCCAAGGAGGTTAAAAAGAGCCTATGAAATATATGTTGGATAATATATATGAAGCGCTCTGTACTAATGAATACATCCATAACCTAACGTTCAATGAGGAAACAGAAGAATATCGCATAAAGTATTACCAACAACCAGAAACAGCCGATAAATCCGGAGCGTTCATTACAATTAGACCAGTAGATGTTCCAAATGAAGCTTATCATGGAAGCGATAGAGAACTTTCTATTGAACACTTAATACAAATTGACGTTGAATCCAAGTACAGAGCGACATGCAAACAAATCCAATACGAGATAAAAAAGGAAATGAAGACGCTAGGCTTTGGCCAAGTTTCTGGTCAAGGACTAGATGAATACTTTTCCGAGACAAATCGTTATGTAGATGCACGTCGATACGATGGGAATACAAGAATTTACGATACACAATATTAAAACAGAATAACAGGAATCAAGACACGAAAAATCGTGTCTTTTTTTGTTGTCAAAAACTAAGAAAGAGAGTGATTATATTGACACTTGTAGGGTTTAAAAAAATGACAATCGGGGTTTTCGATGAAAACGGGAAAATTCCAGCAGCAAATCTAATCGTAATTGAAGGAAAACAAGACAAAGGAGCGACTGTATCGGCTGAAATCAGCGGATTATCTAAAGAAGCATCTAAAGTATATGGTTCGAATGTTCCATATTATATTTCTCAAAAAGGTACGGGCGATATCTCAGCAAACTTCGGCTTATTAGATTTACCTGATGGTGCAAACGACAAGATTTTGGGCTATAAAGTCGACGAGACAAACGGATTTAGCTTCTTAGGCGAAGATACTGAACCACCATATTGTGCTGTGCTAATGGAATCAGAAGATTTAAACGGTGAAACTGCAATGCTTGGATTATTTAAAGGTAAATTTAGTCGTGAAGCTATTAATCTGAATACTACGACTAATGAAGCATTTGAACCCGAAGCTGAAGAATATGTATTTTCTGCGATTGCTAATGATGTTGAAGGGGATGCTAAAGGACAATCGCTAGTGAAATTTAGCGGCGATGATGAATCAAAAATTACTGCACTAAAAGCATTGGTTTTCCCAGCGGGGGAGTAACAAGCCCAGTCGTTGGAGCGGTTACCCCAACGACAACAGGGGCAACAGTCGCATTGAGTTAGGAGAATGAATATGGTAGATACATTTAAAATTTACAAAAAAGATGGAACGAAAGTCGCCGAAGGGGCAAGCCCTCTATCTATTACAGGTGTAGCTGCTGAAACTGCTGTAGCTAAGGGTGATTATCAAGCTGTTCGAGTGATTAATGATGTTGAATCCAAAAAAGTGGATATTCCTGCATTTACAACATTGGCTGAGCAAGGAATGGAAACATCTGACTTTAATCCTGAAGGAGATACAAAGCCAACAAATGCTAATACCGTCGAAGAAATAAAATCATGGTTGACAGCGCATGACATTGATTTTTCAGGAAAGACGCTTAAATCAGATTTACTCGCGTTAGTACCAGCGTAGTTTAGAGGACTGTAATAGTCCTCTTTTTTATTGGAAAACAATAGGAGGAAATGATAGATGGCACAAGTTCGAATCGAATTAAAAAATAAAAAAGGCAAGAAAGAAGTCTTTGAAAAACTAGAAACAACAGGTAAAGACTATCGTTTAGCTTTGCAAACTATAAAAAAATTAAATGCAGAAAAAATCATGATCTGGGATCAATTGGATATTTACTTAGCATTTGCAGTTGAACTTTTTAAGGCGGACAAACTATCTACAGATCAGATTTTGGAAGGATTGCCTTCTGAAAAAACTCGGGAAACTTTGGATGATTTATTAGGACAAGTAATGGGAATAGAAGATGATCCCGATCCAGATGCAAAAAAGTAACTCCGGAAGAAGCCGAAGAAATGTATCTGGAATTGTGCAGAGAATTAACGAAACAAGGATGGTCTCTTTCAGATATTGAAAATAACTCTTTTGATACTTTGATCGAAATAGCCTGTGTAAGTCCGAAAAAAGAGAAACAAGAAGAAGTTGATCTAAAAGACTTCGTCAAATCCATTTAGGAAAGGAGGAAAACTATGGCAAACGGAAAACCATTAGGTAATATGAAGGTTATCTTAGACCTAGACAGTTCTGCCTTTTCTAAAGGGCTCAATGGAGCAAAAAAAAGCGTAGCTTACAATATGAAAGCCATGCAATCACAGATGAAAGTAATGAATTCATCAGGTGATAAATTAGGCGCTTTACAAACAAAATATGACGGCCTTAGCAAAACACTTAGTTCAAACGAAAAGTATATGGGCAAGCTAAAGGAACAATATGATAAGAGCTTCGATGCGAATGGTAAGGCAACTACTGCTACTGCCAAGTATGCTAATGAACTGAACCAAGCGATTGCTAAATCTGCTAGCTTTGAAGCACAAATGAAAACTACAGTGGGTCAGATGGCACGTGTAAAAGTTGAGACTGAAGGTATTACTGGAAAACTTAAAACTCAATCTGAGCAATGGATAAAATCTGGTAAGAAAATTGAAAACTTCGGTCAAAAATTATCTGGTATGGGCACAGCTATGACTGTTGGAGTCACTGCCCCTCTACTGGCTGGATCGGCAGCAGTTACGAAGGCGGCTATCTCATGGGAATCAGATTTTGCAGGTGTAAAAAAGACGAATGATGAAGTCGTAGATTCGAATGGAAAAGTGACATACTCATATGCTGATTTAGAGTCAGGTCTTCGAGATTTAGCTAAGCAGTTACCATCAAGTCATTCTGAGATTGCTAAAGTGGCTGAAGCAGCCGGACAGTTAGGGATTAAAACTCAAAATGTAAAATCATTTACTAAAACGATGATTGATTTAGGCGAGTCAACGAACATGTCTGCTGAAAATGCAGCAACTTCGTTGGCTCGTTTTGCGAATATTACTCAAATGAGTCAGAAAGATTTTGACAAACTTGGTTCAGCGATAGTCGACTTAGGGAATAACTATGCAACAACCGAATCCGAAATTACAGAAATGGCTTTGAGAATTGCCGGTGCAGGTAAGCAAGTTGGAATGAGTCAAGGTGATATTCTCGGGTTTGCAACTGCGTTGAGTTCTGTTGGTGTTGAGGCTGAAGCGGGCGGTTCCGCTATATCCAAGGTCATGGTTCAAATGCAGCTAGCTGTTGAAAAAGGAACAGGAGCATTCGGAGAACTAGAAGAAAGAGCCAACAATGCTGGTTTTTCAATAGGCGAGGTTAGTCAAGCAGTGGTAAACGGCGGCAAACCACTCAAGTCAATGGCCGAAGCGTTAGGGATGAACAGTTCTTCTTTGAAGAAAATGTACAAGGAAGCTGATAAGTCTAAAACATCATTAGAGAATTTCGCGAGTGTAGCTGGTATTTCAAATGAACAGTTTTCTAAATTGTTTAAGAATGATCCATCTAAAGCAATTATGAAATTTATCCAAGGACTTTCCAATGCTGAAAAACAAGGTACGTCAGCAATCAAGATGTTGGACGACATGGATATCAAAGAAGTGCGACTTCGGGATAGTTTGCTTCGAGCAGCGAATGCTAGCGGAGTATTTGACAATGCCATTAAGACAGGCAATAAAGCTTGGAAAGAAAACTCTGCATTAACTGAAGAAGCAAACAAGCGATACGAAACTACAGAATCCAAACTTAAGATGTTAAAAAATGAAGCTGTTGACGCGGCTATAGATCTTGGCGGACCATTTGTAGATGCATTACGTGATGGTTTGAAAGCGTCAAAACCTCTAATCAAAGGATTAGGAGACATAGCAAAAGGATTCTCAAACTTAAGCAAAGATCAGCAAACTAATATCATAAAATGGATTGGTGTAGCTGCAGCAGCAGGGCCAGCATTTAAGCTTCTAGGATCAGGAGCAACTGTAATCGGTAAGACAAAAACTGCTGTTGGCAAGCTTAGTGGGAGCCTTGTTGAATTAACCGCAAAAGCTGCTGAGAAAAAGGCAATGGCTAGTTTTTCTAGCGGAGTAATATTAGCAGGAGATTCGGCAAGTAAAGCAGCACCTAAAATTGGCGCCGCAAGCACTCAAATCTCTGGTTTAGGTACTGTCGCATCAGGTGCTGCAGGAACAAGTGGAATTGGAGCTGTAACTGGCGCATTAGGATCATTGTCACCGGTTCTTATTGGAATAGCTGGTGTAGGCGGAGCTCTTGCGCTTGGTTATGGAGCATGGAAATTATTCGGAGAAGAAGCATGGAACTCTGGTCAGCGAGTGAAGCAATGGGGAACTGATGTAGGAGCAGAGACCGATAAAGTTTTAGATAAAGTTCAAACCAATACTCAAAAAGCCAGTGGTCAATTTGGATTAATGGAGCAAGGATTTGCAACGAATTCTGATTCGATGGTCACGAACTTCGAAAAGATTGGCCAGACGGTTGAACAAAGTCTGATTAATAAAATTGAAGGTTTAGACAAACTAATCAAAGAGTTACCTGCATCCGTTGATTCATCAATGAAAGATATGCTTATTGAGCATAAAACAGACGCTGAGAATGCTTTGAAAATAGTTCAGGAAAACACTGACCGAATATCTGAGATCAAGAAAAATGCTTCAAATAATGATCGTGAACTTAGTGTAAATGAAGCAAAAATAATTCGAGATTTAGCTGAAAATACTACTAGGGCTTATGTGGAAACATTAGACGTGACATCCAAAGAAAAGAAGAAAATCTTAGCTGCAATGAACGGAGATGTCTCGAAAGCATCTGAAGAAGAAGCAAAGCTTTGGTTGCAATCACTAGGGAAACAACGTGCAGCCGCACAACAGCATGCTCAAAAAGGTAGAGAAGAAAAAGAAAAGTATCTGAAAGACTTAGGATATAATCTCGATGGTGAGTTTGCTCAAAAATTTCTAGCTGCTTGGGACGAAATCAATAAAACTACAACTGATGGTTTTGATGCTCAGATTGCTACGATTGCACAAAAATATCCGGACTTAGCTAAAGAAGTTTACTTTGGCAATGGTCAATTGATTAGTAGTATGGGCGAAGCTGGAACCGAAGCAATTAAGATGAACGATGAAATCTTAGCAAGCGCAACAAGCATGGCAAATCAACTAGCTGAAAAAGCTAAGAAAAATGCTGAAAAGCTTTCTTGGACAGCGAATGAGTCTAGTAAAGAAGGTAAGAAGTCAGCTCAGATTTGGAACTCTCTTGTATTTGACGAGAAGACTGGTGAAGTTAAAACAAATGCTCGTGAAGAGGTTATCGAAGCAACAAAGGATTCTAAAACTTGGAATGATCTTCGCTTTGTCCTTCATGACGCAAAACTGAACTCAAATGCAAAACTAATTGTTGGAGAAGCTGCAATCGCTAATGGTTGGTGGGATGGAATGGCATGGGAAGATAAACAAGCTATTCTAGAAGATAAATTCTCACAAACTATGTATAAAGCGCTTGAAGATTCTGGAAAGTGGAATGAACTTAGCATTGAACAGAAAAACGCTATTCTGAGGTCAAACACTAAAGAGGCTATGGCAGAAACCATGCTCAACCTTGGTCTGTGGGATGAATATCAGCCAGAGATAAAAAAATTAAAGGCGGATAACTTTGGTTTTCTTGAAACGCTAAAAGGTTCTGAAGAAAAATTGAATCATTGGAACACGGTTCCTACAGAAGTTAAGAAAATCATTGGAGACAATTATGATTTTCTACAAAAGATTTATAGTTCAGATCAATCTTTCGCTCGTTGGAATGCATTACCTGATTCAGAAAAGAAATTGTTAGCGAATAATACTGACTTCGCGTCTAAGTTGTTGACTTCTGAAACAAGTATGAACCGTTGGAATCAATTGCCTGAGCAAGAAAAGAAAATTTTAGGAAACAATTCTGACTTATTAACAAAAGTTTTTGGTTCAGAAAAAACATATTTATCATGGACTATGCTTCCTGATTCAGTGAAGAGAATGCTTGGTGATAATGTTGACATAAATCAAAAAGTTAAGGATGGTTCAATTAAGTTAAGAGATTACAACAAGATCGAACCATTCCTAAAAACTTTAAAAGCAGATGACCAAGCTTCTAACAAAATTGGAAAGGTCAGCAAAGATTTTGACGAGTTTAATAAAAAACCTTCAGTAATCACTAAGACGCTGAAATTTGTAGGTGATTTTGGTAAAGGTGTAAAAGAAGCTCTCGGTTTTGAAAAGGGTACGAATTATCATTTAGGCGGTCCCGCAATTGTTAATGATCAGCGTGGATCACTATATAAAGAACTAGTTATTCCTAAAGGTGGAACGCCATTTATTCCAGAAGGAAGAAATGTATTGTTACCTGATTTAGCAAGAGGTTCTAAGGTGTTGAATGCATCAAAAACAAAACAGCTTATACCTCGTTATGCAGCAGGTATTGGCGAAGTTATTACACCCGATTCTAAGATTACTGAATTAATCCAAGCAATCAATGAGCTTATCGTAATGTTCAAAACAATGCAGCCTCAATCAGCTGAATCGGACACTGTTGGGATGATGACAGAGAAATCAGTTATCCCGAATACTCAAGGAACCGCTGGAATTGCTTCTCTTGCTCCAGAACAGTTATTGGCTCAAGGAGAACAATATACTGAGATCGGTTCAATGTGGATGACAAATCTAATGAATGGCTGGAATTCTATCGTTCCTACTTATATGAACAGTGAATTGATTTTCATTTCGGACTATTTAACGCAATTGAGTAGTCAAAATAATCCGAATTATTTACAGGGTGTCGTTTGGAACAGGAACGTGATGAATGGTTGGAACAGCCTAACAGGAACATTTATCAATTTAATCAAGACATTCTGTAACCAAGCAATGACAACTCTTCGTAGTTACAATGCGCCTATGTACAACAATGGACGTACGTGGCAGCAGAATAATTTGAATGGTTGGAACTCGTTGTATGGATCATTTATTTCGAGAGTTAACCAGTTGGGAAATGACTCAATTAATAATCTTCGTTCCAAAAACGGTGGTTTTTACAGCGCCGGTAGTTATCTTATGCAATCGCTAATTAGTGGACTTAACTCTATGGGTGGTTCATTATCATCAACTATGAATGGCGTAGCAAATAAGATGGTTGGTGGAATCGGAAAAGGTGTTAACGGCGTGATTGGCGGCGTTAATTACGTTCTTAAAGAGGTTGAATCGGATAAGAAGCTAGGTAACTGGACGGTTCCTAAATATGCAAAAGGTACGGACGGACATCCGGGCGGTTTAGCTGTAATTAATGACCAAAAAGGACCAGTGCATGAGGAATATGTACAGATGCCTGATGGACGTGGATTTATTGCTAAAGGGAAAGATTTGTTAGTGAATCTTCCAAAAGGCGCGCAGGTATTGAATGCTTCATTAACTAAAAAATTGAAGAATAGACTTGATATTCCGCACTATGCAAATGGGACGGATGATTTTGATATATTTGATTTGATTGATGATGAAGGTGTTTTTAAGAAGATAGTTGATAAGAGAATCGATTACAATAGTATCCTAGAACCTTGGAAGAACATGACAAAATCAGGCGTTAAGTTAATGACTAGCGCCGCTTATCCATTCGTGCAGAAACAAGTCGAAGATTCATTTGGCGGAGGAAGTTTTGACGGTGCAATGAATGCGAATAATGTTTATCAATACTTAGTTGATATCGCTCAAAAAGTCATGTCGAAATTCGGTGGGCTAACTATCACTTCTGGATATCGTCCTGGTGATCCGTATTACCATGGTAAACATCAAGCATTAGATATTTCAGGATACCCATATGGTAGCCCCAGATATACAGAAGCAGCAAATTGGGCATTCGAGAAATTCCCTAAACAGATTGCTTATGTAATCACGAATGGTAAAGTTAGAGACCGTATGGGTCTTAGTGGAACTGGTTCGAGTGGTCAATGGGTAACTTGGCCAGATAACGATCACTATGACCACATCCATTTGAATGGTTCGATGGGGTCTGGTGATATTTTTAAAGCTGGAACGGATGTGCCTAACGGAAACGGAAATGTTAAATATAGCCCTTCTGCTGGAGTTGAACAGTGGAGAAAAATCGCGATCAAAGCGTTAAAAATGGAAGGGCAATACTCTGCCGCAAATCTGAATGCACTACTTTACCAGATGCAAACTGAATCTGGCGGTAATCCAAACGCGATCAATTTATGGGATAGCAATGCTGCTAAAGGCACACCTTCTAAAGGTCTGCTGCAAACTATTGATTCCACATTCCAAGCATATGCACGACCTGGATATAACAAAAACGTGTACGATCCGTTGTCTAATATCTTAGCTTCTATTAGATACGCCGTTTCAAGATACGGATCATTAACCGCGGCATATAGAGGTGTAGGCTATGCAAATGGCGGACTAATCAACAAGGATGGATTATACAGAGCTGGCGAAGGAAACAAACCAGAAATGGTTATTCCTTTAACTCGCAAAACACGTGCTATTGAACTGATGGGCCAAGCTTTAGCTTTTCTATCTGGAGACAATAAAAACACAACACAGCAAACTACGAATCACGACAATACAGAAGAGTTACTCACACTAATCAAGCAACAACAAAAGCAGCATAATGAGTTGATGAAAGTATTAAAAGCAATACTGTTAAAAGACCCCACGATTTCTGCAGATTCAATAGGAAAAGCAGCTAATAGTTTTATGGGTGCTGATTTAAATAAATTACAATATACAAGAGGGATGGTGTAGATACTTTGTTGTTTTATAAACTATTGTTCAATCAAAACGGGAAACTGTTTGATCCGCAACAAAAGAATAAAATTGTGTGCAAAAAAATCGAACGTCAAGCTCCTGTGTATGAAGTGCAATATGAAGATTTTGAAGGGTCGAATGGAAGTAGAGAATCCAATGCTTCCTTTCGACCTTTTGATTTAATACTGACGTTCGATATTTTTTACAAAGACGAATACGATAAAGAACTAATTGAAACTGAATTACATCAAATCATTTTTCCGGGATTTCAGTACTATATTACGCATGATAGAAGTCCTGGCAAACGATTTAAAGTTAATCCAACTAGTTTTGAGTATATCGAAGAAGAAAACGATTATTCAACGATTGAAATTTCTTTCAATGTACCATCAGGTTGCGCTGAATCTCTAACAACTACTCTCTCCGAGTTTTCTTTATCGGATGAATGGCAGTTCTCGCAAAACTTAGAAGCTGAAGACTATATATATGAGTTCGAAGTGAGCCGTTTCCAAGTCTTCAATGCTGGTGATTTTTCAGTAGATCCACGTGAAAATGACCTTAGAATTACATTGCAAGGAGAGTCATTGGGAAATGCAACGATATTTAATAGAACCACGGGCGAAAGATTTATTTATTATCCTAGTTTTTCGAATAACTTAGGTCAAACACTTTCGCTCAATCGTGTTTATCCGAAGTTGAACGGTGTAAATTGTGGTATCGATACAAATCTCGAATTAATCACTTTAGCGCCAGGGATTAATGAAATAGAAATACAAAATGTCGCAAACGTGAAATCCTCTTGGGATTTCCGTTTCTTGTACAAGTAGGTGATACGGTGACAGATATCATCATTCAAAATTATGAAAAGACAAAGAAAGAAATCCTTGTTGATTATGACAAGGATTCTTTTGTTGAAAATTGGCAACAGAATGAAACTTGGGAAGTCAGTTTCAATGTTTCAAGAACTGAAATAAATGGCTATACGTTTGACTTAATTGATTATGAAAACTCAGTTATATTTAATGGTCAAGAATTCATAATTAAGTCAATGGAACTTAGTGGATTAGGATCAATGATAACTAAAAATGTTACAGCAACGCACATCTTCTATACAGTTCAAGATGGGTTTCAATACAATACGATATCAGGAACTCGAGCTATTAATGAATTACTAACACATGTCTTTAACGGTGCTACCGGGGATATGGGTTTTCAATGGGAAGTAGTAAATCCTCTAGGGAAAATCGGGAGAGTAGAACAGGAAAATTTCGGAAATGCGAATTACCTCAAACTAATTGAGGAAATAATGAGCGATTATGATGTGGTAATGGTACCCGATAATAAACGCATGACATTCTATTCTCGTTCAGATTTTGGAAACCAAATTCAAGAACAAATTCGATATAAGTACAATACAGATTCAGTAAAGTTCGACATTGATACGTATTCGCTCAAAACGCAGATTAAAGGGTTTGGTAAGAAAAAGGAAGATGATACGTATTACTTTTCTCCAATCACATACACTTCTTCTGAATCGGAGAAATGGGGAATCCGAATACAAGATCCTGTAGAAGATGAACGATACACAATTGCTGGAAATATGATGGAGCGATTAAAAAAAGATTTACAAGATTATCCTTCAATAAGTGGGTCAGTAACATTGAAGTGGCGTATTACTCCACAAAAGGGTGATTATGTTCCGTTCATCTATGAACCATTAAACATTAAAACTTACATTCAAATAGTCGGCCTTAAAACGTATCCAGCCTTACCAAACAAACCGCCTGAAATAACTATGAGTAATACTAAAAAAACGATGACATCAATATTGGCTAAATTAGCCAAGAGAGGAGTGGTGTAATGGGATTGCTAAAACTAATAAGCAATCGAATTTCTACAGAGTGGAAGGAATCATTTAATAAGAATGTAGATATTCTGAATAGAATCATTCGAGGACAAACCACAAAAATAGATACCACCAATAAACGTATTGATAACTTAGTTCTCAAATCTGGAGGCGATTCTCCAAATGAAGTGGTAGATGCAAGAGTCAACAACAATGCAGAGCAGTTCGACACTTTGCAAGGTCGATTGACTGCTGCTGAAAACAAACATGATTTAGATGTTCAAGACATAAACGATATTCAAAATGACCAACAAAAACAGATGGAACAATTGAATAATGGAATTGGAAGATTAATGGGGACTTACGGTGCAACGATCGACTTATTTGTTTCGATAGAAAAAGGCGATGATAAAAATGGCGATGGGACGGAGGAAAAACCATTTAAGACTATTCAAATGGCTGCAAACATGATTCCTTTGCTTAGTTCAGCCCGAGTGACTATTTGGGTGGACGATGGGGTCTATTTGGAAAATGTTATCCTAGCAAGTATATTTTGTGTATCATTAACAATCAGAACAATTCAAAATGTGGATAGTCTTGACCTGAGCAAAGTAGATTTACCAGTAAAAGTTCGTTCAATAGGTTTCGCCTCCTCAGCAGGCTATTTTCACATCTATGGCTTGCAAGCCGTTGATACAGCGAATGCCATTCAAACCGATGGTAATACGTGTGCTTTCTTTTGTAAACAAGGAGGATATCTCGCTTTGAATAAAGTTAAGTGTGCTGAAAATACATCGTCATCTACGAATTACAATGCACTGTATGTGAATGGAAATTCAAAAATGAACATTTATTACTCACATTTCGTGAATCAAGCTATTCTATTAAGAGCTTCTGCGATGTCAACCGCCTTATTTTCGGGAACGAACACAGGGTCTGGTAATGTAGTAGGGATTTCGGCGGATTCAGGTGCGACAGTAACAGATGCATCATCAACTACCTCGGGTTCGACAACTAAATACAAAGTTCAGTTAGGATTGGTTGTTACTAAAGGGCAGGTGTTTAGTTAATGTTTAAAACAAATAATGAGACAATCATAATTGATGCTAAAGCAACCGCTCCTATCAATACTGGAGTGGTTTTTTGGTCTCACGATAGAGGAACTGCGAAGCTGATTTTCCAACTTCAAAAAGACTATATGAATCAACCTCTCTCGGCAGGTACTATCGTACCAATTCTTCTAGAATTTAATTCTGACACAGCGGAGGTTGGTCGTGGACGTCATATATATAATGCAACTATCGAAGATTCTTTAGAAAGTATTGTTTCTATTGTTCTTGAAGATAATATTTTAGGATATCAAGGCCGTGTGGATGGATCGGTTTATATTGAGTTGCCTGATTCACGGACACTGGACACTGCTGGCCGTTTTACTTTTGACATCAAGCGTAGCCCGATTGATGAAAATGTACCTGAGTTAGAGGATTATTACTGGCAAGGTTTCAATGAGATTATAGATGAGTATCATCAAACGATTAATACTATTAAATCAGAAGCTAAGGCATTGATTGATAGTCTAACTGCTGACGTTACTGAAGTCAAAAATAATATAGCGATTGCTAACTCTCGCGTCGATGAAATCAGTAAAAAAATCGATGATAATGATGTACTTACAAAAGCGGAAAGTTCCGCAAACGTGATCTACCAATCAATTGGGAAAGAGACAGTTAAAATCCCAATCATCTTTGATTTTGAGGGGAAAATTGCTACAAGTAATGTAGAAAATCCTCATAAAGCAACAGCCGG
>Ga0334900_1001359_pt1:2500-26968 | contig 26968 bp, 26 predicted proteins | sample GraSluR3_MG_2_FD_207231 | JGI IMG/M metagenome (GOLD analysis project Ga0334900, IMG submission 207231) | Sludge microbial communities from methane-producing bioreactor in Wageningen University, Netherlands - Granular Sludge_31_08-R3 | ecosystem: Engineered > Bioreactor > Anaerobic >...
TTAAACAATCATAATTTTTGAAAGCAGCCACAACCAGATTGTAATCTGCTTTAAATATCCATTCTATGGGTTTCCAATCATCCTGAGCATATTTCTGGTTAATATCCTCTATTATTTCTATGATATCATAGTAATAGTTGTGATATTCTCTGATTTGCTGTCGGGTGGGCTTTCCAGTGGTTAAAAATTTAACTTTCCCATGATACTCAGGGTGTTGGTGTAAAAAGAGATCGTAGGCTTGGAATCCTCTGATGATATTTTTACTCAAATCTGCACGGTCAGTACGGTAAAAAAGAAAATAATCACCTTTTATTTCAGTTATCAGTTTCTCTTTCTCCAACACTTTCGGGGAATATGCCATTTTTTTAATTCCCTCATAATCTACAGATATGGGATAACTTCTCACATGAGTGGCACGGCCATCCCTCCATACTATTCCCTCTTCATAATCCACTTCATCAGCATATCCTTCACAGGTTTGCAGGAAGTTAGTTACATAGCGAGGGATGTGGAAACCCAGAAGATCGTTAGCCAGTAGTCCTTCCATAATGGCCTTTTTCATATTCTCAGGTATTATGCTGAAGTACTCTGATTGGGGCCATGGTATATGGATAAATTGACTGAGAAATGTATCTTCCAATTCCTTACGAATGAAAGTAGGACATAGATAAAGATGATAATCCTGTAACATTATCAGTGGTTCTTTCTTATTCCGTTTACTTTCTGAGATTACTTTTTCGGCAAACTTCTGATTTAGATAGACATAACCATCATCCCATGCCTGGTGGATTTTATCATCAATATTTGGTGTGTAAGGACTGTTCCACATGTAATGTTGTACAAACCAGAGAAGTGGGTTGCTGATGACACTGTAATACCATTCATATCTCTCATTATCCACCACAACGAAGGGCACCCAAAACTTAGGATTTTCTTGGGGGATGGGCACTCTGTTATCCGGGAACTTTCCAGCCACCTCTTTATCCCCGGGGGTCATGGCACTGGCGATCCAGACACCATTTAAATATTCCATAAGTGGTAATAATGTGGAAACAAGCCCCCCAGCACCCCGTTTCATCTCTATGTGATCATCATATTTATGAAATTCAACTGGCCCCCTGTTGGAAGCTACAATAAGATTCTTATCCTTTAAAAAGTTTAAAATTTTATTTTGATTGGGAATATTCATGTCACAACCCCCTTATTTTAGAATAATCCACATATATTTCGAGTCATTTTTTTAGATATTATTTTGATATTAATTATTATTTAATGTAATGTATCCACAATTTGAGATTAACTCTTTACACATTTTCAATCATATTTTTCACATATTCAGTTAATTCCTGTAGTTTTAAGGCAGATTTGGATTCAACGTAAACTCTTATCAGAGGTTCGAAACGAGATGGTCGAATCAATATGAAAGAATCATCTAAATCCACTCTAATACCATCGGTGGTGTTGATATCTCCTGATTCGAATTTGTTCATGAAAGTTTCTATAACCTCATCTTTTTTCTCATATTCACATTCTATGGTAAAACCAGTTCTATGATACTCTTCTATTTCCTTAACTAGATTGGATAAGGTTTTATCTTCCTTAGCCAGTATTTCTAACATTTTCACCACTGCAAATATGGCATCAAAACAGGTCTGAAATTCAGGAAACACATACATACCAGGTTCATCTCCTCCAAAAACCGCGTCATTAGAATTTATTTCATTTAAAACATTATCAACTGAAGTTTTTATAAGATTTCCTTTTTTATCTGCCACTATCTCATCCAAAGACTGTGAAGCAACTATGGATGTGACAATGTTCATGTCAGGAGGATTGTTATCTAGAACGTATTTGGCAAAGATGCTCAGTATAGTCTGGTCTCTGATAATGTTCCCATTTTGATCAATGAAAACAACCCTGTCACGGTCATTATCCAGTACAACTCCAATATCTGCTCCTAAATCAGTTGTAAGTTCAGATATCAGGGATATTCTCTTGGGTCCTGGTTCGGGAAAATCTATATCGGATCCACTATCCCGGCATCGAATCAGCACGGTTTCACAATCTAAAATACTTAATATCTGGGGGACCAATGGTATGTTGGTACCTTCTTCACAGTCCAAAACCACCATAAATGCTTTGTTTTCTATAATATCCGTGTCTATCTTTTCCAGAACTCCCTTAATATAAGGGTCCTGATATTCATGAACATATTTTAAGTGCCCTATCTGATCCCAGGGTACTTTTTCAGCATGCCTTTGCTCTAAAGGAATTTCATGTTCACTTAATATTTTAATGTCAATATCTTCTGGTCTTAAATGGGATTTACTGATGGTAATCATAACATTAGCATCATAAATACCCATCCCGTAATGTATAACAGGTATGGATGCAATACCAAAGTCTATTACATTTGCACCGGCTGCCATTAAACCAGTGGTTAAAGATCTTTTAATCATCTGGGAGGGTATGTTTAAGTCTCTACCCACCACGACGTTTTTTCCAGGACTGACGTAATTACCTATTATGGTTCCTAAGTGGGTGGCAAACTTGTTGGTAATCTCAACATTCACCACCCCTCTAATGTTTTGAAGATATTTGGACATCTAAACTCCCTCTAATATTATATTAAAAACTAATATTCCAATAATGAATTATTCTAGGTTACAATTGGATAGTCAGAATCTACAATAGAATCTGGTAAAATAACCACACTGTTATATATGGATCGTCCAGACTTAACTCGGCTGAATGGTCCTAACTGTACAGAACTTCCAAGTATGGCTCCTCTTTCAATAAAACTTCCCTTTTCAACACAGCAACCACTATCTACTATACAATCTTTAAGGCAGGCACTGGCTTTTATCATACTTTCTGGGAATATCACAGAACCTTTAATAGTCGAATTTTTTTCTAGATAAGCATTTTCACCGATCACTGTATTTCTTCCAAGGGTGCATCCTCTTTCAATAACTGAACCATCCCCTATAGCCACCGGTCCAATTATTCGAACCTTTTCATCAATCTCAACGTCTTTACCAACCCATATATCTCCCAATCTCCCAATACTCTCTTTCAATTTTTTTCCAGGAGGATTTGGTGTCATTTTTTTATTAAGAACATCGTAATTTGCTTGCAGATATGTTTTAGGTCTTCCAACATCATTCCAGTAACCATCAAGCACATATCCATATATACCTGCTTTTTCTTCTATTAATCTGGGGAAGACATCATGGGAAAAATCAACTTCACCCTTTCTATTTTCTATGTAATTGAATATTTCTGGCTCCAGAATGTAGGTTCCAGTGTTAGCAATTTTACTGAATACTTCATGGGGGGCTGGTTTTTCTAAAAATTTTATGATCTGGTTCTCTTCATCCAGTACTGCTATACCAAAATGACTGGGATCATCTACAGGAGTAAGTACCATGGTTGCCAGGGCATTGTGTTTTCTATGAAAATTTAAAAGTTTATTTAAATCCACATCGACCAGCACATCTCCACTTAAAACAAAAAAAGTATCATCAAGATATTTTTCTGCTTTTTTAACACCTCCTGCTGTTCCAAAAGGCTGTTTTTCCACGGAATATTTAATATTCAATTCAGGATATCTTTCATTGAGTAAATGTTTCAACTGGTTTTTCAAATAACTTAAAGTAACCACCAGCTCGGTATAACCTGAATTTTTTATTTTTTCAACTATATATTCAATCATAGGTCGATTAGCTACAGGAATCATAGGTTTTGGTCGGGATAGGGTGAGGGGACGTATTCTACTTCCCTTGCCCCCAGCCATCAAAACTGCTTTTACCATACAGTATCACTCTCTTTCAGACTATGACATCTTTTTTCACCATATACTCCTGTAATATATTTCAACTCCTATAATAAACTATTGGGTCAAAAATCGATTAACGCTAATTTTTAACTTTTTTAATGGATAAAAATAGCTTAATCAGTTTAAAAGCCATTGAAAAAATTTATGAACTTCATCCACGCCATTAACAAAAAGTGATGATTGTTTTTTAACATAACTTGGTATTTCACTGGAGCATACCAAAACACTCCTACCCCTAATTTTTCCTTTACTTTCCAGTTCCTTCAGTTTATTAAAAGCATTGACATCTGTAATATCATCTCCTAAATAAATAACTTTTTTCAAATGATATTGATCTATGATATCGTTCAGTATAACTCCCTTATCATAACCTATGGGAGGTTTTAGTTCCACAATCCTACGCCCTTCATCAATTTTAAGGTTTTCACAATGAGGGCATTCATGAAGAAATTTTAATATCCTTTTTCGTGTGTTTTCAGGATCTTTAGAAAGACGGTAATGAATAGAGAAGCAGATACCTTTATCCTCAAATTTCAATCCTTTAACATGTGATAGTTCACCAGTTTCTAGTTCATTCTCCACAGCTTTAATATAGGGCTCGTATTTTACTACTTCTGGTTGCACACATAATTCTCCATTTTTCAGGAATTCCAGTCCATGATTACCTACATAAAGCACACCTTCAACTCCCACCATTTTTTGGGCATTTAAAACAGATCTACCACTTATAACAGCCACTAATTGGAATTCATCCCTTAAATTAACAAGCAAATCTTGAATAGCTTTGTTAACAAATGCTTCTTCTGGAGTTTGAGTTATTTCACTAATGGTACCATCAATATCAGTTATGATGGCAGTTGATTTATCATTTTTAAACTCTTCTAAAATTTTTAAATTATCAAAAAGGTATTCCGACACTTAATCTCATCCCCTTATTTTCATTCAAAGTTTTCCCACACTAAATTTGTTAAACCTGTTTCCAATGCTCTTTAATACTGTTCATAACATTATAAGGGTCATCTGCCACCACAGAACTTCCATAAAGTTCCATACCACCTATATCTCCAGTTGGTTTCAGGAGACTGCCACGATCCACAATTTTTATTAGGTAAGGGAATTCATCTTCATTATCTATGGGCGGACAGGAGATGGATAAATTAAAACTATAAACTCCTAAAAAATCAATAAAACACCTTAAAATCTTAAAAATAGTTTTTTTCACATTTTCATCTGTTGATGGTTTTGTGTGTGTGATAACAACCATTTCTTTTTCTTTAACTGGGGTGATACTGGCAAAAAAACAAAAATCTTTTTTATTTTCAGAAAGTCCCAGGGAATCATGGGCCAGGCATAGATCATGGAAATAATCATCCCCAGTTTCTAATTTATATAGTTTGAAAGCTTTCTGTTGTGTTTCTACCCGGGCATATGGATCTTTACTCATCAGAATCTGGGAGTGCCCATGCACCTGGGAAGCTCCAGCTCTAGATAGGCAGTTCCAGATAAAGAAGGGAAATCTAAATTGAGGGCTGTGATTGTTTACAGCTTCAAACCAGGCAAAACCCGTGTCTAGATAATCAGAAAATTCTTTCAAACCAAAATTTAGAGGATTATGCTGGTTAAAAATAACTAAACTGCTCCACACATCATATTTAGCCACGTTTGCAGCTGTGATGGAATAATTTCCACGTATCCGTCCAAAAACATCTTCCGGGGTGTACTCCTCTGGATGGCAGAAATCACATTTTTCCTCTGACTCTTGGACCAACTGGTGGATATATTTTTTCTCTTTTTCCTGATCCATGGAACTGATCCCTGGTCTTTGAGCCCGGAGGGAATTGAAAAGAGAACCCTCACCAGTCCATTTATTGTAGACCTTAATTATTTTCTGATTATTTATTCGGGAGATAGTATCCTCTGTTGGTTCGATAATATTCCCCTGAGAGTCACGTTTGCCAAAATATTCTGAGATTTTATTTTTAAAAGAATCTGGAATTACTTGGGTGCCGTGCCCGGAATCAAATCGATAAATGCCTTTCAGGATATTATAGGATGAACTGTCAGTTTCACGCAGTACTTCAATTCTCTTTTCCAAATCTGTAATGGAATCCATTTTACCAAACATCCCTAAAAAAATACTCATATGAGTGTATTGATGATGAGGGAATGAACACGATTTTTTTTAAAAACATAATTACGGCATTATATATTATTATACCTTGACCTTGATTTAATTACCGGATCACCAGGTTAAAACCATACTATTTTTTTTGATGAATTGGATAACTAGGTTACAACTATCATATTTTTTTTGATGAATTGGATCACCAGATTGAAACCATAATATTTGATTAATTCACTGGATTATCAACAAAACCTTTTGCCTTTATTTTCCCTGGAATAACTTTGATAAATGTATATAGATTGTAAATTACAAAATTATAGTAACAGATGAATAGCAGTAACCTAACAGGTTCAGAGTAACTTGCAGGTAAATAACGAAAATCATCTAATGATTTTGATTAATGGAAAGGGGAGTTAGAAAAAATGAAGATTTCCACAATATTAATTATTTTTTTAATGGTTCTGGTAGCTGTGACTGGTGTTTTCTACCAGCAACAGGTTGAAGATAAACAGAAAGCTGAAGTAGTTTCCCTGGTGGATCAGGCAGTTCAACTTATAGAAGAACAGGGAGAAGCTGCTTTCCCAGAACTTCGCAGTTCTGAATGGGTTCATAATGATAGTTACGTCTTTGTATGGAAATTAAACGGTATCAGGGTGGTTTATCCTCCAGATCCATCTGGTGAAGGTAAAAACATGACTGATCTGGTGGATTATGAAGGAAAACCCATTGGTAAACTATTCATCCAAACCGCTGAAAATGGAAGTGGCTGGGTGGAATACATGTGGCCCAAACCCGGAGAAACAACACCTTCACTAAAATTGACCTACATTAAGAGGGCACAATACCAGGATCAAACCTATCTGGTAGGATCAGGGGTTTATATTTAACCCCCTAAACTCTTGTAACTGAAACAGGAGTATTTGGTCTCTAATATTTTTTTAGTAAAGATTTGTTTTTAGTTTTTTTTAGATTAAAGAGAAAATTAGATCTTGAGATATCACATACAGTAAAACTGTGATTACAAACATAAAAAACAATCCTTTTCGCTCTCTAAGGTCAAAGGGAATGATTTTATTGAACTGATCTGGTAAGAGGACAATTGTCTGGAAGAGCAAACCTAAAAAGATTGCAACTATTGCAAACTCCAGAGGTGGATTACCAGTATTTAAGTAGAAATTTAAAGCTGAAAATCCTCTGAATGTAGTGAAAATTCCAATTCCACATGAAAATAAGAAATAAGATGCAGGGAAATAGCCAAAACCACCTTTTTCACTTATACTATTACTGAATGTTTCCATTCTTATAAACATAAAAATACAGGGATAGATTATAGTAATTGCTAAACCTAATCCTCCCAAAACATTATTCCCTGTTATTCCATAAACAATCGATGTTATAAAAAATGCTGGTGACAAAATTACCCCTATAATGATTATTGTCCTGTTTCTGCCAATCTTATCAAAAGGTTGGAGATTATATTTTTCATTCAATCTCTCTTCACATATACACCAAATAAGAAACGTAATTACAGATAAAGGAGCCAACACATAAAATATAATATTTTTAGTAAGAGTACTCATAATAATCATATATATTACAATTCCAATGAATGCCAAGATTTTAGCTTTAACTCTGTGCATGATCACACCGTAAACTAATTCTATTCAATATATTACCCACAAATTATAATATGTACTGTTACAACTATTGTTTTCTGGATCTATTATATTTACAACTCCAGAAAAAGAATCCCACCCCAATATCAGCTTTTTTATACCTTCTTTAGGCGTACTCCTGAAAACTACATTTTTAACTGTTGAATCAACTTCGTTTATTACTTCAGTTAATATTTGTTATATTGTCTGTAATATCTGCAAATGAATATCATTTAATCATAATTTTTAGTATATTAGTTTTTAGTTTCTTAAATTAAAGAGAAAATTAGATCTTGAGATATCACATACAGTAAAACTGTGATTACAAACATAAAAAGCAATCCTTTTCGCTCTCTAAGGTCAAAGGGACTGATTTTATTGAACTGATCTGGTAAGAGAACAATTGTCTGGAAGAGCAAACCTAAAAAGATTGCAACTATTGCAAACTCCAGAGGTGGATTACCAGTATTTAAGTAGAAATTTAAAGCTGAAAATCCTCTGAATGTAGTAAAAACTCCAATTCCAAAGGAAAATAAAAAATAAGATGCAGGAAAATAACCTAACCCTCTCTTTTCTACTATATTTTTATCACTAAAAATTTCCAGTCTTAAAAACATGAAAATAAAAGGATAAATCATTGCAACTGCTAAACCGATATATCCTAAAAAATTATTATGCACTGCCCCATAAACTAATGAAGTGATAATTATCGCAGGTGAAAAAACTAAACCAGCAATTATAATTGTTTGGTTAGTATAACTTCCATCAAAACGTCGTAAACTATATTTATCATCTAATTTATCTTCATATCTCCATAAAATAAGATATCCAACCAATAACAGGGGAAATAATGTATAAACAAAAATATTTCTAAACATAATTATCATAACTAAACAAAAAATCACCATAAATGGAAATGCAGCTTTATTTGAGAGTCGCACTGTCATTTTTTAACCGCATTAATCTGTTCAAGATATTCCCCAATTTATTGTAGTAGATAGTGTTACATTTTCTTTTGAATGGGGACTAGAACCTTTCCAGCATCTTACCATAGATTTCTCTCAGTTTTCCATCAGATCTTTCATAAACCATACGCAGTATCAATTCAGGGGTGCTCCTGGCAAAATAGTTCATCCGGGGAGTACGATCCACCATCAGGTTATACTCCTCATCCAGGCCCTTGGCTTCAATACCATCCACCCGTACATCCGTGTTTTTCAGTATCTCCTGGGCCATATGGGTTACAATAACTGCAAATGATTCAGAATCCTGTATGAAATTTATGAAACTGGAGATGATCTTAACCGCCGCTTCCAATTCAGTAATGGCCTCCAACTCATCTAAAAGAATTAATTTATCCTCTTCACGCACAACAATGGGCATGAATGTGCTTAGGAATGATTCAAAAGCTCCTGCATCAAGTGAACGTTTTTTGCTGAAGAAATAAACCTCATCAACCAGTTTCACCTGGGCTTCCCTGGCACATACTGGCAACCCCATCTGACTCATGATACTCATCTGGGCCAGGGTCTCCAGGAGGGTGGTTTTACCTCCACTATTAGCCCCAGTAAGGAGAACCACATTATCCGGAGATTCCAAGGAATAATCAATCCGTTGCACATGTTCTGGGTCTTCAAGGGCTAAATTCAAATGTAAACCTTCTTTAAAGCTGAAACCATCACCAAGATGGGGTGGATGCAGATCATAATAATGGGCAAAACAGCCCAGAGTGAACTGATAATCAAATTCAAGTATTTCCTGAATTTCAGATTCAACATCCTTCTTAAGATTCTCAAGTTTTGCAGCCACAATAACTCTTTCTTCAAAGGATTTAACCTGTTTTTTACCAATTTCCTGTTTTTTAACTCTTTCCAATTCCTGCCAATCTATTTCCAAGGGATACTTCTGAATAAATGGATCGAAACTAACTCCAGTATCCTCTTTAATATCCCTAATGATCTCTTTCAGAATTCGGTCAAAGATTTCCTGGATCTTAGGAGGCATATCCCTATTTAAAAGATCTAAAACCTCTTCACCAGACAGATCCACATTTTTAATAGCATCTTCTAATTGTTTATCCGCTTTTTCTTTGGCCTGATTCACAGCATCATCAAATAACTTTTCATCCACCCTGGAAGATCCAATAGAATCTAATAATTCTAAAACATCTCCTAAAACAGATTCATATCCCAGTATATTTCTAATCTTCAAAATATTCACTAAAAGATCATGGTTTTCCTGATAGTAAGATAAAATAATTTCTGGAACGATTTCAAGGTCTTCAGCTTCACCATTCACCATGGTAAGGTTCGATGTGTTATTCACCTCAAGAATACCCTCTCTATACACGTAAATTACCAGTTCAAATTCATCCAGACTTCCCACTTCATTAATACTGAGAATTTGGGCATGCTGATTAAGACCCCTATCCATTAAACTAGTATAATCCTCTCTGGATTCAACTAAAATAGCTTTAGAAGTGTCATATTTGGGTTTAGAAGCTTTGGTAAAATCTATATTTTTCAAAAGAGTTCTAAGTTCCTCTATAGGAAGGTGGGTCACTTTTTCCTTGGCTTCCATAATTATATCTAAATTATGGGCAATATTCTCTGAGTTTTTACCAGGACTGAGAAGAAGAACCCTGTTTTTAGAATATTCTGTACTTGCATATTGTATTATACTCTGAATTATTTCCTCATAGATCTGCACGGAACGTTCTGTTTTCAGGAATTCTTGAGTGGGATTACCCAGAACGGTATTAATGATTTCCACTGCACGGCGCTGGCTGATCCCATCCATACTTGCCAGTTGATAAACTTCATAATTACTTGCAGCACGCAGGAATTCTTCCTGACTTCCGAAATGGTTTATGATCTTGGAGGCTAACTTATCTCCTATACCCTTAATCTCACGCAGATCCAAATATATCACCGGATACTGATTCACCCTATGATCCCTTTAGATCGTTGACTAAAGTGAAATCTTTAATTCTGTGAATCTTTAACTTAAACTTATTTGAACTTTTTCTGGTTTTAACTTTGCTCTTTAAAATATAAACCTTGATCTAAGAGTTATAATCCTAACTCCAGAAAGCATTGATAAAATGTTATAAACATCAACTTAGAATATAAAATAAATTTTAAAAGGATATTTAACCTATGAAAAAAGGACATATAAAATTTATACAATATATCAACCTTGAGGAAACTTAATTAAAATGTTTTCCAGATTAAGGAATGAGTTTAAATGGAATTTATAACGTATATACTAATTCTTGTGGCCACAGGCACATTTGTAGGTTTCGCTTCAGGTCTCCTGGGAGTGGGTGGTGGTTTTATCATGGCCCCTGTCCAGTTCTTCCTTCTCACATCAATGGGTGTAGACCCAGACACAGCCATAAGAATAGCTTTTGCCACCAGTCTGGCAGTGATCCTCCCCACAGCCCTAAGCGGAGCTTTAGGACACTGGAGGCGTGGAGCAGTCATGGTAAATCCTGCTATCTTCCTGGGGATAGCCGGATTATTTGGAGGTATCATTGGTGCAGGAATAGCAAGTAACGCACCCGCAGCCCTATTAAGCTTCATATTTGGTTTATTAGCATTATTCAGTGCATTATGGATGATAGGTTCCAAATCTTCTGAAATAGAAGAAGAAACATCTAATTCAAAACCAGCATACCTTTTCTGGGGATTTTTAGGAGGTTTTTCCTCGGGACTTCTGGGTATTGGAGGGGGAGTGGTTATGGTTCCATTACTTAACCTTCTCCTCAAATTCCCAACTCACAAGGCCATTGGGACCTCCACAGCCTTCATTGTCTTTGCATCCATTGGTGGAATCATAACCTACATCTTCACAGGCATGAATGCAACTGGACTACCTCCCTACTCAGTAGGATATGTTAATTTAGTGCAGCTGGTGGTTCTGGCAGGTTTCAGCATACCCATGGCCAGAGTGGGTGTTAAAGCCGCTCACAAACTTTCTGCTAAAAATCTTCAATACTTATTAGCAATTCTATTGATCTACATAGCCTTAAAAATGATAGGGGTATTTGAATGGTTGAATCTGCCTTTTTAATCTAATCTAAATCATTTCCTTAATAGATCATCTTCTCCATTATTTTTTTCCCACTATTCTTATTAATAATCTTCATGAACACCTCGCAAGAAGTTTCCAGTGGTAATACCACCATTAGATATCTTCTTGACCTTTCTTTTAAGACTGTGTAATTTCTTATCCAGATGGGGACCACCATGAATACTTAGTTCTAAAGCAGTCTGATAAAGGGGAAACATTTTCCTAGAATAATCAACGGGTTTATTTCTAGCATCAATCACCAGACCATCAAAACCCATATCCAAAAGTAGGGGAAGGTAATCAATAAGACACAGTTCTACAGAATTCAAAATATGAGTATGGCATTCATCATCAGTTTTAACAGGAAATATCCTGTTTTTAAAGTCTTTTATTCCTAAAAATTGATATTCTGATCTTTTAAATGATTTAAAATTGGGGTTTTCATCTTTTAACATGCAAGATAAACAGTTTTCACTCACCAATGCCTCTAAATTTCCCTGCACCAAAAATTCAAATTTAGGTTGGGATGAACCACTTTTTGAGTTTAAAATCACCTTTTTCAACTCTTCCTGGAATAGTTCTGAGGATAAGGTAAAACTCTCAAAAGAGGAGGATAATTCATCAACACTCAGATGGTTCCAGATATTCAAGGCTCCAGATCCGTATATGTTCACGTGATCAAAACCATCTCTTAAAGCCCAAAGAGCCCCTAAACCACCAACCATCACACCATGGATAGTTTTCTCAGGGAGAGTTCCAAGAAGACGGGTTGCTCCTTCAAGATAATTTTCACTGGTAATATCAGGCCATTTCCAGATCAACCTAGTTTCATATTTTTGAACCAGGGCGGATGCTTCCGTTAAGAGTAAACTTATATTCTCAAAATAAGTTTCATAATCAACAGACTGTTTTAAACCATAAAAACTGCTCTTAAGCTTATTCAGATACTTCAGATCATTTATTTTTGGTTGGAAATAAATTTTTTCACACCCTACTTCAAGAACAGCTTCCAATGAGGAAACAGAATCCACATACGCAGATAACTTAGTAGGATGATGAGTTGGTTGAGAGGATGATGGGGTTTCTTCTTTTTTTCTTGATTTTCCATTTTTCCCCATTTCTTTCTTTCTTTCTTCAGGGATTATCAGATTCCTTTTTAGATGAGATAAACGCTTTTCTGCAGATTTTATTTCTTTTGAAGATGGTTGATAAATGCTTAATATCTCTTTTTGGGTTTTTTCAAGGATCTGCCTACGTAAATGGTTCAGATTACGTAGGGGGGTGAATAGATTTCCAGGATAATCCATCTGAATATTTTTGATAAGAAAGGGGGTGCCTCCAGTTTTTCGGAGCTGATCAATAATTGTTTTATTAGAAAGTGGCTGGGTCCTAGCCTTTTCCATGGAAAAATCAGCTTCATACTCAATTTCAATATTTTCTAAAAATGGTGCTCTTACATTTACCCGGATTAAAGGAATCAGTTCTGGGTTCCACTTTATTTCAAGATCTAACAGAATCATTTGAGGTAAGTGGGGATTATTTATTATTTCCTGAGCCATATCAACCAGAGCTTTTCTTCGGGTTATGAACACTTCACTCCCTACTTCAACTGGTTTGTGTAATTTTAAAAATAATTTACCCTTCTTAATTTCAGGAGACTGGTCAAGCACAGTTCCCCAGAGATCATCTTCATCACCCTTTTTACCTGGTTGTTTAAACAGGATTCCATCGCCTTTTTCTGGTTTAACTATACTTTTAACGTTAATAATGGTTTTTCCATGGTGTTCATAGGGGTTAACAACTCTGCCCAGATATAGGCCCCGGTTACCTGGCCTGTTTCTTTCCATCATTTGCTGGTTAAGAGCGCCCAGGAGCCAACCTTTAGTCAAACCCCGATTGAAACACATTTTAAGTGTTGAAAGTTCTTCTTCCTGTGTTTTCCATTTTCCTCTGGCTATTCTGTCAAGGGCTTCTCTGTAGACTTTAACCACATTAGCCACGTACTCTGGAGGCCTCATCCTGCCTTCAATTTTAACAGAATCCACAGGTGCCTTCACTATCCTGTCCAGATGGGAGTAAATTGCAAGGTCCCTGGTTGAAAGAAGATAATGGTCTTTTAAGGGTATTTCTTGATGTTCTTTGTATTTCCCATACTTATCAGTTTTTACCAGAATTAACTGGTAGTTTTTACGGCAGGGCTGGGCGCACATGCCTCGGTTACCACTCCTACCTCCAATGAAGGAGGAGAGGAGGCATTGGCCTGAATAAGAATAGCAGATAGCTCCATGGGCGAACACTTCCAGTTCTATATTTTGGGGAAGTTGACAGGCAGCAGTCTCAATATCTTCCAGACTCATCTCTCGGGCAAGTACCACTCTTTTAAACCCATTATCCGCAGCCCAACTGACTCCCTGGGGGTTGTGAATGGTCATCTGAGTAGAACAGTGCAGATCCAGGTCAGGTACAAGTTCCCGGGCAAGACCGGCCACACTCAGATCCTGCACAATCACCGCATCCACCCCTAAAGAGTAAAGTTGTAGGAGATAGTCAGCCATCAGACTAAGTTCAGTTTCCTTTATCAGGGTGTTTACAGTTACATAAACCTTAACCCCACGTAAGTGTGCATAGTTTAATGCTTCCTCCATTTCAGTTAAACTGAAATTCTGGGCAAATTGCCTGGCACCGAATCTTTTACCGGAAAGGTAAACTGCGTCCGCCCCAGCATTCACAGCAGCCTTTAAGGCTTCCATGGAACCAGCTGGAGCTAAAAGTTCTGGTATGTTGATTTTAGACATGTATCCTCGAATTATTGATATCAATTTTATAAAGGTTTACATAAATAGGAGGGGAACCATTGACTAAATGGATTCCATATATAATTATTATATGGGCAAATTATATAATAAAATTCTACAATAAATATGCTCAAGTGAAAATATGGAAACAGAACAGCTCTTAAAAACTTTGAAAATAGTTTTGATACTGGCACTCATTATTGGACTCATCGGGGCAGTGTTTTACCTGGTTTACGGTTTCACCATCCTCTGGCAAGCAATGGCTGCAGGTATTATCACGGGTTTTTTACTGATCCTGGTTTTCATCTTCCTGGTTTTAGCCTTATATTTCTATCTGAAACTGGTACTAATTAGGAGGGAACTTAGAAAATGCCAGGAAGAATTAAAGAAAATGACTCAGGAATCAGAAACACATGAAGATGAAAACTAAACCCAGAATATGAGTTGTATTGGTTTTTATGTAGATATTTAGTTATTTAACATAAGTATAATAATTGGTTTAATTTGATAAAAATATTTTAAGTGTTTACTATGAATCCTTATCTGGAAATTCTAAGACCTGGAAATGCCATAATGGCAGTTATCGCCATTTTCTTAATGGCAGTTATCAGCGGCCAATTCACATTAGAAGCTTTAATGGCAGCGGTAGTGGTCTTCCTGGTCACAGGGGCTGGAAACAGTATCAATGATTACTTTGATCATAAAATAGATGCCATTAACAAACCAGAACGCCCCATTCCCTCCGGGAGAATTGCCTTAAAAACAGCACTCATCTATTCTCTTTCACTATCCATTCTGGGAATAATCATTGCCTTTTTGATCAATTGGCTTCTGGGCATAATTGCTCTTTTAAGCTCCCTTTTAATGATCTATTATGCTAAAGATCTCAAAACAAAATGTTTAATCGGAAACATTAGTATCTCCTTTTTAACCGGGCTATGTTTTGTATTCGGAGGTATAGCAGTGGGACAGATATTGGTTTCCATTTATCTGGGGATTTATGCTTTTTTAATGACCATGGCCCGGGAGATTGTTAAGGACATGGAGGACTTGGAAGGTGATAAAAAGGAGGGTGCCACCACTCTACCCATAGTCTATGGGAAAAGAACATCCGCAATAATTGCAGCAAGTTTCATGTTAATAGCCAGTTTAACCAGCCCCATACTCTATTTTATGGGAATATTCAACATATTTTACCTTGCAATCCTCATAATAGCCATTGTTGTTTTTGTTGCAGGGGCAGTGTCCATATTGCGTGATCAATCCCTGGAAAACACTCGAAAAATATCTAAAAGAATAAAAATGGGAATGGCAATTGTATTCCTGGCATTTGCCCTTGGTTCACCATTCTTAGCTTCTTTACTTTAATCCTTTGTTTATAATATTAATTTTTTATTCATCTTAAATTCAAATCTTCCCTTTAAATCCTAATCTCAATCTCTTAATTTCATAGAGTTATAATAGGTGGGTGATATGATTGAAATCATCTTCTGGCACATCACTTTCACCAATAATATAAAGATATATTCGCTCTTTTCTATCTATTTTAATAGGTTTCCATCCTTTGAATTTCCATACATATGACACAATCCTGGTCCCGGGTTCAAGCTCTTTCTGGAGTTTTTCCTTTAAATTTTCATTGGTTCTTCCCCAGAGAAAAAGGATAACTACCGTGGCATGGCTGATGTTCTGATGGAACAGGTTGCCCCAGATGATTTTCACCTGATCTTGCAGTCCCAGGTTCCTGATCTTCAGCCTGGACCAGAACACACGCAAGGGATCAGCTTCCACTCCCACTCCCCAGGCATGGTATTGTTGGGTAGCTTCAATAACTATACGACCATCACCAGAGCCCAGATCATAAACCACATCTTCATCATCAACTTCTGCCATGTTAAGCATCTTCCTAACCACTTTCATAGATGAAGGGGAGTAGGCAGCACCAATTGCCAGAGGCCATAGCATGGAAAGTGCAATGATTATAATTAGGATGATGACTATGGGAATCAGGGTGAATAATGTTATAACCAGGTTGGAAACCCCCTTATATTATTTGGTATCATTGTTAGTCCTGTTAAGCCTCATTCAAATACAGTTAATCCCTATTTGAATACAGTTAATCCCTATTTGAATACAGTTAATCCTTATTCTAATACAGTTAATCCCTATTCAAATGCTGGTTATATAATCGAGTTTATTCAGTCACGGGTGTTGATTGAAATTAGACCAAGACAACTCTATAAGGCAACTTGTTAGATATAAGGCATTCATTGATATAAAATACTGGCATTTATGTTGAAGATTATAATATAATGGAAAAATAAAGATAAATGCTAAGAAGGGTTAAATAATGGATAAGAGGTGGTTTTTTAATGGTTAAAGCTGATCTTTTGAAAAATAAAATGAAGATTAAAATAGTTGAAAACGGCCCATACATTGTTTCTGGTGGTGTTCCCCTATATGAACAAACCATAATTACAGATGAAGCAGGTCACACCCGGGATCTGGTTGATGAAAAGGAAATCACCACCAGGGAAACTTACACCCTCTGCCGTTGTGGTCAATCAAAGGATAAACCCTACTGTGATGGAACACATAACGATATTAATTTTGATGGTACAGAAACCGCCAGCAAAAAGCCTTACATAGAGAAAGCTGAAATATTCGAAGGTCCACAGTTAAAGTTAACCGACGCCCCAGAGTTCTGTGATCACTCCAGATTCTGTCTTCGATCAGGAGGAATAAGGAAACTCATACAGGAATCAAACAGTCCAGAAGCTAAACAGACAGCCATAGAAGAGGCCATGATATGTCCCTCGGGTAGATTGGTACTCTGGGATAAGGAAACTGGGAAACCATTTGAAAATGAGTTTGAACCATCCATAGTCCTGGTGCATGATGATCAGAAAAGATGTCAGGGCCCTATATGGGTGAGGGGAGGTATACCTATAGAATCCTCTGATGGCACCCTATATGAAACCCGTAACCGTGTAACCCTCTGTCGTTGTGGGAAATCAGATAATAAACCTTACTGTGATGGTAGTCACTGGATGACATCCGAAGAAAAACTGAAATTCCGGAAGAAATGGGGTTTGGATGAAGAATAGGTGTGGATGATAATTTGTCCAAGGGATGTCCTTTTGCAGTAAGATAAATAAAAACACACTTTTTTGCACTATTTAGGTCAAATCTTTCTTTATTCGATTTTTAATTCTTTCGAATTTTTATATATATTTCGTTATAGTGTTCTATAACGAAGTTAACCCTATAACGACCATACAATTTATATTATTATGGTTTAATGATGTCATTTTTAACTTTCATCATCCAACCAGGGGTTCTTAAAAAACTCATACCAAACTTCTAAAGTGTTTTCATCATAAACACCCAACTCACCCAATATATCCCGGGCGAATTCCACCGAGGCTATTCCATTGGCAGTGATTATACATTTATCTTTATCAGAGACTGAAGGCTGGTTAATGTAGAATTCGCTGCCAGGATATTCTCCTATTAAATTTTTCAAATATTTTTTACCGTTACTTGTATGTTTAACATTTTCTGTGAATCCATGGCGGGGTAAAAAGACAGTGGGTCCACATATGGCAGCAACAGGTATCTTATTGTCTAGGAATTTTTGAACCACAGGGACCAGGTCTTCTACCGGATCCTCTTCCCATATTTGGCCACCAGGCAGGATTAGAATTGCTGCATCATCATAGTTAATCTCATGGATGGTGTAGTCTGGGACTATGGAAATCCCACCCATGGTTTTTATGGTATCTTTACTGAAACCAACAGTTTTCACCTGATATTTATCTGATTTGTTGATTTCAGCCACTGCCAGGCCAGGCTCCCAATCAGATAAGCCATCAAATACTAAAAGATAAGCAATTTTCATCATCATTTGACTCCTCTTATTTTTTTATTATTACCTGATAATTGATCTTTCCGCTCTCTGGTTTCATGTTAATTTAAAGCTGTTGAGTATAATATCAAATGGTTCCCTGTCAAAGTCGTTGTTGGGAGCTTGGAGAAGTATGGTGTACATGGTATTGTTTTTAACAAGGGTTATTGTTTCAATTCGATAGTCCCATATGAATGGCCATAGATAAGCTTTATACACATCTACATAAGCGTTCTGACCATTTAAAGTGATGGTTTCATCTGAAATTTTAAACCAGCCAAAGGTAATAGGCATTTCATTTTTAACATCTTCTTCTGACATATCAGAATCTGGAATTATTTGCACTTGGAAATAAGTATTCGATTCATCGGTTTTTTCTACAAAGACCAGATCATCATTACCCTCCTTTTCAGTAGAAACAGACCAGGATTCCGGGTACTCAAAACTAACACCATGCCCAGTGTAAACACTTGTATCGATATTTTCGGTGGGATTGGTGGCTTTTTCAACGTCAGCAATTGGTGTTTGTGCTCTGTCAGTGTCGTTAACTGCCTGTGCACTTTCATCACTGGTTTCAACACCCGTTGTGACATTAACTGGGCTTTCAATGGGAATATTAAGACTATGCACAGCTAAAATAAGGAGTAAAACTCCAATAATTATTAATTCAATATGTGTCCTTGATAATTTCATTAAAACACCACTATTTCCTGATAATTTTACCAAACCTTAATTATCACATATCAATGCCCAGATTAATATTTTACTGATAAGTTCCTAAACCATTAACTGACTATCTGAATTATACTTATGTAACCAGAAGGGTAGATGGAACATGAAGCGTTTATGGGGATATTTAAGTGCAGTAATGGTGGCACTGCTCTTTGGGATCTGGTTTACTCTGGATAAAACCTTACTGGGTTATCTACACCCACTGGCCCTGGCAGCCATGGTTTACACACTGGCAAGTGCCTTCCTATTTTTAATTCGATTATCACCTTTACACCCTAAACTCCTGGAAATCCTCCACCGGGAAAGTAAGGTGGAAATCCACATCTCCCGTAGAAATTATTTAACCCTATTTTTAACAGCCATATTCGGGGCAGTATTAGCTCCTGCATTTTATTTAACGGGTTTAAATCAGATAACTGCAGTTAATGCTGCTCTTCTGGCCAATTTTGAGGTGTTGTTTATCCTTATTTTAGGAATATTCTTCCTCAAAGAAACAGTTAAACCGAAAGATATAGTTGGTTTTGGCTTTTTACTGATAGGAGCAGTTTTTTTAAGTACAAATAATCTTCAAAATCTCTCATTTGACCAGAGTTTAGTGGGAAGTCTTTTGGTGATTTCATCTGGGTTTTTCTGGAGCCTTGACACCATTTTAACCAAATTTTTGAGTAATAAAAGGGACATATTTTTCCTCACTGGCCTTAAATGTGGAATCGGGGGTTTGGTCCTCTTTTTAATCTCATGGTATTTGGGGTTAAGTTTCACTCTCCCTGTAAACATGATCCCCCTCTTATTATTCATTGGTCTGGTGTGCATGAGTTTTTCCATAGTTCTCATCTACCTGGCAGTAAGGGAAATCGGATCCACACGTACAGGGTCCATTTATTCCACCAGCTCCATATTCGGAGCTTTAATAGCATTTTTTGTACTTGGAGAACCATTAAAAGCCAGTCAACTATTATTTGGGGTGTTGATGTTGGTGGGTATACTCATATTATACAAAAATGGGAATGAAACCTAAAAAAATAGAATGGATAAATATTTCATAGAAAAATACCTGGAATATAAATTTAAAGGGGAGCATCATGTTATCTACAATTATAAACAGCGCAGAATCCTTCATCATTAGTAATGTTTCATTGGCAGTATTTGTAGGCTGTATCCTGGAGCAAATCATAGTCCCCATCCCAGCCAGTTTAATAGTTTTAAGTTCCACCTTCCTGGTTATGCAAGGAGCCACTTTTTCTATTATGGCTTTAGGAACCCTAATAATGAAAATAGTCATTCCAGCATCACTAGGAATAACTATAGGATCTCTAGTATATTATATTTTAGCTTATAAATTAGGAACACCTTTTATAGAGCGAACCGGCAAATATTTAGGGGTTTCAGTGGAAGATGTGGAGAAAGTTGGTGAACACATCAATGAAAGCCGCTATGATGATGTTTTCATTTTCATTGCCAGATGTCTTCCCATCATTCCAGCCATAGCTATTAACCTGTTCTGTGGCTTAATCAGATATGATATCAAAAAATATCTCGTAACCACCTTTTTTGGATCTGCAGTGCAGATACTGGGTTGGGGATTACTCGCCTGGTTCTCTGGAAACATCTACCAGGCCTTAGAGGCTAAAGTATCCTTTTTAGGTAATGTGGTGTTGGTGATTATTGTCTTAGTGGTGGTTGGGTTTATCATTTATAGTAGAAGACAAAGCAGAAAAGAAGAGAATAATTAATATAATTAATATTCCCGGTGTTGAAATGAAGCCTAAAACCTTTCATAAAAAGGAAATATTGCAAATAATTGAACATGCCTGTGATCAATTAGAAAAGGGTGGGGAAGAAGAATTTTTTGATGAATTAGAGGCATTATTAACTTCTAAGATTCCTTTTGGAAAACTGAAACCCTTAGGTGAGTATCTGGGATTGCGTGGTCTGGAGACACCAGAACTCTACTTTGAGGTATTGGACAAATTTTTCAGGAAAAATCTTGATTATGGATATTGTGAAGGTCTTTACAACACTGCCAAATTGAAGATGAGTGATGAAGAGGTTCAAAAATCCCGGGTTTGGGGTTGGAGAGCAGGAATTGTGGGGTTAGCCTTTAATGAGATGAGTCGTGATCATCCTGAAAAAGTTGTAAAGAAAACCCGTGAGTATATACTATTAAGTTCGCACTGGTCATCATCAGATACATTTGCTGATAAAACCTTTAACCGTATGTTCAAAGAACGTTTTAGGTACATACTCAATGTTTTAAAAGATTGGGCTACTGATGAAAATGATTGGATCCGTAATGCAGCAGCATTTGCAGTGCATGCCCCGGTAGAGAGAAAAATATTAAGCCAAGAAGAGTTCCTGGAGGTTCTGGGGGTGATGGACCTGGTTATGGAGGACCCTGCAAAAAATGTGCAGAAAAAGGCGGCATGGGCTCTAAGGGTAGTCAGTAAATATCATCCCGATGAAACCTATGATTTCCTGGTTAAATGGGCTGAAAATGATAACAAAGCAACAAAATGGATTTTGAAGCATAGTTTAAAATTTTTAGATGATAAAAGAAGAGATAATTTGTTAAAAATGATAATTTGACACAATTAAATATTTTTTTAGAATATACAATTTAGAATGATAGTTTTCTTTTTAAGTCTATACAGGTTTAACTAATTTGGGAGTAATTTGGGAGTAATTTGTAGAAATTTTGGAATAATTATTTAAATAGTCTTATTAAAAAACAATTAACAATAGATTGGACTAATTAAAAATAAATTTACCCGTTAAGATGGTGTTAATGTTGTATCTGAAGTTTGTTTTCTTAGAAAAATAATATTTAAAAAGTAAATATTTCAAACGAACTCAGATAATATTTAAAATCAGGAGTGGATAAATATGAAAGACATGATTAAAGAACTAGTGAAATGGAGACCAATAATAATTGGAGTTATCATAGTTGTGGCATTATATGTTATTTCTGACATTATTTCAGGAATAAGTTTAATATTACCCACATTCCTATTAGCTGGAATCATTGTTGGTTTCATGATCAATGGATCTGAAAAGTATGGGGCTGTTAATGGAGTTATCTTAGGAGTAATTGGCGGATTAATTGTTAATCTCTTTTTAATTGCTTATTATTACTATTTAGGGTACGGAGATTATATAAGCAGTATACTACTTTATTCTCTCATGAATTTAGTACTTCAAATAGTTGTAGCAACAGTTGGAGGGGCATTAGGATCTGTGATAAGAACAGAATTCATGAAAGAGGTACAATTAGAATCCATTGAGGATTAATTTAAGTCCCAAATGGTTACAGATTAGTAATATAATCTGGTACCATCACCTTTTTTTTATTTATTTTTATTTCCACATACACATCATATTGTCAGTTATTTTTAATGGGTTCTAACCATTCAATCACTTCTCGAGCAATATTTTCAGATATGTGATATCTGATATTGTATTTGATAGCTGAAAATGAACTGAGTATATGAATTTGAAGTCTAAACATTATCAACTGCACCATTCACATCCATTCTAATTTTAAGGTTTGATTCTCATATGATAGGAGTAGATATAAATTATCAAGACATGAAACCACCACAGGAGTGGTACGACTCCAGGTGACATTAAACTCCTCTGCTGCCTGTTCTGCCACCATGTCATGTCATCTGATTACAAGGAGGGATGTGAGGAATGTTCCGGAGGCTGCTTTCATAGCCCGTGGAGCGTGTATAATAATTGTTTGTCTAGCCAGTACTGTACCACGCTATTGGTTACGTTATCTGTGGTAATGGCAAAGGTCTGAATAGTTTCAAAACCCGCATCCGGATTATTAATGTAGTATATGGTTTCATTTCCTGTTATTCTCATCTTCAAATTAGTTAAAGTTAATTAAGGAATGTTCTTAGCCAAAGATTACATAAAAATGTTTGATAATATTTCTATACAGATAATAATGGCAATAGTAATTCCCATCATGAAATACAAGCCTTTTCTTGTTCTTGTGTCATATGGTGAGATTTTATTGAATTTATCTGGGAAGAGAACCAGTGTTTGACCAATTAAACCCATAAAAACCAAACTCAATCCTTGCTGTAATGGTATGTCTGGGAAATTCAGCATGGAAAACCCCCAAACTGTAGATGCACAACCGATTGCAAATGAAAACAAAAGATAATATAATGGGTTGTATCCTGGACCACCGCTGACCCTGTTGGAACCAACATAAACATGATTCCGAGCAGAGGGGATACTATTATCACTAAAAGTATTTCTACGAAGAATCATTATTACAAGAGGGTAAATACCTATAAATAAAAATCCTACATAGGCAGGGAAGTTTTTGTATCCTATAGCCCAAGGATAAAAAATGGCAATATTTGCAATCAAGACCATGAATAATAAAAGCCAAGGTAGTCCTTCATAAGTGTAACTTCCTTTACTAAAGCTTTTATTCTTTTTAAGTCGAATTCCAAGGATTTTCTCCAATTTACTGAAAATTTTATTTTCTAAAAAGAAACTGAATAACATTCCTATTATTAATCCGATACAAATAAAAACAATGGAAGTCCTGCCTGATATCAATGCCATGTATATCCCAAAAACTGAAAGAGGTATAATGATAATTAACAGCACTTTACTCCATTTTAATAGATATCTATTTTCTGCATTCAAATAAAACAACTCCAATTAGGTTGGTACTCCCATATAATCCATTATTTGATCTTCAACATTATCAAGTGTAACTTGTTAAACAGTCCCCTGCAACTTTTTTGGTTCCTTCAGTTAAAGAACCACCAGCAGTAGCTATAAAAACATATTTCCCTCCAGAATATACCATATTAGATTTCATCAGGATCCAGGGTGTTTCTGATATAATAATTAACTCTTCCGCTGTTAAACCTCCAGGAATAGTACCTATACCAATATCCACAGCTGCTTTAATCCATTTACGTGGATTATGCGGATCTTCTGGAACTTCTTGAGATTCCTAAATAATCCCCATACGAATCATTAGTAATGTTATAGACACTAGCCGCACTGACCTCACGGATACCAACAAGTAAAAACAGACAAAAAATAACAGTCAAGATAATAGTTTTTATTTCTTTTAGTATTATTTATACCCCTCCATAACTCAAATTTACTTTACAAATTATTAAGATATACTTGAATCATGTTTGTTAATACAAGGGGCAGTAATAAATAATTTTCTATTATCTGGGACTGTAAAGTTATGAGGGGTTGACAAATTTTATATAAAATTTTCTAGTCAAATTAGGTCCTATTCAAAAAAAAACATTTATGGTTAAATGAAAGTGCAAAGCTCCTCCAATAGGCATTGG
>Ga0334900_1001366_pt1 | contig 26844 bp, 22 predicted proteins | sample GraSluR3_MG_2_FD_207231 | JGI IMG/M metagenome (GOLD analysis project Ga0334900, IMG submission 207231) | Sludge microbial communities from methane-producing bioreactor in Wageningen University, Netherlands - Granular Sludge_31_08-R3 | ecosystem: Engineered > Bioreactor > Anaerobic >...
GAAGATATCGATACCGTTCGAAGCTATATGGAACGTTTTGAAAAGGGTACCATCGAAGATTACCTCATTGAACAGGGACAGGAGCTGCGGGACAGGGTAACAGAAAGCGGACTTAACGGTCTTGAAGCCAGGGGATGGGAAAACGGAGAGACTGCCTCCTTTCCCCTGAATTACGGTAACGTTGAGATATTCAAACGCATACGTGACGCCGATCGGGATTCCGGGTCTTTTGAAAATGCAGCGTTCAACGAATCCTTTCTGGAGGCGCTCTTTTCGCTTAAACCGGAAAGCATCAGCGAGCCTCTGGTTCTGAACAACATGGTGTATCTTTTTGAACTCAAGGAAGAGGCCGGCATTTCAGAAGACAATCTCAGCATGCTTGAAAGCTATTACCCCTACCTGGGACGGCAGTATTCTGAGGCTGACATGCAATCTCTTATTCTCAGCTCGGCCAAGCATAAAGACAACTTTGATGCGGTCTTCAGCCGCTATTTTATTAGCGGCGAATAACAATGTCTGCTCCCCGACAAATTGATACCGGGTCGGGGATTACCCTGGAATATCAGGGCAGGTTTCTCTATTCACGGGTAGATCCGAAATCTCGACCTCTTCGGATTGCCCGCGAAACAGAGCTTGAACCCGAAACCCTCTACCTTATTCCATCCCCCCTGCTTCTCTACGGAATAGATACAATCCTTGAGCGACTGCCGGAAAGTTCTTTTTTAGTACTCCTCGAAAACGAAGCACCCCTGGAGCAGCTTTCGCGGGAGGCTATTGCTAACCGTGAATTACAGAATTGCAGGTTTCTTTTTGCAGCCGAGGAGAAAGCCGAAGACATAATCGATAAGCTGAACAGGCTTTCACTATGGCCTTTCAGGCGCGTTAAACAGCTTATCTTAAGCGGCGGTTATAATCTTAACCGGGATTACTACTCCCATGTATTCAGGACCCTTGAAGAGGCGGCACGTATTGCCTACCAGGACAAACTGACACAGGTATTCTTTGCCCGTCGCTGGATGAAAAATTTCTTTGCCAACATTTTCAGCTATGAGAGTCCTCTTCCTTATACCGGCCTGCAGAGTGAAAGACCGGTGGTTGTCGCCGGGGCCGGCGAATCACTGGAATGTAACCTGCAACAGATCAAGGAGACCCGGGACAGGATTTTCCTGTTATCCGTGGACACTGCCCTGCCTTTTCTGGCTGCAAAGGGCCTCATTCCGGATGCGGTTGTCGTTCTTGAATCCCAATTCATAAACCTCAGGGACTTCTACGGGATTCCAACAAAGGACATTCTGTTAATCGCGGACCTTTTTTCCTATCCAAGGGTATGGCGTCTTCCGTGGAAAAGGAAAATCGCCTTTTTCAGCCGCTTTGCGCCTTTACACTACTTTGATACCCTGGAAAAACACGCCCTGGAGGAGTATATTCTGCCTCCCTACGGGTCCGTAGGAGTCGCCGCGGTTGCAATAGCGGCATCTATCAGTCACAAAGCTGTCTACTGCAGTGGAATTGATTTTGCCTACCGACTGGGGAAAAGCCATGCCAGGGGGACGCAATTTCTTTTCCAGGAATTATGTTCATCCAGAAGGGTTTACCCTGCCGGCTCATTTGTTCCGTTTTTCAAGCGTCCTCTGCTTCACACTACAGGGAAAGTTTCCAAGGTTCTCAGTGACCTGATTCTACTAAATTATCGCTCGACTCTGATGAATTTTATCCGCGGGTCTGAACATATCTATGATTTGAATCCCGGGGGACTTGAAATTGGAGCAATCTGTACGGACAAGATCGATGTTTCGGGTGTATCCCACAATACCCCTGCCTACAGCGAGATTTCTCTCAGGAATGTCTCATTCAGCTGGAAGTACCTGTTGCGACAGGAGCATGACATGCTCTCCCGTATATACACCAGCGGTCTGCTGTATCTGAAGGGAGAATCTGGAGGTTCGGATTTCTTCAGCATGATTGAAGAACGTGATTACCTGACTGCCCATTTTCCGGACAAGCTTCACGGTCTGCATCGAACACCGGATTTCGCCAAACGTCTTCTGTTGGCGGTAGAAGGATATCGGATGTATCTTGCCAGATTGCTGGGTATCAGTACCTAAGAGTCATCATCGGCCTTCAAGACCGAAAGAAACGCGTTCTGCGGCAGTTCAACGTTCCCGACCATCTTCATGCGTTTCTTACCCTCCTTCTGTTTTTCCAGAAGCTTCCGCTTACGGCTGATATCGCCGCCGTAACATTTTGCGGTTACATCCTTCCTGAGAGCTGAGATGGTCTCCCTGGCAATTATTGTTGCTCCGATGGCACCCTGGATTGGTATCTTGAACTGGTGACGAGGGATTTCATCCCTCAGTTTTTTGCAGACCTTCCGTGCGCGATATGCGGCATTTTCACGAAAAACCAGCTGTGACAGGGCATCAACGGGGTTTCCATTAATCAGGATATCCAGTCGTACAAGATCTGTAGGTCTGAAATCGGTTATCTCATAGTCAAAGGACGCGTAACCCCGGCTCAGGGACTTGAGTTTATCATAAAAATCAAACAGAACCTCCGCCAGGGGCATGGAATAGACAAGTTCTACCCGTTTTTCATCCAGGTAGGTCATGCTTTCCTGGACACCCCGTTTTTCCAGACAGAGATTGATAATGGGTCCGACGTATTCAGCGGGGGTAATAAGGCTGGCTTTTATGTACGGTTCTTCCGTATGCTGAATCTGCGACGGATCCGGAAACTCGAGAGGATTATCAATAGACAGCTTCTCGCCGTTAGACATGGTCACCCGATAACGTACAGAGGGAGAGGTAAACACAATTGAAAGATCGAACTCCCGTTCAAGTCTCTCCTGTACAACTTCCAGGTGCAGAAGGCCCAGAAAGCCGCAGCGGAACCCGAACCCCAGGGCAACGGAAGAGTCTTTTTCGTAGATCAGGGAAGCATCGTTCAGCTTGAGCTTCTCAATTGCGGAGAGAAGATCCTCGTAATCATCGGAATTTACCGGATAGATCGAGGAGAACACGACAGGCTTTACCTCCTTGAACCCGGGCAGGGGGGTGGTACATCCGTTTTTGGCGCTGGTAATGGTGTCGCCAACCCGGACCTTTCCAATGTCCTTAATACCGGCGATAATATACCCTACCTCGCCGGCCCTCAGTTCATCACGTTTTTCATTACCGATACGAAAAACTCCGGTTTCTTCTATTACGTAGCGTCCTTCGGTAGCCATAAAAAGGACTTCCTGCCCAAGCTTGATTCTGCCGGCCATTACACGGATATGCACAATTACCCCGCGATAGGGATCATAATGGGAATCGAAGATCAGCGCCTGAAGAGGCTGATCAATGAGTGGTTTAGGCGGCGGAACAAACTGCACCAGGGCTTCAAGCAACTCATCAACCCCCTGACCGGTTTTGGCCGATATGGGTATTGCGATATCCATATCCAGTCCCAGGTCATGGTCAATCTGCTTTTTTACAAATTCGATATCTGCGCTGGGAAGGTCTATCTTGTTAATGACCGGAAGGATTTCCAGATCATGTTCGATGGCCATATACATATTTGCCAATGTCTGGGCTTCAACTCCCTGGGAGGCATCAATTATTAGAAGCGCCCCCTCGCAGGCGGAAATTGCCCGGGAGACTTCGTAGGAAAAATCGACATGCCCCGGGGTATCGACAAGATTCAGATGGTAGGTTTTGCCATCCGAAGAGGTAAAGGGCAGAGACACCGCCTGGGATTTTATGGTAATTCCCCGTTCCCTTTCGATGTCCATGCTGTCGAGGATCTGGTCCTTGTATTCCCTTTCCGAAACAAGCCGTGCTTTCTCAATGAAACGATCGGCAAGGGTGGATTTTCCATGATCGATGTGCGCAATTATACAGAAGTTGCGTATTAATTCAGGTTCGTATCGCATTGTGGGTACTATATCCTAACGAAGCCGGTTACTTCAATCCTGGGAATCGAGAACAGAGCGTACCAGACGCAATAATTCTTCAGGTTTAAAAGGTTTTGGCAGTATTGCATCGGTCTCCAGTTTTTCCGAGTTCACCCTCTTCATATACCCGGACATTATAATACTCGGTAATCCGGGAACAATGCTGCGCAGCCTGAGAATAAGCTGGTCTCCCGTCATATGGGGCATTATGTAGTCGGTTATGAGCAATTGTATGCCTGAACCGTTCTGCTCGCAGATAAGCAGGGCTTCCCCTGCGTTGCCGGCCTCGATTACCGAATACCCTGCTCTTTTCAGAATACTCATTGCAACAGCCCTGACAGCGTTATCGTCTTCTACCAGAAGGATGTTCTCAGTGCCGATATATTTCTCGATCTCCGGTATGTCGACCTGTTCCTTTCTCAACAGTCTGTCCGTCACGGGAAAAAAGGCCTGGAATTTCGTACCCTTGTTCAGGGTACTGCGAACATTAATGAACCCCCGACTCTGTTTAACGATACCGTATACCGTTGATAAACCGAGACCGGTACCTTTATCTGCCGGCTTTGTAGTAAAGAAGGGTTCAAATATCAAACTGAGCTGTTCCTCCGGTATTCCCTTTCCGTTGTCCTCAACTTCAATTACGCAGTATTCTCCCTCCGGGATTACCCCCAGAGGGGTGGGTATCTGCTCGGGGACCCGCTCGTTACGGCTTTCAATCGTCAGTTTGCCCCTTGGTCCCATGGCATCCCGCGCATTAACCACCAGATTCAGAAGAACCTGTTCAATCTGTCCGGGGTCAACATAAATTTTCGGGTTATCGGCGCCGGCAAAGATTGTAAGGTTTATGTCTTCATGCACGAGTCGTCTCAGCATTTTTTCCAGATCGTTGATCAGGGCGTTGGTATCGACAACCTCGGGATTCAGCACCTGCTGCCTGGAGAATGCCAGCAGTTGCCGCGTCAGCCGTGTAGCCTTGGCGGCCGCGGTCCTTATACCTTCGAGTTCGTTTTCCAGGGGTTCGTTTTCAATGTACTTTTCGTTGACCAGGGTAATATAGCCCAGGATTACGGTGAGCAGGTTGTTGAAATCGTGGGCTATTCCTCCCGCCATCCTGCCGATGGCTTCCATTTTCTGAGCCTGTCGCAGCTGTTCTTCAAGACTTTTCATCTCGCTGGTATCAATAAGATAACCATGCAGATTCTGAAGATTTCCCTCTTCATTGAAATTTCCCACAATATTCGCCAGAACCGTAGCGACGCTTCCATCCCGACGGAGTATTTCAAACTCCTGCAAACGAATTACATCCCGGGCCCGTATCTTCTGCCATAACTCCTGACGCTGTAAATCCTTCGGAAAAAGGGTGTCGATATCAACTCCAAAGATATCCTCCCTGGAGCCGAATCCGAAAAGAGACAGAAAGGCGGGATTGCAGTCAAGAATCCTGCCGTCTCCGTCGGCAATAAAATCCCCAGACAAATCTTCTTCAAACAGTCTACGGTACCGTTCCTCGCTTTCGTGAAGCCGAACCTCCATGCGGTGCCGGTACAGGGCCATCTCGATGGTCGTCTTCAGCTCCCGTTCGTTAAAGGGTTTCAGAATGTAACCAAAGGGTCCGCTCACCTTTGCCCTGTCCAGAGTCTGGTCATCGGCGAAGGCAGTAAGCAGAATAACAGGTCGATGATATTTTTCCCGTATGATCCTGGAGGCTTCTATACCATCCATATTTCCGTGGATTTTAATATCCATCAGCACAAGATCGGGAACCTGCCGGTTAATCTCGTTAAATGCGGCTTCGGCGGACGAGACGGGTCCCATGGTCCTGTAGCCGAATCGCAGGAGATGATTTTTAATATCAAGGGCAACAATTGACTCATCCTCAACGACCAGAATGACCGCGGTTCCATCCTTTTTCATCATATCCCCGAATTATAAACTATTTTGATCCGTTTATCGAACATTTGTCAGATACCATTCCACAGCATACTGCATCAACTCAGTACTGTTTCTCAAGGAAAGCTTCTGTTTTAAATGAGACTTATATGTTTCGATGGTCTTGATGCTCAGGTTCAGATCCTCTGCAATGGCTTTGGTGCTTTCGCCGCGTCCAACAGCCTGCAGAACCTGCAGTTCCCTGTCGCTTAGATACTCTTCGATTTTTTTATCCCTTCGCAGGTTTCCTCCGGCAGTTATGGAATGAAGAAGACGATTTCGCATGCTGTCGCTTAGATAGATATCTCCCTGCAAAACCGCCCGTATGGCCGTCATGACGTTCTCCGTCGCTTCGGCTTTCATGATAAAGCCCTTGGCTCCCGCCCTTAGGGATCGCTCTGCATATACCGACTCTTCATGCAGGGAGATAACAAGCATGAGAAAGTCAGGATAGATTCGGGAAATATCCTTTATTAATTCTATACCGTTGGAGTTCTTCAGAGAAAGATCGATAAGTGCCAGATCCGGTTTTATTCGTTCAATCAGATCAAAAGCCCCGGCAGCGTCTTCGGCTTCACCCACCACGATCAAGTCGTCCTCCTGATTGATCAACTGGGTAAAGCCCTGCCGGACAATAGGATGGTCGTCGATAATAACAATTCTCTTTTTCATGTCCTTACCGCCTGCTTAATCCTGTGTAATGGGCACCCTGCATACCACTGCCGTACCCCAGCCCTCGTTGCCGATTATGGAAAGGTGCCCCCCCACCATGTTAGCCCGATACTGCATGATTCTCAATCCCAGACCCGTTGTGCCCTCTTCTGATATTCCTTTTCCATTGTCGTGAATCGTTAAAACAATCTCAGTTGTATCCTGTTCAAGGGAAACAATGATGCTTGTTCCACCGGCGTGCTTTATTGCATTCGTTAATGCTTCCTGACATATATGATAAAGCTGTACCTCTGCAATAGACTGAAGGTTGATTGCTTCGCGGGGGCCTTCGAAGGAGGTAGCCACTCCGTACATGGACTGACAGTAGAGACTCAGCTCCTGAAGAGCTTCAACAAGACCGTCAGTCTGCAGGGTAACGGGAATCAGTCCCTTTGCCATTTCCCGGGTCTGTTCCACAGCGTTTCTCACAAGCTGCTGAATTTCCCGGGTATCTTCAACTCCTTTTATGTCCTTCGCCTTCAGGAGCTTCCCTTCCAGGGCCTTGACCCGAAGAAGAATACCCGTCAACTGCTGTCCCAGGCTGTCATGCAAGTCCTGGCCGATCCGTGATCGTTCTCGGTCTTCAATCTCAAGGATCTCTTTTTCGAGCTGCTTACGCTTGCTCATGTCACGGGCAATCAGGGATACGGCAATCAGGTTTCCCCGGGAGTCCCGGATGGGGGAGATTTTTACCGACATATCTATAATTCCCCCGTCCTTACGGACCCGCAGGGTTTCATAATGGTCAATCACCTCGCCATTCCGTATTCTGTCGAGCATCTCGGGAATCTCATTGGGGTAAAAATCAGGGACGAGAATTGACAGGTTCTTTCCCTGAACTTCTCCCTGATCATAGCCGAATAGAATTCTGGCGCCTCTGTTCCAGCTGATTATGGTCCCTTCCGGTGTCGAACCAATTATTGCATCCTCTGAGGTTTCTACAATTGATGCAAGGCGAGACTGCATCTCCTGAACCTGATATTCTTCCTCGATGTTGCGGAGAATAACAATGAAGCCGGCTGTCATCTCATTTTCATTTTTAAGGATCGATACGGTACAGAAAACATGGAAACGTCTTTTTTCCAGAACAACGAAATATCTTCCGGAAACTTCACCGGTATTTTCATAGGAAGAAAAATCCAGAGGATCCGCCGGATTCTCCTGGAAGGTATTTTCAATATCCACAGGCAAGTTCCTGATTGAACGCCCCACGTAATCATCCTGTTCGAGATCAAGCATTCTGCAGGCGGCTATATTAATCAGCTGGATCTCCCCTTCCCTGTTGCAGGAAATGACGCCGTCCGAGATTCCCCCGAAGGTGGTGGAAAGCAGCCTTTCGCTTTCAAGGATTTTTTTCTCCATATCATGACGGTATAAAGCCATTTCAATGGAGAAGAAAAGGTCATTCTGATCGAAGGATTTTATAATATACCCGTAGGGACGGGTATTTTTTGCCCTGGAGAGGGTATCGACATCAGAATAGGCAGATATGAAGATAACCGGCACACGGTGTGTCCGCTGGATACTCTCGGCTACCTGAATACCGTCAAGTTCTCCCTTCAGGTGAATATCCATCAGAATAAGATCAGGATTTAATTCGTTCAAAAGGCGCAGAACTTCCCGCCCGTTATCCAGTGTATCGAGCACTATATAGCCCAGGGATTCCAGAATATTGCAGATGTCAATTGCCAGAATTGCTTCGTCTTCCACAACAAGGATGCGCGGTGGATCTGTCCTCGGCTGAATCTCTAAATTATCTGGATACTCCTGCATAGAAATCTATTTCCGTTTATCGGTTTTTAATATTTCCGCCGCGATACGGTTGAGAGGAAGAACCAGATCCACGGCATTGCGCTTAACAGCCTCCTGGGGCATTCCGTATACGACGCAGCTTTCCTCGTCCTGGGCAATGGTATAGGCTCCGTTCTGATGCATCTCAAGCATACCCCTGGCGCCATCGTCACCCATACCCGTCATTATGATTCCAATCGCGTTCTTCCCTGCATATCGGGCAACAGAACGAAAAAGAACATCCACGGAAGGGCGGTGTCGACAGACAAGAGGACCATCTTTTACCTCCACGTAGTAACGGGCACCGCTGCGCTTGAGCAGGGTATGTTTGTTGCCCGGGGCTATAAGCACCCGCCCCCGAAGCACGGAATCATTGTTTGCCGCTTCCTTTACTCCCACGCTGCAGATGGAATCGAGACGTTTGGCAAAGGCTGCGGTAAAATGTTCCGGCATATGCTGTACAACAACCATTCCGGGGGCATCAACCGGCAGGGCTTCCAGAACCTCCCGCAGGGCTTCGGTTCCGCCCGTGGATGCACCCACGGCGACAACAAGTTCAGTAGTCTCGATTCTGACATGCTCCTTGCCAAGAGGCAGTACGGCATCTGCAGTAAGCTTCGCGGATACCTCGGGTTTGGGCTTGAATTTTCTGGTTTTCGCCATGTGGGCCGCCCGGACCGCATCTGCTATGCGAAGCCTTGATTCTGTCAGAAACTGCTTTGTTCCCAACTGGGGTTTTCTGATAATTTCGACAGCCCCGTAATCCAGGGCATTCAGAACATTCTGGGAACCCTCTTCAGCTTTACTGGAACAGATAACAACAGGAATGGGAAACTGCTGCATCAGTTTCTTAAGAAATGTAAGTCCATCCATTCGGGGCATTTCAATATCAAGGATGATAACATCGGGAATCTCTTTTTCCAGTTTCTTGGCTGCGATAATCGGATCCGAAGCCGTCCCCATAATTTCTATATCTTTTTCTTCACCAAGAATCTCCGACAGCGTCTGTCTGACAACGGCTGAATCGTCGACAATCAGGACATGTATTTTTGCTTCTGGCATTCTTTAATTTCTCCCGACAGAAAGACTCATGCAAGTTTCCGGAAACTACCTTTGACGACATCGTCGCCTTTTTTGTACACGGTAGCAGCAACGTTGCGAAGCTCAGTTTCGATTCCCGTCAAAGATTCGGAATGCCCCAGGAAAAGACACCCCCCGGGTTTCAGATGTTCGCAGAGTTTATTAATAATCTTTTGTTGAGTTGGCTTTTCAAAGTAAATCATTACATTTCTGAAGAATATGACGTCCAGGTTCTTAGGTACCGGATAGGTATCGCTGAGCAGGTTTAACTGATAGAACCTGATTTTAGCCCGGATTTCAGGCTTTATTCTGACCTGGCTTTTAACCGTGTCACGACTCTTCAGAAAGTATCTCTTTTTGAGATCCATGGGCAGAGTTTCAATCCTGACGGATTCATATATACCTGAACGGGCAGTCTCAAGAACACGTGAGGAGATATCGGAGGCGAAGATTTCATAGACAAAACGCCGATTCTGCCGGAAGAACTCCTCCATAACCATTGCAATGGTATAAGGCTCTTCCCCCGTTGAACATCCGCACGACCAGATCCTGAAGACTTCACTGGATGGAGAAGAAAACTTCTCCAAAACTGATGACGAAAGAAAATCAAAATGTCCCGGTTCTCGGAAGAAATCAGTTTTGTTTGTTGTAATCAGATCCACAAACTCCTGAATATGCTTTTTTCCCTCGCTGCTGTCGAAAAGATAATCACAGTATTCGCTGAAGCCGCTTTTCCCAAGCTTGAGAATATGCTTTCGCAGCCTGGACTCAACCATAATCTGTTTTGCCGCAGGCAGGCGAATCCCGAGGTTCTTTTCGACATACGACTTGATACGAAGAAAGTCTTTACTGCTCAAACCCGGCACAGGAGCCGTCGTATTACCCGGCTGCATCTTGTCCCAGAGCCTCGGTATCCATTGTATTGACCAGACCGTTAATATCCAGAATCAGAGCAATGGATCCATCTCCCAGGATTGAAGCGCCGGAAAAACATTTTTGTTCCTTGAACATGTTTCCAAGACTCTTGATTACCGTCTGATGATCACCAAGGACCTCGTCAACCAGAATTCCCAAATGACCATGACTGGTCTCGATGATTACCATCTGCTTGCGACTGCTCTGCTGTTCGGGAATATCCAGAAACCCGGCAAGGTGAACATAGGGTATAAGGCTTTCCCGGTAGGAAATCAGCCGTCGACGCTGATCAAGTTCGTGGCTTTGAATCTCCATGCATGATTCAACGGAAGCCAGGGGAATAATAATGGTATCGCTTCCAACGGATACAGCAAGACCGTCAATTATCGCAAGGGTGAGAGGCAGGGTCAAAATAAAGCTTGTACCGTTTCCAGGTTCGCTCTGGATTGTCACGGAGCCGGACAGGGACTGAATGTTCTTTTCCACAACATCCAGACCAACCCCGCGACCGGACAGATTTGTCACTGCTTCTGCGGTAGAGAACCCCGGTGCAAAAAGCAGTTGGTAGACATCCTCATCGGAGATCTGCTCCTCTGAATCAAGCAGTCCCCGTTGCACAGCTTTTTTTCGGATAGCCGCCGGATCAATACCTCTCCCGTCATCCCTGACTATTATCATGACTGCCGCGCCGCTGTATTTTGCTTCAAGAGTAATTGTTCCTGTGGCTTCCTTGCCGGCTTTCTTTCTGACTTCGGGAAGCTCGATGCCATGATCGGCGGAGTTTCTTATTATATGAACAAGGGGATCATGGATCTTATCGAGAACAGTCTTATCAAGCTCCGTCTCTTCGCCGATGGTCTTTAACTCAATTTCTTTTCCCAGATCCACAGACAGGTCGCGGACCATACGCCGGAACTGGCTGAAGGTACTCCCGATGGGCAGCATCCGCAGACTCATAGCGTTGTCCCGCAGATCATCGATCAGACGTTCCAGCTCTTCGCTTATGCTCAGAAGGTTTTCTTCGCCCACATCGGAAGATATCTGTCCCAGTCGTGCCTGTACGGTAACAAGCTCGCCTACAAGATCGATGAGCTGATCAAGCCTCTGGGAACTCACCCGCAGAGTGCTCGATCCCTGCTGGCCCTGAGCCTGTATTCTGGACTTTTTAAAGTGTTCCTGTACATGAAGCGCCGACTCTATCTCGGACTTATCGGCCAGGCCAGCATCTTCGATTCTCTGTCCGATCAGCTTCTGACTCTCCAGGAGGGATTTGAGCTCCTTCGGATCCAGTATCCCGCTGTCCACGAGGATCTCCCCAAGCCGCTTAGGCTCTCCCCGGGAATCAATATAATCCGAGCTCTTCAGTTTCTGAATAACGATATCGGATTCGGATTCAACAAAAATAAAAACATCCCGTAACTCATTATACTCGAAGCCGCCTGTCAGAAGGATCTCCCATCCCAGGTAGAGGGTCTCAGGATCAATCTCGGAGAGACAGGGTACGTCTGCAAGATTAGCGAAAACCGTGACCCTTCCAAGATCATGCAGTTCTCTGATGAGAAGAAGCGGATTCGCCCCTGTGGCGAAGATGTCAGAGCGGGGTTTGAAACTGATACGGTAGGTAGATTCTTCCTTTTGGGGCGGTTTCTCGTCGGAAGTTTCCGCAGCAGAGGCAACAATCTGCTTTTCTTCACGTTTCTTTTCTGTACCGGAGATTCTTGATAGACTCTCAATAATACTGTTCCCGGTATTCCTGAGAGCAGTATCGGTTTCTACGGAACCGTCACTCCTGGTCGCGTCCAGGAGATCCCGGAGGTGGTCCTTTCCCTGGAGGGACAGATTAATCAGATCCCTGCTTATTTCAAGGTCCCCGGAACGGACCTCGTCCAGAACCGTCTCAAAAGCGTGGGCAAATTCGGATATCTCCTGGAATCCGAACATGGCAGCTGAACCTTTAATCGTGTGGGCGGCACGAAATACAGCCTGGATATGCCCTTCATCCTCCGGCTCTTCTTCAAGGGCCAGAAGCTCCTTTTCCATGGAATCCAGCAATTCGCGGGATTCCTCGATGAAGGTCTCAATAAAGCGCTTATCCATTAATCTGTTCCCCGTAGCGGACTCCGCTCAACTGGAATTGTTCCAGAACCTTTTCTTTCATAGGGCCTTTAAATTTCAATGGAATTTTTCTTTTTTCCACCTCATTGAAGAGAGCGACAAAAAGCTGAATTCCCGCGGTATCTATTTCTTCTATGTGCGATACATCCAGAAGAACACCTTCGGATGAATTATCCAGGGCTTCAAGCAATGAGGATTTCAAGCCTTTTACAGTATCAATAACGCATTTGCTTCCAATAGGTACAGTAAGCACTGCTTCCTCCGCACCGATAGTAGTTCCTGTTATGCTGTAAGTATAGCAGACAGGAAGGGGAAACGCAAAAAGGAGATCCGCTAAATAAAGTAATCTACATCGATATAGGCCGCAAGCTGCATGGAAGATTCAAGGAAACCAGCTTTTCGTTTTTTGATAACCATACGCAGGAGGGCAAGCTTGTTTTCCGAATCAATTTTCAACCCCCTCCAGTAAAAAGGATCATTCTCGGAGAGTCCTGTCTCATCGGCTATTGTTCCCGGATACACCTTTTCCACAACATAACTCTTTTCCCACAGAGCGGCCCCTGTCTCATGAATTTTCATACCGAAGAGTGGGAGCACCAGATCCTTTTCAGCTCCCATTCTCTGAGCTTGCAGAACCGGCGATCGCGGACGCTTTTCAAGAACCATGTATATGGCCGCTCTGGTACCGTCATCCTTTTCCCACAGCGTTTTTACCAAATTCCCCGGTCTTTCCCACACAAGAATAGTGTTGACATCCCGCAAACGGCTTACACTCTGCCCGTTTACCGAGATCAGGCGATACCCTTCCTTGATCTGGGCATTATCCGCTGGAGAACCTGGAACAGTATAAAGGTTGGTCAGACCTTCTCTCCCCTCATGCAGAGCGGAGCCTATCCAGGGATGGTGAACCTCTCCTTCCTCATACATATCTGCGAGAATAGCCTGAAGCCAGTAGACAGGAACAGCAAAGTTTATACCTTCAAAGAATTCGATCCCCGCGAACACGATTCCAACCAGACGGCCCTGTTCATTCAGGAGCGGGCCGCCGCTGTTTCCCTGGTTGATGGGTACATCGATCTGCATCGCTTCTCCGAGCTGAAGTAGACGGCGCTCAGTTGCAGAGACGATTCCCGAAGTTATGGTTTTTTCCAGTCCACCGGGACTGCCGATCGCATAAATTGTTTCACCCAGACGGGGGATGTTTTTACCGGGACTGAATACATAATCCGGACTGATTTCTACCTTCAACAGGGCCAGATCCAGTATCGGGTCCCAGCCCACCACCCTGGCCGGGATCCTTGGGGAGCGACTGTCACCCCTTCGAATGAACAGCCGGGAGTACCCCTCGTATTCAGGATCAACCTCGCTGGCAATAACATGATAATTGGTAATGAGGTAGCCATTCTTGTCAATAAAGAAACCGCTTCCGATAACCCTGTCGGGGTATCCCATTCCTCTCTCAATACGGATACCTCTGTTGACCCAGATTGTAACGGTGGAATCGATAATTCCTGCCAAATCTTTCCGTATCCCTTCATCCGGATCATCTGATTTATCAGTCAGGTATTCAGACCAATCCCCGTAGCCGGATTCCCGGGCAGTCTCTGTAAGAAAATGCAGATCTTCATAGCCGATAAGCCCCGCGGAAAGGGCTTCGGCGGCCTGTGCGAAGGCAGGAATCAGCATCTCGTTTTCTGCAAGTTCCCGTAGCATGTCCAGGTAAAGCGCCTTCCTGTCGGGACCCTGCTCCAGAGGAATCTCCAGGAGTTCAGCCGCACGGGAGAGGCGCAGGGCGGAGGGATAATTCTTGTCTTCAACCGCCTGATAAAACTCTTCGGCTATCATCTGTTCAATATCATTTCGATAGGAACTGTGTTCGTTGGTTCCGATAATACCGCGTTTACGCAGCGAGTCTACGGTTTCCAGCGCCCTGAGAGGTTCCCGCTTATCCATCAAACGATGGAGATCCTGAATATTGACTTCCCGGACATCCGGGATTCTCGGCTGGCCGGGCCCGCTTGCACAGGATAGAAGAGAAACAATAATTATCAATACGGGCAGGAATTTATATCGATGAATTACAAACATGCTTTAATCATCCTTGCTGTACTGGTTTCAGTCGCCGTTATAGCTTTGATAATCAATTTCTCCGTCCTGATCCCAGTCCCATTCGTGCAGCCCCAGGGAAGGATAGAAAAAATATTCGTATGTTCCGTTTCCATCCTGATCAAGATATACAGCGTAAAGTGAATTGTCACGGTATATCTCACGTATTTCTGTTCGTCCATCACCGTCTATATCACGTTCGATATGTTTATCCTCTCCCTTAGTGAGGATTCTGATGATAACGCCTTTTTCTTCCCTGACAGTGACTCCCGAGGCATCATGCCGGGTTGTGCCGTCATTGTCACTTTCTATGTAGCGGTACGCGAGATTCTGCAGCTCTTCATCCCCGGGAATTCCCTGCAGTGCGACCCCGGCGAAAGGAGGAAGATGCTCAAAGTCTATCGTCGCAAGAGAGAGAACCGAATCCGCGAAACTGAACTTCCGAACAGTATCGGGGGTGTCTATCCTGATTTCAAGAACCTCAGGATAGCTTCCGTACTCAAAAAAGTAGCGCCTGTCCCCCCTCTGTAAGAAAAGGCTGTTCGGCAGTGACAGACCCTCAGCGTGTTCTGTAAAATCCATGATAATCTCATGGTCGCCATCCTGGTCCAGATCCTTCCTGACCTCTGTCAGCCGTCCCCCATCCAGAACGTATATACCGTCATCGTATCCATCACCGTTTCTGTCCTCGTGTATAGCGATCCGTCGCCGGGAGCAGAATTCCTGGAACTCCTCCAGCCGCCGGGCTTCTTCGAAAATAAGGTAGATCTGGCGAAATACTGATAAACGCCCCAGGTTTTTTTCCGTCAGCAAAAGGCGTATGTCCGGACCGTTTTCTCCTTTATCTTCTGATTTGTTAAAATCCCGGAGAATCATAATTTGGGGGTCCTCATAGCCCAGGTCAAGGTAGCGTTGAACCAATTGCGGGCGCTGATCGGCAGTTGAGGATAGTACCAGTGTACGCAGCAGTACTTCGGATGTCGCCGAACCCACCGGTACAAGAGCTTTATCGATAAGAGATTTCCTGTATGCCGGGTCCATCTCAGCCCTCAGTGCCATAATTTCTTCATGTCGGGGAAACATGCGGGTCCCCTTCACGCCAAGTTTTTCTGCCTCATCCAAACGACCTGTGTACACAGCTGAGCGCAGTGCGTAATAATACCAGTCTCCACGGGTTCTCCCGGACTCGGGCAGGGTATGCAGGGTGTTCCACATATCGTTGTAGCGCATTAAACGATCGTACTGTTCAACCAGAAGCAACAGCGCCGTTGCAGGGTCCGTATAATACCAGGCATCCTTGGCGAGGGCTGTTTCCAGTTCCCCTATCGACCTTCGTATAGACGAACCCTCTTCGAGCATTCTTCTGGCCATTAAATACCGGGCGTCGGAATTGTCGGGATCAAATTCCAGGGCTGCATTGAGAAGCGAGGCGGCAGCGTCGGCTTCCATGCTGAGGTCGAGCGCCACCTGAACATACGCCCTGGAAAGGGCTTTATCCCGCACAAGACCTGTATCGGCGAGGACAGAAAGGGGGCCTGCCAAAAGCAGCATCAGGACGAGCAGGGCCTTAAAGCTGGCCGGGAGGCTCCAGAAAACTTGTCTGTTTACTATTATCATCAGGAAACCCCAATAGTTGTCGGATTTCTTTATCGTCGAGACTCTCTTTGGCAACCAGGTGTTCGGCAAGTCTGGTGAGCTGATCTTTATGCTCACTCAGGAGTTTTGTCACTGAATCTAGACAGGACCGCAGAATTTCATGAATTTCGCCATCGATTTTCTCGGCGGTTTTTTCGGAGTAATCCTGGTGTCGGGCTATCTCCTTGCCAAGAAAAATGGGTTCTTCCTCTCCTCCGAAGGTAACGAAGCCCAGAGCATCGCTCATTCCCCATTCACAGACCATTCTCCGGGCGATTTTTGTTGCCTGTTCGATATCGTTCCTGGTTCCCGTGGTCGTCTGGTTATAGATCAGTTTTTCGGCGACATAACCGCCCATGGCAATCTTTATTCTGTCCAGAAGCCAGTTTTTATTGCGGGAGTAGGTCTCTTTTTCGGGCAGACTCATGGCAAGTCCCAGTGCCTGACCATGAGGTATTACCGTTACCTTGTGGAGGGGATCGGCATACTCAAGATAATAATGGAGCAGCGCGTGTCCGGCTTCATGGTAGGCGGTCATGAGCTTGTCTTCCGGCGAGATAACCCGGGATTTTCTGGCGACTCCCAACAGGAGTTTATCCCGGGCCTCTTCAAAGTGCTTCATATTGACTGCACTGGAGTTCTCCCGGGCTGCAAAAAGGGCCGCCTCGTTTACAAGATTCGCAAGATCGGCACCCGAGGACCCCGGTGTGGCTCTGGCAATCCGGTTTATATCGACGTCTTCCGCCAGGGGGACTTTGCGGGCATGTATGCCGAGAATGGATTCCCGCTCCTTGATGTCCGGCATATCGACAACAACCTGCCGATCAAAACGACCGGGTCTGAGGAGCGCGGGATCAAGCACATCCGGACGGTTTGTTGCAGCCAGGATTATTACCCCGTCTTTTGTATCAAAACCGTCCATCTCTACCAGCATCTGGTTGAGAGTCTGTTCCCGCTCGTCGTGGCCTCCCCCATAGCCGGCGCCCCGGGTTCTGCCGACGGCATCCAGCTCGTCAATAAACAGGATGCAGGGGGCATTCCGGCGCCCCTGCTCAAAGAGGTCCCTGACTCTGCTTGCACCGACCCCGACGAACATCTCGACAAAATCGGATCCGGACATATGAAAGAACGGAACACCTGCTTCTCCTGCGCAGGCCTTTGCCAGAAGGGTCTTACCTGTTCCCGGCATACCCACCAAAAGCACTCCCGTGGGAATCCGGGCGCCTATCTTTGTAAACTTCTGAGGATTCTTCAGGAAGTCCACAACCTCCTGAAGTTCGTATTTTGCTTCATGCTGCCCGGCCACATCATTGAAGGTTATCTTCGAATCGTTTTCCAGGTACTGCTTGGCACGACTTTTTCCGAAGGAGAAGGCCTTGTTACCACCTCCCTGGACCTGTCGAAACATGAACCAGATAAGGAAAAAACCGATAAGCCACGGCAGGGTCTGAAGAATAATCATAAAAGGAGAAGGTGATTTCCGTCCGCCACGAATTATTACCCCGTGATCCCTCAGAAGGGGCATCAACTCCTCATCGGGATACGGGATTTTAGTAACAAAACTGCGGTTTGCACTATACTCACCGTTCCTGAGGGTGCCCTGAATTTCGTTGTAGTCGAGGATCGTAACCGAATCTACCCGTCCGTCGGTCAGATATCGAAAAAACGTGGAATACGGCAGTTCCATACTGCTTTTCCCTGTGTCAAAAAGGAAAATGAGAGCAAAGAACACAATAAGGCTTGCCACAAATATCAGAGCAAAACGGTTATTGTTAAAATTGAAAGGAAACCAGTCAGGTCCGCCCTGACCGCCTCCCGGCTTCTTCTTATCGTCCAATCCCTGTCTCCATTCGTTGTATGCTCAGTACATCCCCTGCCTGCGGCTGGGGGTCAGTATTCCAAAAACCCACAGCAAGAACATCCCGGTATCCGAAAAGAGAGCCAAAAACTGCTGCGATCTCTTTCCCGATCTGTAAAACCGGTATTGCATCCCGAGAATCCTCAGGAATGCCAAGTTCCCTGTATACATCCTTAAGACGCTTGTTCCCTCCGGCGGTTCTGATTGAATCGGTCAGCCGTCTGCTGCGCAGGAAAAGAGGCTCATCCCGCGAGCAGCCCGGCAATGCTATTGCAGTCCGGGGTCCGCCATCAGGCAGCCGGGAGCCCCAGGCGTAGCGGAACTCAGCGAAGCTTCCGTCGCTTCCCCGGAATATTCTCTTAACATATCGTGTTTTAGCGGGAAATACAACCGAGGGATTAAAGAAGAGCCGATCGGCCGATTTGTGAAGGGTAAACCCGTGCCCCCGAAGCAGAACTATGTTTTTCCTCTCATGGGAAAGGTCCTTTACGGAGAGGAAATTCCGGGGAATCCGGGAACTGCCGGGAAGATAATAATGGATCAGCGACAAAAGACTCCTGATCCGCAGCGCTTCGGGGGCTGAGAAGAATCGCGAGGCTTCAATTTCCGCTCCTTCTTTTCCAAGAGACCAGGGAATTCGCCTGTGTGCTTCATCCTGTAAAACAGCCTCCTCCTGGCGAAAGAAGCGGGCAGATTTTCCAAGACTCCCTGCAAGGGACGGAAATTCCCTGAGCAGTACAGGCATCAGTTCACTTCGGATCCGGTTACGCAGATACCAGTCCTCCCGGTTGCTGCTGTCCTCACTGACGGGAAGCCCCAGTTCCGCGACAAGATTTCCTAATTCCTCCTTGCTGACATCGAGAAGAGGACGTATTCTTTTGCCCGATACGGGAGGAATTCCGTGCAAGCCGGAGACACCGCAGCCCTGAAAGAAGCGCATGATCATGGTCTCTGCCAGATCATCCAGGGTATGACCCAGGGCCATGTATTCCAAACCGAGCCTGTCCAGCCATGTATCAAGGGCTGCGTACCTGGCCCGCCGCGCCGCGGCCTCCACCCCTTCGTGCATTTCAACAGCTGAACGTTCTATGGAACCCTCCGGTATATCGCAGCGATGGACAGGTACTCTGCACAGCTCCGCTGCCATGCACAGTCTTCTCCAATCCGCTTCTATCTCTTCTGCGGTCCGGAGATTATGATTGACGTATAATCCGTGGAGACTCAGTCCGGTTCTGAGTGAGTCACGGAAGCGTGCAAGAAGTGCCATGAGAGCGGTGCTGTCTATGCCGCCGGAAGCCGCAATTAGAATACCCTTGGCAGGATCAATGTTCCAGCGCCTGAAAAACCCTGATACAGCTGTATATGCTCTCGAACTACTCTTTAACGGTTCCATTGAATTTATTCATAACCCGGTCAAGGGAAAGATGGGTCATATCCAGGACAGCCTCTGCAGCTCTGCTGACGCCGAGCATGAAATCGGAAAAATCATCCCCCGAAGGCGTCGAGAGCACCCAGGATATCACCTTGTTCCTGTCCTCAGGTCTGCCGATCCCCACAAAGAGTCGTTTGAATTTTGACGTTCCCAGAACTGCCATTATGGAATCAAGTCCCTTCTGACCAGCGGAAGATCCTTTTTCTTTTATCCGTACAGTCCCCGGAGGCAGATCAAGACTGTCACATATAACGAGCATCTGTTCAGGACCGGCTGCATAGCGGTGCAGGATTTCGGGAAGCACCCGTCCGGAAGCATTCATGTAGGTCAGCGGCTCCACAAGTACCAGTTGAAGAAAACCCTCATCGCTTTTTACTTCCGTGCTTGCATATCGCCAGGAACGCAAAAAAGGCTTTTTCAACTTCAGGGAGAGCCTTTCTGCAAGTTCTTCCACAACAAGAAACCCGGCATTATGCCGGGTTTTCTCATATTCCCTTCCGGGATTTCCGAGTCCGAAGACAATCAGTGTGTCCCGGAGATTACTCTTCACCCTCACCTTCCGCGGGCTCTTCTGCGGCGCCTCCAGCTTCAACCTCGCCTTCTTCAGCCTCTTCGGTTTCAACCGCGCTGACCTTCATGGTAGTAATAACCACTATTGAATGTTCAGGAGAGGTCAGGATTTTGACCGAATCACTCACAGGAATATCTGAAACATGCAGGGAATCGCCGATATGAAGTCCCGAGATATCAAGAACAAAGGACTCGGGGATATCCTTGGGAAGACACTCGATTTCCACTTCATGCAGCTGATTTTCGACGATGCCTCCCTCTTTTACACCCTGGGGTACTCCTTCAAGATGCACAGGTACGTGCGTACGCAGGACCTTACCACGCTCGATCTCGTAAAAATCTATATGCAGAATCCGGTTCTTGATCATATCTTCCTGGTAGTCTTTTACCAGAACGTCGTATTTTCTGTCTTTATCTACATTGAGATTGATAATTGTGTTTTCACTGACACTGTGAAACTTTTTTTCGAACTCCTGCGCGCTTATGCTTATGCTGACCGGTTCGCTGTGTCCATAAATTACAGCGGGGATCATGCCTTCTTTGCGCAGCTGCCGGGTTACGGTTTTCTTTGTGTCGGGCCGCTGGTATCCGGCCAGGGTTTTCTGTTCCATGGATCGTTCTCCTCATTCCTATACGTCATTTACGACGTGCTGTTTTCAATATCGTTCCACGCCAGCGGATCCTTGTAAATTGGATCCTGACGGTGCAGACTTGTTATCCTGGGACGGCAGGAATCGAACCTGCGAATGCCGGAACCAAAATCCGGTGCCTTACCGCTTGGCGACGTCCCAAATAGTATCAGATTTTAGACAGGTAAGCAGCGGGATCAGCCGTCTTCGTCTTCATCATAGGCCGGGCTGCTGTCAGCCTGGGCCTTATATTCTTCCAGAATGCGTTCCTGCAGTTTTCCCCGGAAATCCGAATTAATCGGATGCGCCACATCCTTGTACTCGCCGGTTTTTGTCTTTCTCGAGGGCATGGCAATAAACGCGCCGTTCTTTCCTTCAATCACCTTTACATTGTGAACAACAAAGGAGTCATCAAAGGTTACGGTTACATAGGCCTTTAGTTTGCCGTCCGCTTCGACACGCCGAATCCGGATATCCGTGATTTCCATACTTTCCTCCACTCATGTTGCATAAATATTACGTCATTGTAATATGCTATCCGGAAATATAGCAAGTGTTTCTATTGTAAGCACTTGTTTTAGGTTTTTTTTACCTTTTAGAACTAATGCCGCTCTTCGGGCAGCAGTTTCATCGGTAAATATGCCGAAAACCGCGGATCCGGATCCAGAAACATCCGTATATAAGGCTTCCTCTGAGGACAGGGTATCAATGACCTGGCCGATAAGAGGGTAGCGTTCCCGTAATACCGGTGTAAAGGAGTTAAAGAAGGGCCACTGTCGAGGTGACCGATCGTACAAAGCCGCAAAATCCAGATCACAGGAAACTGCCGGATAGTCAAGGTTGCGGCCCTCATCCAGCCACCGATAGGCTGCGCCGGTGGAGACCGGGAAATCGGGCAGAACAAGAACCAGAGGAAGGGTTCGAGGTCTGTTCAGGGAAACCACATTCTCGCCCCGACCGCTGACCATCGCCAGGGGACCGAGGCAGAAAAACGGCACATCACTGCCGAGATCCGCACCCATACGGGCAAGCTCTCCATTGTCCGCGGAAACGGAAAAGAGATCCCGCAGGCCTTTCAACGTTGTCGCAGCATTGCTGGATCCACCTCCCAGACCGGCACCTTCGGGTATGCGCTTATCCACCGTAACTTCAACGGATGTCTTTATCCCGTAGTGATCCGAAAAGATCCGGTAAGCCCTGCATATCAGATTATCCTCAGAATCACAGCTGAAATTGCCATGAATACTGCAGGTTTTTTCAGATTCTTTCAAAGAGCGTATCGTGATTGTATCCGCAAGGGAGACAATCTGGAAAAGAGAGCATAAATCATGAAACCCGTCATCACGTTTGCCCCCGATCTCGAGGTGCAGATTCACCTTGGCCGGAGATTGAAGGGTTATAGCCCTCATCATAATGCTGATGTATTATACATATCTGCCGTTGTCTGTCAAACCCTAGGTCTGCAGATAATGGCAGCCAATGGACTGCCCGTTGTTCAGGGCTGAGCGGGTTACCACCAGGGCACTGATTATCGCGTTTCGCAGCTCTACAACATCCCGTCGGAGAGTCGCAGAACGGTAGAAGCGTTCGATTCGGTGGTTAAGGTAGTTCAGATCCGCGAAGGCCCGGGACAGCCGTTTTTTTGTCCTGATGATTCCGACATAATTCCACATGGTACTCTGAATCTGGTTAAGATCGCTCCGTATGAGCACCGGGTCGAAACTGGTTTCCCCGGGAGGCGATACCCAGGGAGGTATGCTGCGGATAAGACGGTCGGACAGGTCATCGGAACAGCAAAGAATTGTCTCCGCGGTCCTGATTCCGTAAAACAGCCCCTCCAGCAGAGAGACGGAAGCCAGCCTGTTGGCCCCGTGAACCCCGGTGCAGGCGGTTTCACCCACGGCGTACAGCCCCTCCAGGGAAGTCCGCCCTCCAAGATCTACCTTTATACCACCGCAGGAGTAGTGAGCGGCGGGAACCACGGGAATAAGGTCTTTACGAATGTCGATATCCACTGCCGCGCAGGCCGCAAAAATCGAGGGAAAACGTTCCTTCAGATCATAATCCTTGATTCCCCGGGCATCGAGATAAACATATCCGGCCTTGTCCTTCTCAATCTGTCGGTAAATTCCCCGGGCTACTTCGTCTCGTGGAGATAGGTCCTTCAACCTGGGGGCATAACGGGCCATAAAGTACTCCCCCTCCCTGTTCAGAAGCCTGGCGCCTTCGCCGCGAACGGATTCGGAGATCAGGAAACGGTCTGAATCCCGGTGAAACAGGGTTGTCGGGTGAAACTGGACAAATTCGGCGTTGATGATCTCCACGTTGGCCCGATAGGCCATGGCAATACCGTCTCCGACAGCACCTCTGGGGTTCGATGTGTGCTGGTAAATATCCCCCAAACCTCCTGTGGCAAGGACCACCGCCGAGGCAAAGACAGGAATTACTTCGCCGGTCTCATTGTTCAGTAGATACATGCCCAGGGCACGGCTCGGTTTATAGCGGACCTGGTAATCTACGGAATGGTGGGTGGAGGTTATGATATCGATGGCCGTGTAATTGCTCAGACGGCTGATACGTTCCTCCGCCTCAGCAGCCCCGACCAGGTGCTCCATGATGGAGAGCCCTGTATAGTCGTGAACATGGAGAATGCGCCTGACCGAGTGGGCAGCTTCCCGGGTCAGCATGTATCCCGATTCATCCCTGATAAACGGCACATCCAGTTCATGGGCGAGAAAATCGAGAACCAGTTCAGGTCCTTCGGCAGCCAGCGTCTCCACAGCCTCGATACAGTTTATACCGTCACCGGCCTCGAGTATATCGTGCTTCAGCAGGTCGGGTGTGTCCCCCTCTCCCCTGGCTACAATACCACCCTGGGCGTACCGGCTGTTGCATTCCAGAATATCCGCGCTTTTTGATACAAGACAGACATCGGCGCCCTTCCTGGCAAGCCTGATGGCTGCGCTTATACCCGCAATTCCTCCCCCTATTACAAGTGCATCAAAACGCATCATTCTTCCGGTCCTGCAATCTTCAGGGAAAAGTCGAAATTCTTGACCGAATGGGTCAGCTTGCCCACAGAGATATAGTCGAGACCGATTTCCATATAGGGAGCTATTTTCTCCAGAGACATATCGCCGGAGGCCTCAAAGGCGGCCTTTCCGTCCCCCAGCTTCAGGCATGTCGCCGCTGTTTCCGGATCCATATTGTCAAGCATAATTATATCCGCCCCTGCTTTGAGAGCCTCGCGGACCTCATCGGCAGTGCGGCATTCCACCTCTATCCTGAACTCGGTGCCCCACTTCTCCCTCACCAGGGAGACGGCCCGCTGAATGGATCCGGCTGCGTCTATGTGGTTGTCCTTAATCATAACCATGTCATAGAGACCCATTCGATGATTCGTCCCCCCACCGACGGAAACAGCGTACTTGGCAAGTTCCCGGTAGCCCGGCAGGGTTTTTCGGGTATCCAGTATCCGGGTTTTTCCCCGCTGCAGACTGGAAAATTCATGCGTTACCGTAGCAATACCGGAAAGATACCCAATGAAGTTAAGGGCAATCCTTTCGGCCGTAAGAATGGAGAGGGTTTTTCCTCGAAGCTCTGCAACGATGTCTCCTGGTCGCAGGCTGTCGCCATCGCTGAACAGGAACTCCACCTTTGTGGATGGATCGATTCGTTGGAATACCCGGCAAAAATAATCGGTACCGGCAAGGATTCCCGTATCTTTACTGTGGAGCCGGGCAAGGACCAGATCATCCTCGAAAATTGCACGGGACGTGACATCCCCCGTCTCGGCAAGATCTTCTTTTATTGCAAGATCCAGAAGAACCTCAAAGCTTGTCTGTTTCATGGGCGAAATAGTACGCTAACTTCATGCTATTTTCAACTCTCATTTGACTTTTCAAGAATTACCGTCCTATACTGCTTTTTATGAGCGATTATTTACAGCAGTTTACCGGTGCCCTCAGAGAAGTTGTCAGGGAGATCGGGTTTGAAGATACAAGCATTTCAATGGAGGATATCGATCCATCCACGGTGGAACTCGTCGCAAGCGTTGGTATAACGGGTGATCTTCACGGCTTCATGATGCTTCGATCGGATATGCAAAGCGCTCACAATTTTGTCTCCAAAATGCTCATGAATATGGGTATAGAACCCGAGGAAGAGGAGGGGTTCGGCCAGTTTCACAAAGAGGCCATCGGTGAGATTGTAAACCAGGTTTCCGGACGTTCCACCATGATGCTGGCGGATCGGAATATTGACTGCAACATCACCCCCCCGACCATTATTTCCGGTAACAGCATCTATTCCGACATTGCCTCCTGCGAGTCCTCCATATCCCATATTCTGCGGGGAAACTTCGGAAAAATCGGGCTTTTTGTGGGGATAAAAAACAGTTCTCTTTAAAAATAAACAGTTGACATAGTATTCATCGCTGTCTTAGATTAGCAGTATATCGCTTGAGATCCTAAGGGCGGAGAGGTTAGCGGATGGAGTATTACGAGTTGGAGAACGATGACATCTATCCTATGTCGATGGATGAGGCCGACGAGGACGAAAACGGGTTCTACAACGACAACTTCGATGATTACGATGACGAGTTCGATGATGATCTGGATGATTTCGACGATGACGAAGAACTGGATGACGATCTTGATGATGATGACATGGAAGACGACGAACTCGAAGAAGATGATTTTGATGACGATGACTACGATGACGACTATATCGAAGACGATTACGACTTCGACGACGGCCTGGATTACGAAGATTTCGACGACTGATACACAGTTTCTCCGGAAAACCACAGTTTTTCCAACTCATAGAATTTCCGGGTCTCTTCGTCCATTAAGTGGACAACCATAAAACCGCAATCAATCAGCACCCATCCTTCCTCATGAATTTTCTTATGACGATGAAGGATGGGAATATCGTTTTCCTTGAGAAAAATCTGAATATTTCGGACAAGCCCCTTGAGATGTCCTGTACTGCGAACCGTTGTGATTATGAAATAATCCGTCCATGAACTGATCCGGGAAACATCCATGACCATGGTCTCAATCCCCTGGTGGTCCTGAATATACCCTCCCAAATCCTTTGCCAGCTTATTCTTTACAGTAGCGTCCATCAAAATCCTTTCCTAATATGATTAATACATCGATTCCGGCATCAATTTCAGCCTCAAAATCCTCGATACCTGTCTGGATCAGGATATTTGTGCACTGTATGATATCCGCCACCCTTTTTGCGGCCTGCTGATTACCCATTCGATCGATAATTACGGTTTTATCGTAGCTTTCTTCGGCGTTACCTATACGGGTAACATCGTAGCCGAAACTCTGATACAGCTGCGAGGTTCTTCCTGCCAGGCCGGTAACGGAGGTTCCGTTTCTGATTGCCAGGGATACCTGGAGATCCCCCTCCGAGAGTACCTCTTCGCTTTTAAGGGTATTTATACTCTGCGCTATGGTCTCCCTTAGAAGACGTCCATCGGAATGCGGGAAAAGGAGCAACTGTTCGTCCACACTGCGGGCGGTGCCCCGCAGCCTCAGCTGTACCATGTTCTGTACATCAAGCCTCTCCAGAGCACTGGTAAGGGTAACAATACTTCGTCCGGAGAGATTGCCTGAAACAGACTCCTCCAGAACCTCGGAGACCTCAGGAAAAGCGATACGCTGTGCGGAGCTTCCCAGAGCGTCAAGCAGGCTTTTAAGGAAGCTTTGGGTCCTTGAAACTCTTTCAGAATCGCTCTCGCCGGGTTCTCCGTAGCGTAGATAAATCGCGGCTTTACTCCCGTCCATGATAAAACTCCCCGAAGGCAGCAGAATAAAATCTCCATCAATCTCAGTGTCCACAGGATTGGGAATAAAGGTTTCAACTCCGCCGATCAGGTCAACAACTCTGCTCAGATTTTCCAGGTTCATAATGATGTAAAAGGGGATTTCCAACCCGGTAAGACGTCCCACCATATCCAGATATGCCTGGGGATCCGTCGGATCAAAGAGGGTATCAATGCTGCCGATCTTTTCATGCCCCGGAAGCAGCGCACCGGTATTCGCAGGGATATCAATGAGCGCACCCTTTCCAGTGGAATACTGATACAGAAAAACCTGAGATGTCAGAAGATTCTTACCGTCGG
>Ga0334900_1001371_pt1 | contig 26737 bp, 19 predicted proteins | sample GraSluR3_MG_2_FD_207231 | JGI IMG/M metagenome (GOLD analysis project Ga0334900, IMG submission 207231) | Sludge microbial communities from methane-producing bioreactor in Wageningen University, Netherlands - Granular Sludge_31_08-R3 | ecosystem: Engineered > Bioreactor > Anaerobic >...
GTCTCCCGAGGGTGTTCTGCTGAAAGTTACACCTCCCATAGGGGGCGGGAAAAAGGCAACGGAACGTCAGGCCCTGGACGCGCTGGATCGCAGAGGGGTAAGCCGTTTTGATAAAAACATGATAGCCCAGGTGGTTAAACAGGCTTCGGGTGATTATATTCCGGTTGGTGAATACGCCTATAATCCGGCTAATGATCCGATAATGACCGTGGATATCACCGATTTCGAAATGAAGGCTTATGTTGTTGTGCGGCCTCCGGGAGAAGGGGGAGCGGATCTCAGTTACGAAGTAATCGAGAATTTTCTTAAAAACAACGGAATAATCCATGGTCTCAAGGAAGATACCATCAATGCATTTATTGATCGTCCCATATACAACGAGTCAATTTTAATGGCGGAGGGGTCGAAGCCTCAGGATGGAGCAGATGCAAGGATTATTTACAACTTTGAACGGGATTCCAATAAGATCCAGCTGAAAGAGAAGAACGGAAAGGTCGATTTCAAGGAACAGAATATTGTTCAGAACGTCGTGGAAGGCCAGGTCCTTGCCCGGAAAATTCCCGCCGGTGAGGGAAAAAACGGACGAAGTGTAACAGGAAAACTGCTGCCGGCTAAGAACGGAAAAGATATTAACCTTGGAATAGGCAAAAATGTCAATCTTTCTGATGACGGCATGACCGCCTTAGCTGCAATAAACGGTCAGGTTGTCATAGTAAACGATAAGCTGAATGTTGAGCCGATTCATGTTGTTAACGGAAGCGTCAATCTGAAAACCGGCGGTAACGTGGTGTTCCTCGGCACCGTCTATGTAAAGGGCGGCGTGGAAGACGGATTTAAGGTCAAGGCTGCCGGGAACATTGAGGTAGTAGGGAACGTTGGAAAATGCGAGCTTGATGCTGAAGGGGATATCATCATTCATCAGGGTGTCAACGGCCGGGGAGGCGGCAGTGTCCGGGCAGGGCGCACGGTGTGGGCCAAATTTATTGAAAACTCCCATGTTGAAAGCGGCGAAAACGTAGTTGTGAGCGACGGAATCATTAACAGTTCTGTGGACGCGAATCAGCGTATTATCTGTCAGGGAAAACGGGCAACCATTGTAGGCGGACATCTTCGGGCCAGTGAAGAGGTTCATGCCAAGAACATCGGGTCAGTAGCCGGGGCGGAGACTATCGTCGAGGTGGGATATGATCCAAAGAGTATCGAAAATATCCAGCGATTTGAGAAGGAGATTAAAACCTTTGATGATCAGCTGGAAGAGATAGGATTAAACATTCATACGCTGGAAAACATTAAGAAGGTTAAAAAAGCGCTGCCGGAGGAAAAGGAGCAGTATCTTGAGGAGCTTCAGGAACAGCAGGGTAAAATTGAAGTTAAACGAGACGAGAAAAAGGAAGAGATAAAGAAAATCCAGGAACATCTTGCGTCCCTGAAGGTACATGGAAAAGTCTCCGCTTCAGGAAAGGTGTATCCCGGGGTTAAAGTGGTTATCAAGGATGCGAACCTTAAGATTCGAAACGAGTTCAAGAATGTTACCTTTATTAATGAATTGAATGAAGTAAAGGTCACAAAATACGAAGCTCTTGAGGAGGATTTTTCCAAAAACCACTGATGTCCATTAAACCAATCGATCTGCAGACACTATTTATGCACATGAACCAGGTTGGACGTGATCAGGCCCAGCTGAAGCAGGGATTGCATCTGCAGCAGATTGTCGCAGGATCTGAACTCGTACGCGAAACAGAGCAGAAAGATTCCAGTGTCAACCAGACGAATCCTCTTTCCGATGGCCCCGAACAAATTCATGAAGATGATGAGGAACAGAGGGGTGGAAGAAAAAGACGAAAAAGTAAAGAAGAAAAAAAAGAGCCCAGGGAAGAATCCCGTAACTACTATAGCGACCCTGACTTAGGCAAAAAAATCGACATAAGCGGATAAACATGAGTCTGGGAATAATCCTGTTTGCAAACGGCCTTGCCTGGGTAATTTTTATCCTGGTTTTCCGGATTGTACATAAAAGAACGGTCAGGCCAAAAAAACTCTTGATGGAAATTGAATCTGAACTTGACTCACTCCTGGTGGAAATGAACGGTACGACGGACAGAAATATCCGGCTTATTGAAGAGAGCATTCGTCGTCTGAAGGACGAGGTGGCAACAGCGGACAAGCGTATACGAATTCTTCAGGGAGAGATCCAGAAACGGGCAGAAAGCTCCCGGACCGATTATCTGCATCTTGCACGGCATAAACCTCTCAATATTGAAGTAATAGACGACAATGTTAAAAAGAAAGACGAGTCTCCATCGTTACCTGAAAAGGAGAAGGAAAAGGTCTCCAAGTTAAATACCGGCATTTCCCGTGAAAATTCACGAGCTGCAGGCATCAAAGAGGAAATCCTGGAGCTGAACAGAAAGGGAATAGATGCTAAAATAATTGCCGGCAAGGTCGGACGGCCTCTTGGGGAGGTAGAACTGATAATCTCGCTGTCGGAAAAAACCGATAGATAAAGAGTATGGTAGCAGGCATAGATTTTGGTACAGCGAATACATCAGTTGCATTATTTGACGGAAAAAAAACACAAGCCCTTCCTGATCCGTATGGGACTCTCAGGTATCCGGTAACATCTTCATGCAGTCCTGAGTTGCGTTTCAGACTGATTCAGGAGCTTGTAAAACGGCAATGCGGCAGTCGTGCGGATAGTGCGGTAATCGCGCTTTCCGAAGGCACAGGTGGCACGTTTGCCCGGAGGATTACCGAAGCAGGTAAAAAAGCCGGTTTTCAGCATATTCTCTTAATCCACCGGGCAGAGGCCGTCGCAATTGCCGTGAACAAGGGGCGGTCCGGTAAGATTATTGTGCTTGATTTTGAAAAGGGCAGGTTCGCGGCATCCCTACTGGATATCAGGGATACTTTCGTTGAGTTGGAAAGGGGACTGAGTAATCGCTCGTCGGGGGTTATCCGTTTGACCCGTATTGAAGAGCTCATACGGCAGCTGTTACGGGCATCGGGATACCGGGGCTCGGAAATTAATACTGTCCTTCTTACAGGTGGAGGATTACACGTTCCTTCAATTCGAAAGTGTGTGGCGAACATTTTTCCTGAATCGGTATACATAAAAGTATGTCCTTCGGAAGAAGCAGCTCTTGGGGCCCTTATTCTGTCACAAATAAAAACGGCCCCGGTGCAGAGTTCGGCTGCTGTATCGGCAGCGGACATCGGACTGGAAATAGATTGGGGAAGGTCCTTCTGGATGCTGAAAAAGAACAGTCCTCTGCCTGCCTCGGAACAGAGGATCTTTACCACCCTCGCGGAGAATCAACGCCAGGTAGAGATTCATGTTATCCAGCGAAGTACTGAAGATCCAACCCGGGTTATTTCTCTCAGCCGTATAAGGCTCCCGGAAACTCTCCCGTCCAGTCACGGGCGCCCGAAGATTTATATTCAGTTCATGTTGCAGCCCAACGGCCTGTTGACTGTCCGCGTGCAAAGCTCCACAGGAAGTATTTCGGAAACCATGAGGATCAGTGCATGCCATTCCTCCCGGGAATACCAGGGCTATAGCAAAAATGATATTGATATGCTCATTTCCAGGGTTGAACGGGAATATCGGGGACGAAGATTTTTTATCGATCCGGAGCTTTCAGAAGATATCGATGCTATACTGGAGCTTGCCCGCAGGGAAAAGAAATCAGCTGATCCCGGTTTAAAGCGGGAGTGTTCTATCGCTTTATGGAGTGTTTTGAAGGAGATAAAATCCATGGATGCGGGCAGGGAGGCTGATTGTGCTGGATAGGGAATGTTTCAGAATACTGGGGATCCCTGAATCGGCTCCGGAATCAGAGATAAAACGCGCCTATCGGCGTATGGTTATGGAACTTCATCCGGATACCGGGCAGCGACCGGACAGCCTTGCTTTTACAAAAGTTGTTGAGGCCTATCGATCAATCTCTAATTTTAAATCAGCCAGGAGAATTCTCGATTTTCCACCCCGTTCGGAAGCTAGTGCTTTCCGCAAAAGCCAGGGGGTAAGGAAAACACGGACTGATCGGAACCGGGGACAAAACGAGAGTCTTTACAGCATTGGAAATACCCTGCTGAACGGAAAAACTCCCTATCTGCGATCTTTCGCTGCGCTGCGCCTGGGAAACAGCGGCCAGAAAAGCAGTTATGTCTATTTACGAAAAGCCCTCCGTGATAAGGATCCCCAGGTTGTGATATCCTCGGTACACGCCATAGGGAAGCTGAAGCTTGAACACGCAGCTCCGGATCTTGCTTTGCTGTTTCGCCGGGGCAATACTGCAATAAAAAACTCGATTCTTGAAACCATAGGAATAATTGAAAACTATTCAAGTTTCAGGGAAATCATCATCAGCGGAATGCAGGACACAAGTTCGGTTATACGCAGAAAATCGCTACGCCTTTTTAATTATCTGCAGCGGAAGAGGAGTGCCAGGTGACAGCCTATTATCAGAAGATCTTTATACAGGACTCCAGGGATTATCTTGCCCAGCTTAACCCTCTTCTTTCCATGCTGGAATCGGGGACTGCGGAGGGTGAAGACATTGATACGGCCTTTCGCCTTATGCACAGTATAAAATCGGAAGCGTCTCATTTAAGAAAAAAGAGTATTGCAGACTTGGCTCACATAGCCGAATCGGCTCTCCAGGAAATAAAGGAAGAACCGGAGTACGGGGGACATTTGAACCGTCTGTTTGAAGCAGTTTCGCGACTTGAAGGTGAAATTGCCCGGGAAGCGGGCTCGTTCAGTGAATCCTCTTCGCCGCTTGACAAGGCACACCTTCTTCAGAACAGAACCCCGGAAGAGAGTCTGACAAATCCTGCAGTCCTGGGTGAATTCCAGATCACGTTTCTTACGGAAGCCCGGGACAGGGGAGAGTTTTTTTACCGAATGATATGTGAATTTGAAGATAACACGGAGATGCTGTATCCAAAGGCAGTTTTGATTCTGAATAACCTGGAGCAGATTGTAAATGTGATAGGGAGTGTTCCGGACCTGTCACAGCCTTTTGATGAGAAGGGAGTAAATCCTGAATACTATTTCACGACCTCCAAACCGGAGAAGGATCTTTTTAACGCGGTTAAGGTTGATCAGGTTAAAAGGGTTTTTCTTACCAGGTTAAGCTGGGAACAGTATCTGTTTGACGCCCCATCCAGAAAAGGCCCAAATAAAACCAGGGAAAACGATTATCAGGTGATTATTAATCGCCATGATCTTGTTTCTCTCTGGTATAACTACCTGCAAGGAAAGATCCGGACAGCGCAGATGGAATCCTCCGTTGATCACGGGTCTGTACGTCTTGCAGAGATTTTCTCAGACATGGGAAAAACCCTGCAGGCGACCCGATTTATTTCATTTGAAACAGGGTTTCACGATTTGCCGGAAATAGTCCAGAACAGTGCCGCAGGACAGGGTAAAGAGGCCCGCTGTCTCTTACAGGGCGGGGAACAGCATATTGAGAGCTGGTTTGTTCAGAGTTTACGGGATTCTCTGGTTCAGCTGTTGCGAAACGCTGTAAGTCACGGTATAGAAGAGCCCTCCGAGCGTCTGAAAAAAGGGAAATCCCCGCGGGGTGAGGTGTCGGTTCGATACCAGCGCAACGAAGAGGAAATTCGTATCTATATTCAGGATGACGGCAGGGGTATGGATGAGAAGGCCATTCGGAAGAAGGCGCTGGAGCATGGAGTGGATGCAGACGCTCCGCTCATGGACATAATTACATCTCCGGGTTTCTCCACCAGCGAGATTATCTCTCTGGAGGCGGGGAGGGGTGTGGGGCTGGATATTGTTGCGGAGGAGATAGGCAGGATCCCCGGAGCAAGTGTCATCCTCGAGAACAGGGGGAATCAGGGGGCCGAGTTCTGTATCAGAATCCCTCTGGAGGCGGCTGGCAGAAAGGTCTATTTCGCGCAGTATAAACAGTACACCCTTGCTGTGGAGGAATCAGTTTTTCTTGAACACGAGAAACCGCAGCAAAATGAGTTCCGCGACGACCAGGATGGGCATGTGCGGTATCGCGGCTGTCCGGTTTATACCTGTGAAGGATATCTTTTCTGGAGTGATAATTCTGTTCCTGAGGATACCCTGATAAAGATCAGAAGCAGCCGGGAAAACTATTATCTTCTTGTCGACAGGCTGCTTTTTTCGGAGACATTTCCAGCCGATCTGTTCACTGTGCCGGAAAGAGCGGGTAGTGAAGCCCTGTCGCAGCTCTCGATCGGTGATCTGAAAACTGATATACGTTTTCTTCACAGTGATGACCTGTTCAATCTGAAAAAACCTGGAAAGCATGACACATGAACTTGTCTCCGATAAAGATGCGGATAGTCTTTCTAATTATTATTGTAATTGTCATATTAGCGAGCTGTGCCGAAGATTATACCCTGTATGAAACACCTTCCAGGGTTCAATCAGTCTCCATTCAGGAGGCGGATACGTCGAGCCTTCTTATCAAAGGAGACTGGCAGTATCCGCCTTTTGAATTTCTGGATGGAAAAGGGCAAGCCTCCGGTTTCAATGTGGATGTCATGAAGGCCATACAGGAGGTTCTGGGGCTGGAAATGATCATCGATCTTGGCCCCTGGCATGAGGTCAGGGAGGAACTCGAGGATGGCAGGATTCATGTTCTGATGGGAATGTTCAGGACACCTGAAAGATCAAGAAAAGTTGATTTTACCATTCCCCATTTTATCGCCTCCTATAATCTCTTTGTTCCCAGGAATTCGTCTATCAGAAAAATTGAAGATGCCAGAAATGTCAGAATACTGGTACAGCGGGGAGACCTGGCACATGATTATCTGCTGGAAAACGGGTTTGAAGAAAATCTTGTTCTGAAGGATTCTGTTATGGAGGTCATCCGTGGCCTGGCGGATGGTGAGGGAGCCTGTGCCCTTGCATCCCTTACTCAGGGGGGAATTATCCTGGATCGTTACGAAATCAAATCGGTCAAGGTTATTCCTGAGCCGGTTTTAACCGGTTCATATTGCATTGCCGTGCGCAAGGGAGACACACAATTACTTGCTATTCTGAACGAGGGGTTGAATCTTATAAAAATCAACGGCGAATATGACAGGATATACGAAAAGTGGTTTGGACTTATTGAGGAGAAACGGCTGCTGGGATCAAAAGTAGCCCGTCTCATACTTATAAGTGTGGGAGCTGTTTTCCTGATCGGACTGACCTGGACCATTACTCTGCGGCGTCAGGTTTTCCAGAAAACCGCTGCACTGAACCGCGAACTGGCCAGAAGCAGGGAGATTCAGGCAGACCTTGAAAAAGCTGTCAGGGCAAAAACCCTTTTTCTGGCAAATGTCAGCCATGAACTTCGTACACCGGTGAATGGTTTTCTTGGAATGACAGCCCTTCTCAGAAATACCGAGCTCTCGGATCTGCAGGCCGAGTATATCGATATGGCAGATTATTCGGCGGACTACCTCCTGAAACTCATCGATGACCTCCTCGATACAGCCCGTCTCGAGAATGCCAGTCTGCGCCTTAATATCGAGGAGTTCAGTCCCCGGGAGGTGATTGAAAATTGCTTAATGATGCTGGAGAAAACTGCGAAAGAAAAGGGTTTACAAATTTTTTCCCAGTTACCTGATAGAAAAATCCTCTTCTCCGGAGACAGGACACGGACAGGACAGGTGGTAATCAATCTTGTGTCCAATGCCGTCAAGTACTCAAAAACCGGTACCATTACGATATACGCCCGCGTGGATTCCGAGCTTGTACTTGGTGTCCGGGATGAGGGTATCGGCATTCCCGGTGAAAAACTGTCCAGTATTTTTGACTCTTTTCGGCAACTCGAGAATCCCTATACAAAAACTCACCAGGGTGCCGGACTGGGACTGGCAATTGTCAAATCCCTTGTGGGCCTTATGAAGGGGACATTGGAGGTTGAATCAGTTGAAGGGAAAGGATCGACCTTTACAGTTAGAATTCCTCCGGCTCGAACGGTATCCCCGGATGGTCCTGAAAAGAGCGGCGATGGTGAAGATCCCGGGGAAATTGAGGAAAAAGCCGGTGTAGGGAGAATCCTGATTGTGGAAGATGAACGTATAAACATGCTGTATCTGCGCAGGGTGCTGGAAAACGCCGGGTATACGGTACTGGAGGCTTCAAACGGGCAGGAAGCAGTTGAAACGGCTATCCAGGAAAAGCCGGATCTGATTTTCATGGATATAGGACTTCCTGTAATGGACGGGAAAGAGGCTACCCGCGTTCTCAGGTCCCGGGAAGATTTTACCCGGGTTCCTGTTATTGCCCTTACTGCCCATTCAGGAAGCGATGAGGCGGATGAGTTTATCAAGGCAGGGGGGAATGATGTTATTGTCAAACCCTTTCGGGAGTTCCAGATCCTGGAGGCAATAAAAAAACGGTATGCCTGGACGTCAAATAAGCATACCGTTTAATTAACAAGAAGTTCTTCTATCCTTCTTACTTAACTGTTCGGCTGTATGCTGCAGAAACTTTAGGGTCTGGCGCTGATCATTCCGCGGGCCCGCTGAAGGTGTTCCCGGTGATACAGGACAGATTCAAGAATTGAAGAGTAGACCTTTCGGGAAGACTCAAGCGGATCCTCCGCAGGATCGGGTTCGGAATCAAACAAGAAACCGGCTATATCCTTGGCCTGATTTTCCATAATTTCGGTATCTATATTCGAGAGGGCAGTCAGGAGTTCTCCGCTGGTGCCGGAGGACTCATCAAGGACAGACAGTGCCTTGCGACAGAGCTTTTCCAGTTTCGTAAGGGTACCCTCAAGATTATTCAGTCCCTTGAGAATTGTTTCGAAAGCATCAGGATTACTTCTGTCGGAGCGGTAATGTATGTCAGGCAGCAGATTGTCCAACTCCTCCCGTACTTCAGGAAGATCCATGAGCTTACGAAGGGGAGTATATTCCATACCCTGAATACGAACCCCTTTTCTGGATAGGGTAAAGGTGGGCGGGGATTCGGGCTCGATCATCCGGTTTTCAAACCACCAGCGGTAGAGGGATAATCTTTTATCGCTTAAAACCTTCTCTCCTGAGGTCGATTCACTCAACACCGGACTTCCATCACGAATATAGCGGAAATGCTGAGTCATTGAAGGCTTGGTTCTGCACGACCAGATATGTGACAGTTCTTCGAACAGGCTCCCGGAATAATGGGTCCTGAGCTCCGGGTATCCGAGATCAAGACCGGCACAGTAAATCGTCCCCGCTCCGAGAAAACGCCCCAGGTCCCAGGCACTGGTGGATACGGAGCCTCCCGCTCCAAGTTTTCCATATATTCCGAGGTCCTTTTCAAAAAAACTCCCGAGGGGAAAAAGGGATGAACAGAAAAAACGGGGCCCGGAGATTCTTCGGAATACCGCGGGATGGGTAGACGATTCGGAAACCAGCACCTGCTCCCGGTCAACAGGATCGAGATGTCGGGTATTCCAGTACTGGGGGTCAACAACAACGAGGAAATCCGGCTGAATGCCTTTTTCGCTGCACCAGGCCGCCGAAGTGTCTACCGCTATCAGTACCATCCTTTTTTGCAGTTCATGTATATGCTCAGAAAGGGCATCCAGGCTGGGTCCTGCAGCGAGAACAAGACAGGGCAGTCCTTTGAGAATACCTTCGATTTCTCCAAGGGGGGCTGCCTCTGCAAGGATCTGAAGGTTGGAAAGGAGGTTGCGGACCCATACGCGTCCGAAACGCCTGAGGGTATTACGGTTTATATCCCGCCTGGAATGAAAGCGATGCATCCATTCCTTCAGAGCTTCCAGATATTCGGGATGCAGTCGCGCAATGCTCCTGATGGAGTAGAGTTCCACCGAATCGTTCCCACGGTCGTTCAGAAAGGCAGCAAGAGACGAGGCAGGGGTATCCAGGAGAAGCACGAGTTTTTCGTGCCTAAAGAGCTCCCGGTAATCTCTGGCACTGAGGGCGGTCAAAAAGAGGGGAATGTCCGGTTCCAACAGAATGACAGATGTATCTGGAAAGCGTCGAAAGAAAGCCTCCAGTTCGTAGCCGAGCCCAAAGTGAAGAAAGACCGCCAGATCGGGGGCTGCAGGAAAACAGGCATCAATTATTCTCTCCGCCTCCCGGATCGGGTCTCTCCGGGGACTGAGAAAACGGCCGTCGAGGACCAAAGCGGCTTCCCCTGTATCTGTAGAAATAATTCGGGCTTCCGGATGGGGAGCATACCTGCATGTAATCTCTTTGCGGAAATCTGGCCATAGACTGCTGAGGGTGCTGATGTTCGATTCATACATCTATTCAAGCTCCACGACAATACGCATGCCTTCACGAATGGGTGTCCCCGGGGCAGGGGATTGTCTGCTTACCCAGCCTTCCCCGCGAATCTCTATAACGGCGCCGGGAATATTGTAGAGCGGAAGCAGGTCCCGTTTGGGCCGGCCGGTTAAATCCGGAAGGCTGTCTGTTATCCGGAGGGGAGAGGGAACGTTTATCTGGACTCTGCCGGGATGTTCAATCAGGGTATCTCCCTCCCGAGGTATTCCCAGGTGACGTATCACCTCTTCAGCGGCTTTCCCCACAAGAGGAGCAGCAATGCGACCACCGAAGGTGGAGGGACCTTTGGGTTTATGTATTGCTGCGTAGAGGATGATCTGGGGGTCCTCGCTGGGAAAGAGGGCGAGGCAGCTGGCAACGTAATCCTCTTCCGAATATCTGCCTGTGCGGGGATCGATGAGCTGGGCTGTTCCGGTTTTTGCGGAAATCCTCATGCCCTCTACTGCTGCCCGGTGAGCAGTTCCGTCGGGCTGGGTTACCGACTCCATCATCATGAGTATCTCTCTGGCAACATGAGAGGAAACGACCTGTCGCACAGGTTCGCGCTGGAACTCCTGCAGGGTCTTTCCCTCCGGACTGACGATCTTTTTTACCAGCATGGGGCGCAGCATTACACCGTCATTAGCAAAGGCGCTGGCGGCCTGTATTACCTGAAGCGCGGAGACGGAAATCTCCTGACCCATGGCGATGGTTGGTTTTGTCCGCTCCGACCAATCCTGGGGTTTTCTGAAAATACCGTTGGTTTCGCCCGGGAAGGGTATGCCTGTTCTTGTTCCAAATCCGAAGGCGCTAAGCAGGCTGTGAAAATCATCTTTCCCGACTGTTTCGGAGGCGTAACCCGCTCCTGCATTACAGGAGTTTTTCAGGATATCTTCGGCATTTACAAGCCCGTGGTAACCAAGACAGTTGATGGGAGGAGTGACGTTTTCGTAACTGCCTCCGCAGAAAAAGGTCGTTTCAGGAGCTATTCCGCCCAGTTCGAGAAACGATGCAATGGAAAATACCTTGAATACGGACCCGGGCTCGTAAGCCACGGTGGCTGGAACGTTTACCTTTTCCTGGGGAGAGAAGCCGGAAAATGTATTGGGATCAAAACCGGGAATGGATACATATGCGAGTATTTCCCCCGTCTTTGCATCAGAAGCTATAAGGGTAACTGATTCAGGTTTGTTTTCTTCAAAGGATTCGAGGGCGAGTTCTTCCAGCAGATGCTGAAGATTGACATCGATGGTCAGAAAAAGCTGGTTTCCGTATTGGGTATTCCCGGACTCGGGTGCTGGAAAGAGGACCTTGTCGTAGGTATACTCGATTCCCACAAGGCCGACATTATCCGTTCCCGCAAAGCCAACCACGTGGGAGGCCAGTTTCTTTTCCGGGTAAACCCTGCCGTATTCGGGTATGAGGGATATCCCTCTAAGGTCCTGACTGGCCATAAGCTCCTGCATGGAGCGACTTTCGCTGCGGGAAATTTTCCTTTTTATGTAAAAAAAACCGCTGCGGGTTTCAAACTTGCGCTTCAATTCCTGTCTGTCCAGGTCAAGAGCCTGGATCAGGGCATTGTAGGTTTTTTCAGGATCACCGACACTGGGCATCCAGGCTGTGACCGTATCCAGCTGGGTCTGAATTGCAAGTATGCGTCCGTCCCTGTCAAGAATCGGACCGCGTTCGACAATCTCACGAGTCCGGTACTGTCTCGCTTTCGCGGGAGAGGAAAAGAGCATTATTTCGGTATACCTCCAGACAACAAAAACGATAACAATTGCTGTCAGGATTGCGAAGATGGTGAATCTGGTCAGTCGCTGCTTTTCTATCATAATTTCAATGAGTTCCGGGCCCCGGGAACGATCAATATAGTAATATGTTGGTGCTTTATTGTCGATATCAATAGTGAAGGTTATGATTGAACTAATACAGCAGCAGAGCATACGTAAACGCAAAAGGCCGTCACGATCCAGCTTCCTTGATGGGATAAACCCGCGGAAATACTTGATCCTGGGGTATGAAATACTCCGGGATACTCCAGAAAGGATCGCATGGCTTTCAGTGTTTCTTGGTGTGAGCCTGGCTATAACGGCAGTGCTCTATTCTCTTGCGCCATCGTTCAGTATGGAAGACGGAGAGCTTTTCCACCTTCCCAAGGATGACCAGTTGTATGCCAGTATGGTTTCGTACCTTGAGGGAAAGCAGGCCTCCGAGGAAGAACTGGCTTCCGACCTTCCTCCCCTGGCGAGCTATCTGGGAGGAATCAAGGAAAACATTCACACAGTGACCCGGGGAGATACCCTCTCCGAGTTGGCCCTCAAGTACGACGTAAAAATCGGGACACTTATAAGCTACAACGGAATTGAGGACGTGCGCCGCATCGTTCCCGGTACACGGCTCAAAATCCCTTCCCATGATGGCGTCCGCTATGTGGTTCGTCCCGGAGACAATCTCTCAAATATCGCTGCCGGTAACGGCATCAGCGTAAATCAGGTCCTGGATGCCAACAACCTGGAAAGCGCTCTTATAAAACCCGGGGACGTACTTTTTCTTCCCGGTGCGGCCATCAGTGATTATGATTACAAGAAAGCAACGGGAACGCTTATTATCTACCCGACAAAAGGACGGCTGACCTCTCCTTATGGCTACCGCTCAGACCCCTTTACCGGATTGCGGCGTTTCCATTATGGTATTGATATCGCGAATGGAACGGGAACAGCGATCATTGCCGCCATGGACGGTGTGGTTCTGAGCGTGGAAAACCGCCCTGCCGGTTACGGCAGGTATGTGGTAATAAAGCACGACAGAGGATACCAGACATTGTACGGACATATGAACACCATTAGCGTACGGGAAGGGCAGAGGGTGCGTCAGGGGCAGAGCCTTGGTACGATGGGGAACACAGGCAGAAGTACCGGTTCCCACCTGCATTTTGCCCTGTATAAAAATAACCGACCCGTGGATCCCCTGTCCGTTTTGCACTGACAGATATTCTGAAGCGAGGAACAGAAAATGCGAAAGCTTGTTTTGATATTAATGGCCCTGGTTGCCCTGTTTACCTTCATTCGAGCCTATACCGACGAGATGGCGGCCCAGAAGGCCGCCTCCTCGGGGACCAGCTATCAGAAATCAGAAGTCTGAGATAAGCTAACGTCCGTGGCAGTGTTTGTACTTTTTTCCGCTGCCGCAGGGACAGGGATCATTCCTTCCGACCTTGGGAACAGAGCGTTCAACCGTAACGGTTCCCGTCCCCATGTCGCCTTTTGGCTGTGTCGGTCTGGAACCCGCTGCAAACTGACCCAGTTGACGGTGGCTTTCCGTAAGTGATGATGCTGATGGAACCCGTCGGGGGGAATCCGCCCTTTCTATGCGTACGGAAATAACCTTTTTCGCCAGTCCCTCGCGAATCTCCTGTATCAGGGTATCGAAAATCTGGAAGCCTTCCAGTTTATATTCCAGAAGGGGGTTCTTCTGGCCGTAGGCCCTCAGATACACCGCCTCCCTGAGGGATTCGAGGTTCTCCAGATGGTCCTGCCATTTTGAATCGATAAGACGCAGATACTCGAAGCGGATAAAGGAGTTGAAATTCTCTTTTCCGACCTTGTTTTCCTTTTCCCGAATGTCTGCCTCGAAACTGGAAAGGAGGAACTCCTTGAGTTCCTGAATCGGTATTTCCAAAAGCCGGTCCCGTTCCATATCTGGGGAGTAGAAAAAGCGTTCCTGCAGGCCTTCCAGTAGTTCTGTGACACCGCTTTCGCTGCGATCTGCAGAAAAATTTGTCAGCAGATCATCAATCAATTCCTCAGCGGCCCCCATTATGCGTTTATAGAGGGAATCATCCTTCAGAATTTCATCCCGCTGATTGTAGATGAAGGTCCGCTGTTCATTCAGAACATCGTCGTATTCAAGAAGATGCTTACGGATCTCGAAGTTCCGGTCCTCTACCCGGGTCTGGGCCCGTTCTATGGTTTTGTTGAGCCATGGATGGAAGAGAGGCTCTCCCGAAGACATGCCAAGTTTGCCCATGATGTTCTTCATGTTGTCATTTGCAAAAAGACGCATAAGGTCATCGTCCAGGGAGAGAAAAAAGCGGCTGACTCCGGGGTCGCCCTGTCGTCCTGAACGTCCCCGCAACTGGTTGTCGATTCGGCGGGATTCATGGCGTTCAGTACCGAGGATATAGAGCCCCCCCAGGGACTTGACCTCTTCGTAATCCCGGCGGGTTTTGGCGTAGATCCTTTTGTAGGCCTTTTCGTATTCCTCGGCGCCTGCCTCGGTTCCAACCTCCTTGCGGGTCCTGAACTCCGGATTTCCCCCGAGTTTTATGTCCGTTCCCCGGCCGGCCATGTTAGTTGCGATGGTAACCGATCCCCTGGCACCGGCTTCCGCGACGATCATGGCCTCCCGGTGGTGGTTCTTTGCATTGAGTACCTCGTGGCGTATGCCGCGCTTTGTCAGCATTGACGAGAGACGTTCAGATTTTTCGATGGATACTGTTCCAACGAGAATGGGCTGGCCGATTTTATTGACCCGCTCTATCTCATCGCAGATGGCGTTGAACTTGAAATCTTCGTTAAAGTAGATGGCATCGTTTTCGTCTTTGCGCACAACCGGGCGGTTGGTAGGGATGACCACCACATCGAGGCCGTATATCTTTCCGAACTCCTTTGCCTCGGTGTCCGCCGTACCGGTCATACCGGAGATTTTATCGTACATGCGGAAGAAATTCTGAAAGGTTATGGTTGCCAGGGTCTTATTCCTCCTGGCGACGCGGATTCCTTCCTTGGCCTCAATAGCCTGGTGAAGGCCGTCGGAATACCGGCGGCCATGGAGAATGCGCCCGGTAAACTCATCCACGATCTGGACCTGACCTTCCTGTACAACATAGTCACGATCCAGCTTGAAGAGGCGGTGGGCCTTCAATGCCTGGGTAAAGTAGTGGATATACTCGAAGTTGTCCTCGGTAAAAAGGCTGCCGGAGATAAGCTGTCCCTGCAGGAGAAGTTTTTCGATGTTGTTCATTCCCTGGTCGGTAAAGGTTACTCGCTTGGATTTTTCATCGATCTTGTAATCTCCCTCCGGCTCTTCGGGATAATCCCCGGTTTCCGGATCCTTGTCGCATTCCTGCAGACGACCGACGAGACGGTTTACCTCGGTAAACATACGGGTGTCGTCTTCAGCCTGACCGGAGATGATCAGGGGGGTTCTGGCCTCGTCTATGAGTATGGAGTCTATCTCGTCGATTACGCAGAAGTGATGGTTTCGCTGGACCTTGGAGGCGATGTCCCAGGCCATATTGTCCCGCAGGTAGTCGAAACCGAATTCGTTGTTGGTTCCGTAGGTAATGTCTTTGCCATAGGCTTCCTTGCGGGTATCGGTATCCATATTGGAGAGGATCGAACCGACGCTGACGCCAAGAAGGTCGTAAACAGGGCGCATCCAGGCGGCATCACGCTCAGCCAGATAATCATTCACGGTGATTATATGCACCCCCTTTCCGGTGAGCGAATTAAGATAGGCGGCCGTTACGGACGAAAGAGTTTTTCCTTCCCCGGTTTTCATTTCCATGATTTTGCCGTGATGAAGGACTATTCCCCCCAGGAGCTGAACATCGTAGTGGCGTTCCCCGAGGACCCGGCGGGCGGCCTCTCTGGCCATGGCAAAGGCTTCAGGCAGAATATCATCCAGGCTCTCGCCTTTTTTCAAGCGGTTTTTAAATTTCTCTGTCTGATCGGAGAACTGACTGTTTTCGAGTCCCATGGCCCAGGATTCCAGGGCGTTGATTTTATGTAAAACAGGCAAGAGCTGCTTCAGGTCCCGCTCGTGCTGTGAGCCGAAAAAGGCATTCATGATTTTCTGTATCATTATGTGTGCTTCCTCCCTTTTCTGTCATACTATACAGAAAACTGCAGGTAAAGTCAGCCGGGTGCCCTGAAGGGCTCCGGAAGGCTTTGTTGACCTTTTATGATACCGGTTGTAGAATCCCAGGACAATGATTTGCCGCAGAACTTTCGGGGTTTTTCTTCTCATTATCAGCTTCGGGTTACTGTTTTTCTCCTGCAGTCCCGATTCTTCGTCGAGCCTGGAACAGCAGCACCTGTTTTCTCTCCCCATAGGCCGTATGGAAGACCAGCTGGATATCTATTACGACGGATTTTCATCCTTTGACGATAAGGTGCGGGTTGTAATGCAGGATGGTCTTGTTTTTGTTGCCAACAGCCGGGGAAAGAAGGTCATGGAGTTTTCATCCTACGGCGATCTTCTCAGTCTCTACTACAACCAGGCGCAGAATCCGATTCCCGTACTGTTGCAGAATACCAATGACAGAGACCATGTATCAAGCAGAGCGGCTCTTTCATTTCCTTTTCTCGACGTGGGGGAGATAGCGGTTTCCGATTCGGGAATACTTTACGTGGAGGACGCCATTCCGGAAAACAGGGCTGAGTATGACGAGGAACAGCAGGCCTATCTTGACCGTATTATCCGCCGCTTTGACCGTTCCGGGCTCTATCTGGATTACCTGGGACAGGAAGGAGTAGGGGGAACTCCTTTTCCATATATAAACGCAATCTACGTTAATTCCTTAAACGACACAATTGTTGTTTCCCGGGCGGAACAGGCATGGCTTGTTTTCTGGTTCAGTCCGACGGGTAATCTAAAGTACAAAGTTACCATTCCCCTTACCGATCTGCCCGCTCCAGATGAGCCCGGGATCCTCACAACCCTTGAGAGAATTATCCCTGATCCCGAGGAAGACATCCTGTATATCAAGATCGATACCTACAAAGAGTCCCGGGAATCACTGAGAAGTACCGGTTCGAGCATAGAGTACTTTGCATCCTATTTCTTCTGGCTCAATCCGGCAAACGGCGAGTATGAAGGTTCCCTGGAAGTTCCACATGTGGTTCGAAAACAGGATATACCCGGGTTGCAGAACAGTCAGGACGAGGAGGTCCTGCATGAATTTCTCGGCGTTGCCCATGGAGGCTTTTTCTTTCTGATGGGCCCATTCGGCCCGGACCAGTATCAGCTTCTGGTGGTTGATCGGCAGGGTGTAGTTATCGCCCGTCCTCGGATCAGTCTTCAGGACCGGGAAATTTTCTTTCGGGATTTTCATTTGAACCGGGATGGTCTTCTGACTGCCATACTGGTCAGGGATTTTCAGGCCGATGTAGTCTGGTGGCGAACGGACAGACTTCTGGAGGATGATAGAGGGAATGAAAATCGTCGATAACCAGGGGGCGAGAAAGGTAGATCGGATTTCCCAGGAGAAATACGGCATTCCCGGGGATATCCTGATGGAAAACGCCGGCATCAGGATATTCGATGCCCTGGTCCGGGAGCTTAATCCCGGATTTGATACTCCCCTGGTGTTTCTCGCCGGGGGAGGCAACAACGCAGGAGATGCCCTGGTTATGGCCAGGCAGGCTTTTGTTCACGGCTACCGTAAGCTGTCAGTTGTGAGGATCAGGATTGAAACCCGGGGACTGGCCGCGACATGGCTGGATGTCGTGGGGCGAATGGGTCTGGAAATCCTCTCATTTACGGATGATTACGAAAAATCCATGGAAAGAATCTCCGGTTCCGGACTTGTGATTGACGGCATTACCGGCACCGGACTCTCCGGTCCCTTGAGAGGAACGGCCGCGGAGTGTGTCGAGGCGGTAAACCGCCTCGACATTGCCGAGAGAATAGTCGCTGTGGATGCGCCTTCGGGAATCGGTGATGATTTCCGTGCAGATTACCCGGTTCTCAGAGCCGGTTTAACCCTGAGCGTTTACCCTGTAAAATCGGCCCTGTTTAATCCTGCCGCAAGACTTCACTGCGGGAAGATCCTTCCTGTTGCAATCGGATTTCCCCCCCAGGCTGTTGAAGAGGTTCCGGGCTGGACTCTGATGGACCAGAATGAACTGAGTAAAAAACTTTCTCCCTTCAAGCCGGGTTACTATAAAAACCGCCGGGGCCATACCGCTGTATACGCAGGCTCCCCGGGGACCCTGGGGGCAGCGCTGCTCGCCGCGGAAGCTGCGGGTCGCGGCGGCGCAGGTCTTGTTACCCTTTTCTGTGATTCCGAGGTATATACGTCTGCTGCATCCCAGTTGCGTTCGGTCATGGTTCGCCCCCGGACAGCTGATGGGTCTGAAACTCCGGAAAAGTATCAATCCTGCGTAATCGGACCCGGGTGGGGAATACAGGGGAGGGAGGGGATGTTTGAGAAACTGCGGGGAAGCTTCCGACGAGGTGTTATCGATGCCGACGGACTTAGCCTGCTCGCCAACATGAAAAAGCCTCTGGAAGGGGACTGGGTCCTGACTCCCCATCCAGGGGAGTGCGCCCGTCTTCTGGATTGTTCCTCCAGCGAGATTATGGATGAGCCCTTCAAGGCTGCACAGGAGGTCTCCCGCATGTATAAGTCCATTGTTCTGTTAAAGAGTCATGTGAGCTGTCTGCACGCTCCCGACGGGCGTACTGCCCTTGTTGACGGTATGAACCCACTGTTGGGCACCGGCGGCAGTGGAGACATTCTCAGCGGATTTATCGGCGGTCTTCTGGCGGACACCGCTCTTGACCCCTTCGATGCAGCTGCTGCGGGGTGTTTTCTCCATCAGCAGGCGGGAAGAGTTGCCGCCCATGAGGAAGGAGTTTTTCTTGCCGAGGATCTGTTGAAATACCTCTCCCGCCTTACCGGGGAATTCCGTTATGAAAGGACCTGAAAGCCGCAGCCCCGGGGACTTTGCCTACCATTACAACCGTGAAGAACGGGAGTCCCGTCTCCCCGAGTATATGCGTGAGCCACAGACCAGGGGATTCTGGGGCAGAAACCGGCACCTCATGATTATCTTCGTCGATATCCTCGTAATCGCCCTGGTTTTTATGTTTCTGCTGCCCTATATCCGCGGGGGTAACCGTGTCCTCGGGGGGTACAGCTTCTCCCTGAAGCTTGTCAACTTCGACGGCATGATTCTGGCAAGCCTGAAGGCGGAAAGGGAATCCGGAGCCGAAGAGACTGCTGGTACAGAGGATGTGACCGTCAGGTTTCTGGTCTTGCCGGAGGGGCGTCAAATACGGATTTACGATGTTCTGCAGCCGGACCGGGACAACCTGATCCGTGGGCGTATACCCCTTCAGGAGGGAGACAGACTTGTCAGGGTTGAAATCTCCTTCAACAACGAGACCCTGATTATGGAAGAAGAAATACCGGAAGAATAGCAATCTTCAGCGATATTTCCGGTATGAATTATCTACTAAATAAAAGGTCCTATTGATTTTTGCATTCTCCTTCGGTATTCTTTTGAACAGGAAAACATTAAGGGGGAGCATATGTATCAGGTCTATCTTCTCACAGTAATCGTCAACATATTCGGCGGCATTTTACTGGCCTCGGGATTCTTCAAGGAGAAATTTCCCTCCCTCGAGCAGCTGGAGAAGTTTCTGGCAGATAACAAAGCCTATGTTACCATGCTGTCCCTGGCTCTCCTCATCCTGGGTGTGCTGAAACTCATTGTTCCCGCCGCTCCGGCCGCCTCGATAGCCCAGGATCTTGTTCCTGCTTTACTTGCCATAATAAGCGGCGTCAGCCTCTTTTACGGTTATTACAAAAAGGTATCCGACATTGATTCGGGGGCGACTTCCTTTATGGACAAGTATGTCTACAAATACCGTGATATTATCGGTATTCTCACAGCCCTTTCTGGACTGGTCCATTTCATTCTTCCCCGCGTGATTCTTCTTTAGCTTCTGCATGAGAATATCCACCGCCGGGGTTGTACTGCGGGGCGACAAGGTACTGGTCGCCCTCAGAAAACCCGGTACGAGCATTGGTGAAAGCTGGGAGTTCCCCGGAGGAAAAGTAAAGAGAGGAGAACACCCGGTCGAAGCCCTGCAGCGGGAGTTCCGGGAAGAGCTTGGCATCGGCGTACAGGTGGGAAGGCTCATGTATGAAGGAAAATTCGCAAACCGGGGGCAGGAATACCGTCTGCATGCCTACAGTGTCGAGCTTGATTCTGAAGATTTTCTGCTGAAGGAACATCAGAGGGTAGAGTGGCACGATATCAGGGATCTGGAATCCCTGCCCATGGCGGAGTCGGACCGACAGATTCTGGCCTTTCTGCTCGTTTCCTGATCAGGGCAAGAATTAAATAATCGTCCCCGGGGGTATTATCGTATTTTTTGGAATTACTATAATCCCGTCCCGAATATGGTACCGCCCGTAATCCCCGTCCTGTCGTTCCATTTCGTCAACCCCTATACGGCAACCGTCGCCGATACGGCAGTTCTGGTCTATGATTGCCCGGTGTATATGGGTTCCCCTGCCGATGCCGATATCCGGACGGCCGAGCTCCCTGTTCTGTTTTCGTTCTTCCGGTGTTTCGTATTCGCTGGCTCCCATGACGATTACGCCGTTCAGTTCGGAGCCGGGTTCAATTATCGTCCGTATACCGATTATTGAATTGCCGATCTTGGCATCGGTTATAATGCTCCCTTCCGCCGCAAGGGAGAGAGAAAAATTGCAATAGTTGATTTTCGTAGCCGGTAAATGACGCCGATGGGTATAGATGGGCATATTTTCATCATAAAAATTGAAGGCGGGATTCAGGCTGGCCAGATTAATATTCGTTTCATAAAAGTTCTTGATGGTTCCGATGTCTTCCCAGAATCCGGTAAAGATGTAGGACTGTACCTTCCTGGACTCGATGGCCATGGGAATGATCTCTTTTCCAAAATCTGCCTTATCGTTGTTCAGCATCTGTTCAAGGACATGGGCATCGAAAACGTACATTCCCATGCTGGCCAGATAGTTTCTTCCTGCATCCTTCATCGACTGGTCTGGATGCAGATTTTCCGGAATCCGCAGGTGCTCGATGTCCACGTCCAGGGGGGGCTTCTCCAGAAAACTGCTGATCCGACCCATGTTATCCGCCTGCAGTATCCCCAGGGCTGTGGCAGCCAGCCGGTCGACCGGGGTCGAGGCAATTGTAATCTCGGCCTTACTCTCGATATGGGTCCGGAACATCTCCCTCAGGTCCATACGATAGAGCTGGTCGCCCGACAGGATTATGTAGTGGGTAGGCTTTTGCACATTGAAATGGGGAAAATTCTTCCGAACCGCATCGGCGGTACCCTCATACCAACTGGTGTTCTCAAAGGTTTGTTCCGCCGCCAGAATTTCCACAAAGCCTTTGCTGAATACATCAAAGATATAGGTCCTTGCCAGGTGGTTATGCAATGAAACAGAATTGAACTGGGTAAGAATATAGATCTGCTTCATGTCCGAATTAATACAATTGGATATGGGTATATCGACGAGTCGGTATTTGCCGCCGAAAGGAACAGCCGGTTTTGCTCGCTGCTGCGTCAATGGATAGAGGCGGGTTCCCTTTCCCCCGCCGAGAACAATGGCCAGAATTTCCGGCATAAATACTCCTTCCTCTTCAATAGTATTTCACCCCCTCTTCCTGGTCAAGGAAGATCTATTAAAATTATGCTCTCTTTGTGCTACTATCTTCTCGATGGAAGATGCGATATTGAGAACCCTCAAGGCTGACCGGGACTTCATGGAGCAGGTTGTACGCTGGGAGACCATACCTGCCAGGGAAGGACGGTACCAGGATTTTCCTCCGGACCTTGATCCCCGCTTAACGGAGGTGCTCTCACGCAGGGGGATTACCCGCCTCTACAGTCATCAGGGCAGGACCTACCAACAGGTCCGGCAGGGACGGAATGTTGTTGTCGTCACCCCCACTGCATCGGGCAAGACCCTCAGCTATAACCTGCCGGTACTGCAGGGGCTGCTGGAGAATCCTGAATCCCGGGGACTCTACCTTTTTCCTACCAAAGCACTGAGTCAGGACCAGCAGTCAGCCCTGAACGAGATTATGCTGGCCGGGGAGGTTGGCATAAAGATCTCCACCTATGACGGCGATACCCCCTCGTCGGTCCGGGTTTCCGCCCGGGATGAGGGGAGAATCATCATCTCGAATCCTGACATGCTCCATTCCGGGGTTCTTCCGAATCATCCCAAATGGATCCGCTTTTTCAGTTCCCTCAGCTTTGTGGTCATCGACGAGGTTCACTCCTACCGGGGAGTCTTCGGTTCCCACATGACCAATGTTATCCGCAGGCTTAAACGGATAGCCCGTTTTTACGGCTCGGACCCTGTATTTATCTGCTGTTCCGCTACCATCGGTAATCCCGGGGAGCTGGCGGAGCGCATCCTCGAAGAGGAAGTGGTCCTGATAGACGAGAACGGGGCCCCCGCCGGAGAAAAGCAGCTTATCCTCTATAACCCTCCCTATGTGGACAAGGTGCAGGGCATTCGCAGGGGAACGGTAAATGAGTCCCAGCGACTGGCCCTTAAATTCATCCGTGGAGGAGTAAAAACCATTGTATTTGCCCGCTCCCGGCTGAGGGTCGAACTGATCGCGGACTACATCAACACGGCCCTGGCCAACCACTATCTTCAGGGAGAGATACCCAAGGTAGAGGCCTACCGGGGAGGATACCTGCCTTCCGAACGGCGGGAAATCGAACGGGGATTGAGAAACGGCAGTATTATGGGGGTTGTTTCTACCAACGCTCTCGAGCTGGGAATCGATATCGGGGGCCTGGATGCCTCCATCATGGCGGGATTTCCCGGTTCCATCGCCTCATCCTGGCAGCAGGCAGGACGGGCCGGACGCAGTTCGGCCCTCTCGGTGGCGCTGATGATCGCCTCTTCAGGCCCGATAGATCAGTACATTATGGCCCACCCGGAGTATTTCCTCTCCCGTCCGCCGGAATCCGCCCACCTTGATCCTGACAATCTCTATATATTGATGGATCACATAAAGTGCGCAGTATTTGAACTTCCTTTCAGCGATGGAGATGAGTTCGGCGGACCGGTGGAGGATTTGCTGGCGGAGCTTCAGAGCGAGGGAGTAGTGCGGCACACCGGCGGAAAATGGTACTGGGCCGACCGTTCTTACCCTTCCGAAGAAATAAGCCTTCGCTCTGCCACGGCGGACAACATTGTCATTGTTGACACCACCAAAGGCGCCCACCGGGTGATCGGGGAGATGGACAGGCCTTCGGCAAAAGAGCTGATCTTCGATAATGCGATCTATATGCACCGGGGAAAACAGTATGTGGTCAAAAACCTTGATATTGAGAACCGACGCTGCTACGTGGAAGCGAGCAGGGTTAACTACTATACCGATGCGGTGGTAAAGACGGACATAAAAATTCTTCAGGAGGACATCCGGCAGGAGCGCGATGGGGTGGTACTGATCCTCGGAGATATTCTCGTTCGAAGCCAGGTGGCGAAGTTTAAAAAGCTGCGCTTTCACTCCCACGAGAACGTAGGCTACGGGGAGATTCATCTTCCAGAAGAGCAGATGCATACCCGGGGAGCAATTATCGCATTTACTCCAGGTACCACGACGGGACAGGCCTTTTCCCGAATACCCCGGGAAGCTCAGGAACAGGTGATTGCCAGAATCGGTACCCTCATGAAGAATGTGGCCCCTGTTTTTCTGCTCTGCGACAGAAACGATCTTGGTGTCGCGGAGCGTCTGAAGGATCCCCACCTGGGAGTACCAGCCCTTTTTCTCTATGACCGATACCCGGGCGGAACCGGTCTTGCCGACGCTCTGGGCGAGCACCTGTCTGCTATTCTTGATGCTGCAGAAGAGGTTGTCCGGCGATGTGGATGCCAGGAGGGCTGTCCTTCCTGCATCGGACCTGCTGAACGTGACGATGCAGAACTCCCGGATACCATGAACCGTAAAACCATAATTCGGGACTTTCTCGCCGCCTGGAGGAGCTCAGGCTGATGCCGCGTACAGGACTCTCCTCGCGTCTGAAACAGCTCAGGACAATCCGGGAGCACGCCGTTCCGCAAAAATACAATGAAGCGGAGGCCCCTCAGGTTCTGTGCATACCAGGATTCAGCAAAATAGGGGACTACACCTATTACCGCCGGGAGCATTTCGGCGGGCTAAGCCCTCCGAGAAATCTCTCGGGACTGCTGCTTTCTGCACAGCAGGACCCCGGGGAGCTTCTTTTTTTTGATCTGGAAACCAGCGGCTTATCCTCCGGAGCAGGAACGCTGGCATTTCTGGCCGGTTTCGGCTGCTACCGGGAAAACGGTTTTCTGCTGGAACAGTTTTTTCTCTCTGACTATCCCGGAGAGGCGGAATTCCTCGAAAGAATACGCCGTCGGCTGGAGCCGGCTCCTTTTCTTGTGAGTTACAATGGTAAATCCTTCGATGCCTCCCTGTTGAAGACCCGTGCCGTTCTGCAGGGAATTAATTTCAATTTTTCCCGGCACCTGGATCTTCTCTACATAAGCCGCAGACTTTGGCGCGATGCCCTTGGATCCTGCTCCCTGGGAAACATTGAACGAAATATTCTGCACCTGAAGCGGGATGGAGACCTTCCCGGAAGGGATGTGCCGGAGCGGTGGTTCAGTTTCCTGCGGAGTTCCGATCCCGGGCTTCTGGGGGATATTTTCAGACATCACCGTCAGGACATTCTGAGCCTCGAAATGCTGTGGAAAAGTCTTGAGGAACTTCTCCTGAACCCAAATCGTCGCGGAGCTGCCGATCCCCGGGCCCTGGGACTGCATCTTCTTTCCAGGGGCGATTACAGGGGGGAGGAGTTCCTGCGTATGGCCTGGGAAAAGGGAGATTTTCGGGCAGGCAGGCTGCTTGCATTACATCTGAAACGCAAAGGCGACAACGATGAAGCACTGAGTCTGTGGCTCCGGATGGCAGCATGGGATGATCCCGGGGTTTACGAAGAGCTTGCCAAACACTATGAGCATCGGGAGGGGCGCTGCGACGAAGCTCTGCACTGGGCTAGACTGGGTATGAACGCCGTTGCCGGGGACCGAGGCGTAAGGTCGGAATTGAGGATAAAGGAATTTCACCGACGGATCAGCCGCCTGGAAAGGAAGCTGCAGCGTTGAGCTATGTCTGAAAATTACCGGGACGTTGCGTATCAGGATGCCTGTTACGCCGCAGACCATAGCGGTACAATTCAACGTAGCGTTCCGCCGAGTGATTCCAGGAGAAATCCTCCTCCATCCCGTTCACGCGCATTCTACGTATTCTTTCCGGTTCCTCCCGATATATTCGTATAGCCTCCGCCACTGCTGAGCAGATAGCTGTGCCTGTTATTTCGTCGAACAAAAAACCGTTCTCCCGAGAAGGGTCCTCGTCGCAGCTGATTACCGTATCCGCAAGACCTCCGGTTCGCCTAACGATGGGAATTGTGCCGTAACGCAGAGAATACATCTGATTCAATCCGCAGGGTTCATATCTGGAAGGCATGAGAAAGAAGTCGCTTCCTCCTTCGATCAGATGCGCGAGCTCTTCACTGAAGCCTATTTTTACATGGAGGTTCGCATATTTCGCATTCAGGGCTGTAAGGGCTTCTTCGCACCACTTTTCACCGGTCCCGAGTATAACAACCTGGCAGTCTCCGCGGCTGAGAATGTTCTGAAGGGCGCTTTCCCCCGGACCGCAGAGTTCCCGGAAGCCCTTTTGTTCGACCAGACGAGAGACAATACCGATAAGGGGAATCCCGGGGTCACAGGTCAGTCCGGCCTTCTCCTGGAGGATCACTTTGACCTTCTGTTTTCTGTCCAGACCAGTTTTTGAATAGGTCAGGGGCAGGTATGCATCGGTCTCCGGATTCCATACCTCCGTATCTATACCGTTGAGAATACCGAAAAGGTCTTCCCGTCGTTTCTCCAGCTCGGCTTCGAGTCCGTGTCCAAACTGGGCTGTGCGTATTTCCCGGGCGTACTGGGGCGAAACGGTATTTATGTAATCAGCGCAGCGGATTCCTCCCCGCAGGAAGTTGAGCTGCTCTGGAAGTTCGTCCTGTTCCAGACAGACATCCTTAAGGCGAAGCCGGGTGTAATGAAGATCATGAAGAGAAAAGATTCCCTGATACCCGATATTGTGAATCGAGAACAGGGAGATGCATCTTTCATTCCCTTGAGTCCTTTCCAGGGTTCTGAGATAGACCGGTACAAAGGCTGTGGGCCAGTCATGGCTGTGAATAACATCCGGTTTCCAGTCAAGGGCCTTGAGAAGGGAAAAAGCTGCCCTGGAAAGCAGGGCAAAGCGCTTGGCATTATCCGCAAAAAACTCCTCTTCGTCGTTGCCGTAGATGCCCTGTCGCTCGGTAAAATAGGGATGTTCAAGAAGGTACACCGATACATTCGTACCGTCGAGGAGTGTTCTGCCGCAGACTGTATTCACAGTTTTGAATCCGACATTTACCTCTATATTGATATTTTCTTCTCTGGCATATTCAACGCCTCTGTAAGCGGGAATCAGCAGTTTGACGTCATGACCAAGTCTTCCTAAATGCTTGGTAAGGGATCCAACCATGTCGGCAAGGCCTCCTGATTTTGCGAAGGGCACCGCTTCGCTGGAGACCATCAGAATTTTCAGTGCTTTCGGTA
>Ga0334900_1001372_pt1 | contig 26670 bp, 24 predicted proteins | sample GraSluR3_MG_2_FD_207231 | JGI IMG/M metagenome (GOLD analysis project Ga0334900, IMG submission 207231) | Sludge microbial communities from methane-producing bioreactor in Wageningen University, Netherlands - Granular Sludge_31_08-R3 | ecosystem: Engineered > Bioreactor > Anaerobic >...
TGGTCGTTTGAACAGTGGATGCGTAAACGATGAAGAAGCACCACGCTGAGGCCGCAGAGGCTAGGGAAAAGGGCAGTGTCACCGCGTAATCTTCTGCGTAATCTGTGCGGGCATTGGTCGTTTGTGCAGAAAAGGACTTTATAGCTAATACAAGCGTCGTAAAGGCAATCTTACACTTCAGGTTTCACGTGAAACAGGCTCTTAAGAGAATACCATGTGTTATGGTGCCAGGTAGCCTGCGCGCTTGATGGCGTTTGTAGTTTTTTCCCAGAGGGCTTTTTTTTGTGCTTCAGGAAGGAAGGTCGCAAAGAGGGTGTTCTTCATGATCTGAAACAGCTCTTCAAGGGTGAAATCGAGGTAGTGGTACAGGTTATAGTATTCCTCGACCAACTCTATGTTGAAGAGCGTCGGATCATCAGTATTAAGGGTAACGTTAATTCCGCTGTCGTAAAACTGCCGGATCGGGTGGTCCTCGAGGCGTTGAATATACTTACGTGTAAAAACATTGCTTGTAGGGCATATCTCAAGAGGAATCCGGGTTTTTCTGAGGTATTCAATCAGTTCAGGGTCGTCCTTCGCGCTGATCCCGTGACCTATGCGCTGGGCCTTTAATCTCTGCAGACTGTTCCAGATAGAACTCGCGTCCACATCCTCTCCGGCGTGGGCAACTACCTTAAGTCCTTTTTTCCTGGCTTTCGCAAATACTGAGGAAAACTCTTCGGCCGGTCCCTGACTCTCAGAACCGCCTAAACCGATTCCTATGATTGAATCATTCAGGTTCTCAAGGGTCAAAACAAGATTCTGTTCGGCGTTCTCCACACCGTAGGTCCTGGAAACATCAATAATGTACTTGATTTCTATATTGTCTTCCGTTTTTAAGCGTTGAGCGCCTTCATGGAGAATCTTCATCATCTCTGCGAAATCAAGACCGTTCTGCAGGAATTTTGAAGGGGCAAAGAATATCTCTGCATAGACAATGTTATTCCGTGACAGGTAGGACTTCGCGTCTGCTATCAGGCAATTGAGATCGTTCGAAGTTTTAAAGGCATTCTGAAGAACATTTATAAAAAACCAGATAAATTCATCCAGACTCTTGAAGTTAAACTGACGTTCCAGGTCCTGGCGAGTATTGATTTCATCGAGTTCAAGCTTGTTGTGGTTGATCAAATACCATAAGGTATCCACACTGACCAGACCTTCCAGATGGAGGTGAATCTCAGCTTTTGGGATACTTCGGATCAGTTTTTCTATTCTTGTTCTTTCTTTATCTTTCACCTGTTGCATTTGACCATCTTATTGTGTGATATAGTGGAAAGCAACACTCTCAAAGATATTAACGGCATGTAGCGAGATTTAATTGAATTTTTTAGATAGATATTTACCCTTCCTCCTGTTGATTTGAAGGAAGGGTGAGCAGAAACCAGCTCTTTATACTGAATCAACAGATACTACACCCGGTACTTTTTCTTTAAGGTATTGTTCTACACCCTGTTTCAGGGTCATCTGTGCCATAGGGCATCCGTTGCACGCGCCGGTCAATCTGACCGTGACCTGTCCGCCGTCGGAAACATCAACAAATTCGATATCGCCGCCGTCAGCCTGCAGAGATGGACGTACATCCTGTATGGCTTTTATAACCTCTTCGCGCATTATATTCTCCTCGCGATTAATATACTTAAATAAGCTATAGAAGGGACTTTTTTTGGTCAAGAGTGCGATAAAGAAATGACACGGTTAACTCTTTACGATATAATGGGCTCGCGCTATGGGAAAGGTAATCGTTTTTGCAAATCAGAAAGGTGGCGTCGGTAAGACCACCACAACCGCGAATCTTGGAGCATATCTTGCAGAGGCTGGCAAACGGGTTCTGCTGGTAGATTTTGATCCCCAGGGGAATCTTTCCTCAAGTGTGGGGGCCCATGTGGAAGAGGCCAGCATTTATGACGTTGTTACCAAAGGTATTCCCATCAAGGATGTAATCCAGGAGACAACGGTAAAGAATCTCTTCGTGGTTCCCTCCAATATCGATTTGACCGGTGCCAATGTTGAGCTGATTGAGGAAAAGGAACGGGAGTTCTTTTTGAAAAATGTTCTCAATAGCGTGCATGAGGAATGGGACTATATCCTGATTGACTGTCCTCCTTCCCTCGGTCTCCTGACGGTGAACGGCCTGGTTGCTGCTGACTATGTGCTTGTGCCCCTGCAGTGTGAGTACTTCGCTCTTGAGGGTCTAACCCTGCTGCTTCAAACTATTCAGCGCGTACAGAAAAACCTGAATCCCGATCTTTCCATAGCCGGTATTGTTTTTACCATGTACGACTCCCGTACCAAGCTTGCCAACGAGGTGGTTCAGGAGGTTACAGATTATTTCAAGGACAAGGTTTTCAGGACGATAATTCCGCGAAACATCCGCCTGTCCGAAGCCCCTTCCCACGGGGTACCAATCAATCAATATAACGCCTCCTGTTCCGGCGCCCGAAGTTACAAGGAACTGGCGGAAGAGGTAATTAAACGTGTCTAAACGCGCCTTGGGTAAAGGCATTGAGGCATTGTTGCAGTCTTCTTCAGGCAGCGAAGAACCATCAAAATCTACAGAGCGCCATGTTCCCTTGAACAAGATATACCCCAATCCTGACCAGCCTCGTAAGGCTTTCAATGAAGAACGTCTTAAGGAACTGGCGGATTCGGTGCGGGAACAGGGGATTATCCAGCCCATTATTGTCGAGGAGTATGGATCCGGATACCGCATAGTCGCGGGGGAGCGTCGTTTTCGGGCGGCCCAGATGGCCCACCTGGCGGAGGTTCCTGTCCTGGTCAGGTCCTTTACCGAAGAAGAAAAGCTGGAAATCGCTCTTATAGAAAATATTCAGCGGGAAGACCTGAATCCCATCGAAGAGGCCAACGGCTATCGTCAGCTGATGGAAGCGGCCGGACTCAGCCAGGAAGAGCTTGCCCAGAAGGTCGGCAAGAACCGATCGACGGTTGCCAACAGCCTGCGTCTGTTAAAAATGCCGGAGTCGATGCAGGAGGCTCTGGTTTCCGGAGAGATGAGCGCAGGGCATGCCCGGGCGCTTCTGTCGGTCCTAAATCCTGCGGACCAGATGATTCTGTTTAACCGCATTCTGAAGGACGGCCTGAGCGTGCGGGAAGCGGAAGTCCAGGCGGGAGAGCTGAACCGCGGCGGCAGGGCCTCGGGAGGGGCCGAGAAGCATGCATCCATGAAGCGACAGGACCCTGAGCTGTCGAAGATTGAAGAACGCCTGATCGACCTTTTCGGGACCAAGGTTTCGGTAAAAGGATCGGCGAAAAAAGGACGCATAGAGATCTCCTATTTCTCCCTGGATGACCTGGACAGAATCCTGGAAATTGTCTCCCCGGATTGACAAAGAATCCGTCAACATCTATAGTGTGAACCCGATCAATAAGACTGGAGAGGTGTCCGAGTGGTCGAAGGAGGCGGTCTTGAAAACCGTTGAGCCGAGAGGCTCCGTGGGTTCGAATCCCACCTTCTCCGAAAGCTCAGGACGCAGGTCTTGGGCGTAACGAGAGGCGGGATTCGATCCGTAGTGAGCGCGCGCCGATGAGGCGCGGAAGGCCGGCAGGAAGCCGGCCGCCAGCGAACGAGGCGGCCTGGAGCTGCGAGACACGATGTCGAGCAGTGGAAGGGAATCCCACCTTCTCCGATAGCACAGGCGTAATTGCGCCTGGCGGGATGCGTCCCCATTTTTTATTGTGTTATCTAGTTGGAGAGGTGCGAGAGTGGTTGAATCGGGCTCCCTGCTAAGGAGTTGTGTGGGTAACTGCACCGAGGGTTCGAATCCCTCCCTCTCCGCTTATTTGTACCCATAGCTCAGTTGGATAGAGCGTTAGGTTGCGGACCTAAAGGTCAGAGGTTCGAGTCCTCTTGGGTACGCTATTTCCGGAGAGATGCGAGAGTGGTTGAATCGGGCGGCCTCGAAAGCCGTTGTACCGCTAGTCGGTACCGAGGGTTCGAATCCCTCTCTCTCCGAGAGGAAGAGAAAGGGGATTCGAAACAAGCGAGCGCGGCCCGATGAGGGCCGGAAGCCCGGCAGGACGCCGGGCGCCAGCGAGCGCGGCGGCCTGGAGCTGTGAGACACGACGTCGAACAGCGGAAGGCGAATCCCTCTCTCTCCGTATGAGAGAGGGCAACCGGTTTTGCCCGCACTCTTTGGTAAAAGTAGTACATTCTGGAGAGATGACCGAGTGGCCGAAGGTGCACGCTTGGAAAGCGTGTGAACTCTAACCGGGTTCCGAGGGTTCGAATCCCTCTCTCTCCGTATTTCCCCTCAGGCGTTGATAGCCAGGTACTGTGCTACCGGTTATCGCCCAACCCCGTCAGGACCGGAAGGTAGCAGCGGTAAGCGACTGATCGGTGAGCCGCAGCTCACTTGGCTGGAGCTTGAGGGGTTCTTTTCCGCAGCAGAATGGTAGGGAGCGAATGAATTTCGAGGTAACGGCGACGAAAAAAAGGCCACAATCTTTTGATGATCTGGCCGGTCAGGATTTCGTTGTCTCCACCCTGAAGAGTTCCGTTCAGGCAGGGCGCATAGCCCACGCCTATCTCTTCTCCGGTCCCCGGGGAGTTGGAAAAACCTCCGCTGCACGGATTCTTGCCAAATCCCTGAATTGCCAGGAAGGCCCCGCGGAAACTCCCTGCAGCGTCTGCTCCAACTGCGTCGAAATCAGCCGGGGCAACTCCCTGGATGTAATCGAGATCGACGGGGCCAGCAATACCTCCGTCAACGATGTGCGGGAAATCAAGGACGAAGTACTCTTTGCCCCCAACTCCTCCCGATACAAGGTCTATATAATCGACGAGGTTCACATGCTCTCCAACAGCGCCTTTAACGCCCTGCTGAAGACCATCGAGGAACCTCCTCCCTATATCGTCTTTATCTTTGCCACCACGGAGATTCACAAGGTCCCCGCGACAATCCGCTCCCGCTGCCAGCAGTTCAATTTTCGTCTGGTGAATGTGGAGGTAATCAAGGAACGCCTCGAGATGGTCACCGACGAGATCGGCGTCAAGGCCGATGAGGACGCCCTGTTCTGGATTGCCAAGGAGGCCACCGGGAGTCTCAGGGACGCCTATACCCTTTTTGACCAGGTTGTCTCCTTTTCCGGCGGACACATAACACTGGAAAAGATCCGGGAAAAACTCGGGCTCGTGGGTCTGGACGATCTGAACGAACTGGTGGAAGCCATGGCTGCGGGTAACGCGTCCAGAGTGCTGGAGAAGAGCGACGAGATTCTGATGAACGGAGTCGCAGTCGAACAGCTTATCATGGACCTGGCTGAGTATTTCCGGATAATTCTGTTTATCAATACGGGTATCAACAGGGAAACGATTCTCGGGTATGCGGCCGACAGGTTTTCCGCCGCGGTACGAGAGGGTTTTTCCCGGAGTCAGCTTGAACATGCCCTGAAGCTCATCCTCGAGCTCTACAGAAACGTGCGTTACTCCCTTAATCAGCGCTTTGAGCTCGAGCTGCTCCTCTCCCGGCTCAGCGATTTGAAGGGTTACCTCAATTCCCGGGAGATCCTTGATCAGATCCATACCCTGCGGGGTGAAATCGTCTCTGGTTCCATGGAAACCGGTGGTTCCGACGGCTCGGGTTCAGAGGCCTCCAAAGCGGCACCGAAGAGCGATGCTTTCCGCGAACAGGTCATGGAAGCTATGGGGAAAAAAAAACTGACCCTTTCGGCGGCCCTTGAAAAAGCGGTCTCCTGGGTCCTGGACGGAGATGTCCTGCGGCTCTCCTTTTCCGACTCCTTTTCCGAAAACCTCCTGCGTCGGGAGAGTTCGGAGGTAATCCAGATTTTCAACGAGATCTCCGGACTTCAGGCCAGGCTTGAAATAGTTCATATACAGGAAAACAGTGATAGCGATTTTGTAGAGCCCGGGGAAGAAGACGACCAGGTCGCTCTGGTACAGAAGGTCTTCCGCGGGGAGATAGTGCGAGGAGAATCACGATGAATCCCTTTGAAATGCTGAAAAACTTCCAGTCGCTGCAGAGCGGTATGCAGGAGATGCAGGGTAAACTGGCAGAGATAAACGTCACCGGTACCGCCGGAGGCGAGATGGTCCGGGTCAGCATGAACGGCCAGATGCTGGTGACCGGTGTGAAGATAGAGCCCGAGGCGGTGGATCCCGAGGATATAGGCATGCTCGAAGACCTGGTTCGCGCGGCCATGAGTGACGCCATGGCAAAGATCAAGGAGGCCATCCAGCAGGAGGTCTCCTCCATGACCGGCGACATGCCGATTCCGCCGGGTTTCATGGGCATGTAGATGACCGTCCTTGACCAGCTGATCCGGAGCCTGTCGCGTTTTCCCGGAGTGGGGAAAAAGAGTGCTACCAGAATGGCCTATTTCCTGCTCCAGAGCGAGGACGAGTACCTCCGGGGACTCTCCGAGCAGATCGGTACCCTGAAGGCCAGGATACGCCGCTGTTCAATCTGCGGCATATATACCGAGGCGGATCCCTGCGACTTCTGCAGCGATCATCGTCGGGATTCCCGGGTCCTCTGTGTGGTGGAACAGTCCCAGGATGTGGGCACCATCGAGGCTACCGGAGAATACGAGGGCAGGTACCATGTTCTTGGCGGAGCGCTGTCTCCCATTGACGGAATCGGTCCGTCGGAACTGAACATCGACTCACTGCTCAAGCGACTGAAGGCGGGGGGCATAGACGAGGTGATTATTGCCACCAACCCTTCGGTGGAAGGCGATACCACAGCTCTGTATCTTGTCAATCTTATAAAGGATCTGGGTCTTACTGTCTCCAGGCTTGCTTCCGGCCTGCCGGTGGGGGGAGATCTGGAATACGCTGACCGTCTTACCCTGGCCCGATCTCTCAAGGGCCGGACAAAAATGTAGATTCTCCGCTATACTATTCACCACGAAGCAGATTTTTCCGATATAATAGAAAAGACAAAAGTCGGTGGAGTTTTGTGATAAAACAGATGAATGAAATAGCGGAAGAACTGCCGCAGGATTCTCGTTCAGAGGAAGACAAAGGTATTATCGGGTCTTCGTCGGATGCTCCTCCCAAGAATGTGCATAATCTGAACCGCAATTTCCTGATCAATAAGCTCAATCATCTGAATTTTTCCTCGAAACCGGTGGAGTTCCTCTTCTGCAGCAACGAGTTTGCCCATACGCGCAGTGTAATGGCCCATCCTCAGCCCTGCAGCAGCGAACGCTGCGATTTTGTCTGGGCCGAAGCGACGGGACCCGAAGGTGCAGTTCCCTCGGGATACCAGCTGGACAGCCTCAGAATAAACCTCGAAGACCAGCAGCTCATTGTCATCGAACCCGAGGACTATCAGATGGGCCCCGAGGGGCTGACCTTTATTCTGCCGAAACAGGCCCGGATCTTCGAAGTAGATCCGGAGATCAGCGAAACAGCGAAGGATATTACCGTAACCGTATCCCAGAGCGGTATAGCCGCTTCGGGCGAGCTGGTCAGTTTTTCCGAATCCGCACTTATGGTGCGTCTGCGGGACTCGGCTGGAATCCGCTGGATTGAGGGGGATTATCCGGTTCACGTGACCCTCAGTACCAGAGAGGAACCCGTCTATTCCGAGATCTGCCGGGTGGACAGCGCCTTCTCGTCCCGGAGCGACAGATGCTTCAGTCTGGGAATCGGCGCTACCTCCGTGCGGCGTTACCGCTCCCGCCAGTTCCGCAGCAGCCGGAAAAGCCTGGAGATGAGCCCCAGGGTAAGTTTTCGACATCCTCTTTCGGGGAGGACCATTGAACGGCGAATAGGAGATCTTTCGGGATCCGGTTTCTCCTTTCTTGATGAGAAAGGGACCTGCCGTCTGCCGGCGGGACTGATAATACCCCGGGTGGAACTCTTTTTTCCCGATTATGCGGATCTGAAGGTAAAGGCCCAGGTTATCCATCATACCCCGGACAGTTCGGAAGGGGTCGTGCGCTACGGACTCTGCATCCTGGACATCGATCCCCAGGACCACCTGGTTCTGTTGTCCCTGGTGCATCAGTCCTTCGATATTTACGCCAGTCTCTGTAAGAAGGTTGACCTGGAACGTCTCTGGCGCTTCTTTTTCGAATCCGGGTTTATCTATCCGGAAAAATACACCCTGCTGCAGCGGCAGAAGGAAGAGATCCGTGCCTCCTTTGAAAAACTCTACACCCAGCGCAATAACGTGGCCCGTCATTTTATCTACCAGAAGGACGACGATATCCTGGGTCATCTCTCGATGGTCCGTTTTTACGAGCGGACCTGGCTGCTCCATCATCATGCCTCGGCGGGTATGAGAGGCAGAAACGCCGGAGTCAGTGTGCTGCATCAGGTTGGAAGCTATGTAAACGACAGCTGCCGTTTCGGCCGGATGAACCTGGATTACATGATGTGCTACTTCCGGCGGGAAAACCATTTTCCCAACCGTATTTTCGGCGGACTCGTTGATTATGCGAAGGACAGAAAGATCTGTTCCGATGATGAGGTGGCCTACTGCTCTTTACGATCCGAGAGTACGGACCTGCGGGAAGACCCTCTCTGGAGTCTCGAGGAGGCGAAGGAGGACGACTACATTCGGATGAACTGCTTTTACGAAGAGGTTTCCGGAGGTCTGCTCCTGAATGCCATGCATCTGCCGCCCTTCGCGGACCTTGAAATCTCCAATGCTGGAGTACGGGAGGCTTACAGGGAGCTGGGTATCCTCAGGGATATACAGGTGCGGGCCCTGAAGCACAACGGGCGCCTGACGGCAATCTTCATTGTTAACCGCTCGGATACGGGAATTAATCTTTCAGAGTTGACAAATTCCACCACCTTGTTTTTACTTAAACCTGAGTTGATTTCTAAGGAAATTATATCCCGCGCTTTTACGAGTTTATGCCGGGAAGGGGTAAATAGATTATCCCCGGTACTTGTTTTTCCGCGGGAATCTGCCGATAAAGTCGGGGTAGAATATGAAAAGATATACGTTGCCTGGGTCATGGACACAATGATCGGCGATAAGTACTTTGAGCATATTCAATCTATCCTGCGAACAGTCAAGCCCTGAAGGATGTGCGGTCAATGGACGACGGCCCGGATAGCATAAGCAGATTGTATAACAGCCGTAACATACAGGTATGGATACGTTTTCTTGAACAGAGGTATCCTGATGTCAGTATAGGACGAATCCTGGACTACGCAGGGATGAAGTCCTATGAAGTCAACGATGACGGACACTGGTTTACCCAGAGCCAGATTGACCGTTTCTATGAAAAAACAGTCCAGCTTACCAGGAATCTGACCATAGCCCGGGAGGCCGGGCGTTTTGCCACCGCCATCGAGACTAAATCAATGATTCGCCGTTACATGCTCGGCTTTCTTGGCCCCCAGCAGGCCTATGCCATGCTGGATCGCTCCTCGGCACTGATTACCCGTTCGTCCCGGTTCGAGGTTCGTAAGATCGATTCCAATTCCGTTGAAATAGTTGTGACGCCGCTGCCCGGGGTAATGGAGAAACCCTATCAGTGTGAAAACAGGACCGGAATTTTCGAATCCATCGCCCTGGCCTTTACCCATCATTTGCCGAAGATCGATCACCGGGAATGCATTTTCCGCGGCGATAAAAGCTGCAGGTATTTGATACGCTGGGAGGCAAACTCCCTTGTCCCGTTACGACTGCTGCGCAACAGCCTTGCTGCTGCGGGACTCCTCCTTGGAGCGGGAAGTTTTCCCCTGCTCTCTTTTTCGAACTGGCTGATCTTTTCCCTCAGTCTTCTGTCTTCGAACCTTCTGTTGAGCTTTATTGCCAAGAACCGGGAGAACCATCACATGATGAAGACCCTGGACGAACTGAGGCAGTCCACGGAGGAGCTGGCGCTGCAGACCAGGATAAACTATAACAACACCACGGTCTCCCACGAGGTTGGAGAGGCAATCAGCAAGTACACGAACATTGACGAGGTGCTGAGCAACGTCGCCCGGATTTTCGAAAAGTTATTGAACTACGATCGGGGAGTTATAATGCTGTCCAATGAAGACGGCAGCCGCCTTGAGTTCCGGGCGGGATTCGGCTACAGCCGTGAATACCTGGCGCTTTTGAAAGACACAATGTTTCACCTGGACAAGAAGGGTTCCCGGGGAGTCTTTGTGCTGAGTTATCGGGAGCGGCGTTCATTTCTGGTGAACGATCTGAACGAGATTGAAAAAGACCTCTCCGCAAGGAGTCTCGCATTTGCCCGCAGTACCGGTACCCGCTCGTTTATCTGCTGTCCCATCGTCTGCGAGGAGGAGTCTCTGGGAATCCTGGCGGTGGACAACGTGCAGAGTAAGCAACCCCTATTGAGCAGCGATCTGAACATGCTGAGGGGAATTGCCTCGGTTATCGGAATGAGCATAAAGAACGCCCGGCTGATAGAGAGCCGGGAGGAGCAGTTCAAGTCCATCATCAAGGTCCTTGCAAGCAGTATCGACGCCCGGGACAACCTTACAGCGGGCCATTCGGAAAAGGTGACCGAATACGCCGTCGGTATAAGCCGGGAGCTGGGATTGAGCAAGGATTTTCAGGAGATGATTCGCATCGCCGCCCTGCTGCACGATTACGGCAAGATTGGCGTTCCCGATTCCATCCTGAAAAAACAGGGGGAACTGAGCCCGGTGGAGTACGCGGAAATCAAGACCCACGCCGCCAAGACCCACGCCATCCTGAGCCAGATTGCCTTTGAAGGTATCTACACCCAGGTCCCTGCGATTGCCTCGTCCCATCATGAACGGCTGGACGGCGAGGGATACCCCAAGGGCCTCAAGGGGAATGAAATTCCCTTGGGAGCCAGAATAATTGCTGTGGCTGATTTTTACGACGCCATTACATCACAGCGCCACTACCGGCAGCCGATGCTTGCGGACGACGCCCTGGAGCTGCTGATGAGGGAAGCGGACCATCACCTGGACAGACGGGTGATTATCGCCTTCTTTCTCTACCTGCAGAAGAACGATCTGGTCCAGCACGTACCGGATTTTATCGAGCGCCTGGCTTGATACCCCGGCAGATGATTATCGGTGTATAGGTAAAGCGCCTCGGATTTTCCAGAAGACTCTCAGCCTCCTCAAGAAACTCCTCAAAGCCTCCCTCGTATTCATCGAAGGGATAGCCGCACTTTCGGGCCGCCACATTCAGCTTTGTGAGCCAGTCGCTCTCCTGAAGGCTTTCCATTTTTCCGTAGATAAGGTGATGCGCGTCAAAACGAAGTTCAATTTTTTCTAATCCCGCATCGTAGAGGTGGGTATAGAGCTTGCGTCCGGCGTAGGGGTCCCAGTCGGCATGTTTCTGCAGATACTCGGAAAGGCCGCTGAGTGTCCGCTGCATCCGTTCTTCCATGGGATAGTGGTTCAGACTGTGATGGTCAAGCTCAGCAACGCAGAGAATCCCCTTCTCGGCCAGGAGGCCGGATATCCGCTGAATAATTTCCGAGGAGGAGCGGCGGTGGTACTCCAGAAAGAAGCGTATCCAGATAAAATCGTAGGGACCGAGACCCTCCAGGGACTGATATATGTCCCGCTGATGGAAGGTCAGCTCCGGATAATTAATCCGGGCGCTCTCTATACGGTCCCGGGAGAGATCGAGTCCTTCGGCGCTGCCCGAGATGCCCGACAGCAGGGATGTGGTAAAGCCCGCACCGCAGCCCACGTCCAGCACCCGCATTCCAGGTTTCAAGCCCGCCCAGAGAGCCTGCTGCATGACCCTTTCGGCCCGGGTTTTCCGGATCAGGCGTTCACCTTCGCCGCTGTGTTCCATTAGATAGGGGTGTTCTTCCGCCTCGACCATTTTTTCCACTGTCAGATACTACCATGGCCGGTGTTGGTGCTCAAGCAGAAAAAAGCAGATTGCGGATCTGGGCTGTCATTTTATCGTAATGGCTGCCCCGCCAGTAGAGCTTTGCGCAACAGGTGCAGCGGGATATCTCCTTCTGCTCCTCCTGGACGTCCCGGGGAATCATTACACCGGAGCTGTTCTCGTCCAGGGCTTTTTCCAGGCTGATCCGTTCCAGGGGTCCGTTGCAGCGTATGCAGCGGCTAAGGGGCCGGGCACTTTTCGCGAGGTCAAGGCGCCTGATTATCTCCCGCAGCTGTTCAGCGGGTCGATGGGAGCGGATAAAGAGCCCGCGGCGTACTATGCTGCGCTTCAAGAGACCCCGGTCCCGGGTCAGAAGGATACGTTCCTCCCTGGTGGAAATATCCGCCAGCTGCGGGTCATCCCAGGATTGATCGTAGAGGGTGTCGAAGCCGAGCATCCGCAGTTTGCGCGCCAGGGTCTTGAGGTGCACGTCGGCGATGAAGCGGGGTTCCCGCAGGGGCTGGGGCCGCAGGCGGGTAACAGCGGAGATATCCAGGCGCTCAAAAACGGGGTATACACTGATCAGGTCGCCGTTTTTTACCTGGTAGTCGAAGTTTACCGATTCCCCGTTCACCAGGATCAGGTCCACCTCCACGTGGGGGACTCCCAGGGATTCAATGAGGTCCTTTACGCTTCGGGGGAAATCCAGGGGAATTGAAAAGCTGCATTTACGGCGCCCGGGATCGAGAAAATCGTTCAGCTCCTCGTAAAAGCGCAGCAGGATCATTTCTGATCTATAATCCGCGTTCCTTGCGGATATGCTCGTAGGCGTCCTGGATCTGACGAAACTTGTCCGCCGCGACCTTCTGGAACTCGTCGGGAAGCCCCTTGGCAGCGATGGCGTCGGGGTGGTTTTCCCGTACCAGCTTGCGGTAGGATTTTTTTATGGTCTCATCGTCGTCTTCGGGACTGCAGTTAAGGATGGCGTAGTACTTGTTGGTGTTGGCTACGTAGCGTTCCTTGATCCGGTCGTACTGGTACTGCTGAAAGTTGAAGATCCTGGCTATGTTCAGGATCATGCTGCCTTCCGCCTTGTTTACTCCGCCGTCGGCAATGGCCACCCGGAACAGGATGTCGATCATCAGCTCCAGGATCTGGGGGCGGTTACGGAACTCCCGGTAAAACTGGCGGGCGATGTCGCTGTAGTCCTGATCGGTGGTGAGGGCTGCGTCGAATATCCTGAGGGCGGTATACTGGGATGTGGGATCCAGCCTGAGTTCTTCGATCATGAAACGCCGGATGGTAGCCTCTTCATTGCGGGTCAGTTCTCCGTCAACCTTGGCCAGCTTGGCCAGCAGGGAGAAGGCCCCCACGAAGAAGGTCATGTGGGCATGTTCGGTGGTGTTCATGCGGCGGTTATAGTTGCGGAAATAGGAGGACCCGGAGATCCTGTCCGCCTCCTGGGATTGCTGCAGCACGTGGGCAAAGGCCACCCCCGCAATGGCCCCCAGGGGACCCCCCATCAGAAAACCGATGGTACCGCCGATGAACTTGCCGAAAAAACTCATTCCCCTGCAGCTCCTACAATTTGTCGATGAGCATGGAACATTTACCCGAAGGGATCGGCAGGGTCTTCTTTTTGCGCTCGCTCAGGATATTGATGGTAAAATAGTAGAGTTTTTCCGATTCCAGCCTGATCTCCCAGCCCCGTCCGCTCTTGTTGCTGAGGATGGTGATCATGTTCCGTTTTAAGGAGAGCCCCTCGATTCCCATGATTTCCAGGGTCGGGATTATCCAGTCCACGGTCTTGCGGGGCAGACTGATGTACAGGCCGATAATGTTTTCTATCATCAGGGTTACCGCTGAGAGTGCGGCATAAGCCAGGTAGAGTGGCCGGGGGTAGTCGGGGTTTCCGCTCCATTTGGCCGGTCCGTCCCGCCTGGGAGCGTAGGCTTCGTAGATGTTTCCCTTCTCCTTGCCTTCGGGGTGCAGGGTGTCAAGCATGTAGTAGAGGTGCCGGATGGCGCATTCCCGGGCCAGCTCGTAGCGGGCGAATTTCTCAAGGCCCTTGACGATCATGAAGGTAAAAGCCGGCACCACCGAACCGCGGCAGCCCTCACCCTCTTCGGAGAAATCGGGATCATCCGCAGAAAGTGTCGGAAAGGGGTTTTCCAGACCGAAGGTACTGGGGTTTTTCAGGTGATCGATCATGCTGTTGGCCCGGTCTTCGTTGGGAATCTCCGCCAGAAGGGGCCAGAATCCGGCAATGGTCTTCTGCGGCAGGCGCTGCTGGTTCTCGTCCAGATCATGATAAAAACCGGTTTCGTGGTCCCACATCTGGGAGTTGATGCGGGTCTTCAGGGAGAAGTAGTGCCGCTTGTACTTGAAGCTCATTTCCTTGTCGTTCAGCACATCCCCGATGGCGGACATGTAGAGGGCGTTGACAGCCTGCTGGGTATTGAAGTCCACCGGGTATTTGGCTTTTGTCCGGGGGGCGTTGGGCATGTAGAGGGCCGCAAAAGGGACGCTGTACATCCCGGTATCATCCTTGAAGGTAGCTTCCAGCCAGTCGAAGTACCGTTCCAGAATGGGCATGACCTCTTTCAGGCGTTTTTTATTGCCCTCCTTGTGGTAAAGGTTGTACTCGGCGTAGGAAAAAAGGGGCGGGGCTGCTCCTTCGGGATTCTCGTCGGTTAGGACCGGTTTTCCGCTGGCGATATCGTATTCACCCCGGATGGCTCCGGACTCTTCCTGCTTGGCATAGAAGTTATCCAGAGAAGGAGACGCCGGGTACACCTTGTTGCTGTAAACCAGGAAAAAGGTGGAGAGGCAGGCGTCAAACTGGTTTACTGTCTCGCTGGAAGGATAATAGAAAAAGCTCGATTCAAAACCGTTTTTCTTGGTGCCCCTGGCCCAGAAGTCTTCGAGCCATGCCCAGGTCCGATCGTAAAGATCTACAAAATCTTGGTCATAGAAGTGAATAGTGGGAAAGCCCGTCTTGACCACGAATACTCCTTACCCGTATCAGGGTATACACGACAATTATAATACACTTAAAGCGTTCTGTGTATTTTTATAGTCGATAAAAGGTTATGTTGCAGGATAAGACTAAAGAATACAGTATTACGGATAAAAAGTCAAATCGGTCGGACCACCGAAAGAGAGTTTTGTCAGGAATGAAATTCCTTAATCCGTTGCCGCGTAAACAGTTAGCTCCTCATATTGACAGAGGGAAGAATACTCCGGTAGAGTGGGCCCAATCATGGAAGAAAAAGAACTCGACGTTACCGCCGAACTGGCAAACCTGAACCTGTCCGGGAATGAACGGGCAGCCTTCGAGGATGAGGTCAGTCGTATTCTGGAATATTTTGAACTGATGAAGGGTATCGATGTGGAGGGAATCGAAGCTACCACCCACGTTGGACTCCGGGGCAACCGGACCCGCCCGGATCAGGCACGAACCGTGGACCTCTCGGAGGGGATACTGTCCAACAGTCCTGACCGGCAGGAGCGTTTCTTCCGGATTCCCAAGGTCCTCGGGTAGAAGGGGGGCAGGGCATGAAACACTCAAGAAACAACGAAACCCTGGTTTCATGGCGCGGACTGCTGGACGACCCGGAGCGGTCGGCAGCGCACCGAAGCTATGTGGACGAATGGGAAAAGAAGATCAATTCCTTTGTACAGATAGATACCCAGGCTGGAAAAGGTGACGGCCCGCTCTCGGGGGTTCCCTACGGGGTCAAGGACAATATCGCCGTCAAGGGGATGGGCTTGAGCTGCGGATCAAGGATACTGGAGGGCTTTACCTCTCCCTATACAGCCGGCGCGGTGGAGCGGCTGGAGGCGGCCGGCGCCCGGGTCTATGGCAAGTGCAACCTGGACGAGTTCGGCATGGGCTCCTCCTGCGAGAACTCCGTACATGGGGCAAGTTCCAATCCCTGGGATACGACGAGGGTTCCCGGCGGCTCTTCCGGGGGTTCGGCCGCGGCGGTGGCCGCGGGACTTGTGCCCTTCGCCCTGGGCAGCGACACCGGCGGATCGGTGCGGCAGCCCGCCTCCTTCTGCGGGGTCTACGGGCTCAAACCCACCTATGGTGCGGTGTCCCGCTACGGACTTGTAGCCTACGCCTCTTCACTGGAGAGCATCGGGGTGCTTGCCGGAGACGTTGACACCTGCCGCAAGGTTTTTGATACCATCAAAGGGGAGGACGCCAGGGATCAGACCAGTGTTTCCTGGGAGGATCGTTCGGGTGAATCCGCATCCCGCAGGATCGCCGTTCTTGAGGACCTTTCGGACCTGAGCCCCGGGGTGGACACGGTGTACCGGAAAAGCCTGGAAGGATTCAGGGAGCTTGGCTGGGAGATTGTCCCGGTCAGCCTGAAGACCCTGGACTACGTGGTCCCCGCCTACTACACCATCGCCACCGCCGAGGCCTCGGCAAACCTGGCGCGCTATACGGGCATTCGCTACGGTTACCGGGCCGAAGGGGAGGAGCACGCCGATATGGTGCGAAACACCCGGAGCGAGGGCTTCGGGCACGAGGTAAAACTCAGGATACTCCTGGGAACCTATGTACTGCGATCGGGCTTCCAGGACCAGTATTACGGCCGGGCCCAGCGTATCCGCACATTGATAGGCGACGAGTTTTCCAAGGTTTTTCAGGGCGCGGAGATGCTCCTTATGCCCACCTTTCCGGTGGCGGCTTTTCCCCACGGGGAGTCGGGAATGGATGCCTTTCAGCAGAAACTGGCGGACAAGTTTACCGCCGCCGCCAACCTGGCGGGGATTCCGGGCCTCAGCTTTCCGGCGGGGATGGACGGAGAGGTTCCCGTGGGCATGCAGCTGCTTGCTCCGGCTCTCTGCGAAGAGCGGCTCTTTTCCGCTGCCCGGGAGTTCCGTTCCGTTTACGAACCGGCCCGCTGCCCGGGATTCAAGGAGCCCGCATGAGCACGTATCAATCCTTTATCGGCCTTGAAATTCATATACATCTTCTTACCGCAAGCAAGGTCTTCTGCGACTGCGCCTCCCGTTTCGGGGACGAACCGAACACCAACGTCTGTCCCGTCTGTATGGGTTACCCCGGTGTACTGCCGGCCCTGAACGAAGAGGCCATGTTCATGTCCTATCTGGTGGGGAAAGCCTTGAACTGCAAACCGGCAGAATCTGCAATCTTCGACCGAAAGAACTACTTTTACCCCGACATGACCAAGAACTACCAGATATCCCAGTTCCACTCCCCCGTGGGTACCGGCGGCTGGTTCGATATCGATGTAGAGGGCCAGGTAAAGCGGGTCAGGATACACGACATTCACCTGGAAGAGGATGCCGGCAAGATGATCCACTCTCCGTCCGGGAGTCTTCTGGATTACAACCGCGCCGGGACCGCTCTTTTGGAGATCGTTACCGAGCCGGATTTGACGACCGGGGAGGATGCCGAGGCTTTTCTGCAGCAGTTCCGCAGCCTGGTACGCTACCTGGGGGTCTGCGACGGCAACATGGAAGAAGGTTCCCTGCGCTGCGACGGAAACATCTCCGTGAACCTGACGGGAAAGGGACTGGGGACCAAGACGGAGATCAAGAACGTCAACTCCTCCAAGTTTCTGCGCCTGGCCCTGAACCACGAGATCCGCAGGCAGAAGAAGCTCCTTGAACGGGGCGAAAAGGTCGTACAGGAGACCCGTCTCTGGGACGAGGCTGCAGCCCGGACCGAATCCATGCGCTCCAAGGAGAGCGCCCACGATTACCGTTATTTTCCCGAACCCGACCTGCCCCCCTTCCGGCCGGACGAGGCTTTTCTGTCCCGGGTGGACGGTGCCATGACTGAACTGCCCCTGGCGCGGCGGACCCGCTTTATCGAGGAACTGGGGCTCAAGGCGGTTCAGGCTGAACTCCTGACGGAGGAAAAAAGCACGGCTGATTATTTCGAAGCCGTCGTCGCCCTGGGATCAGACCCGCTGAGCAGCGCCGCCTGGATTACCGGGGATGTGCAGAAGTACCTGAAGCGGCGGGAGGAAGAGATTGCCTCCAGCACTCTGAGTCCCGAACGCCTTGCCGCACTCATGCGTCTTGTGGATGAGAACCGGATAAGCCGTAACGGGGCCAGGGAGATTCTGGAGGCGGTGCTGGAAGAGGACCGGGATCCTGAGACCATCATGGCCGAGCGGGGGCTCGAGCAGGAGGACAATTCCGAGGAGCTGGCGGCCCTTGTGGACACAATTGCCGCGGATAACCCCCAGGCGGTGGAACAGCTGAAAAGCGGCGACATGAAGCCCATCGGTTTTTTCGTGGGACAGGTCATGCGCGCCACAGGCGGCAAGGCTGACCCCCAGGCGGTGCAGGCCCTGATACGCAGCCGTTTCGGTCTGTAACTGAGTCTTGAGGCTTTATTGCAACGATCGTTTTAAATCTGATAATATCAGGAAACTTTTTTCCAGTTTTTTCACACTACTACGGGGTAAAACATGAGTATGTACCGCACTCACCGCTTGAATGAATTACGGGAGTCCCATGTCGGGCAGGAGGTGACCCTTTCCGGGTGGATCAATAACCACCGCGACCACGGGGGAGTTCTTTTTATCGACCTGCGAGACAATTACGGTATTACCCAGCTGGTCAGCTACCCCGAATCGGGATTCAAATACGAAGTCGCCCACCTGCAGAAGGAAAACTGCATCCGTGTGACAGGAACGGTCAAACGCCGGGACCCGGAAACGGTGAATCCGAAAATCGAGACCGGGGCGATCGAAGTAGAGATCAAGAGCTACGAGATACTGGGAAAGTGCAGTCCCCTGCCCTTTCAGGTATTTCCCGAGGACAGGGAACCCGAGGAGCTGCGCCTGACCTACCGCTACCTGGACCTGCGGCGGGAGACGATCCACCGGAACATTCTTATGCGTTCAAGGGTTATCTCTTCGGTTCGACGCCGCATGGAGGCCATGGGGTTTACCGAGTTCCAGACGCCGATTCTGACCGCATCCAGCCCTGAAGGGGCCCGGGATTTTCTGGTTCCCTCCCGGCTGCACCCAGGTAAGTTCTATGCCCTGCCTCAGGCGCCCCAGCAGTACAAGCAGCTTCTGATGGTGGCCGGCTTTGACCGCTACTTTCAGATAGCCCCCTGCTTCCGCGACGAGGACGCCCGGGCCAACCGCAGTCCCGGGGAGTTCTACCAGATCGACATGGAGATGTCCTTTGTCGAACAGGATGAGGTTTTTGCCGTAATCGAAGAGCTGATGACCGGGATTTTCAGCGAGTTCTCGGACTGGGAAATCTCGTCGGCGCCTTTTAAGCGGATTCCCTACGCCGAAGCCATGCTGAAGTACGGTTCGGACAAGCCGGACCTGCGGAACCCCATCGAAATCCGGGATGTGACCGAAGCTTTCAAGGGGTCGGATTTCAAGGCCTTCGCCGGGGCAATCGCCTCCGGCGCGGTGGTACGGGCCCTGCCGGTCAAAGGGATTGCCGGACAGCCACGCTCCTTCTTTGACAAACTGATCGAGTACGCCCAGTCCGTAGGCTCCAAGGGGCTGGCCTATATCACCTGGACCGACGGCGAGGTAAAGAGTCCCATCGCCAAGTTCCTCTCCCAGGAGAGCATCAATGCCATAGCCGCTGCCTGCGAGGTGAGCGACGGGGACGTGGTCTTCTTTGTCTGCGACCAGACAAGAAGTGCCGCCGCCATTGCCGGACAGGTGCGCAACAAGCTGGGCAGGGACCTGGACCTGCTGGAGAAGAATGCCTTCCGCTTCTGCTGGATTGTGGATTACCCCATGTACGAGCGGGATGAGAATACCGGAAAAATCGAGTTCAGTCATAACCCTTTTTCCATGCCTCAGGGCGGTTTGGAAGCGCTGAACGAAAAGGACCCCCTGGAGGTGCTGGCTTTCCAGTACGACCTGGTCTGCAACGGGGAGGAGCTCTCCTCCGGAGCAATCCGTAACCATCAGCCCGAGGTCATGTACCGGGCCTTCGAGATCGGGGGTTACACCCGGGAAGAGGTGGACTCCCAGTTCTCCGGCATGATCAACGCCTTCCGTTACGGGGCGCCGCCCCACGGGGGCATAGCACCCGGCCTTGACCGTATTATCATGCTGCTGGCAAAGGTGGAAAACTTACGGGAGATTGTAGCTTTTCCGATGAACCAGAAGGCTCAGGAACCCATGATGGGTTCTCCCCGGGAGGTTTCGGACAAGCAGCTCGAGGAGCTGCACATCCGGGTCGAACTGCCCGATGAGGAACTGTAAACAGAGCTTTAGAGGTAGCGTTTGAGCTCTCCGCCGATTACCCCGGCATAGAGTTCGATGTAGGGTTTCATGGTGCTCTTGGCGATCTTGGTCAGGAGCACCTCCTCAACCTGAAAGAATCCCACCTCCGTGGACATGTCCACCTGAATCCTGACGGGAAGTTCCTTCCCTGCCTCGATGGTCACCTTTTCAATTGAATTGGCCGAGTATTTATGAATATCCCCCACCTTTGGCGATGTGTTCAGAAACATGGGGATGCGTGCCCTGCCCCGTTCCATATCGCAGCCGTCGGCAACCAGGATGACACCTGCCTCCAGGGAGTGAATGGTATGGTGGGCCATGTGACCGACGATGCCCTCGATTGCCAGGGAACGCAGGGCTATCCGTTTTTCCAGCTCCACGGGATAGACCTCCTTGAGAATCCGGTCGATTATCGGGTAGGCCAGATAGGTGCTGTGGAGCTCGTGGTCCTGCCGGCCGATGCCCATTCCAAGATCGTGCAGGAAGGAGGCGAGCATGACCGCCGACAGGCTGTCGTCAAAGGTCCCCTGCTCTTCATTTTCAAGGCTTGTCTGTATGCCCGCGCTCTGCAGCAGCTCCATCATGCTGATGGCATTCATCAGGACAACCCGCATGTGTACAGGGCCGTGATCGTTGAAGCCGAGGCGTTTTATCGAAACCGTATTAGCATACTCCTGCATGGCGCGGATCTCCTGATCTTCCAGCAGATTTTCAGCGAGATTGCGGAGAGAACCCTTGAGCCGTTTGAGAATTTTTCTGTTTAATGAACGTTCTTTCGGTGAAATTATCATGGTATCTGAAAAGTAGCCCTGGAAACGGGAAAAGTCCAGTTGAAAAGACTTGACGCAAATACAGAAAGTACCGTATTGTTAAGGTGTTTCTATATGAAGTAACGACAGGGTGATAAAATACAAAACAGGAGAATACAATGAAAAAGAGTACCTGCATTCTACTTGCGGCATTAGCGGCTGCTTTTCTCTTTGCCGGGGGCAGCGCGGAAAAGGCGGATGACGCTGCGATTACCATCGGAATTTCGAAAATCGTCAGTCATCCGGCCCTGGATTCCATCGAGAAAGGGATTCAGGACGAGTTGGCCGAGCTGGGCTATGCCGACATTAAATATGATCTGCAGAACGCCAACGGCGATCCCAACACGGCCAAGCAGATCGCAATAAAGTTCAAGAATGACAAGGTGGACATCGCCGTCGGTATAGCGACTCCCACCAGTCAGGCTCTGGCGTCAACGATCAGCGATTTTCCGGTTATTTATTCCGCGGTGACCGATCCGGTGGGGGCCGGACTGGTTACATCTCTGGACAAGGGGGGCGAGAACATTACCGGCTACTCCGACATGACGCCGGTGCGGGAGCAGATTGAACTGCTGACCCGGCTCATGAAGGTAGAACGCCTTGGCCATGTCTATTCCACCGGAGAAGCCAACGCTGTGGTGCTGGCGGGAATCGCCAAAGAGGTGTGCGCCGACATGGGCATAGAGTTTGTGGAATCCACGGTAACCAACTCCGCCGAGGTAAAACAGGCGACCCAGGCCATCCTGAACCGGGTGGATGCCATTTACGTGAGCACCGACAATACCGTCTTTTCCGCTCTGCAGTCGGTGGTGCAGACGGCTCTGGACAAGAAGATTCCCGTCATGTCCGCGGACCCGACCTCGGCGGTTGATTTTGAGGTTTTCGCCGCCCTGGGATTTGATTACTACAGGCACGGACGGGCGACGGGCCGACTGATTGACAGAATCCTGAAAGGCGAGGCCCCCTCGAGCATTCCCACCCAGTTCATGTCGGATCCCGGAGACCTGGACCAGCTGATCCTGAACCTGGATGTGGCAAAAAAGATCGGCGTTACCGTGCCTGCGGATATTATTGACCGGGCCTCGGTTATCATTGAAAACGGGGAAGTCCGAACCCGGTGATTGAAGGAATTCTCCACGAAGGGCTGATTTACGGCATACTGGCCCTGGGGGTGTTTATTACCTTCAGGATTCTCGATTTTCCGGACCTGACGGTGGACGGGAGCTTTCCCTTCGGCGCGGCAATCGCGGCGTCAGCCATTACAGCGGGGCTTCCGGTATTGATCGCGGTTCTGCTGGCCCTTCTGGGGGGGATCCTGGCAGGGATAGTGACTGCCCTGATCCATAACAAGCTGAAGGTGCCGAACCTGCTGGCAGGTATTCTTACCATGACCATGCTGTATTCGGTGAACATTCGGGTACTGGGCAACCGGGCCAACCTGCCCCTTTTGCAGGTGAGTACGGCCTTCAGCGCCATCCAGGACCTGAGCAAGAGCCTCGGAATTCCCGCGGAATACGGGGCGCTTCTGTTTCTGCTCCTTTTTGTGGGGGGGATAATTCTTGTTCTGGACCTTTTTTTTCATACCGACCTGGGCCTTACCCTGGGGGCCATGGGAAACAATCAGCAGATGGTTATTTCCCAGGGGGTAAATCCGGAGGTGATGAAGATAATCGGCGTAGGCCTCTCAAACGGGCTTGTCGGTATTGCCGGGGCCCTGGCCGCCCAGTACCAGGGTTTCGCGGACGCAAACCTGGGACAGGGAATCGTGGTAACCGGACTGGCATCGGTGATGATCGGTGAGTTCTTTATCCGTTCCAACAAAATCTGGCCCCTCTTGCTCAGGGTGGTAATCGGTTCGGTGGTGTTCAAGGGAATCATGTTTTTAGGGCGTTACTACGGCTACATTATCAAGATGACTCCCAACGATCTTAAACTGATAACCGGGCTTTTGATTATCCTTTCGCTGATCATGACAAAGGTAAAGACCGGAAAACGGACCAGGCAGGCGGCGGTATGATCAGGCTTGAGCAGGTTTCCAAGGTATTCAACGAAGGGACCGTCAACGAAACCAGGGCGATTCACAATGTGAACCTCAATGTAAAGGAAGGGGATTTTATTACCGTAATCGGTTCCAACGGTGCGGGTAAATCGACCCTCTTTAATCTGATCGCAGGTACCTACGCCCCGACGGAAGGGAAGATTTATGTTAACGACGCGGATGTAAGCAGAATTCCGGAGTACAGGCGGGCCAGATATATCGGGCGCATATTCCAGAATCCACTTTTAGGGACCGCCGGGAACATGAGTCTGGAAGACAACATGACTATCAGCTATAAGAAAGGTTTCAAGGGCCTCAGGATAAGTCTGAATAACCGGCTTCGGGAACGGTTTATAAACGAGCTCAAGGCCCTGGACATGGGACTCGAGTCCCGGCTCAAGAACAATGTGAGCCTGCTCTCCGGCGGTCAGCGTCAGGCTCTGACCCTGCTGATGATGGTCCTCTCCCGACCCGCCCTGATTCTACTGGACGAGCACACCGCGGCCCTGGACCCCCGGAACGCCGCCAAGGTCCTGGAACTGACCAAGCGCTTTATTGAAGAGTACAGACTTACGGCCATAATGATTACCCACAACATGGCCAACGCCATCGCATACGGCAACCGGCTTTTAATGATGGATGCGGGAGAAATCATCCTTGATATTGAAGGTAAGGAAAAACAGGAGATGACGGTGGATAAACTTGTGGACAAGTTTCACGCTATCCGCAAGAAAGAGTTTGAAAACGACGAGGTGCTGTTGTCTTAGGTGTCTGTGAAGAATTTAATAACTAAAACCTAATGCCGAAAAAAAACATGGGAGGAAAGTAAAAAAATCTGTTGTCCTTTTCGTGCTCCTTGAAACTCTCAGGTTTGTTCTGGGCGTAGAGCCCGAAGCCGAAGGGCCATTGGAGATTAATGAAGGCAGGTAACCTGACCAGGGTAAAGTCAAAGCGGTACCCCAGCCTGAACTCGTTCCAGACGTCGACCCCCCTGTAATACCTGTCTTCGTTTTTTTCGTAAAACCGGTCGTAATCCAGCCAGAGCTGATAATCTATATGAAGATTTTTCCAGAAAAAACGGCGATAGCCTATTATTGCTGTGGCTGCGTTTGTTTCTCCGAAGTCGTATTGAATATTTGTGTATGCAACGCCGAGGATCAATTCATCGCTGGATGTCATACGATAGTTATACTGGAGAGCATAGATATTAAACAAAGGAGACATAGGGCTGAATTCTATTGAATGACGGGACTCAGTAATCCCGGAATCTTCTGATAAAAGGACGCCGGGGACCAGGATCATGCCGACCAGCAAGACGATAGTTAAAGGTTTATTGTTGAGCATTGTATTCTCCTCCAAATGGATAAAAATGGAAACGGTAATTTCATTTATAGAACAGATAACCAAGCTCGAGTTCCGTTTTTATTATCAGCTCCTGCGGGGACAGGGGAAGACGTTTATTCATATAAAAGAAAAGGTTGCCGTGGATTGTATTGTCCACAAGCCCGAGGACAAGCTCAATCTCCTCAGGGGCAATTATCCCGGCTGAAGCGCATTCTTCTACACTTTCTCTGGCGCGTCTGATTATGTCCGGAATTGTTTCCGGTGATGACAGATTTGAGTTCACCCTTTCTCCCAGATCTTCCAGAAAAAGCAGGCGGAAAATAGCCGGTCGATCAAGAAAGTAGGCGAAATAGGCCATCGCTGGCTTTATTACCCTGTCGATCGGTGAAATATTCTCTTTTCGCACGTTTTCCACGATTCGGGCGCAATCATCCAGATAGCTGAGCCCGCATTGCACTAGTAGATCCTGAAAGTCATTAAAGTAGTTGTAGAGAGTTCCCGGCGAGTAGCCGGCCAGTTCGGCGATGGTCTTCACATTCAGGGATTCCAGTCCACCGGCTGCGACGTGCTGTTTAGCTGCATCAATGAACATGTTACGTATCCGCGCTTCACGGTTTTTCTGCCTGGTTGTGTGTGCAGCCATTAAATTTGAACCTCGTTCAATAGATGAACGTAGTTTACCATGGAAAAACTGCGATTTCAAGAGCTATCCTGTATAAGGAAGCTCTTAGATAATCCGGTCTGCGGGGCGATTAAATTGAACAGTCTGCATGCGCTGTCGCTTGAGGTTGTCCGACATCAGTTAGTGTAAAACCATTGTGTTCCGCTCGCCTTTCCGGAGCTATGGAGCTAACCCTCGCGCTTCAGCTGCTGCACTATGCGGCGAAGGAGTTTAGGATCGGTTTCCAGGTCCTGCCGGACGGGAGTGCTGAGAAAGGTTGGCGGACGCTGTGCTGCCGCGTCAGGATTCTGACCGGTATCGGCTATACGTCTGCGTACTGCGGCGAAAAAGCGGCTTGTCCAGGCATTTACGAGCTTGCGCTTACCTGCAAAAATACGCTGAACCCCGGAATGCAGGGCGCAGAAAGGCTATGGGGACAGATTCGATCTGCACCAGATGCTCGTCGTCGGGAACACCGGATTCCCGAATAGAAAAGTTGTTTCCTTTCTGTCCCGGCCACTTGTCCCGGGTGCGCAGCGCGAGGACCGTACGTAAATCTTCCAGGATAGAAATCCGGAAAGGAAAGCGTGAGTTCGGTGTTTTATCAACCTGCCAGATGTATCCGGTCATACACCGGGGATTGTAACGGAAAAAGACCGTCATAAACAATGTTTTCGCCTGAAGCACTACGAAAAGGACTTGAAAGGCATAAAGAAAACCGGTGTTTATGCGAAATTCAGAAAACCTGCGGTAGAAGAAGCTTATGCGCAATGCGTTATAGCGGCGAATGCAGGGAGTCTTCCATTACGCTGGTAATCTGTGTATACAGCATGGTCGTTTTGATATTTGAGTGCCCCAACTGGGCCTGGATAATGCGTATATCCACTCCGTTTTCCAACAGGCTTGTAGCAAAGGAATGGCGCAGAGTGTGGCAGGACGCCTCGAGGGGAATTCCTGAACTGGAAAGAGCCCGCTTAAAGATTGTCTGAAGGGTTCTGACTGAATATTTGTTACCGCTCTGGGTGAGAAAGAGAAACTCTTTTGCCTGCCGGTTTCCCGTTATCAGATTCAGATAATCCGTCAACAGGGGCGATAGAACCGTAATGCGGTCTTTGAGGTTCTTGGATTGACGGATATGGACACGGTTTCTGGAAAGATGTACATCTCCCACCCTAAGGCTGACAACCTCGCTGACCCTCAGTCCCGAACCGTACATCATGGCGATCATGGCACGGTGTTTCGGATTTGGAATTGTATTTAAGATTGCGGATACCTGGTCCCGGTTTAAAACAGTCGGCAGTTTCCGGGGTTTTCGGGTCCTGGTCAGCAGAACAGGTGCCGGAAGCGTAAGGATGTTAGCATACAGGTACTTAAGGGCCGAACGGGCGACGGCCTTCGTTGCGGGATCAGGGTATGTATTGAGAAAGCGGATAATCTTCTGCTCCCGCGTCAGGGACGGATTATGCAGGCAGAAAGCGCAGAATTCGGAGCAATAGCGGGTATACGCCTTGATTGTGCGGGGAGAGTAATTGCGCATAAGCAGGTGTTCCCGCAGGTTATGTAATATAGAGTCACGAAATGTACTATCCATACCTGTTATAACCGCAGGAGTAAGGGTTTTGCTTCTGAGAAAGAGGAATTTATTGTATAATGCGGATAAGGGAAGATAAACAAAACGCCTTCGGCTTTTTGTTTATCGGGCGGCGGTTCCACCGCAGACAAGCGAGTGCCTGCT
>Ga0334900_1001373_pt1 | contig 26630 bp, 30 predicted proteins | sample GraSluR3_MG_2_FD_207231 | JGI IMG/M metagenome (GOLD analysis project Ga0334900, IMG submission 207231) | Sludge microbial communities from methane-producing bioreactor in Wageningen University, Netherlands - Granular Sludge_31_08-R3 | ecosystem: Engineered > Bioreactor > Anaerobic >...
CCTGCAAAACAGTTGCAGGCTGCATAATTGCATCCAGTCTGTAAGCCTCATCACGGTTCACCTGAACATTGAACTCCTGCTCTAGGAGTTGGTCCCCGTAAAAAACAACCCAAAAGTTGCCACTGGGCACTGATGGATCTTGCTGGTTGAAATAGTAGCTGAGGTCAAGCTTGTAATGTCCATCTGCACCGGCGTCATTGTCATCTATACAATTACCCTCATCATCATAAACTTCTGCCATTGTGTATTGGAGGGGATTGCCATTTGCATCGGTTATTACTCCATACACCGAGTTTTTAAGCAACATATCCTGAAAATTAACTGTGACAGGGTCCTGAACTTCAACTTGCTGTGTCTGGGGGAAATATTCGTGTTCTCCTTCTCCAGTGGCAATTCCTCCTGCAGTCAGATCATAAGTTCCAGGAGCAAGATCAAGATTATATGCACCATTTCCATCAGTAATAGTCTGGCTAATTAGCTCGGTTCCCTGCCAGGCTGAAACAGTTAAACCACTGACTGGATATCCAGCCCATGAAGTCACAGTACCCGATGGATCTATCAATTCCGAAGACGAGTTGAAACTTTCTGGACAGGTTAAGTTTTCACTAGCATATGAGATCTGGGACTGATCATCAGCAGTAATACTAAAAACTAGAAACAGAGCAATAATTAAAATTAAAAAACGAATTAAAACAGCATACGGGCTGGTTTGTTTTTTGGGATAAACCCGCTTTTTTATAGAATAAAAGAAATCATTATGCCAATGATCCGTATGCATTGCCCCACCCCGGGTATTAATCTATAGTGACTACTTTATTTCTTTACTATATAATAAGTTATGTATTGTCATGTCATTATTGTGTGGCATTAACAATAAGTGGTTATGGGGGTCCTTATGAGTGAATTTAAGAGGGTTAAACATTAGGCTATAGGATCAAAAGGGTTTATCTGGAAATTAATAGGCTGATTGTCCCTGGAGTAATTAACTAAAATTATATTTGTAAAAAAAATCATAAGATGACACTGTAGATTTTATGAAAGAAGGAAAAAATAAAGAAAAAGCAAAAGGAAACTGCTCTACAAGTAGATTTTCATGTGCAGCGAATTACATTTGGGGTTTAATACTTTTAATATTCCTGATAATGTTTATCATAACTACAATCAAATGAACTGCTGGTGATTTTATGCAAAACTTCCTAGAAACTCTTAGAAAGGATTTTAATGTCATTGAAATTGGGGATGAGGTTTCAACCAATCTTGAAGTCGCTGGATTTTTAAAAAAATATCCTAAAGACACTCTCATCATGGAAAACATCAAAGAATCGGACATGAAAGTAGTGTCTGGGATCTGCAACACCCGTGAAAAGATTGCAAGGGCTTTAGATACAGATGTGGCGGGAATCACCCAGAAAATAATGGATGCAACCAACAATCCACTACCCATAACTGATTACAGGGACGCGGGGGATTGTTTTAATGTTTCTAAATCCGTGGATCTCACGGAACTCCCGATACTGACCTATTACCCGCGTGATGGTGGGCCATATATCACTTCAGGGGTGATCATTGCCAAGGACCCTGAAACTGGAGTTCGCAATGCATCCATTCACCGTATGTTACTACTGAGAAAAGACAGACTTACGGCTCGCATAGTCCCTCGTCACCTTTACACTTACCATAAACGTGCTGAAGAACTGGATGAACCATTGGAGCTGGCTATTGCTATTGGAATGCACCCTGCTACTCTTCTGGCTACCACCACTTCCGTACCTATTAACGTGGATGAACTGGAAGTGGCCAACTATTTCCACCAGGGAAACATGAAACTTATAAACTGTGAAACAGTGGATTTAAAAGTACCTGAATGTGAAATACTTCTGGAAGGGCGTATGTTACCTCATGAAAGGGCTGAAGAAGGACCATTCGTGGATCTCACGGATACTTATGATGTGGTGCGTCAGGAACCGGTTATTGAACTGGATAAGATGCACTACCGCTATGACTCCATGTACCATGCCATAATGCCGGCAGGTTTTGAACATAAACTCCTGCAGGGTCTTCCTCAGGAACCAAGAATATTCAATGCTGTTCAGAATACTGTACCCACAGTTAAAAATGTAGCTCTCACAGAAGGAGGTTGTTGTTGGCTGCATGCTGCAGTATCCATCCAGAAACAGACTCAGGGTGATGGTAAAAATGTTATAATGGCTGCATTGGCTGCTCATCCCTCACTTAAACACTGTGTGGTGGTGGATGATGATGTGGACATCTTCGATGCAGAGGATATTGAGTACGCCATGGCCACCCGGGTGAAAGGTGATGAAGACCTTCTCATAGTTCCAGGAGCCCGTGGATCATCCCTGGATCCCTGTGCCCGACCTGATGGGACAACTACTAAGGTAGGGGTGGATGCAACCAAACCATTGGATAAACTGGAGAAGTTTGAAAGGGTTAGTTTCTCTGATTAGAGCTTTTTTTTCGAATATTTAACTTAATAAAACCCTATTTTTTTAATTTTAAAATTTTTAGAATCTAATTTTAGAATTTCTTAATCTTAGAATTAAACCACAATATCGATTTTTGCCCCACAAGCCGGGCATTTTTTATCTTTTTTAAGATTATTAGCCCCGATACTAAAACCATCTCTCTTTATGAGCAGTTCTCGGCATTCAGGACACCGGGTATTCTCCCCATCACTACCTGGAACATTTCCCACATAAACATACTTAATCCCAGCCTCCATAGCCATCTTCTGAGCTTTTTCCAGAGTTTTCACTGGAGTAGGGGGGACCTGTTTCATATGATAATGGGGATAGAAGCGGGTGAAGTGTAGGGGAATCTCCACACCTACATCAACTATAAATTCTATCAGTGCTTTGAGATCCTCTTCTGAATCATTGTATCCTGGTATCACCAGATTGGTAATTTCAATATGAATGTCTTTATCATACATGGTCTGGATGTTTTCCAGCACAGGTTCCAACCGTGCCTGGCACAGTTCCTGGTAGAATTTATCAGACATTCCCTTCAGATCCACATTAGCCGCATCCAGATAAGGGGTGATAAGGTCCAGTGATTCTTCACTCATGTACCCATTGGTCACATAAACAGTCTTCAAATCCTTTTCCTGAGCCAGTTTGGCGGAATCATAGGTATATTCAAACCATATGGTGGGTTCGTTGTAGGTCCAAGAAATGGATTGACAGAGATTTTCCTGGGCCATTGTCATTGCCTCCTCAGGAGGGATGTCTCTAGTTCCTATTTCCTCCAGATCTGCCTGTGATATGGTCCAGTTCTGGCAGTATGGGCAACGAAAATTACAACCAACACTTCCCAGACTGAACGAAAGGCTGCCAGGATAGAAATGAAAAAGAGGCTTTTTTTCGATTGGATCCACAGCCACCGAGGAAGCAGCAGCATAGTTAAGAGTGTACAGGGTTCCATCTTCATTTCGCCGCATTCCACAAAAACCAGTCTTACCCTTGGAGATAATACAGCGATGATTACATACCTGACAGTTTAAAACCCCATCCAACTTTTCATAAAGCATGGCTTCCTTCTTCATAACAAAAACCCCCAGTTTTCCCTTTTCAATCCCCTGAAACCTATTCTGATAAATCCAACAATTCACTAGACCTGAATAAAAAATTTACAATCTTGCTGTTTATAACTATAATCACTTAATCCGGACGAGTATAATCACAATTATGACTGTAATCACTTAAAATGCTGGTAACCTTTTGGCTCTAATATTTTTGTTTTTCCATCTTTATCTACTATTTCCATCTGACCAGAACTTGTCACCACACCCACCTGGAAAAGCCCGAATTCATCCCTTAACTGGTTAAAATCCTCTTCACGGATGGTTAAAAGAAGTTCAAAATCCTCACCATAATAGAGTGCCAAATCAAGGGGATTTTTATTTAAAGCAGCTGCAACTTCCTTCACTTCTGGAATGAGAGGGATCATATCCTGAAAAAGAGTTATTCCCACACCATCTAAAGAAGCTTCCACCAGTTCCCCCACTTCACTGGCCAGACCATCAGTTATATCTGTGGCAGAAGTAACTGAGCCACTATCCGCCAATAGTATTCCTTCTTTTAACCTGGCATGGGGGTGGAGGGCATGTTTTTTGATTAATTCTAAGGTATTCGGTTTAAGGCTACTTGTAATGTCTTCTTTAAGACCTTCTGATGGGGAGTATAATAAAACTTCAAATCCTGCCGCTGCCAAACCAAGGGGACCGGTAACTGCCACCACATCTCCAGGTTGGGCACCTTCCTTCATAAGAACTTTATCCTTATCCACCACACCTAAACAGGTTCCGTTGAGGATAAGTTCATCTGATTGGTTGGTGTCACCACCCATGAGTCCCATTTCATATTCCTGACAGGCTAGAAGCACACCTTCCATAATTGCATCGAATTCATTCAGGGGAAGGTCTGGGGGTAACCCCATAGACAATATGAATCCCAGAGGTCGGGCTCCCATGGCAGCCAGATCACTGACATTCACGGTCACCACCTTCCTACCCTTATCTTCAGGATTCATAGTGGAGGGGAGGTGGGCTGATTCAAGGAGCATGTCAGAAGTAACTACTAAATATTTATCCTGAAGATCAATTAAGGCCGCATCATCACTAAGGCTTTTAAAATAAAATTCGTCAAAAAAAGGAGAATTAGGTTGAAGGTCACGACTCTTGGAGAGGAGTCGTTTAATTAGTTTTTTCTCACCAAAATAGGAAATTTTAATATTTTCCTGATTTTTAAAATTTTTAGAAGGCATTATCTTTAAAGAGCACCATTGATCCTTTCTTTAATTATATCCACAATTTTGGGGTCTGGACCTAGAGGTTCAGTGTAGATTATCTCTCCATGGAAATGAATCTCTTCGTTTTCATCGTGTTTGTGGCTGTGCCCATGTTCATGACCATGGCTATGGTTATGTTCATGGGTTTCGTCCCCATTATTCAATCCCAAAATACAGGGAATGTCTTTGGTGGTATGCACTCCATGTGCTAGGAATACTGGAGTTACTACAATCTTTTCCACACCCTTCTGAGCTAATTTATTAAGGGATGTGGGGATGGATGGTTTGCTCATCTCCATAAAACCTACTTCCACAGGATATTCTGATTTTTGACCGTAAAGGTCTGCTAACTGGCTGATGACTTCTTTACTGTAGGGTAACCTGCTTCCGTGGCCCACCAACAGCACACCTATCTTACTGTTTGAGTTTGAATTTGTAGCCATATGATATAACTCCTTCATCGCCTTCTTCTCTTATTTTTCTGAATACTAACTCAACTTCTTGACCTATTTCAATGTCATCGATGTTGCAATCCACAATTTGGCTGGTGATTTTAGCCCCCTCTTCTAGTTCAATAATTGCCACAGCATAAGGAGATATGTTTTTAAATTCATCTGTGGGGGTGTGTATAACGGAATAGCTAAGAATTTTCCCGTCCCCGCTGAATTTAATGTCTTCTAAATTACCTTTTCTCCGGCATTTAGGGCAAATAACCCTCATGGGGAAGAAAACTTCACCACATTGTAAACATTTAGATCCGATGAGATTGTACCGTTGAGAAATATGACGCCAGCCTCTTACAATATCTTTCATGTTATACCTCGCTAAACTTATCAATTTAATTTATTTTTCACAGAAAATTCAATTAGTATTAATTTGGATTTTATTAATTGTATCCATTGGATATAATTGTATTTAATTCTTATAAATCCTTATTTAATTCTGTTGTTTTTATATGTTCTAGTGATGTGGGATGATCCCATTGGTGACATCTTTGATCCTATTTACTGGGGGATAATATAATTTTTGGTTTTTGAAATAACTTTATATATTATTACTTAATTTATATTAATTAATAATATAATACTCTACTTGGAATTATTCATACAAAAATATATTCATCCTCTTCATGAGGGGTGAGATTTACCAAAAACAGGGATAAAGAATTATGGATAATAAAGGCTATGTAATGGGGTTATTTTCATTTATTCTCATTTTACCAGTTTTTTTAATGATAATGATAGCAGTTAACATGGTGGCTGGTGGGGCGGATATACAACAAACCAGGTTAAATTCCCATGAAGTTTTTAGTGTGGCTGATGACTTGGAAACCAATATACCTCTGATAGGGAGAGAAGTGCTTAGGGATAAATCAGAAGAAGTTATTCGTACTGGGAATCCTCTTTCAGACAGTAGAAAGGAGATTAAGGATGAATTTCAGGATCGAATGAATAAATGGTGTTTAAAATATGCTAGTGGGGGTATTAGGGCGGAATGTAAAATATTAACTGTGGATAATAGTCCTGATCCATTCAAAGTGGAAGTCAAATCCAGCATCAACGTTGAAAAAGGAACTCTGAAACATCAGGTAAATTTAAGCCAGAATATTTCTCTTATCAATGAATCTTATCCTATTCCCGATCCTTTGCCTTTTGTTAAGTGCAAAGGCTATGGGGGTGCAACTATAAGGGGAAATCGGATATATTATGCTTCTAGTTTGGTTAATTACCTGAAATCACGGGGGATTAATAATTCCAAAGCTTATGAAAATGCCACATCCTCATTATACATAAAGAAATGCCCGTATAATCCTTATACACTTCATGGTAATGGGGGTAGTCTTGTAAATCTTAAAAATTGTATTGATAATGGTTTTTATCATGAAAGCAGTGATGGGGCTTGTTTTCTCTGCAGATTGGAAGGGAAGAGTGTATGTCCCCATTATGGTATGGAAACATTCATAGTACCCGCACCATCTGTAACGCTCCCCTCTTCAAATAATTCCTCTGCACATGCTGTCAGCGCTCTCGATCATGTGATTTTCGATGATACTGATCCTGGCACATATTTCGGTCATATAATGGTGTACTTTAACAATGACACCCACTATTTTTACCTCTACTTGGATGATTCGCATCGTGAAAAGTATGGGTTACCACCCCATGATTAATTTGAAAGGTTCCCAGTGATTCAATGTTTAAAAATAGCTTTACCGAAGAAATAAAGGGAATGGTTTTTTCTGTAGATTTAATGCTGGCTTTAATTATAATTACTGTAATATTAGGGATTTCTGCGGATGCAATGGATATTGCTAGTTCTAAAATGGAAGAGTATTCTCATGCAAGTTCCATGGAAAGAATTACCTGTGAAAGTGCCGACATGTTGATTGAAACTCCAGGTTCCCCAGAAAACTGGGAAGAACTAAGAGATTTAAATGGTGTTACACCAGGATTAGCTGAAATTAATCCGGATACTGGTGAAATTCAGCCAAAAACTCTTAACATCAGAAAAATAAACCGTCTTAAAGAATATTATGATGAATTAATAAATGGTAGGGTGTTACCTCCCTACTGTAATTCAACACTGGTTATTTACCCTGTGGATGAATCTTTAGAACCTATTATTGTTGATAATAACTCTGTTGAGTCTGATTCTACAGAGATAATGGTGGTAAATCGCACAGTTCTATGTAATTCCATTAACACCAGTGTACTGGTTTTTATCAAGGATGTTAAAGATGATTCGTACCTATTAGAACCGGAAGGTCTGGGAGAAAAGTGCCCACATGATGGTGTTAATGGAAGTTCAAAGCATTCCAAGGTTGATTACCGAAACAGAAAACCAGGTTGGATTTGTTGTTATTTTAGAGTCACTCAGGATATTTTAAATTCAACAGATTTTTATATAATAACTGAACCGGCCAGTGTAGATGATCAGGCTGCTTGCTGGATGATAGACAGGCCGGAAAATATAACAGAAAACACAAATTCTTTCAAAAACAGTCCAATTCCTGTTAATGGCAGATTAAAAGAATGTATGGGAAATGAAAGCACGGCTGTACTTTGGTTACATGTATTTTCCTCGGGAAATCCGGATCAAACATTCAACACTTATCTGGCGGGATTTCCTAAGGGAACTCCTCCTGAAAAGGTAAAAGTCCAGTATTTAAACCCTCAACCCTGTTATTTTGTTTTGAAGGTGTGGGTTTGAGATAATGAAGAAGATTACAGTTCACGGTTACAGTTAATGTTTAAAATAATATCACATCTGATTTATTTAGTAGTTTAAAGGATAAGTTTAGTTAGTTTGGTCTTTAAAATTAGTTTTCTGATATTCCAGTTATAACCACTATCTCCTCAAAGAAGCACTTCTCCCTAGCGGTGACTGATGCTTCTAAACCTATTTCTTTTAATTTGGCAATTGTTTTATCAATATCAGATAAAGAGGACTGTACCAGCTGAACCCTTCCTCCTGGGTTAAGATGATCCTTCACGCCCTCCAGGAATTGATCTATAACTTTTCTACCATCTTCACCACCATCCCAGGCAGCGTCTAGTTCATCATCAACCATTTCTTCTTCTGAGGTGGGAAGATAAGGGGTGTTAAACAGGATCAGATCAAATTTCTCATTTTGCACAGGTTCAAATAGATCACCTTGCTTTAATTTCACATTGTAGGCTTTATTGGTGATTATGTTTTTGACGGCACAATCTATGGCCTGGGGGTTAACATCAGTGGCGGTAACTGTTCGGCACTGTCTGGAGACAATTATGGCTATAAGGCCAGTTCCAGTACCGATTTCCAGTATATGGTCTCTTCTTTCCACCTGAAGATTTTCTGCAAATAGAAATGTGTCTTCTGCAGGTTCATATACCTCGGGGTGGGTCTGGTAAGGTATTCCCTTATAATCTAACATATGATATCCTCTAATAATGATTTAATATCAGCTTATATTCACTCATGTCTATTTATATCCATCATATTCACTTAAAATACATTTATATCAAAAAGTATATTCCATATTTATCTGATTAAAGATAATATGATAAACTTAGATTATGAATGGGGGGTCATATTCCTTAATTAATCCTTCACAGATTCCAAACCTTCCAGAGCAGCTGGAAGACAGTCCAACACAGTTGCCAGGCCGGAAAGGTGAAGATTCATCACTACTGCTCCCAGAATTTCATCTTTGGATGCTCCCTGACTTTTAGCCATCTGTGCATGCATTTTCACTCCCATAGAATTGCGATTAGCAGTTTGAATGGCAATATTCACTAATTGCTTGGTTTTAGGATCCATTCCCTCTAAAGATCGCTGCGCATCCACCAGATCGTTGAAACGCCCGGCCAGGTCTGGGAATTCTTCTTGAAAGATTTGGTAGGGATTTTTTTCCATTATATTCTTTTTATCTTTGTTATTCATCATATCGCTCCCTCAAACTCTAAGTGAACATCCTAATGGAGAAGTATATTTTTTTAAACTTTCACAGGGATGGTTTATAACCATTTTGAAATTTATATGAAATTAAATTAACTATAACCTCATTTAAGATCAGGAGGGGGGTCCATGGCTTTTTTAAGTTCTCTGGAAATGACCAAGATTTCTTCTGGTTTCAATTTAAAAGCCCTTTCTTCAATTAGTTTATTATCCACTTGGGAGATTAAATCCCGTATGATACTTCGATCCAACTTTTGGTCTGATATTTCATGGAAAGATTGAAGTAATGCTTTCCCAGATTTCTTTTTCTTATGCTGGAATAGTGCTCGGCAGGTTTTCACAAAGAAATCATCAACATCAGGGTTTTTGTGGGGTGTTAATTTAATCACTGCAGAGGAAATTCGAGGTGGGGGGATGAATGCTTTTCTAGGAACCTTGAAAAGGAGTTCTGTCTGGGTGCAAAGGTGCATCATCACTGAAAGACGAGAATAATTTGAATCTCCTGGTTGTGCTACCATTCTCTGGGCAAATTCCAGTTGATACATTAAAATAGCAAAATCAAAATCGTGTTGCAGGAGTTTGAAGGTGATGGGTGATGATATATGATAGGGAAGATTGGAAACTACTTTATTAAAATATGGAAAATCCATTTGAGTGGCATCTTTCTCCAAAACCTCTACATTGGAGATTTCCAGGTCATGAAGTCTTTCCCTTAGAACCCGGGCAATCTGTTTATCCTGCTCAACAGCCACTACTCTATCTGCATTTTCAGCTAAAGGAATGGTTAAAGTCCCAATACCAGCTCCAATCTCCAGAACAACATCTGAATCTGTAAGCTGGGCGTTTTCGATAATTCTGGACAAAATCTGGTTATTGATAAGATAATTTTGGCCTTTTCTCCGATTTAAACGGATATTATGTTTTTTCAACAAGTTAGAGGTTTCGCTGGCCAACATTTCCCTTATTTAAAAAAAAATTGGTGGTTTAAAATTTCCGTTTAGGGGGTCTGGTAAATAGAATGTATTTCCTTTTACCTTTCCTATCTTCCGCTGCTTCCAATTCCAGATGTATCCTTTTAGCAATCAATTTCACAGGATCGGATAACATTGGAACTCGTTCCTTAACATCGGTAAAATCTTTGAAAGGAGCTTCTTTACGGGCCTGTATAATATCCCACATATGTTTTTTACCAATTCCAGGTAAAAGTTCGATTTGATGCAGTCTAGTGGAAATAGGTCCTGCCTCATTGAAAAATCGGATAAACTTCTCTTCATTATCCTTTATAATCTCCTCAATCACATAGTTAAGCTCTATTTTAGCAGTTGAAGTTAATTTATTAAAGGGTAGCCTCCGGTTAACCCGGGCAATTTTATCCCTTTTACCTGCACCGATGTAAACCTTTTCATGAATATCCAGGGTCACATTTTCCTTGGGTGTTAATTCTAGCAGGGTGAATTCTTCAGTACCGATGGCCTGAGCTACAGGTTTACGTTTGTAGGAGCCTGAACTCTCTTTAACATAACCTAGAGGCAGATAATCCAAAATAATAGCATAATCCTCCATATAACCACCCTGATATTAAATTACTAATTAACACATTTAAATTCATATTACATTCTATAAGGCATAGAACTTTTTATCAAGGGAATATTTTTAAAAAATCTTTAAAAGATTTTTATTCTTCTTCCCGATATTTTTTGACAATTTTAAGTATATTTTCGAGTTCTTCCTTTTTATGGGAGCCTCTTTCTTTGGCGAAAATCAGTCGCATATCATCCATGTCTTCTGGCATGAGATCTGCTATCTTAATGGCCTGGGTCTTTTTGATAATTTCTTCCAGTTCACTTACCAGTTTAGCTGCATCTTCCATGGATATTTTGGAGAATTTGGTGACATGATCCAGGGCCAGATTCTGCTCATAACTAAGCTCGTGGACTTTTTCCCGTTCTTCTAGTAATGGTTTAACATTAACCAGGGGGATAGGGTCAGTGTCCAGGACTTTTTTACCAATCATCACCATCACTCTTGTATTTTTAGGTGTTCAGGTCTAATAATCAGTTTTTTAGCCTTATTTCCATCATTTATTGCCACTATGTATGCTCGACCTCTTTTTTCTGCCACTTTACCGGTTTTCCCATGGAAACGTGGGTGGGGTTGGCCTTTGTGGACACTGGGGTCGATTATGATGTGAACCAGGTCATCTTCCTGGAAGGTCTGTATCTTTTTGGTGATAGGATTGGTTCGACCTGTTCTTAAACTCTTTTTAAGCTTATATCTTGTCTTACTTCTAGAACCTCTTGATCTCTGAGTCATTTTCAAACCTCCACTTCAACTTGAAATGGTTATTATAAATATATTACAGTTATTCATTACAATACTGTTGTTCATATTCTATTTTTCATTCGCATTTTAAGCTACTTTTAGAGTATTTTATAATGCTTTATTGTGTATATATCGGATTACAGTGTGTTAATTGCAACATCAGCTCATAAGAAGCTAAAAACACAATTTAAGATAAAAATTCGCATGATCTTCTGGTGGTTAATAACTCCTGTGAAATCGATTTAATTAATTTATGATGTCACGGAGTTTATAAAACTATCCTTCCATCCATTTAAATGTTGACCTCCAACACATCCAGTTGACTACATTTAGCAGCAATGCCCAATAATGAAGTTACACTAGGTTGAGTTCGCTCTTCATCCCCAGATATGAGTTCTTTAATATATAATCCACCTTCACAATTCACTATCAGTTCAAAATGATTTGAATCCAGTAATTTAACTTCAATTTCTTTCACTTCTCTACTTCGAACTTTATCTGCTCTTCGGTGAGAAACTCGAATGGGAGTTCGTTGTTTAATAAGTTTTAAGGAATTTAAAATATTTAGATCCTCTTCAGAAACATTTTCATCCACTTCAACCAATGCAAGATAGGTTTTGCAGGTTTCTGTGGAAGATGATTTTATACCACTTCTTCGTTCCTTGCCAACAGATTTTAAATCAAGAATCTCAACTTTGCCCCTACCATAATTGTTTATTTCATCAGATAATTCTTTTAAATCCAAAGATCGGACTTTAGGCTCTTTTATTTCCAGGACAAATGGTCTTCCCCTACCCAACATCCTCACATCTATATCTTCTCTCCCTGCTCCATGAAATTTAGATTCATTCCCCTGGGTTGCAAATAGAACTCTCTCTGCTATCAGTTCTTCTACAGATTCAGGGTACATCTTACCAGTGAAATCGCATCTCTTGCACCCTTTGCCTTTACAATTCCTGCAGGGCCATCTTGTCTGGGGAATACCTCGTATAAGCTTACGATATCTGCCTTCTAGGAACAAAGGATTAATCTGAAGCTCTACCTTATCCTGGGAGAAATCCATCATAACCACCAGGTTAGGATTATCAAATTCCACTTCTTTATCTAGTTGAAGGCTTAATTCTTTACCAAGCTCCCGATTAATCTCTTTTTTTATATTTTCACCTTCAAATCCAATTGTATCATGTAAAATCTCCTCTTTTTCTAGGATTTCATTAGGTAAACGGCAACCCACCAGAAAAGTTGAAAATTCAATCTTAGATTTGTCTATTTCGTTAATTATATTTTTCAAGGTATCTTCCAGGTCCAGGAAGATATCTCCACATACATGGCATGTATCATTTTTCTCGTAGAGGTTCTCTTTTTCAGATACCTGGGTACTAGCCAGCATTTTCCTAATGTAAATGCCTCTTTCCTCATTATCATTACCAGAAACTTGAGGATAAAAATTCCTGCCCAGGCAGCGGTTGCAAATGTTCCCCTGGGTGATGTTCATTATTTTCAGAGCCTGATCTTGAATATTTTGCATTTTAACGTGTCCTTATATTAATTAGATTGAATTAATGATCATTATTTAAAATTGAATTCAATTTAAGATTTAATTTTTAAAATAGAGATAGGGGATGCTTTAGCGCATCATCTGTCGCATCATCTGTCCCAGTGGCCCACCCATTTTACGTTTTCCAAAGCCTTTAATAGCCTTTTTAGTAACTTGGTAATATTTTAAAAGTTCTTTAACATCTTCATTACGCATTCCAGATCCTCGGGCTATTCTTTTAACTCGAGATTGTTTGATGGCTTCTGGATGGTTGAGTTCATAATCAGTCATGGAGTCCATGAGGATCTTGTACTTGGTGAGTTTTTCTTCGGTTACCTGGGAAGCGTTTTTGGGAAGTTTACCACCCATGCCGGGTAACATGTTCATCACCTGTTGCATGGGTCCCATTTTGTTCATCATCTCAAACTGACTGTACATATCCTTAAGGGTGAACTTACCGCTGAGCATGGCATCCATAGCTTCTGTGTCCACATCCTCCTCTGCAATCTCCTCAGCACGTTCAATAAGGCTTTTAATGTCTCCCATGCCCAGTAATCTGGAGATGAAACGTTCCGGATCAAAAACTTCCAAGTCTTCAATGCGTTCTCCAGTACCAATAAATTTGATGGGGGCTCCGATCTCTGCCACTGCAGAAAGCGCGCCTCCTCCTTTAGCTGACCCATCCAGTTTGGTTATTACAATAGATCCGATTTCAGTGGTTTTACTGAAAGCCAGGGCCTGTTCTCTGGCTTGCTGGCCGATGGTTCCGTCAATAACCATCATAACTTCATCGGGCTCCACTACTGCAGATATCTGTTCCATCTCATCCAGAAGGTCTTTCTCCTCCTTATGACGGCCAGCAGTGTCCACAATGATGATATCCTGTTTTTTGAATTCTTTCAAACCTTTACGGGCCAGGTCCAGGGCATCATTGTTGTCTGGATCTCCGTAAAGGGATAAATTAAGGCTCTCTGTAAGTTGACGCAGCTGTTCATAGGCTGCAGGCCTCCAGGTGTCAGTACAGATTATAGCGGGGTTAAAACCTTTCTTTTGCAAGTATCTGGCCATTTTTCCAATGGTGGTGGTTTTACCGCTTCCCTGCAGACCTACAAAGAGTATTTTGTATGGTTTCTTTTCGATTTCAACTTCTTCTGCTTTGTCTCCCAGGAGGTGGACCAGTTCATCGTAAACTATTTTGATGACATGTTCCTTGGCAGTGACCCCTTTAGGAGGTTCTTCATTCAGGGCTCTTTCTTCTATGGTTTTGGATAGATTCAGAACCAGTTTTATGTTAACATCAGACTGGATTAAAGCCCTTTGAATGTCTTTAATTACCTCTTTAACCACTTCTTCATCTATAATGGTCATTCCGGCAAGTTTCTTCATGGTTTTTGTCAGATTCTTGCCTAAGTTACCCAACATAATATTTCACCAGGTTATAATGATTTAATTTATATGATTTATGGAATATTTCTGCAAATTCCAATAAAGTTGATCCTTTTATAATATATATTTTAAATTTATCATATTCTTATACAATCCTTATACATAAATCCTTATACATATATTATTTATGTGCAAATAGTAGAGTTTGACACCCCCTCCTATTACTCCACTAATCTTTGAAATATTTCTCTGATGATATAACATTGTATAATATAAGTCTTAAAATATTATTCATGGTGATAAAATGCTCGAAAAGCTTACTAAAAGTCTTGTTGAAGCTCCGATTGTGAAAAAAGGTGATTATAATTATTTTGTACATCCCATCACTGATGGTGTTCCTTTAGTTGAAGCAGATGTGCTGGAAGAAGTAGCAGTGGCTGTTTCCCAGTTTGCAGATCTTGATGTGGATAAAATAGTTTGTGTGGAAGCCATGGGAATCCATCTGGCAACTGCCATCTCCATTCTCACTGACATCCCATTTGTGGTGGTGCGGAAACGTTCCTATGGTTTGGAAGGGGAAGTTGCAGTTCACCAGACCACTGGATACAGTGAAGGTGAACTATATATTAATGGTCTAAAGAAGGGAGATCGTGTGTTCCTGGTAGATGATGTGGTCAGTACCGGTGGGACCATGACTGCGGTTATCCAAGCCCTCCAACACATGGGAACTAACCTGGTAGATGTAATGGCCATCATAGAAAAAGGCGAAGGTAAGGAAGTTGTGGAAAAGAACACTGGAGTTAAAGTCAAAACTCTGGTCCGAGCCAATGTTGTAGAGGGCCAGGTGGTGGTAGAAGAAATCACCGCAGGTAAACCAGATTAAGGGCCAGATTGGCCTTTTATTTTTCATAGGAAACTCATTTAATAAAACCATTTAATTGCTAATAAACGCATTTAACAAGTAATTTTATGGAACAAATTGAATCAAATTTAATAAATCGAACTAATTGATCAGGTTATCATGACTAATTACCAATTCAAACTGGATGAAATCATTGACAAAATCAGGGAAATGGGAGCTGAAGTAGTTGGTTTACAGTTCCCAGAAGGCCTAAAAGTTCATGCAACACGATTAGCCAGCGAAATTGAAAACAAAACAAATTCAACCGTTTTAATATCTGGAGATCCCTGCTGGGGGGCCTGTGATCTTTCGGATAGAGAAATGGAGGGATTGGTGGATTTATTGGTGCACTTCGGGCACACTCCCCTGCCCATTGAATATAAGGTTCCCACACTTTTCATAGAAGCTTCTTACCAGTTAGAATCTATGGAAATCCTGGAAGAATCTTTAAAACTCCTTGAAGGAAAAGAAAAAATTGGTTTGGTAACTACAACTCAGCATCTGCATCTTCTGAAAGATGCTGCCAGTTTCCTGGAAGAAAATGGTAAGCAGGTGGTAATGAAGGAGGGAGCAGGAACACTGAAGGGTCAGGTTCTAGGTTGCAACTTCTCATCAGTCCAGGATTTACCAGTGGATGTTTTCCTTTATATGGGTAGTGGAAATTTCCATCCCCTGGGAATAAAACTCTCCACCCAAAAACCAGTGATCATAGCAGACCCTTATCTTAACCAAGTACGTGATATAGATAAATTCACGGATAAAATTCTTAGAATACGTTTTGCCAGGATAACCAGAGCATCTGAGGCGGGGAAATTCGGAATACTAATTTCTTCCAAGGCCGGTCAGTACAGGTGGGAGTTGGCAAAAGCTTTAAAGAAGATGATAAATAAAGAGGGTAAGGAAGCTTATCTGATCATTATGGATGAAATAAATCCTTCCAGTTTAATGCCTTTCATGGATTTAGATGCCTTTGTAGTAACGGCATGTCCTCGAATAGCAATAGATGATTCAAAAATGTATGAAAAACCACTTTTAACTCCTCAAGAATTGGAGATAGTTTTGGGGCAGAGGAAGTGGGAAGATTACCAGATGGATGAGATTAAATACTAGTATTATATAATCATTAACTCATAACAAAATTGCAGCAATTCTCACCATCAAAATTTATCACAATTTAATTAATAAACAATAAAAACAATAAAAATGTATTAAATTGTATAATCGTTTAACATAAGACCATATCCACGTTATATGATTTGGAAAATATTGTATTATAGTGAAATATATTGTATTCAACTTTCTATTCATCATTGTAATTGAAAAATCGCGGTCTGCACCGTTATTATCATTATCATATCATAAAAATCGTAAAACCTTATCATATCATAAAATAATACCAGTAAAATTGCTATCCATAACATTCTCTCCAAATTAACCTGTATTAATACATCATCAACTTTATATGACCTGATTTTAATATTAAACGGGTCAAATATGCTTAAAAGTAATATTGAATACTTTTATGATCATCTATAAATATAATCTTTACATTTATCCTTTAAAAAATCGGATAAAAAGAAGGTAGAGTGGTTTTTATCTAATTAAATAATCTAACAATTAATTTAGATCAAACAAAGTCAAACAAAAATGAGTTATGAAAATAGACTATGCTTGTTTTTTTAAAATGAGGTGAATCAAATGAAAGCCAAAAACGGAGAGTTCGTTCTTCCTGGTGATGCCTTAGGGGTCACAGAGGAGTTTCTTCCGTCAGAATGGACCTATGATGATCATGGTGAAATAAGGTCCCTGGTGGCGGGAACAGTAACCATAGACCAGAAAAACAAAAAAATATCCATAATTCCCAAAACAAAATCTCCAATGCTCTTAAAGAAAGGAGATGTAGTTTTAGGGCAGATAAGAGAAGTTAGAGGGCAAAGAGCCTTAGTAGATGTAGATGGAATTAAAGATAGTAAAAGAAGTCTTCCTATCACATTTTTAGGCGCTATACACATTTCCCAGGCAAGAAAGGGATATGTGGATAAACTGACTGATGACTTCCGCATCGGGGATCTGATACAAGCCAAGGTTACCAAGGTGATGGGCGTAGATAACGCTGATCTAACCACTGCTGAAAATGAACTGGGTGTTTTGAAGGCCATGTGCACCAACTGCAGACACTTCATGAAACAGATAAGTAAAAAAGAAGTTAAATGCCCTAACTGTGGTAGAAAAGAGACTAGAAACATATCTTCAAATTATGAGGGATAAAATGAAGATTATAACAGATAAAAAGAATGAATTAGAAATAGAAATTACTGGGGAGACTCACACGCTCTGTAATGCTCTGCGAAAGACGCTTATGGAAGATAAGGATGTGGAATCAGCAGCGTATGTAATAGAACACCCCATTATTGGAGAACCAAAACTTTACATAAAGGCCAAAAACCCTAAAAAATCCCTTAAAAATGCGGCAGAAACTCTTAAATCAAGGTGTGAAGAGTTTAAAGAGCTTATAGAATCTGATGGTGATGAAAAAACTAAAGGAAAGAAAAAAGCTAAAAAACAAACCAAAAAAGCAGGTAAAACCACCAAAAAGTCCACCAAAAAAACCGCCAAAAAGAAATGAACTTAAGAATGGACTAAAGAAGTTCAGAAACATTAAACAGGAAATAAGGATCCTGGGTGTGGATGATGCTCCATTTGTACCTCACAGTGGGGCGCAGGTCATGCTTATTGGAACTGTTTTTCGGGCGGGAAACTGGTTAGATGGTGTGCTTAGAACTTACATAACTGTGGATGGTGGTGATGCTACTACAGCTTTAATTGATATGGTAAATAGCTCTCGACATCTGGAGCAGCTGGGAGTTATGATGTTGGATGGTATAACCTTCGGTGGCTTTAACGTGGTAAACATCCAGAAAATCTTCCAAGAAACAGGAATACCAGTCATAGTTGTCATGCGCAAATTTCCTGACTTATTCCGTATAAAAAAGGCTTTAAAGAACTTTTCAAACTGGGAAGAACGGTGGAATCATATTCTTGATGCAGGAAAAATCTATAAAATCTATAAAATTGATAACCAGGAGCCAATCTATATTCAGACTAGTGGTATCAGTCTGGAAGATGCCCAGGAGATTGTACTGCTTTCTTCAACCAGAAGTGCCATACCAGAACCCATCAGAGCTGCACATATAATTGCAGCAGGTGTAACTACAGGAGAATCTAAAGGAAATGCTTGAAAATTTTAAGTAAAATCAGGATTTCCAAATTTTAATAGTACAACCTTAATAGGATTTCCTAAAAAGTTTGAGAATAATTGGCCAACACAAGCTTAAACCATTTATTATTACACAAAATTAGTGCTAGTAAACTTAAACAGAATTAAGCATAAGTCATATCAAGGGAGGGGCATTTAAAAAACTTTTTTATGAGAAATCATGTAAGTCCAAAAAATTGCCTAAATGCTATTTATAGTCCATCACATGTTCAAAATTGTAACAAGGGAGTGTATTTATTAACCTTTCAAAAAATTCAGCACATAAACATCCTCTGTTAACAGTTGATGCGATAATAACTGATAATGATGGCCGAATAGTACTTATCAAGCGAGGAAACCCTCCTTACCAGGGATCATGGGCATTACCTGGTGGCTTTGTAGAATACGGTGAAACTGTTGAAGAAGCAGTGGTAAGGGAAGTTAAAGAAGAAACAGGACTTTTAATTAAAATTCATGAATTAGTGGGGGTTTATTCAGATCCGGATAGAGATCCCCGGGGACATATGGTCACAATATGCTTTTTAGCTTGTAGGACAGCAGGGGAACCGAAAGCAGACACAGATGCAGAGGAAGTGTCAGGTTTTACAGTTGAGGAAGCACTTAAAATGGATCTGGCTTTCGATCACCGAAAAATATTAAAAGATGCTTTAAAAATGTCACAGTATTTAAAGTCACGGTAGATTAAAAAAATAAATTAAACTAAAATTAAAAGATAACTTAGATCATTTAATGATAACACCATCATAAAAACAACATTAAACCAAGTAAAATAATTATCAAGAATTATAATATGTTTAAATTTTATTAGGAGGATTTAAATGGAATTTTGCCCTAAATGTGGAACAGTACTATTGCCAAAAGGTGATCGTTTCGAGTGTACTTGTGGTTACAAAAAAGAGATAACCAAAGAATCCCTAAGTGAATATGAAGTTTCTGAGAAAGTAGCCCCAAAAGAGAATGTGATTGTAACCGGGGATGATGTTAAAACTTTACCCACCACCAAGGCAGTATGCCCTAAATGCGGCAATCGAGAAGCTTTCTGGTGGTTGCAACAAACTAGAAGGGCTGATGAATCTGAAACCAGGTTTTTGAGATGCACTAAGTGCGGACAAACTTGGCGAGAGTATGATTAAAACAACATAGTTGCATTGGAGATGTTGAAATTGGAAGAAGAGCCCAAAAAGGAAGACCAACAACAGATGATCTCCAAAGGGAAATCATCCCTGAAGTCTGAAGATGAGGCTTCTGAATCCAAAATATCTGGAAAAGCTAAGAAATCTAAAGGATCAGATGATTTAAAGGATTCTGGAGAATCCAAAGATGCAAAGAACACATCTGCTAATCAAAATCCTTCCAAACGTTTTAGAGACTTTTTAGTTGGTGTAGATGTTGATAAAGTTGGATCAGTCTCTTCTAGTGGAAGTTCCTCTAAATCTAAAGAATCCATGGGAAACAAAGAAGAAATGCAAAAATCAGATGATAATTCATCTCGATCACAGGAATTCCATTTTAGTCAGGAACTTATGAAATTTAAGTTTTACAGGAAGTTACGGTCCAATAAAGAACAGACTATCCAAATCATGGGAGGGATAATCGGGGCGATTTTCGTCATTGCAGGAGTACTGTATATGTTTGGCGCTGCATTTAGAGTTGCTGATAATGTGGTGTTTGGTGAAAGAGCAATGATTTCCGCTTTTTTAATACTGATAGGTGTTCTGATCTTGGCGGGTGTCTTTGCTCGTCCCTTGTTACAAAGAACTTTTCTTGAGAACATACACAAGGAACTGGAAGTTGCTGAAGACCAAAATTCCAAGGAGAAATCTTCAGATAAGAAAGAAAAACAAAAGGGTAATATAGAGGAGAATGATAAAAGGTAATTTAAAGGAGGACAAACATGTTCAAGGCAGTTTTAAGTGATTCCAATATTTTGAAGACCAGTTTTGATGCCATATCATCTATTGTAGATGAAGTACAGATGCAGGCCGATGAAGAGGGCCTGAGATTGGACGCCCTGGACCGCAGTCACATTACATTCGTGCACCTGGAACTTAAGAAAGGATTATTCGATGAATACCAGTGCGAAGAGTCAATGAAGATCAATGTGGACACTGAGGAATTGATGAAAGTTTTAAAAAGGGCTAAAGCAGAAGACATGGTGGAACTCACTGTGGATGAAGGCAATTTAATCATAACACTCGAGGGAGAAGCTCGCAGAACATTCAAAATACGCCTTATAGACATAGAATATGAGGCTCCTAGCCCACCACAGCTAGAATATCCCACAGAATTTGAGGTTCCATTTGCCCTACTTAAAGACTCCATTCAGGACATAGGCATAGTATCTGACAAGATAGCTCTCCAAGTGAATGAAGATAAATTCGAAGCTTCAGCAGAAGGTGAATTTGGAGATGCTCAAATAGAGTACCTGCACGGAGAAAAGATAGAAGAATCTGCAAAATCCATATTTTCCCTGGAAAAAGTTAAAGAAATGCTCAAAGCTGATAAATTCTCAGAATCTGCAGTGATCAGGCTAGGAAATGACATGCCTCTGAATCTTGCTCTGAAAATGGCTTCAGATGATGGTGTGTTGAGTTTCTTACTAGCTCCTAGGATAGAAAGTGAGGAATAAGCCAGATATGTGAAATAAAGTTAAATAAAGTGAGGAAAAGTGAGGAATAGGGTTGGATGAATTTTTCCAGAATTTAAGGGAGATCCAGAAAAAGGAACGAAATTTAAGTAGCTTATCTCCAGTGGGGGATGATTTCTACCACCAGATCTCCAATTATTTCAACAGACTCATGGAAAGGATAGATAATAATCCATTTTCATTTGAATCGTATCTTCTCAGGGATGCCCAGAGGATAGTAGTTGAAATTTGTGAGCGGAGGGAGCATAAGATAAGTAACAGTGCAGTGATGAATGTTCAACGTTCATACCAACTTTTTAAGGGTGTTCATGAAAATGGAAGGCCTAATATTCCATTAAATTCAACTCCTGAAGAAGAAAAACTTTACCTGGAACTTTACAGATCTTTAGCTGCTTATAGAGAAGAAATGAGATCTCCTCTGAGATCTTACACCAATAAGAAGGATCATAAACTCAATTCAAGTCATCCTTCTTCTAAAAGGATTTTTAAACCCCCTGAAACAGTTGAAGGAGATTTTAAGAAGGAAACTCCTGAAAGTAAGGCTCCTGAAAGTAAGGCTCCTGAAAGTAAGGCTCCTGAAAGTAAGGCTCCTGAAAGTAAGGCTCCTGAAAGTAAGGCTCCTGAAAGTAAGGCTCCTGAAAGTAAGGCTCCTGAAAGTAAGGTTAGCACAGATGATGTGAGTACAGGGACTCCTATTTCTAAAGAAATAAAAGCACCCCTGGATGTGGATGAAATTCCTCCTGAAATCCAGGATGAAATATACCGACAGTTTGGAAGAGAACCTTCCAGGCAAAGTTCTCAGGAATCATCTGCATCTATTAGTTCTTCAGGAAAAAACCAATCTGAAAATATAAAAAAGGTTTCCAGTAATTCAGTAAGTTTTGAAGGAAAACCTGAAATAAATCCAGTTCAGTCATCAAAAAATACGGGAGCAACGGTTTCAACACACAGTTCAGGGGTTTCAAAGGCATCAACAGAGGTTTTAATGATTTTGGATGAACTGCCATCTATTATGGGCGTGGATCGTAAAGTGTATGGACCTTTTTATCCTGGTGATGTCATTACCATGCCTGAGGCTAATGCCCGTATACTTATCAAGAATCATAAGGGTAAGTCCATCCAAAGGTATAAATAAACAGTGAAATATAAATAGCAGAGATATAGGATTAGGCTTTTTATAATAGTCCGAGGACCATTAATCCATTTTACAAGTCAGATGAAGGTCAGATGACTTATTTTTCAGCCAAGAGGTGATTATATGAAGATTCCTAAGGAAAGGAAAACTTACTGTCCAAATTGCAAAAAACACACAGTTCACACAGTATTAGAATCAAAAAGAAGAAAAGCAAGCGAATTAAAATGGGGACAAAGACAGTTCCGAAGGGTAACCAGTGGTTACCGTGGATACCCCCGTCCATTACCATCAGGTAACAAACCCACCAAGAAACTGGACTTAAGATACAAATGCAAAGAATGCAACAAATCCCACATAAAACGTTCAACATTTCGCGCTGGAAAAGTAGAGTTCGTCCAGCAATAGGTGATTTCCATGTCCAAAAGTGAGAGCAACTTTTTAAGAGTTAAATGTGGAGATTGTGGCAACCAACAAATAGTTTTCGATCATGCTGCCTCCAAAGTGGAGTGTATCATCTGTGGTAAATCCCTGGTAAAATCCAAGGGCGGGAAGTCTGAAATTGTAGCCCAAATTATAGAAGTCCTGGATTAAGGTGTTTTAATGGTAAGAATGAAGCATAAGTGGCCACAAGAAGGCGACTTAGTCGTGGCCACCGTGCATAAGGTACTCAACTATGGTGCTTTTGCCAAACTGGAAGAGTACCCTGGAGAAGAAGCATTTATACACATCTCCGAAGTGTCTGCTGGATGGGTAAAGAACATCCGAGACTATGTACGGGAAAATCAGAAGATCGTAGCTCGTGTACTGCGCGTTAACCCCAAAAAAGGTCATGTCGATGTATCCATGAAAAGGATCCGGGAAGATCAGAGGACCCGTAAGATCCAGCAATGGAAAATAGAACAAAAAGCAGAAAAACTCCTGGAATTCGCAGCGAAAAGTATCGATAAGGATCTAAACATGGCTTACGATGAAGTAGGCTATGCTATGATGGATGAATTTGGGGATCTGTACGGTGCATTTGAAATATCTGCTGAAGAGGGTAAAGATTCCCTGATAGAACGGGGAATGGATGAAACATGGGCTACAGCCATAACTGAAGTAGCCAAGAAGAACATCTCACCACCCGAAGTACAAATCACAGGATATGTGGATATTACATCCTATGCAGCGGATGGAGTGGAAATCATACGCAACGCCCTGAGTTCCATTAACAAAGATGATGTGTCGGTGCAATGTGTGGGTGCGCCAAGATACCGTTTAATTGTCAAATCTTCTGATTACATCACTGCGGAAACTATACTTAAGGATGCTGCGGAAAAAGCCATTGAAACAGTTTTAGAATCTGATGGCGAAGGTGAATTCCATAGGGAATTAGAATGAAAATGAAAATGCGGCGGTGCCGTTCCTGTAAAGAATACACACTTAAAGATCACTGCCCACACTGTGGGGGAGAGTTAGAAGTAATTTACCCTCCACGCTATTCTCCGGAGGATAAATATGGTAAATACCGGAGAATACTCAAAAAACAACTCAATGAATCCCGGTAATTCATAAATGGATCATGGTTCATTAACTCCCTCAATTCATTAACCTTCAATTCATCAATTAACTGCAAATTATTAATTAGGATATCCATTATTAATTACGTAGGAGTGTTTAGATGAAAGAAACATTCATAAAAATGATTAAAGAAGTGGATCTCCATGATCCTATATTTATTGAAGCTCTACCAGGCATAGGGCATGTGGGCAAACTGGTGGCAGAACACATTATCCATGAACTGGGAGCAGAAAAATTCGCAGAATTATACTCACCCTCATTCCCACCACAAGTCTTTGTAGATGAAGACGGAATTGTGGAACCCATGAAAAACGAGTTTTTCTATCTTAAAAGCCAGGGTGAAGATGAAAGGGACTTCATTTTCCTGGGAGGAAACACTCAGGGACTTAGCCCGGAAGGACAATATGAAATCTGTGGTTCTATAATGGATTTCGTGGAAAAATATGGGGTTAAAGAAATTTACACCCTGGGAGGTCTGGGAACAGGCCAACCTGTAGAAAAACCAAAGGTTTTCGGAGCAGCCACCAACAAAGAACTAGCTGAAATGCTTAAAGACTATGAAGTAACTTTAAGATCAGCTGATGGTGGAATAATCGGAGCTTCAGGCCTAATTTTAGGTTTAGGAATGTCCAAGGGCATGAATGGTGTATGTCTCATGGGAGAAACTCCTGGCTACTTCATTGACGCTGATGCATCTAAGGCCGTGCTCACCGTACTGGTGAAACTCTTAAAAATAGAAGTAGACGTGGCAAAATTGGAAGAAAGAGCTGAAGAAACCCGGAAAATGATCAGCAAAGCTCAGCAGATGGAACGAGAAATGGCTGAACGGATGAACATTGTACCGGGAGAAGAAGACCTGCGGTACATAGGTTAATTCCTAATCTAAATCCATAATATCAAATTCAAATCCATAATAAAAAAATTTACTTATTTTTCTTTTTTATCCATTTTTTGGTAATTCACGGTTTATTCAAGAAGGGATGTAAAAAAATGATTATAAGGGCAGATCTGCATATTCACGGACCTTATTCTATGGCTACTTCTAAAAATATGACTCCTGAGTTATTATCGTCTCAAGGAAGTTTGAAAGGGCTGCATATTGTTGCAACTGGAGACGCGTTTCATCAAAAATGGCTTAATATAATAGAAGAAGCCACTGAAGAGGATGGTGAAGGGATTTTCAGGATTAAAGTGACTGAAAAAACCCAAAATGAATTTCTTCAGGAGGAAATTCCAGAAGGACTTTCCGAAAACCCGGAAACCAAACTAATTCTAACTTCAGAAGTGGAAGATTCTAAGCGAGTACATCACCTAATCTTAATTCCTTCCTTTGAAGCAGCCTACCAGATGCGGGAAAAACTTAAAGGGAACCTTGATTCTGACGGCAGACCAAGAGTACGTATGAATGGTGCTGAAATACAGGAATTAGCCATTGAAAACGGTTGTATAATGGGACCATCCCATGCATTCACTCCCTGGACCAGCATCTATAAAGAATATGACAGTATTAATGACTGTTACAGTGAAACACCAGATTTCCTGGAGTTGGGACTGTCTGCTGACACTGATATGGCAGATCGTATCGAGGAGTTACAGGATATACCCTTCCTAACCAACTCAGATGCACACTCACCATGGCCACATCGTCTGGGACGTGAGTTTAATGAAATTGACGTTAAAAATATGAGCTTCCCTTCCTTGGCTCGTGCAATCAGTGATAAGAAAATCATAGCAAACTATGGCTTCGACCCGAGACTGGGTAAGTATCATCACACTGCCTGCACCAAATGTTACCAACAGTACCATCCAGAAGAAGCAATCCAGATGAACATGAAATGTCCCTGCGGTGGCACCATAAAAAAAGGTGTTGATTACAGGGTAGAAGAACTGGCCACCTGGGATGAGCCTCATCACCCCCCACATAGACCACCATATATCCATATCATGCCACTGGCTGAGATCATAAGTCTCACCTACACCAAAGGAGTCACCACCAAATTTGTGCAGAGAAAATGGCAGGAATTAATTTTAAAATTTGGTGATGAGATTTCAGTTTTAATTGATGCTCCCCTGAAAGAATTAACAGAAATTGACCCTGAACTCGCCCGAAGAATAAGAGCTTTCCGTGATAAAACCCTGCAGATCAAAGTAGGTGGTGGGGGAAAATATGGTGAATTAGTTTTCAATGAAAATTCCACATTGGACGCTTTTTTATAGATTTACAGGTATGAGTCGTTTTTGGACAAATAACCATTTAATGGACAAATATTCATCTAAAATAATTTTTAGATGAAAATAAATTTTTTTTTTAGATGGGAATAATCTTTCATATTCAGATCTTTAGAACCCTCAGATCTCTATTCTAATTAATATATAATAATCCTAAATTTTTATAATCCTAAATTTTATCTTGGAAAAGTTTTTATAATCTGGTGAATATCCAATTCTATAGGAATACATCAGTGTATGCTCATACCAGTACAGGAATATATCAGCAGATTATGAGATTATGAATTGATATATGATGTATGAAAATGATAAAAAGTTTATGGAAAAGAAAATTTTGAGGTGGTATAAATGAGTTCAGGTCTTGGATATGTTTTGGATGTTTTAGGA
>Ga0334900_1001382_pt1 | contig 26517 bp, 25 predicted proteins | sample GraSluR3_MG_2_FD_207231 | JGI IMG/M metagenome (GOLD analysis project Ga0334900, IMG submission 207231) | Sludge microbial communities from methane-producing bioreactor in Wageningen University, Netherlands - Granular Sludge_31_08-R3 | ecosystem: Engineered > Bioreactor > Anaerobic >...
CAGCAGCCACCACTCATAGGTTGTGTAGGATACCGTGAGAATTGCTTTGCGTTCAGGCCCGTCCAAACCCAACCCAATCGCATCCACCGGAGCCGGCTGGGGAATAACCAGACTCAGCAGGAGACCCGCCAAAACCGGCAGGGAGAGGATCAGGTTCCATTTGTGATTGGGTTTGTTTATTGCCATCGTCAATTCATCCCTAAGGATAAGGGTATCCAGACTGGGTCAGGGTTGGTGATGGTGTTTCCCCGTAGGTTGTTGATTCCGGAGCGGGAGAACCCGTCCGGCTGGGCGTTGGTGTGGGGGTTGCCGTTGGTTGAAGTGTCAGTGTTGCTTCATATTGTGCTGTTAATTGTGCCTCCAGGGTTTGCACCTGGTTGGTCAGGGGTGCGGGAACGATCACGTCATCAATCGCTTGTTGAAGGACCGCCCTGACCCTGTCTATGTCCGGGAGGAAGATTTTCGCCTGGCTGTGCCCCGGGACCTCCCAAATTGAATAGGCGTCCCGGCCGATCATGTAATACCCGATCCGGTCGGGGTCTGCCAGCCTGAGCGCAAGGGGGATATACCCCATCAGTTCTGTTAACGAGAGGTCTGTCTTCACCCACCCCTCATAACTGGCATAAAGAACGGGCAATCTGACAAGATAGCTCTCGTGGGTGAATTTGCGAAAGATCAACCGCAGGAGCTGCTGCTGCCGCTGCATTCGGGAGACCTCATCCATCCCTTCCCGATAGGAGGCATAGCATAATGCCAGTGCGCCATCCATCTTCACCCGTCCGGCGGGGATCCCACCACAGGCCCGAGGCATGGGATAAAACAAGGTCACATCAATGCTGTCAATGTCGTCCACCAGCCATTGGAAATCTCCGGGATGTGCCAGGACGAACCGGCTGGGCGTGAGACCGAAGTTGTACGCAAGGGTCTCACGGAGGGTCTTAATGCCGCCCAGGGCATAGGCCGTATTGAGCCTTTGCATCGTGTAACCGGGGATGTAAACGTACAGGTCACCGGGAAGAGATACCAGGCTGGCTTTTGACAGCCGGGGGTGGATCAATAACAGATGGATGGCCTGGAGCCGCCCGGTGAAAGGCGGTTCCGTATCTGAACCCAGAAGCACCCAGACCAGGACTTCATCCGGGAGATCAAGTCCGGACATCGGCGGTGGAATAGGTGTTGCAGGATCCATGCTGGGTGGCGCAAAGGATCCCCAGATGGGCTGATAAGCAATGGAATCTGTTGTTCCGGGTTCGATGTCACCCGCTGCGGTCTCGCTGGCCTGCGGCAGAGGTGTCGGGGTTTGCTCCATTGCTTGTTCTGGAAGTGGATCATGCGTGACCAAACCCTGATTCTGAACCCCGCATGCCCCGAGTCCCAGAATACCAATTGCGAGCATTATCAGCGCACCCGTTAGTTTCCGTTGGTTTTCCACACGCGCTTGCTTCATATGATTCTGAATTTTGATTATAGCATGAATTATTGTCCAGACCATCGATTTTGATCTGGTTGGGCAGAGGCCTTAGCGGAGCTGTTGATCTTCGTCCCCATGCCCGATGGCTTCAGCGACCACCAGGAAATCCGTTGCCGAGATCACGCCAACGATATTCCCGTCCTCATCCATCACGGGCAAATGGTGGATGCGGTGGTCGTGCATGATCCGTGCGCATTCAAAGATGGTCAATTCAGGGCTGACGGTGATCAGCGGCGTGGTCATGATGTCACGGATTTTGGTTTTGGCGGGGTCTTTTCCCTGAGCGACGATTTTGTCGCAAATATCTGTGGAGGTGATGATTCCATACTCCGGATTGTCCCGGGTCTTTTTAACAATCAGGCTGTTGAGGTACCGCCGCCTCATCCGGGATAAAGCATCCAGGACGGTGCTCTCCGGATCAATATAAACCACCAGATCAATCATCCAGTCTTTTACAAGGTCTTGCATCTCAATTCTCCTTTCAGGTTTGGTTTGATGATCGTATGCGATCAAACATACAGACCCGTAAACCTATCTTACAGGATTCACCTGTTGTTGTCTATAAATATCAGGTTATTTTGGGAGGTAACTGGATCCAGATTCAGCAAAGAATAAATTATAATGAGGGTATCGAAAACGTTAGGAAATCAAAGAGATAGGAGAAATAAGAATGAAAAAGTCGAAAACCAGTATATTGTTCCCAATTGTTGGCGGTATTTTGTTGGTGGCCGCCGGTGTGATCTTTTTGTTGAATAATCTGGGTCTGATTACGCTAAATTGGGAGATGCTTATCGGCCCTTTGTTTGGCATTGGAGGCCTGGTCTTCCTGCTTGTCTTTATCCTCAACACCGATGAATGGTGGGCATTGATCCCGGGGTTTGTCCTGATCGCGATTGGAATCATCATCTTTATGGGACAGCAGGCATATGCTGAAGGTCTGACGGGCGCAATCTTCCTGGGCTTGTTAGGGGTGGCTTTCCTGCTGGTATACGCCTTCCACCGTGATAACTGGTGGGCCGTTATCCCTGGCGGCGTTTTGTTGACTCTGGCAGGTGTGACACTTATCCCGGGTGAAGGGGTCCTCGCAGGCGGTTTGTTCTTCCTGGGGCTGGCCGTGACCTTTGGTCTGGTCTATATTCTCCCCAAACCTTCTGGAAGACTGACCTGGGCGCTCTATCCCGCCGGGATTCTGTTCCTCATTGGTGTCCTTGTAGTCCTGGGCGCCAGCAATCTGATTAACTATGTCTGGCCGCTTGTCCTGCTCATCGCAGGTGGCTTTGTGATTTACCGCGCCCTAAGAAAAAGATAAACCCAAAACAAGAATTGCATCCCCCGATTTCAACATGGATCGGGGGAATTTTGTTTAATTATACGGATTCTATGGCTTCAACCAGTTCCCGCTGGCTGGGGATGAGAGAGGAAAATTTCAAATCACCGTTAATCAGGATGCAGGGGAGATTCCTGATTCCCATTTTCATCATTCTGGCCACATTTTCAGGCCGGGTGATCTTGTATTCGACCATCTCCACTTTATCCCCAAGAGTTTCCGCTGCCCTCTGAGCCGCCGTCAGCATGTATCCGCAAGCCGCGCAGGTGGCAGAGTCCAGCGTGAAGACCTCCATCAGCGGGATGGCGCGGTCCGCATAGTTCGGGAGGTCAATGGTGTCCAGATCAATTTCCGCAGCATGGTAATTTGCCAGGATCTGACGGGTGTTCTCAGGGTCCCGGACGGCTTCCACCGCAGCGATGACATTTTCAATCGGGGTGTCATAGGGCATGTCGCATCCGGGTGAAAGGATCAGGTTTTGATGATTTGGCAGGGCAGCCAGCAGGTCTGTGACATATTTCATATTATCCTGCTGTGTTCCCAGCAGCATCCGGGTGGTGAGGGGGATATTCCCCTGGAGGACGATGTTGTGCCGGTCTGTGATTGGTTTGATGGCGACCATATCTATGTTTTCATCTACTGCGATACAATCCGGTTTGGTCTGGCACATGGCTTCGATATTCTTGGCGGCATCTCCGCAGACGAAAAATGACGAGAAAGCGTCGCTGTCCCTGACGAAGTTGAAGACTTCTGTGAACGGGTCAGACAGGAAGGCTGTGAAAGTGCGGGGAGATATCTGGGATGTGACCGGGTCAACCACGGCGATCACATCCATCCCGGCCTTGATGTAGAGCGCAGCCATTTGACAGGCAACTCGGGTGGTATAAGCCATCAGATTATTAACGTAGTCCGGATTGTCCATCGTATCAAGAAAAATATCTGTCCCGCGCAGGTGGGAGGCCAGGGTGAACGGTCCGGTCACGAGGCCGTAAAGCGCTGTGGTATCACCGACGGCGGTTTTCATTTTCCGCATGACGTCAAGGATCATAGGCAGCCGGCCATCCTTGCTCTGAGGGAGCCTGGAGGGTATAGGCTTATCTGGTCCAGCCAAAGGGTGTCCGGTTACGGAAGGGGGGGCGTCCTCAGCCCAGACCAGATCGCAGCCCAGAATCTCAGCTTCGACCTGCAGGTCAAACAGTATGGGTTGACCGTCCGGGTCATAGAGCCGGTTGACCTCCAACAGCGATTCCAATAATTTATCGCCATCGGTCAACACTTCTCTGGCAGAATACCCCTTCAGCTTGCCGGCATGAACGCCGGCGAAAGGCACCCAGGGCACCTTGCAGGCGAGTTCGTGGCGGAGGGTTTTGAGTAATCGGTTTTTTCCATTCACGCAGGTCATTTTTTGTCCTTGAAGCTCTTTTTAGGGTTGGCAAGTTCCATTATATCGAGAACTGACAACGTTGTCAAAGAAAAAATGACCAATAATTCCCTGAAATTGACTTCGCTATCCTGTTATTCTCAGGATTAATGACTGACAACGAGAATAAATCTGGTAAAAAACTATGATTACCATTATAATGAAGGCGATTTGATGAGTTCAGATAGACAACGTTGTCTGAGTGAGAAGGATCATGTCGGCCACGATCAAAGATGTCGCCAGATTAGCAGAGTGCTCGATCAAAACCGTATCCCGGGTGGTTAATGAGGAGCCGCATGTTGCGGACGAAACCCGCCAGCGTGTGCAGGAAGCGATTGAGGCCCTAGGGTACGCGCCCAATTTTTCAGCGCGGCGGCTGGTCCAGCGAAAATCTTACATGATCTGTATCCTGCTCCATGAAGCTGGATTCTATCAATCCGCTGTTCTCTCAAAAGTACTGGATATCGGTTATCAGCAGGATTATGATATCCTGATCCAGTCGTATTATCCCTCTCATAACCGCTCGAAGGAAAAACTGGAAAGCCTGATCCGGGAACGACGGGTTGATGGGTTGGTGATAACCCCGCCCTGTGATGTGGACCCTTTCCTCTCAGAGCTTTTGACCCAATCGAAGGTCCCTCATGTTCAGATCACGCCGCTTAACCGATCAACTGAAATTCCGCATGTTACTGGAGACGATTACCAGGGCGCTTATTTGATGACGGAACGCCTGATCCTGTTGGGGCACTGGCGGATCGCTTTCCTGAGCGGTCCCCGAAACCACAGGACAAGCGTTGACCGTCTCTATGGCTATCGGGCTGCTTTGGAGGTTTACCGAATCCCTTTTCAGGAAGTGTTGGTTCTTGAATCGCTATTCAATTTTGACGGCGGATATAACGCAACCCGGTTAGCTATCGAGATGGCGGAGCCGCCAACGGCCATTTTTGGCGGCAGTGACGAGGCCGCGATTGGGGCACTTTATGCTTTGCAGGAGATGGGGATCAGCGTTCCAAAAGCTGTTTCGGTAAGCGGATTTGACAACCTGCCGCAATCACAACAGACCTGGCCCGGTTTGAGTACGGTTGATAACCCCGTAGAAGAGATTGTGGCGAAAGCAATTGAGATGTTGATGGAGATCCTGTCCGGACAGGATCCTGATCCAAAGCAGGTGGTCTTACCCACGCGGCTGGTGATGCGCGGCTCCACTGCTGCGCCGCCGCCTGAGATCTGATGAGATGAATCGAGTATTGTTTAGAAAGGTAGAAGAATATGGAAGGTGAATTGAAGACTCTATATAATGCAATTTTGGAAGGACAGCGCGAAGCCGCCAAAGAGAGCGTTGAGCAGGCCCTGGCCGCTGGTGAGGATCCAGCCGTTGTGTTGAATGCCATGGTGACCGCGATGGGGGAGGTGGGGCGGTTGTTTGAAGAAGGCGAGTATTTTGTACCTGAGATGTTGATTGCCGCCCGGGCAATGAAGACCGGGATGGAGATCCTCAAACCCCAACTGGTGGATGCGGATATTCAGCCCGCAGGAAGGATTGTCGCCGGAACCGTGAAGGGTGACCTGCATGATATCGGGAAGAATCTGGTCTGCATGATGCTCGAAGGCGCAGGTTTCCAGGTGATGGACCTTGGGACGGATGTTGCGCCGGAGGCCTTTGTGTCCGCAGTCAGCGAACATCAGCCTGATTTTATTGCCATGTCAGCGTTGCTGACCACAACCATGCCCAATATGCAGGCAACGATTGAGGCCCTGGAAGCCGCTGGTGTGCGGGAAAAGGTCAAAGTCCTGATCGGTGGCGCACCCATAACCGATGCTTACGCCGAGAAAATCGGCGCGGATGGCTATGCCCCGGATGCGAGCCGGGCTGTTAAACTGGCAAAATCTCTGATCGGGGCATAATCCCGAAAAAACTTTTCGAAAACAACCTAGAGAGACGTTGTCTGGGTCTGCAACGTCTCTTTGTTGTTGACGGGTTAAATAAAAACATGCCCCCACGGGAATTCGAATCCCGGTTTTGGCCTTGAGAGGGCCACGTCCTAGGCCACTAGACGATGGGGGCGTGCAGGACAAAATTCTAACACAGTCTCAAAACAGCGTCAATAAACCAAAGTATCCTGTGTGATGTGAATTTCTAACCCTGTTTCCAGACGAATTTACTGGAGTTGGTTGAGGATATCCTGAAAATATTGCTCAATGGCCGGGCCCGCAAGAACAAAATTCCTAATAACAGCGACGGCAATCCCGATTACCCCCAGCACTGTTCCGATGATGCCGAGGATCAAGGCTGCTGAGGCCATCTTGCCTTGAGATTCGAGGCCGCCTTCTTCCTTGATTTTCTTTTTAGCCATTGCACCTAGAATTATCGCTGCAATGCCAAAAATTGTGCCAGTTACACCGGTAAAAAAGGGCAGTACGCAGCAACTTGTCAAGATCATGAACACACTGATGATCCCAAGGATCATCCCGATCAGCGCCATCGGATTGGTTTTTTGAGGGGTCTGGACTTCTCCGTAGGTCATAATTTACTCCCTTCTGCTATTCAGAATATTGTGTTTTCAAATGGACATACTTTATCTTAGTGAATTAATTCCATCTGGTCAAACCCAATCATGGCCATAGAGAAAACCGCTGGAGTTGCTCCAGCGGTTTTTTCGTGGTTTTTTATTATTTTAGCCGCAATCACTGCAATCCGCTGAGGCGCAGGCGCTGCATGCGCTGGCCAGCCGGCCGTTTCTAATCTCTTCTTCTGTGCCGGGTCGAAGTTCTGTGACTCGGGTCTTGAAAAGCAGATTTTTACCTGCCAGGGGGTGGTTCAGGTTCAATTTGACATGCTCATCGGTAATTGCGACCGCAATCCCGGTGAAGATATGGCCTTCGCCATCCTGCATCCGCATTGGGCGGCCCAGCTGGATTTCAAAATCCTCAGGGAAGCTGTTCAGGGGAACTTCAACTTCCAGCTCAGGATCATAGCTGCCGTAAGCATCCTCAGGTTTGACATGGACCTCTTTTTCATCGCCCAGCGCCATCCCGTCAATCTGGTTCTCAAGACCGGGGATGATATTCCCGTGACCGTAAAGGAACTGGATGGGGCCGGCATCAATTTCCTGTCCTTCAACTTCGAGGTTATAGTCCAAGGTTACGACGACATTCTTTGTAATTTTGGTTACTTCGTTTTCAACCATTAGTTCGCTCCAATAACACCGGGGATCATTTATCACCCCAGGCTGATGAATTTATAACGGGTTCATTATACTGGCTGGCAGCAAAAGTGCCAGCGAAAGGTTTTTAATTGATTTCATCAAATCCACAGGATCATCGAGGCCCTTGACTTTTGATCTCAAGTTGTGTCAGGAGGAGGTCGCGGAAAGCCTCTTCCTTATCCTGAGATTCAAAGGCGGTTTTTGGGACAAAAACAAAAGCTGCCCGGTTGGCTTTAAAGAAGAAGATGTACTGGTTTGGAAGTTCCTGCACATGGCTGAAAGTCTCCCATTTGTATTTAAGGGATTCCTCACCCTCATCAATTGTCACCCCGCGGTTGCTCAGACGCCAGAAGATCTCGTCCGCCTGATTTGCCATTTGCCTGGCTCGGCGTCTCAGATTGACCGGTGTGTAGAGCATAAAGAAGATGAACATCGCAGGCGGCAGGATATACAGCAGCAGGCGGCTTGATTCCACGCTGAGCCAACCCAGAATCAAACCAAGGAAGGTCGCGGCCGATATGATCCCCATCACGATGATCAGGACAACCGTTGGTGGGTTAAACGTAACAGCCTTGTTGACTGTCACATAATCCTCATATTGCGGTTTACTTTGAAATTGAATTCTTGCCATTGCCTTCCTGGTTCGCTAAAGAACTTCTGCGGCTTTGATTATACCGGTAAACCCCTGAGGTATAATTTGTTGGTCAAGCTATTCAAAAAAAATAAGGAAACGCAATGAAAAAAAGTCCCCTGGCAGGCAAACCCGCACCCAGTGATTTACTGGTGGATATCCCAGCTCTGATAGCAGCTTATTACACAGAGAAACCTGACCCTGATGACCGGGCTCAACAGGTCTCTTTTGGCACGTCAGGACATCGCGGGTCGTCTATGGATGGCGCGTTCAACGAAAACCACATCCTCGCGGTCAGTCAGGCAATTGTGGAATATCGGAAAGGTCAGGATATCACAGGTCCGCTCTATATCGGCAAGGATACCCATGCATTATCCGAACCCGCATTACGGACCGCGGTCGAGGTCTTTGCCGGGAATGGCGTGGAGGTTGTCCTTCAGGAGGGTCTGGGGTACACGCCTACACCTGTGATCTCCCATGCAATTTTGACCTATAACCAGGCCCGCGAAAGGGGTAAAGCCGACGGGGTGGTGATCACGCCGTCCCACAATCCACCCCGGGACGGCGGGTTCAAATACAACCCGCCCAACGGCGGCCCTGCTGGAACTGAGATCACCAGGGCGGTGCAAGACCGCGCTAATGCGATCCTGAAGACGGGGCTCAAGGATGTCAGGCGGCTCTCCTGGGCGAAGGCTTTGCAGGCTGATACGACTCACTTTTATGATTTTGTCAGGCCTTATGTGGAAGACCTTGAAAATGTCCTCAATATGGACGCGATTGCTGCTTCTGGTGTCAGGATCGGCGTGGACCCACTGGGCGGCGCGGGGATCCATTACTGGGATCCCATTGTGGAAAGGTATGGTCTGAATTTGGAGGTAGTCAACCGGGCGGTTGATCCAACCTTCCGATTCATGACGGTGGATTTTGACGGAAAGATCCGGATGGACAGCTCTTCCCCCTATGCAATGGCGGGCCTCATAAATTTGAAAGACCAGTTTGATATTGCTTTTGGAAATGATCCGGATTATGACCGTCACGGGATCGTCACCCCGGCTGGCGGTCTGATGAATCCCAACCATTACCTTTCGGTGGCTGTCTGGTATCTGTTCACATATCGACTGAACTGGATGAAGTCGGTGGCCATTGGCAAAACTGTGGTGACGAGCGGGATGCTCGACCGTGTGGCGGCATCTCTTGACCGGGAGGTCAGGGAGACCCCGGTCGGATTCAAGTGGTTTGGCCCTGGCCTGCTGAGCGGCGAATTGGGTTTCGGCGGCGAGGAGAGCGCAGGGGCATCTTTCCTGCGGAAGAACGGGACAACCTGGACGACAGACAAGGACGGGATCATTCTTGACCTGCTGGCGGCTGAAATTCTGGCTGTGACGGGCAAGGATCCCGCCGCTCATTACGCTGATCTCGAGGAGCGGTTTGGGAAAGCGTACTATGCCCGCCGGGAAACACCGGCAACCTTTGAGCAAAAGGCCGTGTTCGATAAGCTTTCCCCCGAAATGGTAACTGCGGATATGCTGGCCGGGGAGAAGATCAAAGCAAAGATGACCCGGGCACCCGGCAACGATGCGCCTATTGGCGGATTGAAAATCGTGACCGAAAATGGCTGGGTAGCCGTCCGCCCTTCGGGCACGGAAGACATTTATAAGGTTTACGCCGAGAGTTTTGCGGGGGAAGATCACCTGAATAAGATCGTTGACGAAGGCCAGCAGATTATTCAGGATTTATTCAATCAGAAATTGTGAGGTTCGGATCGGCCACACTCCGGTATTAAGATAAAATATCCTTATTCTTTAACTTTATCTCACTCACCGATCGGAGGCAGATCACATGTCACAAGTTCATGCCATAGAAATTATCGTCAATGAGTTTCTTCAGAGCCTGGGGCTCTGGCTCAGGGGTCCCCTGCAGGCTATTACAGCCCTGGGATACGAGGAGTTCTTCATCCTGCTCTTGCCCACGATCTACTGGTGCTTCGACCAGATCGCCGGTTTCCGGGTAGGCGTGATCTTCCTTTTGGGCAATTTCCTGAATACGTTCTTTAAATTCATATTCCACTCCCCCCGGCCGTATTGGATCAGCGACAACGTCAGACCTCTCTCACATGAGACCTCATTTGGCCTCCCATCCGGCCATGCCCAAACAGCCGCGACGATGTGGGGCTGGCTGGCGGTTGAGGTCAAAAAACGCTGGTTTACCATTGTGGCGGTAATCTTGATTTTCCTGATCGGCGTTTCCCGGCTCTATCTCGGCGTCCATTTCTTCTCGGATGTCCTTTTTGGATGGGTCCTGGGCGGGCTGCTGGTCTGCGTTTTCAAAGCCTGGCATAAACCGGTTGGTGCATGGCTCAACCAACAATCGTTTGGGGGAAAGCTGGGACTGGTTGCTGCCAGCACGGCTGTGCTGATCCTCCTGGTCCTTGGCGCCCGCTGGGTTGTTGGCCCCTGGGAGATGGCGAGCGAATGGATCCCCCGCGCAGGAGAAGTTGATCCTTATAGTCTTGACGGCCCCTTCACTCTGGGCGGCGTCTGGCTTGGGATGCTGGGCGGCTTTGTCGTCCTGACCGAGGTCAAAGGCCGATTCCTGGCTGGCGAGGGTGGCTGGCGCAGACTGGTTCGTTTTTTGGTTGGGGTGGTGGGTGTGATGGCCCTTTATTTTGGCCTGGGTCAGCTTTTTCCGAGGCAACCTGATATGCTCGGCTTCGCGCTGCGCTTCGTCCGCTACAGCCTGATCGGATTATGGGTCTCTTGGTGGGGACCGCTGGTCTTTGAAAAATTGGGTATCCTTAAGTTTGAAAGGGACGATCCTGCTGCATGATGCACAGGTGAGTTCAACGGTTTACTGGTAGGAAGGAAAGCTATGAAAACCCTATCCCTCGGATCTGAGGGTCCGGAGGTCAGTGCTGTCTGCCTTGGATCCGCGTATTTTGGCACCCGCATTCCCAAAGAGACCGCTTTTGAGATTCTGGACACCTATTACGAGGAGGGCGGCAGGTTTATTGATACCGCCAACAGCTATGCCGGGTGGTACCAGGGGGCTAAAGGGGGTGAATCCGAGCGGACAATCGGGGCCTGGATGCGGGCACGCTGCAACCGGGACGAGATGTTTATTGCCACCAAAGTTGGCTATGCTTATTCCGATGTGCCCGCGGGGACATCGCCTGCGTTAATTCAGCAGGAGTCGGAAAAGAGCCTGCGCAACCTGGGCGTGGACACCCTTGATCTCTATTATGCGCATCTGGATGACCGGAACATGCTCCTGGAGGAGACCCTGGAGGGGCTGGGAGACCTGGTCAGAGCAGGGAAAGTGCGCTGGATCGGCGCAAGCAATTTTTACGCCTGGCGGATGGAAGCCGCCCGGCAGACAAGCCTCAACAGCGGCCTGCCGCAATTTGTCGCCCTGGAGAACCATCACACTTACCTCAAACCGCGCCCGGAAGCAGATTGGTCGCCCGGGGTGGTGATAGGACCGGAGCATATGGATTTTGCGCGGGAACGCGGTGTGCGCCTTCTGGCGTATTATGCGCTGCTCAAAGGGGCTTATGTCCGGCCGGATCGGCCTTTCTGGACACCCTATCAGACAGAAGCCAACCAGGAGCGGATAACGCGGCTGAAACATGTCGCCGAGGATCTGGGAGCGACATTGAACCAAATAGTTCTCGCCTGGATGCTGCACCAGGAACCGGCCATCCTGCCGATCACGACCGCAAGTCAGAAATCGCATCTGCTTGAGAACCTGGGTGCGCTTAGGGTTGAGATCCCCGGAGAATTGATGGATTACCTGAATTTCACGGACCTTGATACAAAATAAACTTCAGTTTTAAGGCGTAATTCACACTTTTAGAATCTCTTCAGTGATCTTTACAATTTCTTTATAACCCCTTTATGAAAATTATTAATGCCATGGGTAAACTAGGTCTGAATAATCAGAAAACAAGGTTCTGATCAGAAATTTAAATAGGTAAAGGAGTATTGAATGATGAAAAAGACCATAATTACCCTGGTAATTACACTTGTTCTGGCTGCTGGCGTGCTGGGTGTTGTCCGCACGACCTATGCTCAGGACATCGACACTGAAAGCGTTGAAACGCTGTCTGAGGACGCTGCTGTTCCTGATGAGGTTCCCGTTTGCGAACCCGTCATGGCAGAATACGCGTACGAATACGCCTATGAATACGCCGTGCAATTCGGCGATCAGAACGGTGAAACAGAACCTGTCATGACCCAGACTCAGACCCGGTCACGGTTATTGCAGGAAGGGGAATGCACTGGTGAATGTGACCCCATCCAGCAGCGTCTCAACCTCGGCGCCGGCAACCAGGGCCAAATGAAGATGCAGCGTTTGCAGCTCGGTGATGGCACCTGCAATGGTGACTGCGTTCCCCAGCGCCTGAACGGTCAGGGAAACTAATCCTCTGCTGCTACCTGAATTGAATAAAAGAGAAGCTGCACCCGCAAGGGTGCAGCTTCCGAGTTAAGTGAGGAAAAATATCTAAGATAGCCCGTTAGCAACAAATGTTCTTAAGGAGCAATTGGGATAAATTCTATTTCAAAACGCAACAGCATTATACCTGATAACATCCCGATACCAGGCCGCACTGGCTTTAGGCGTGCGCTTGCGGTCCGGGTCGTCAAAATCAACCCGCACCAGTCCAAACCGCACATCGAATCCCTCAGACCACTCAAAATTATCCATCAGGCTCCAGACGTAATACCCGCGGAGATTCACGCCTTGCTGGATTGCCCGGTGGGCCGCGGCGAAATGCGCTCGCAGGAAGTTGATCCGGCCCTGATCGTTGACATAACCTGTTTCATCCGCCGGTTCGCCCAGTGCGGTGCCGTTTTCCGTGATGTAAATCGGCGGGTTGCCATAGTCGTTCTTGAGCTGCAGGAGCAATTCCGTGAGCTGTGAGGGGCAGATTCCCCAGCCTTTCAGGGTGGTTCCCCAGCCTGGGTCAATGTTCGGCTCCGACTTTAATTTCAACAGCCCATGGGAGCTATAACTCACAACCGAACCAAAATAATAGTTCACCCCAAGAAAGTCGATGGGTTCATTGATCATGTCTAGATCGTTGTCCTGAATCTTTGGCCCCATCTCGCCCACCCACTCGAGCAGGTCGGCAGGATAGGTTCCCTTTAAGACCGGGTCAAGGTAGAGACTGTTGATCAATGATTCAAGGCGGCGGGCTGCGGCAAGGTCCTCCGGAGAATCCGTTTTGGGTTTGAAGGTCGCCAGGTTGAGGACGATGCCGATCTTCTCCTTGTACCCAAGTTCCCGGTAAAGCTGGACAGTCCGTCCATGCGCCAGATGAAGGTGGTGGGTGGCCTGGAATGCAGCAGGGTAACTGGCAATGCCGGGGGCTATGGACCCTTCTGCATAACCGGGGATGGCCACAACCATCGGCTCGTTATGGGTCGCCCAGAAAGCCACCCGGTCCCCTAATCTTTCAAACATCACCCTGGCATAATCCGTGAACCAGCCGGCGCAGTCCCGGTTGGGCCACCCGCCCCGGTCCTGAATTGCCTGGGGGAGGTCCCAGTGATTGAGGGTCGCATTGGGCATGATCCCTGCATTGAGGAGTTCGTCAACCAGCCGGTCATAGAAATCCAGCCCGCGCTCTTCAACCTGGCCTTTTCCCTGGGGCAGGACGCGCGGCCAGCTGATTGAAAACCGGTATGAATGCAGACCAAGGTCTTTCATCAATGCTACATCTTCGGGCATGTGGTGGTAATGGTCACAGGCGATATCCCCTGTATCGCCATTAAGGATCCGGTAAGGTTGGTGACTGAAACGGTCCCAGATACTTTCGCCTTTGCCGTCCTCATCCCAGGCGCCTTCGATCTGGTAGGATGCAGTTGCCGCACCCCAGATAAAGTCCTTTGGAAATGTGTACTGGTTCAAGTTGCATCCTTTGCTGGTGAGTTGATTTCCCTAATAATTGGGAACGCTCCCAATTATAATCGAAAATTGCAGCAACGCCTGATTAAACTGCAAAAAAGGACACCGGCATTGATAGCCGGGGCAGTTAGGTGTGGATTTGAGGTTTTATTGGAGAAAGCGCTGATAGAAGTCGTCAATCATGGGACGGGTGATGCTTTGCGCCGCGCGGGTTTGGATTAGGGCCAGATTGTGCATGGCTGCCTGGGCCTGAAACCCAGGTGAGTCAAGAGCTTGCAGGATCCCTTCCGCCAGGGCATCAGGATCACGGGGATCCACCAGCAGGCCGTTAATCCCCGGCTCAATCCATTCCCGCAGGGACTCAATGTCTCCTGCGACAGGTGTGCACCCGGCGGCCATCGCTTCCAGCAGGGTGTTGGGTGTGCCGTCATGACTGCTGGGGGAGACGAAGACCTGGGATTTTTTGAGAAGAGACCATAACGCCTGCTGGGTGAGCCTGGGCAGCAGGAAGATCCTGGCCCTGCCCTCGGATTTCGCAGCCCAGATCTCCGCCTGCCGGACGCCAGCCAGCCCCGGACAGAGGAAGGCGGTTTCTGGACATTTCGCCAGCACCTTTGGCATAGACTTAAAAAAGACCTCCTGATGGACCGAACCGGGACGCAGACCGCGAGGATTGACCACCCAGGTGCCGCTTTCGGGCAGGTTGTAGTTTGCAGGGTCAAAGCCTTCGGCTTTCTGAATGGCTTCGAAGTCCACACCGCCGGAGCCAGGGATAACAAAAGCTGGCGCGGACTCTGCCAACCCCCAATCATGGGCCAGTCGGACATCGCGTTGAGTGTCGGATGTGAGGCCGTCCGCTCGCTGCAGGCATTTCCGGGTGTACCGCCGCATCTGGCGAGAGCCCCTGGCGTGGAGGGTCAGGTCATTGCCCCAGGTGGCTGTTATGAAAGGGAGACCCGGCGGGGTGAAGCTTCCGAGCATGCCCTCAAATGGGATCCTCAGGGCATGGACGAGGTCCGGCCGGACCTTGTCAAGAAAAGCCAGATAAGCCGGTTTGTAAGTTCTTAACGATAAAGGTCCAAGGGTGTAGCGCAGTTGCTGGAAAAGCGGCGACATCCGGTGGAGGGCGCGTTTTAGAACCGAAGGGTGCGTCACACGGGTATTCGTCGGGGCGGTGCAATTCGCTTTCCTCCCGAAACGGCTGAAGGCAACTGGCAGGATTTGAAAATACAATAAACCAGCGGGCTCTTCGCAGGGAAACGTCGAGATCAGGCTTACGCCGTAATCCAGACTCTGGATGTTCCTGATCCAGCTCAGCGCAGTCGGGCTGCGGCCGTCCGCAATGATCAGTAGATGGGCCTTCATCGGATGCTCCGGTTTAGTGTGTTCACGAAAGCAGCCACCATTCGATCCAGATTGACCTCTTCGGCGACAATCCTGTAACTCTCCCGCCCCATTTCAAGCAATTGATCCGGCTGGCTCAGGGCCTGGATCAGACAGGTGTGAAGCGCGGCGACATCGTCCGGCGGGATCTGCCAGCCGTTAACGGGACGCACAAGGTCAGCCTGAGTGCCGTCCGCTTCAGCGGCAATCACCGGCAGACCCCAGCTCATGGCTTCCTGGATGGCCAGGCCGCCTGTGCCTGGGAGGATGAACAAATCGGCGGATTGGAACTGCTCGGCCAGCGCGTCACCATACAATGCGCCGGTGAAGGTCGTCCGGGGGTAAGTCGTCCGGGCCAGGGATTCCAATCGTTCTCGGTTAGGACCATCGCCAACAATCACGAGGTCTGGCTGGAGGTCGCCCGGAAGCCGGGCACAGGCCTTCAGCAGGTTATCAAGGTGCTTTCGTTCTTGCAGCCGGCCCACAAACAGGAGGCGCGCAGGTTGGCCTGTGCGGCGGGCTGAACGGGTAGGCATCGGGTGGGTCGGAGGTGGGGTGACGGCGTTGACCGCCACGGTGATCCGTTCCTCCGGGAAACCCAGGGCGGCATATTCCGCTGCGCCGGTCTGGCTGTAGGTGATCAGGGCATCGAATTGCTGGATGAAGCTCATTCTTTGTTTTTCGCGAAGGGCTGCCAGCGGGCCGGTCAGGGATGGCGCGCCCAGCCCCCAGCCGATCACAGGGCGGTCCCGGTCATGCATCCAGCGCACGGCCCCAGGCGTCCGGAGGTAACGGGGATTGGCTTCCACAATCAGCGAGTCCGGGTCCCAGTCCTCGAGCCAGTCCAGCACACCGAACTGGAGGCAGAGGTAGAATTTACCGCGGAAAAGGTGCAGGTTCCTGCCATGGGTCAGTTGTGCATCAGCAAGCTGGTCGACAATATGGATCATTTCACTGGGCCGGGGTTTTCCCGCAAAGACCCCCAGTCCATTCCGGCAAGCCCGGCCAAGGGCGTTGAAAAAAGGCGCCCGGTAATTAGGCAGAACCCTCTGGATCAAACCGGCTTTCCCTTTGAACATAGTCGTCATGACACCAGCGCTTTCAGATAGGCTTCAGTCATGGCATTCAGGTCAAAGGAGGATTCCGCCCGCATTCTGGCTCGATTTCGATAGGGTTCATTCTCTGTCAGGACCCTGGCGCAGGCGGTCGCCAGTTGGGGAATATCCGGCTCTTCCAACTGCCAATGGTCCGCACCGTAGGGCACCACTTCCCCAGCACCATCCCGCACCAGCTCACCCAGAGCGCCTGTGTCATAAGCGACCACTGGCAGTCCGCAGGCCATTGCCTCGATCACACTGTTTGGGCAGGCCGCATTCAGGTCTGCGCTGAACAGGACATGCGCCGCCCGGTCAAGGGCCGGGATATCCTCTCTTGAGACGACCCCCTGCCATGTGATCCAGAGCTGGGGCGCGAGGGTGTGGGCACGGGCTTTTAGTTTATCATCCACATCGCCAACGACCATCAGTTCAATCGGAAGCTGGTGCTGATCTCTGACTGCCTGCGCCATCCGCACAGCGGTTTCCAACCCGCGGGCATAACCGCCGGTCAGGTGCCCCTCCACCAGCAGGATCCGGAAATGGTCCGCCGGTGGGGTCTCCGGCCCGTCAGGGGAGTACCTTTCCAGATCAATGCCGTTATACACAACCTGGTTCGGGATCGTGCGTTCACCATAAACCCGGTCCCACCAGTCCCGGCTGAATATGCTCTGATAAACGATCCGGTCTGCCAGCCTCCGGCGGATGAAGGCCAGAATCCGGTTGTTGATCTCGGCTCGGAGGGCTGCGCGAAGGGGAGTCTTTTCCACCTTATGCAGCCAGTTCATCCCGTTCAGCCGCTGCACAATCCGCACACCCTGCCTTCGGGCGCGCTGGAGCGCATATAGCTGACGGGTGCCGCCGATGACCAGGATTGCCGTGTTGGCTGGATCGGACAGGTTAAAGGTAAAGGGGATGTTTTGCCTTTGCAGGCCCAGGATGAATTTAGCCTGGAAAGAGACCATCCCCCCCAGCCCCTCGAGCCTGGGCACCAGACAGATTTGAGGCATCATACCGGGTCTGCTCCAGGCCTGGGGCGCTGACCGACACAGCGCGCGGGGGAACCTGCCCAGATTTCGTATTCTCCGGTTGATTCCAGCAGGACGGCGTTCGCACCGACCACCGTACCCCGTCTGACTTTAAGCACCCCTTTTTTGCAGAGAACTTTTGCGCCCGTTGATAGGATTACATCATCGCCGATTTCAATCCCTTCGAACCGGGAGTCTTCGATCTGCAGGTGGATATCCGCCCGTCCGAGGGTGACACCCTGATAGACCCGGACATTCGCACCGATCTTCGCTTTGCTGTGGATCACCACACCGTGGCCGCCGTGCTCGAGGATAAACCCGGGGCCGATTGGCACAGATACCGGGATTTCAGAACCCAGAAGTTTAAGCAGGTAATAGAAGAGTTTGCCGATGACCGGGGTTTTCCGGGCATAGACCAGGCAGGTATAGAAATCCTGTCTCCTCATCAGCCCTGCCCTTCCATTTCCAGCAATGCGGCGACAATCCGTTCTGCGGCATGCCCATCACCATATGGATTGACGGCACCGGACATGGCAGCATAAGCCCTGGGGTCGTTCAGCAAAGTCTGGGCTTCATTGAAAATTCGATCCGGGTCGGTCCCGACCAATTTCAGAGTTCCGGCAGCCACACCCTCCTGGCGTTCGGTACTTTCTCGCAATACCAGAGTGGGGATGCCGAAGGTAGGCGCTTCCTCCTGGATCCCGCCGGAATCGGTCAGGATCAGGGTGGCATTTTTCATCAACTGCACGAGGGGGAGGTAGTCCAGCGGCGGGAGCAAAATGATGTTCCCGACATCCGCCAGCATCTCATAGACGGGTTTCTGGATATTCGGGTTGAGGTGAATCGGATAGACCAGCGTGACCTCGTCCGAGTAATGGTCTGCCAGACGTTTCAATGCCATGCAAATATCACGGATGGGCTGGCCGAAATTTTCCCGCCGGTGGGCGGTCACCAGGACCAGCCGCCGATCACCCTGTACAATTCCCGCCTTTGCGAGCAGATCCTGTGTTTCCTGCGGTGCGGGAAGCTGACTGATGATTTTTAGCGCGTCAATGACGGGGTTGCCGGTAACCCTGATGATCTCATCGGGGATGCCTTCCCGCAGCAAGGTGGCACGGTTGTCCTCAGTGGGGGCAAAATGGAGGTCTGCGATCACACCGGCCAGGCGGCGGTTGATCTCTTCAGGGAAAGGCTGCCTTTTGTCGTGGGTGCGCAGGCCGGCTTCTACATGCCCGACTTTAATGTGGTTATAGAACCCCAACAGCGCGGCGGACATCACCGTCGTTGTATCACCCTGGACCAGCAGCCAGTCCGGCTTTGTCTCCTTAAGCACCGGGTCAAGATCGGAAAAAATCCGGGAGGTCAACTCGGCGAGGGTTTGGTTCGGCGTCATCAGGTCCAGATCGATTTCCGGCGTGATCTCGAAAACACTCAGTACCTGGTCCAGCATCTCACGGTGCTGGGCGGTGACGCAGACGGTGGTTTTTATCTCTGCGGTGTGTTTCTGCAGTTCTTTGACCACCGGTGCCATTTTGACAGCTTCAGGGCGGGTACCGAATATGGTCATGACATGAGTTTTTTGTTTCATGGAATAATTATACTTTAGTGTGGTCGTCTAGCATTAACCCAAGTGTCACCTGCATTAAATGAAAACGCTTTTTATAACGGGTCATTCTGGATATCAATTCTGGACTCCCTTATGCTATACTTTTACCATGGGTTGTGCGTTTTGGACGGGTTGGACGGGATTTCTTAGTCAGTGGAAGAAGCGCCTGGGCTGTGCCTTTGCAGAGCAAATCCGGCGATTCTTTCCATCAACTAAGGGTGGTCTATTTTTGGAAAAAGCAACCGTCCCCGGGGTTGTCCAGTGTGACCTAAGTCCAACACAGATATTGTTACCGGATAGATTATTTTTGTTTTCACCCTTTGGAGGCAATTTGCAGGAGGGACTGCGTTGAACTGGGCACTGACGGGATGGGTTTTCATCGGCCTTGGAATCGTCCTGATTATTGTCTTGATTTGGGGGATTAAGGTTTCTCCCGCTTTCCTCCGGACCCTTCCCTTTACAAAACGGCTGATCGAATCCAGGGCTGAAACGGTTGAGTGCGGCCGCTATCAACAAATTTTCCTTGGCGACAACCTTCTCTCCCAGACCTATCCTGGGCTGGGGCTATCCGCTCTGGGCGCACTGCCCGTTTTCCTGGATGGGGAAACGCTGGTGGATGGGAACAGCCGGGTGTCATCACCTTCCGGGGAAATCCTGGTTTTTGCTCAGCAGATCCTCCAAAGCCGTTATCAGGATGGCTTTTCGGAGCCGTTAGCGGAAGATCTGGTCAGGATCGGACCTTACGGCCCGACGCCCATTTCCTTCATCGCCGGTTTACTCCCAGCCTTAACCCGCCAGCCTTATGGGACGCTTGTTCTGCTGGGGGATTACGGCCCCCAGGCTTCGCTTGCGGTCAAAGCTGTGTTGGATCAGGGCGGTCGCGTGTTCGCGGCTGCGGGATCGATTACCTCTCAGGCTGCCTTATTCCTGAATGTCCGTGATATTCTGCTGGGCGAGGAGGTCTTTAGGGTATCAGAAGTGATGCTTCCTGATCCACAGAAAACCGCGACAATCCTGGTTGAAGATATTTTACGGGTACTCCTGATCCTGCTGCTTGTCATAGGGGCAGGGCTGACGATGGTGGGTGTCCTGTGAAAAAAGTTTTCGGGATTCTGACGGTGTTACTGGTTGGGCTGACGGTTCTGTCCGGGTACTTCTTCCAGGCGCAGCTCAGTCCGGTTCTGGCTTTGATCTTCCAGACCGGTTTGGTTTTGTTCAGCGCTGCCGGATTGATCGGCATCGGTTATCTCCTGGTGCTGCATATCCGCAGGGTGATCCGCGGGGAAAAGCGCATTATCCAAAGTGTTGTTCTTTTGATCGCGTTCCTGATTGCCCTGATTGCCGGATTTGTTCTGACCCCCCAAAGCACGCTGTATCGGGACCTGATCCTGAACGTCCAGATCCCTGTCGAGGCATCCTTGCTGGCGGTCCTGGCGGTGACACTGCTCTATGCCAGCCTGCGGCTGATCCGGGTGCGCGGCTGGACGCCGATGTCCATTGCCTTTCTTGGATCAGCTGTCTTTTCATTGGTCCTCAATTCAGGCCTGATCCAGGTGAGTGAGACTTCCCTGGGGGGCAGGATCCTGGCATTTCTGGAGCGGCTCCCGCTGGTTGGCGCGCGGGGCATTCTAATTGGGATGGCTTTGGGTGGTCTGGTGATGGGATTGCGGTATCTGCTGTCCCTTGATCGTCCGTATGGGGGGGAATGAGAATGCCTTTTCTGATTTGTCCAGACTGCGGCGCAGAAAATCCCCTGACAGCGGAGATCTGTCAGGTCTGTGGTGCCTCCCTTGCGGATGTGATACCCATGGACATGGACAATTCGGAAGCTGATGACGGCGAAAACGATGAATTCACGCTGTTCTCAGCAGAGGATAAAGACCTTCCCGAACTCTTAAATGATTTAAAACAGGATCATGAACCCGCTGGAGGGGGATTGCCGGAGATTGATTTGGCCGGTGAGGGGGAGTCATCTGAGGTTGATGACACACCAGAATGGCTTGATGTGATCCGTAAACGTGCGCATGAGGAACTGGATGCTGCTGGCGAGATGACCCAGCGGATTGTTGCCGCGCAGGAGAGTCTTACCAGGCAGAATGAAGAAGAACGCGCCGACTATGCTTCCTGGATCGAGGAATTGCGGAAAGAGACCCGGGAGGAGGCTGTGAGTGGGACAGAGGGCCAGGAGGAAGAACCGCTGGAAGGACCTGCGCCTGAGAAAGCGAAAAAGGACTGGCTTTCACGGGTGCGCAAAGCCAGCGGCAAGTTGGAAACCCATGATGAGCCCAACGCGGCCAGCCGCAACCTCCTGGACTGGCTGGTCGCCTTGGAAGAAGAACAAACGGGCGGGATGCCCTCCGGTGAGGCTGGGGTCACCCAGCCGGTTGATCTAAGGCAACGAGCACATGCGGATGAATCAACGCGGGAAGTCAGGGTCGGGGATGGGGCGCAACAAGCGGTTGCGCCCAAGAGACTGGACCTCTCAAGGGAAGAGCGCGAACAGGCAGACCTTCTGGCGACAACGATTGCTGACGAGAGCACAGCGCGGCCGGTTCAACCCATCACATTTGGCAGACGGCGCTGGTGGGTTGAGTTCATTCTGGCGTTTTTTCTGATTGGCGGGATCTGCTTTGTTCTTTTCAGCGGGAGGTTGTTCCTTCTTCCTGAGCCTCCGGTTACCTCAGGAGGTCAGGCGGTATTAAATTCAGTTGCCGACTTGCCCGAGGATGCTGAATTGCTTCTGGTCTTTGACTATCAGCCAGCTTTTGCGGGGGAGCTTGAGTGGGTGGCGGCTCCGGTGCTGGAAGCACTTCCGGACTCAGTGAAGGTTTCTGTGATTTCAACCTCCGCATCCGGACCGCTGCTGGCGGATTCAATGCTGGAACGTTTGGAGATCATCCCAGCCATCGATCTTGGCTATCTTCCGGCGGAAGCTTTCGGTGCTTATGGCCTTGCTGCCGGCCTTGCTTCCACGCAAGCGGCAGAATTTTTACCCAAAGGTGCCAGTGAGCTGTTTGAAGGAGAGTTCCACGGAATTCTCATTCTCTCCGATAATGCAGAGCGCGCCCGGGTTTGGGTGGAGCAGCTTAGCGTTTTGACCCCTGAGACCCCGCTTAATCTTCTGGTCACCGCGCAGGCAGGGCCGATGCTTCGGCCTTATGTCGACTCGGGGCAGGTGACGGGGATGATGGCTGGAATCTCAGATGCGGCTGGCCTGGAGACCTCACGGACACAGGGGCCGAATGCCTCCCAACGCTGGCAGGCTTATCAGGTGGGTCTCCTGACGTTGATCGGTGTTCTGATCCTTGGCGTTCTATTGAATTTGCGGGGCGGAGCCACCCAGGGAGATGATATATGACCATCAGTGATTACATCTGGAGTTTGGTTGGGTTTCTGCTGACGATCATGGTATTGAGCTACCTTGTCGGCGATAATTTCTTCTTCCGATTGGCAGTGCATCTTTTCATCGGTCTGACTGCCGGTTATGTTGCAGTCCTGCTCGTTCGGCAGATTCTCCTGCCGCAGCTGGTGATCCCCCTTGTCAATGGCAGTTCACCTCAGCGGTTCTGGCTGGTCCTGCCGCTGGCCCTGGTTCTTCTGCTGCTGGTGGGGCAAATACCGAAATTCTCCGCTGCGGCGATAATCCCGCTGGCTTATCTTGCCGGGCTGGCCGCAGCGATAGTGATCGGCGGCGCGGTCTTTGGCACCCTCCTGCCCCAATCCCGTTCGATCCTGGATGCCTTTGACCCGGGTCGCTGGTACGCCCTCCCCGAGCAGACCTGGCTGAGGATTCTGGACGCGGTGGTGATGCTGTTCGGGACAGTCGGGGTCCTGAGTTATTTCCATTTTGGACGTAAGATCAAGCGTGAATCTCAAAATGATGCGGGCAAACGTCCCCTGATCCTGGAAGGGCTGGGAAAAGTGGGTCAGGTCTTCATTGGGGTTACACTGGGCGCAGTTTTTGCGGGGATTTTCTCAACAGCATTGATTGCATTGATTGACCGTCTGGTCTTTATAGGAGAGATGCTGACCCGGATTTTTGGAGGTCTCTGATGGACCTCTCACAACAAACCCAAACCGTGCTGGGACTGGACCTTGGCGCGATTCACACTCGGGCAGCTCTCTTTGGTATTGAAGATGGGAAATATCGACTACTGGGGCAGGGAACTGCACCGTCGACTCTGGGGGCGGGGCAGTATCCCGGAGAGGGCGTGGGTAAATCACTGGAACGACTCCAGCGTGGCACAGATTATCAACTCCTATCCGCAAACGGAAGGCTGATCCAGCCGGCAACATCGGGGAATGCAGGACTTGACCAGGTATTCCTGAGTCTGTCTTCCGGCCCAACGCTCCGGACGGTTGCCCTGGGGTTGACCCGGAAAAAATCACTTGCCGCCGTGAAGGCGCTGACTGATTCCCGGCTGTCTGAATGTACCGGAGTTTTTGGATTGGCGGATCTTGCTGATGAATCCGGGCTGGTGGACCGGTTAGTGGAGATCCGGCCTGATCTCCTGATCCTGACTGGCGGGGAGACCGGCGGGGCAGAGGATGCTGTCAAGAGGTTGATCAATGTTGCCCGGAACTATTGTTTGCTGCTGCCGCCACCCTTACGACCCTCGATCCTTTTTGCCGGCAATGAAGCGCTTGAGTCGTGGGTTAAACGCAGGATTGAACCCCTTGCGCCGGTTATGATCACATCAAACCTTTTATCCTCTCGGGGAGGGTATGATCTCGTTCCCGCCCAATCCCGTCTTGATTCGATCCTCTCCCGGTTTTGGGTGGGGAGGGTCCCAGGGCTGCGCGATGTCTTACGCCTCACAGACAAACCTGTAACAACTGCAAGTGCAGGCATGGAAAGGATGGTGCGGTTTCTCAGCCGCTCAGGACGAGGTGAGAGCCAGCGCGGAGTGATTGCCCTCGATCTTGGTGGCGCGCATACCTCCCTCGCCGCAGGGCTGAACGGGAGCCTGGCATCTCTGGATCAGGATGCCTGGGAATTCTTATCGGATGACACGAGAACCGAGTCGATTAAGGCAATCAGAAAGTGGCTGTCTGAGGAAATTGAACCGGATCAAGTGGCGCAATATCTCCATCAACACAGACTTCATCCGGAACTGGTCCCTGTGACCGACCCTGAGCTGGCGATTGAGATGGCCCTGGCCCGGGTTCGCCTGGGGCAAAGCGTGCAGAAGCTCGTCAGGAATTTTCCCGAATTACCCTATGACCCGGATCGGGGATGGGCGGTGAGTTTTGAACCCATTATCGCCAGCGGTTCTGTGTTGACCCAGGCGGCACACCCCGGTCAGACGATGCTGATGCTGTTGGACGGGCTGCAACCCTGCGGCGTCACCACCCTGGTCCTGGACCAGCATCATCTCCTCCCGCTGTTGGGGGCTATTGCGGAAACCAATCAGGTTTTACCCGTGCAGATCATGGAGACGGATGCTTTTTTGAATTTAGGGACCGTAATTACGCCGGTCAGCACGGTACCTGACGGGGAACGGGTTATGACATTGGAGGTCACTAAAGAATCAGGGAGCAGCTTCTCTGTGGAGATCCCCCAGGGGGGTCTCCGACGGGTAGTGATTCAGGTCGGTGAGCCGGCCACACTCAAACTGATTCCTGAAAAGAACACGGATGTCGGATTGGGCGGGGCGGGTATTGGCGGACGTTTGAAGATCCGCGGCGGCGTGCTGGGACTGGTCGTGGATGCCCGCGGCAGGCCTTTGAAACTGCCTGAAAAGGATGAAGAACGGGTAGCGTTGATCCAGCGCTGGCTGTGGACATTAAGCGGTTAAGATTGAGAAGCCAGAGAAGATGCATTAGCTATGTTGACTAAAGTTTCACAGATCTCACCTCATACTATTATCTATCGGGAGCGTTTGCTCCCGATGGCGGGCCACGTGCTGGTCTCAGAGGGCGAGGAGGTCACTGCCGATACGGTGATCGCTGAAGCAGTCCTGCCCTCCAAGGTGATCACCCTTGACTTGTGCCGAGGCTTGGGGCTTGGTTCGTCTGAAGTTAATGCCTGTCTGGTCAGGGTACCTGGCGAGGAATTGAAAGAGGGTGATCTGATTGCGCAGTGCGAAAGGTCTCTGACCCGCAACGTGAGGGCGCCTTTTGACGGTTTGCTACTGGATGTCTCTCAGGGACAGGCGGTCATAGCTGCCGGGAAGGTGGAACACCGGATCACTGCCGGACTGCCGGGCCTGGTCACGACTGTGGTTCCGGAATATGGGGCTTTCATTAAGACAGAAGGCAGCTTATTGCAGGGAGTGTGGGGGAATGGCCAAACCGCAGCGGGGATCCTGCAGGTTAAAGGGGGGAACGAGTCGGAGAAAAAATCTGATACTACGGGAGAAGAGCCAGGGTACCCGGGTCGGATTCTGGCGTTGAGATCCTGCCCGGACGAGTCAACCCTGAATGAGAAGCTGGCACAGGAGGTGACTGGGTTGATTATCGGCTGGCTCCATCCTGATCTGATGGCCGAAATAGAGGGTTTGCAGATCCCAGTGATTGTCCTGCAGGGGTTCGGTGATCAGCCTCTGGACCCTGAATGCTGGGAGATTCTCTCCTTAAGGGCAGGCGGGTCAGCCGTGATTAATGCAGCCTCCCCTGATTTGTACCGTGGCAGCCGCCCTGAAGTGCTGATTCCTGAGGCCCAGGGTGGACCTGAGCCTGGGCTTGGATTCCAGCTCGAGTTGGCGGTCGGCCAGCGGGTCAGGATTCTTTCCGGGGTCATGACGGGTCAAACCGGGAGAGTCCTGGACCTGAACACTTCCTGGACGTTTGAGAATGGTCTGGTCTTCCCGGCGGTAAGCATCAAGACGGTGGGGGGTGAGATTGTCCAGGTCCCACAGCAAAATGTGGTGATCCTCGGTTGATTCCAGGCTGATGATTTAAAAAAAGCGGTGGAAAATTTTCTCGGAATTATTCCCATATTTTATAATGGTGGGGCAGACATTCTCTTCCGGTTTAGATAATTTTAGACACCATGAATTATGTTTAAGCAAAAAATGCATTGGGGGTTTCCAATCCCTAACTTGAGAGTAAGATTAAAAAAATATTGGTACTGAGGTAAAATAGTGATGATGAAGAATCAACGAAGAATTTTGAGAATCAGCCTTTTATTGCTCATCCTGGCGATGTTATTCATCGCTTGCCGTCCGGATGGCGATGAATTGCCTGTTCCATCGGAGACTGATCCTGCTGTTGAAACAGAAGTTCCAGCCGAAATCGTAGAGGAACCGACGGTCACGCCGGACGTTCCGGAAGTTCTCCTTGTAATCTCCGGGGATTCGGATCTTGATATTGCTGCGCAGGTGCAGACGGCGCTTGAATTATTGACCGGTGAGTCGGGCCTAACATTAAAGGTGGAAAACACGCTCACACCGGAGATGCTGTTATCCGGTGTGCGGGTTGTGGTTGGGATGGGTCAGGGCAT
>Ga0334900_1001387_pt1 | contig 26441 bp, 25 predicted proteins | sample GraSluR3_MG_2_FD_207231 | JGI IMG/M metagenome (GOLD analysis project Ga0334900, IMG submission 207231) | Sludge microbial communities from methane-producing bioreactor in Wageningen University, Netherlands - Granular Sludge_31_08-R3 | ecosystem: Engineered > Bioreactor > Anaerobic >...
GAATGAATTCGAAGCTACTTATTGATTACTGTTTGTTTCAAAAGAATTTAAGGTTTTTGCCCTTACTTCCTTACACTGTTCTATTTTCAAAGACCAATTTCTTAGAGGACACGGGTCGCCCCTACAAATCTTACTTCTTACCTCTCGCCTCTCGCCTCTCATATCTAACTTGCGACGACTCTTACCACTATACTAGAATTCTTTCTCTTTGTCAATAACTTTTTTACCTGTAAAATATTTCATGAATCTTCGGAACGACGAGGGCATCGATCCCTACATTTGTTACTAGCAGGGTTCTTCTGTTCCCTGTTCCCTTTCAACTGGTTATCAGTTATGAGTTAAGTCTTTAAATGCTTTTTCTGGTAACTGGTATCTGGTATCTTGGGTTTTCCCAAGACAGCTTAACCATAATATCATCTCTATTACTCTTTGACAAGTGGTAATTTTTTCTTTTTATTGCTAAGAGTTTTAATAATAAATTTAAAAAATACTTTGTTATATTTAAAGATCTTCTCTATTTTACTATATGATATATAGTTAAAAACTGCTTATAGATAGATAAATAATAAATCATCAACATATTTAACTTATTTAATCTAATAGCTTTTTTATGTTTTCCTTCTTATCTCCGTTAAATACATAGGAACCTGCAACTAATATATTTGCACCTGCTTTTACACATTGTTTTCCTATAATATCATTAACTCCTCCATCAACTTGAATATCAATATTTCGATCAGAAACCATCTCTTTAGTCTTAGCTATCTTTTCTAGCATAGCTGGGATAAATTTTTGTCCTCCATATCCAGGGTTAACAGTCATTAATAGTATCATATCAATATCATCCAAAACATGCTTAAGGGTTTCTATTGGAGTTGCTGGGTTTAAGGCTACCCCTGCCTTTATACCTTGGTTTTTTATTAATTGTATACTTCGATGCATATGTAGGGTTGCCTCTTGATGAATAGTAATAATATCTGCTCCAGCTTCAGCTATACTATGTATAAATCTATCTGGGTCCTGTATCATCATATGGGCATCAAATATCATTTTAGTTTTATCCCTTAACATTTTTATTTGATCAGGACCAAAGGTTATATTAGGTACAAAACATCCGTCCATCATATCTAAATGAAGCATTTCAACATTAAGGTCATCTAATTCTTTTATGTCTCTTTCTAAATTTGCAAAGTCTGCTGCTAATAATGAGGGCGCTATTTTAATCATAATTAATCACCTTTCTTTTTGAATTTTATATTATGGAACGACGAGGGCGTCGATCCCTACAAGTAATAATCATAAGATATCTTCGAATAAATTCGAAGCTACTTTAGGTTTCAGAGTTTTTCTGTTGCCTGTTCCCTTATCTCTAGCATCTAGTATCTAGCAACTAGTTACTAATTTGTTTAAAGCCAGCTCAAGTGAACTGGCTTTAGTTTTATAAGTTTAAGATTAATTTTAATGTTATTTAATTATATTTTATTTATCCATATCTTCCTTTTCCTCACTCACATATACCTTAGCTGCACTTATAATTTCTTCATCTTTACCTGTCCTCATAAGTGTAACTCCTTGAGTACTTCTACCCATTTGTGAGATCCCTTCTGCTTCTAATCTTATTACAATTCCATGATTATTAATAAGCATTATTTCATCATCTATAGTAACTATTCGTATCCCTACTAGATCACCTGTTTTTTTAGTAATATTGTAGGTTGTAACTCCCTTACCTCCTCTAGATTGGGTACGATAAGCATCCAGGGTAGTCATTTTACCGAATCCCTTATTACTTACAGCTAAAAGATAAGAATCATCTGAAATTAGGTCCATTCCTATTACCTCATCATCTTTTCTTAAATCTATTCCTTTTACACCCATAGCTGTTCTTCCCATTGGACGAACATCTTCCTCATCAAATCTAATGGCAAAACCTTTTTTTGTTCCAATTATTACTTCTTTTTCCCCATTAGTCAACCTTACACCAATTAATTCATCATTTTCTCTTATAGATATTGCTGCAAGCCCTGTTCTTCTTGATGAATCATATTCAGTTAAATCTGTCTTTTTAACCTTACCCATCCTTGTTACCATTAGTAGATAATGATCAGGTCTAAACTCTTTTACAGGGATAACGGTTGTAACTAGTTCCCCTGGATCTAATTGTAGTATATTAACAATGGCAGTTCCCTTTGCTTGTCTGCTTGCTTCAGGAATTTCGTATGCCTTTAATCTATAAACCTTACCCTTATTGGTAAAGAATAGTAAATAGTGATGGGTGGATGTCATAAAGAGATGCTCTACAAAATCATCTTCCCTTGTACTTAAGGCTGTTATACCTTTACCACCTCTTCTTTGAGATTTATAGGTGTCAGATGGTAACCTTTTGATATATCCAAAATGAGTTAAGGTTATTACCACATCTTCTTCTTCTATTAAATCTTCAATGTCGAATTCAGATGCATCTATATCAAACCCTGTTCTACGATCATCACTGTATTTTTCCTTAATCTCTAACAACTCTTCTTTAATAACCTCTAAAACAAGATAGTCATTTGCAAGTATTTCCTTTAACTCTTTAATAATCTTTTCAAGTCCAATATATTCTTCTTCAATTTTATCTCTTTCTAAACCTGTTAATCTTTGTAAACGCATATCAAGAATAGCTTGGGCTTGTTTTTCAGAGAGCTTAAAATTCTCCATTAATCCATCTCTTGCAATTTGAACTGTTTTAGAAGAACGAATTAACTTAATTACTGCATCAATATTATCTAGAGCAATTCTTAAACCTTCTAAAATATGGGCTCTAGCCTCTGCCTTATCTAAATCAAATTGAGTTCGTCGTATTATTACTTCCCTTTGATGAGCTAAATAATGGTCTAACATTTCTCTAAGATTTAATACCTTAGGTTCGTTGTTCACAAGGGCAAGCATAATTACACCGAAGGTTTCTTGCATTTGTGTATGTTTATATAAGAGATTTAAAATTATATTAGGATTTACATCTCTTTTTAATTCTACAACAATACGCATTCCATTTCTATCTGATTCATCCCTTAGATCAGATATTCCTTCGACCTTTTTATCCTTTACTAAATCTGCAATCTTTTCTATAAGTCTTGCCTTATTTACCTGATAGGGGATTTCAGTAACTATAATCCTAAATCTATTATTGGTCATCTGCTCGATATTAGCCTTTGCCCTAACCTTTATCTTTCCTCTGCCTGTATTATAGGCTGATTTAACTTCATTCTTACCTAAAATCATTCCACCTGTTGGAAAATCTGGTCCCTTAATCTTTTTCATCAATTGCTCAATGGTTACATCAGGGTTATCAATAATCTCTACTACACCATCGATTACTTCCCCAAGATTATGGGGAGGAATATTTGTTGCCATACCTACTGCTATTCCTGAAGATCCATTTACTAATAGATTTGGATAGCGAGCTGGTAATACTGCTGGCTCTTTCAAGGTTTCATCAAAGTTAGGTCTATAATCTATTGTGTTCTTATTAATGTCTCTTAACATTTCGATTGTAATTTTAGTCATCTTTGCTTCAGTATAACGCATGGCAGCTGCGCCGTCACCATCAACAGAGCCAAAATTACCATGACCATCTACTAATGGATATCTTGTTGAAAAGTCTTGAGATAAACGAACTAAAGCATCATACACAGCTGAATCTCCATGGGGATGATACTTACCTAATACATCTCCAACGATTCTTGCACATTTCCTATGGGATTTTTCAGGCGTTAAACCTAATTCACTCATAGCATACAATATTCTTCTATGCACTGGTTTTAAACCGTCTCTAACATCAGGAAGTGCACGGGATACTATAACACTCATTGCATAATCAATGTATGAAGTTTTCATTTCATCTACTATATTTATTTGAGAAATATTTCCATGATTATTTTCTTCTGACATTTTTTAGCCCCCTTACTATACATCTAGATTTTTAACTTTTCTGGCATTATCTTCAATAAATTCTCTCCTGGGCTGTACCTTATCACCCATTAATTTGGAGAAAATTTCATCTGCAATTATTGCATCTTCTAAGGCAACTCGGAGTAAAGTACGGGATTCAGGATTCATGGTAGTTTCCCATAATTGTTCTGGGTTCATTTCTCCTAGACCTTTATAACGCTGAAGATCTATTTTTCCTTCTCTGCCTATTTCATTTAATAAATTATCTAATTCCTTATCGCTATATACATATTGCTCAAACTTTCCCTTTGTTACTTTATAAAGAGGTGGTTGAGCTATATATAAAAAGCCAGCATCAATTAATTCTTTCATATAACGATAAAAGAAGGTCAATAATAGAGTACGAATATGGGCTCCATCAACATCGGCATCCGTCATAATTACAACCTTATGGTATCTTGCTTTTTCAATATCAAAATCTTCAGATATACCTACCCCAAGGGCTGTAATTAAAGAGCGAATAGTGTCTGTGGATAATATCCTATCTAATCTAGCCTTTTCAACATTTAATATTTTTCCTCTTAGAGGTAAAATTGCCATAGTTTTTCTATCTCTACCCTGTTTTGCAGAACCTCCTGCAGAATCTCCCTCTACAATAAATATTTCAGATAGGCTTGGATCTTTTTCACTACAATCTGCAAGCTTACCAGGCAATGAAGTACTTTCTAGTACACTCTTTCTTCGTGTTAATTCCCTGGCTTTTTTGGCAGCTTGCCTTGCCCTTGCAGCAGTAAGTGCCTTATCCATAATAACCTTACCTACATTTGGGTTTTCTTCTAGGAAGGTGGAAACATATTCACCTACAGCTTGTTCTACTAATCCTCTTATTTCAGTATTTCCTAATTTTGTTTTAGTCTGTCCTTCAAATTGTGGGTCTGTTAGTTTAACGCTGATAATAGCAGTAATTCCCTCTCTAACATCCTCCCCTGAAAGGTTATTGTCATTTTCCTTTAGAATATTATGTTTTCTTCCATAGTCATTAATACATCTAGTAAGCCCACTTTTAAAACCACTTAAATGAAATCCACCCTCTGCAGTATTTATATTATTTGCAAATGTAAATATATTTTCTGTATAGCTATCGTTGTATTGAAAAGCAACTTCAATTATAGTACCTTCCCGCTCTACTTCAAATCCAAAAACCTCTTTATGCAAAGGCTCTCTATTTTTATTTAGGAATTCTACAAAAGAAACAATTCCACCCTTATAGTGAAATTCCTTTTTCTTTTCCTTACCTTCCCGCTCATCCTTTAGGGTAATACGAATTCCTTTATTCAAGAATGCAAGTTCCCTTATTCTATGTTCTAAGGTATCAAAATCATATTCTAATTCTTCAAAAATAAGATGATCAGGCTTAAAACTGATAAAAGTTCCAGTTTTATTTGTACTTCCTATTGGCTTTAATTTATTTAAAGGTTTACCTCTTTCATAGCTTTGACTGTGGATTTCTCCATTTTGATGAACATTTATTTCTAAAGTTTCTGAAAGGGCATTTACCACTGATACACCAACTCCATGAAGACCTCCAGAAACCTTATAACCTCCACCTCCAAATTTTCCACCGGCATGAAGCATTGTTAAAGCTACTTCTACTGCTGACTTTTTCATCTTTGGATGTATACCAATAGGGATTCCTCTACCATCATCCTCAACTGTTATTGAATTATCAGTATTAATTTTTACATGGATATTTTCACAATAACCTGCTAATGCCTCATCAATACTATTATCAATAACCTCATAAACTAGATGATGCAGACCCCTAGGTCCTGTACTTCCTATATACATACCAGGGCGTTTCCTTACTGCTTCTAAGCCTTCTAATACTTGTATCTGTTCAGCGCCATAGATTTGATTATTTTTTTCTTCCATTTTTACCCCCCTGTTTCCTTAAGTCAATATAATTATTTTAAATCCATTCTCTTTAATAGAGTACTGGAAGATATATGTGAATAATAAATAATATTTTTATCATTTATTTTTGTTATAATATAGGACTTTGGTTCTTCCTGTGAAATATTTTTTATAATTCCTTCCTCTTGTGCTCTTTTTAAGAATAACTTTGTATCCTTTGACATTTGTGTACTTTCTAAATCCATTATAGCTATTATATCTTTTTGGAATACTATATCATCCCCACCCAGGTGTAGTAACATAAAAAGCCCCCTCGAAATGCAAAATTCTTCCACCTTACCTATTATAACCTTTTCTAGGATATTCTAAAAGATGATTTTTATAAAACTGACTTTATGAAACTCAATCACTTACAATTCGACCACTTTTAATCCTAAATATTTCTTTTTCTTGATTATTCATATGTTCTAGAAAATTAAGATCTGTACAGGTTATAAAACTTTGTACATTTCCTAAGGATTTAATAAGTTTTTGCTGTCTGTTTTGATCTAACTCTGACATAACATCATCTAATAAGAGAATTGGTAATTCCCCTACCTCAGAATATATTAAATCAAATATAGAAAGTTTTAAAGATAATGCTGCAGTACGCTGCTGTCCTTGTGAACCAAAGGATCTAATATCAATTTTATTTATATTAATTTTTATATCATCCCTATGGGGACCTACACTAGTAGATCCTCTATATATATCTAATTTTTCGTTTCTCTCTAATCTTCTTCGGAATAATTCCTTAATATTTTTAATATCTTCCTGGGATGATAATATGGTTGATTGATAAAAAAGCTCTAAATCCTCCTTATCATCAGTTATTTCCCTATGTAGTTTTTTTGCCATATTATTTATTTTTTTTAAAAAGTAAATGCGTGTCTGAATTATTTTTGCTCCAATGTCTATTAATTGTTCATCCCAGACCGATATTGTTTCCTTAAGGGATTCCTTAATTATAATCTTTTTTAGTAGATGATTTCGTTGTTGAAGGATTTTATTATATTCTAAAAGCGCATAATAATATTGAGGTTTTATATTTGATATCTCTCTATCTAAAAAATTTCTTCTCTCTATTGGGCCTTCTTTTATTAATTTTAAATCCTCTGGGGAGAATAATAGAATATTTACCTTACCTAATAAATCTCCCACCTTATCTAATAGTACCCCATTACTTTTAATCCTTTTTTTTTGATTATGGGATAAGCCAATCTCTATGATTTTATCTCCATTATTTGTTATGATATTGCCCTTAATATAGGCATTTTCCTTTTCCCATTTTATTATTTCTCTATCTTTATTATTGCGATGGGATTTCCCAATACTTAAATAATATATTGATTCTATAATATTTGTTTTACCCTGGGCATTTGGTCCTACTATAATATTCATTTTAGGATGCAAATTTAAATTTAGTTGAGAATAATTTCTATAATTCATTAAACTAAGTTTCTCAATATACATTAATTTTGCCTCCTTTTTTATCAAACATATGTTCTAATTTTACTCAACTTCTATTTTACCATATTCTGATATTTCTACAATATCTCCAGATCTTATTTTTTTACCTCTTTGAGTTGTTACTTCATTATTAACCTTAACTAATCCATCTTGAATCATTATTTTTGCCATACCACCATGTTCAGCAGCATTAACATACTTTAATAATTGATCCAATTTAATATAAGGGGTTGTTATTTTAACTTTTTCCATATGATTCTCCTTTTTTTAATATTGTAGGAAACTTTACTTACCTACAAAAAATTAGTTTTAAGGGGAGTATCCCCTGCCGTATTAAGAAATTGCTACTTTTTTATTATCCCCAATAAAAGCATAAAGTAACAATAATTAAACCACCAAAGATGGTGGTTTAATATATATATAAATGTTATTAATCAATTTCTTTTTCTAATAATCTCACAGGTAATATTAAATAAACAAAGTATTCATCTTCTAATGGTTTTATTACACAGGGACTTACTGAAGTAGTAAACTCTAAGAATATTTCATGATCTTCTATTATTTTTAATGCATCTAGAAGATATTTAGAATTAAATGCAATTTTTATATCCTGTCCTTCAGTTTCAATAGGTAATTCTTCATGTACCTGACCTATTTCTGCATTAGATGTAATAATTAATTTATTCTGTATTATTTCCATCTTTATTAAATTGTTTTTACCCTGTCTTGCAAGTAGCTCTGCTCTTTCACAGCTATTTACCAAGTCACTGGTTAATACCTTTATCCTTGTTTTATATTCCTCAGGAAGTATTTGATTGTAGTTTATAAACTCTCCCTCTAATAATCTAGAGGTTATTCTAGTATCATCATATTGGAAAAGAATATGATTGCCTAATTTTGAGATTTGTATCAATTCGTCTTCACCAGTTAGTATTTTACTGATTTCATTTAATGTTCTTCCGGGAATTACTTCCTTTATCTTATAATTATCATCATTTTCAGTTTTACCCCGTCTCAAGGCTAATCTATAACCATCTAAAGCAACTAACCTAACTTGATTTTCATCAATTTCCAATAGGGTACCGGTTAATACAGGTCTTGTTTCATCGGATGCTACAGAAAATATGGTTTGCCTTATCATATTTCTAAATAAGTCTTGGGGTATTTCAATGTTATTTTCATAATTTATCTCTGGTAATTCTGGAAAGTCTATTCCACTTTGACCTTGAATTTGAAATTCTGAGCTTGCACAGGTAATTTCTGTTTTATATTCATCATTTGATTTAATTTCAACCGGAGCATCAGGTAATTTTCTTATTAATTCTACAATAATTTTTGAAGAGAGCACTACAGAACCTTCTTCAATAATTTCTCCCTCTATAAATCTTTCTATTCCGATTTCTAAGTCAGTGGCTATTAATTTTATTTGATTATCTTCTGCTTGAATTAAAATTCCTTCTAGTATTGGAAGTGTTGTTCTGGTGGAAACAGCTTTTTGTACTATAGAGAAACCTTCTAATAGTTTCTTTTTGGAACAAATAATATTCATCTGTGGATAACCTCCTTTAATAGGAATATATATATAAATAATATATTTTAGTAGTAGTAGTAGTAGGGCATGGAAATTTGTTGATAAGTGCCTAAATAAGTATAAATAAGCAAAAACCTGATGTGAACAATTTGTTAGTAAAGAGTAATGACTTATCCACACTATTAACTTAAATTAAGTAAGGTTTTCTTATGCACATCTTATCCATAGTATTATCAACAATTCATTTTAAAAAAATTTTATAATCTAACTAATTGCTTTCTATTTTTTTAACTAATTTAGATATTGTATTTTTTAAGTTTATGTCTTCCTTTATATCTTTAGCGATTTTTTCACAGGCATGAATAACAGTAGAATGATCTCTACCGCCAAATTCTTCTCCTACCTTTGGTAGTGAAAGGTCAGTAAGTTCCCTTGATATATACATTGCTATTTGTCTTGGAAAGGCAATAGCCCTTGTCCTCTTTTTTGAGTTAAATTCATCTACTCTAATATTATAATAATCCCCTACAACTTCTTTAATAATTTTTATGGTTACCTTCTTTGGAGACATAGAAGAAATAATATCCTTTAAGGCTTCATTAGCTAAATCTACTGATATTTCCTGTCCAGTAAGGGAGGAATATGCAACTATCCTAATTAAAGCGCCTTCCAACTCTCTTATATTTGATTGAATTTTAGTGGCAATAAAGTGCATTACTTCATTAGGAATTTCAAGATTTTCAACATTTGCCTTCTTTCTTAAAATAGCTATTCTTGTTTCTAAATCTGGAGCTTGTATATCTGTTATAAGTCCCCATTCAAATCTAGATCGCAACCTATCCTCTAAGGTAGGAATTTCCTTTGGAGGTCTATCACTGGATATTATAATTTGCTTATTTGAATCATGAAGGGAATTAAAGGTATGAAAGAATTCCTCCTGGGTACTTTCCTTTCCAGCGATAAATTGAATATCATCAACTAATAAAACATCAATATTACGGTAGCGATTTCTAAATTCTACATTTTTATCATCACGAATTGAATTTATAAGTTCATTTGTAAATTTTTCGGAGGATACATACATAACCTTTGATCTTGGATTTTGATTCAAAATAAAATGACCGATGGCATGCATTAAATGAGTTTTTCCTAAACCTACTCCCCCATATATAAATAGAGGGTTATATGCCTTAGCAGGTGCTTCGGCCACAGCTAAGGATGCAGCGTGGGCAAAGCGATTACTATTACCAATAACAAAGGTTTCAAAGGTATACTTTGGAATTAGATTGGCAGAAGGAATGCTTTCGGAAATAGGTTTTCCATTGTTATTACTAACTTCATTTTGAATTTTGTCAGTTGGAATTGAAAATTTAACATTAGTTTGTTCTCCAGTCACCTCTTTTAGAGCATTGGATATTAATACTATGTAGCGGGCTTCTAAAATACCCTTAGTAAAAACATTAGGAACACCTAATACGATTTGATTGTCTTGATATGAGATAGGTTCGATGGTTTTAAGCCAGGTATTAAAACTTACCTCAGTTAACTCAGATTTTATGATTTCTAAGGTTTTTTCCCAAATATCATATAATGGAGAGTTCATAGCAATCCTCCTTTTCTAAAAATAATCAACAGGTTTGTCCACATTTCGATAAATGGTTAAATATATATAAAAAAAAATAAATTGTATAATATATTTTTATTAAACATTATAAATAATTAGCTATATATAGTAGTAACATTAAACCTACAATACTAAATATATGTATATAAATGTTTTAAGAAATTTACTTATACAATATGATATATTTAAAAGTGAAGTGGATATACTTGTGGATAGATATAAATAATATAATAATAAAGTTTATTTTATTAACAATCGCGAATTTAAATATATTAACAAGTAAATAATTTGTTAAATTAGCAATTATGGTTAATAGAAAGAGTATTAAAAATTTATGCACATATTACTCACAGAATTATCCACAGTCTGTGTATATCCTGTGGATAATATGGATAATCAACAAAAAGTTATTAACAATCTGTTTATATAATATCAAATAATATTGGGCTTATCAATAATATTTAATAAATTATCCACAAAATATTAGCTTTTTTATCAAATTATCCACAATGTAACTTTATTTTAACTTATGATTCAGTTATAATGGATATGTTCTAACATTTATAAAACTTGATTAAACCTTGACATGTACAAGGGTAATAGATATAATTTTAGAGTAATAATATTATAGTGGGTAATCTATGTTTTAATGCATTTGCATTGAAGGAGGTGTCTTAGTATGAAAAGAACTTTTCAACCAAAGAAAAGACAAAGAAAAAAAGTTCATGGTTTTAGAAAAAGAATGGCTACAGCGTCAGGACGTAATGTATTAAAGAGAAGAAGAAGTAAAGGAAGAAAACTATTGTCAGCATAAAGGCCTGAACCAAGGCCTTTTTCTACAATAATAAAGATAGAATTAGTTGCTAGATGTATGGGAACAGGGAACAGAAAACCCTGAAAGACAGTTACCAAAGATACCAGATAACATGAAAAACAGTTAAAGATTTTACTATAAACTAGTAACAAGCAACTAACAACTATAATTTTTTGGAGGCTCTATTATTATAATGAAACAAACCTTTTCACTTAAAAAGAATCAAGATTTTAAATTAGTATATACTAGGGGTAAATCCTATGGAAATAGATTGTTAGTTATATATTATTTACCTAATGAAAAGGATTATAATAATCTTGGATTATCTGTAAGTAAAAAAGTTGGTAATAGTGTGGTTAGAAACAGAGTAAAAAGATTAATAAGAGAAAGCTATAGACTAAATGAAGAAAAAATAAAAACAGGTTATAATATTATTATAATAGCTAGAGTGAAATCCAATAATGCTGATTTTAAAACATTGGAAAAAGCTTTAATTCATTTGATGAAAAAGGTGAATTTTTGGCTATAATACAAAAAAAGATAGGTGACACTTTATGATAAGAAGGATAGCCTTATTAATGGTTAGGTTTTATCAAAGGATAATATCTCCTATATTACCTAAAACCTGTCGCTTTTATCCGACTTGTTCCCAATATACCTATCAAGCTATAGAAAAATATGGCATAATAAAAGGTATATATCTAGGAGTTAAAAGAATTTCGAAATGTCATCCTTTTCATCCTGGTGGAAATGATCCCCTGCCATAGTTGAAAGGGATTATATAAAATATAATAGGGGGTATTTATTAGTGGAATTTATATATGAAATGATGGGGAAACTTTTATATAGTGTCTATTTAGTTATACAAAATTATGGATTAGCTATAATTGTATTTACTATTATAATAAAAGTTGCTTTACTTCCTCTAACTTTAAAACAAACAAATTCAATGAAAAAAATGAATGAACTTCAGCCACAACTTAAGGAGATACAGGAGAAGTATAAAAACAATAAGGAAAAATTAAATGAGAAGATGATGCAATTATATAAGGATAATAATTATAATCCAGCAGGTGGTTGTCTTCCGCTACTTTTACAATTTCCTATATTAATTGGTCTTTTTAGAGTATTACAGAATCCACAACTCTATGTATTCCCAGAGAGTGTTTATGAGGGTGTAGTTCAAAATTTCTTATGGCTTCCTAATCTAGGAAATCCAGACCCATACTATATACTACCTGTACTAGCTGCAGCAACAACCTATTTATCCACTAAGATGATTAGTGCTAATAGTGCTGGTGGTGGTGCTGCACAAACACAAAAAACAATGAATATGATCATGCCCCTTATGATTGGTTGGATTAGTATAAATTTTCCATCAGGTTTAGCTCTATACTGGGTTATGAGCAACTTGTTCCAAATGGGACAGCAATATGTTGCTTTAAGGAAAGTTCCAGGAAATAAGGAGGTTACTAGATAGAATGGAAAAAACAATAGCTATAGGTAGAACCATTCAAGATGCAATAGATAATGGGTTAAAGGAATTGAAAGCCGATAGAGATAATGTTGATATAAATGTAGTGGATGTTCCTTCTAAGGGTATATTTGGTTTAATAGGCAGTAAGCTAGCTAAGGTTGAAATTTCCATTAAGGATAATACCGAAGAAACGGCAAAAGATTTTCTATATAATATACTCAAATCAATGAATGTAACAGCTAGTATTCATACAGAACTAGCAGATAATGTTCTTAATGTAGAAGTTGAAGGTCCAGATATGGGTATATTAATAGGAAGAAGAGGAGAAACCTTAGATGCAATACAATATTTAATTAGCCTAATTGTTAATAAGGATAAAGAACAATATATTCGTGTATTACTAGACACTGAAAATTATAGAGCTAAGAGAGAGAAAACCTTACAGAGATTAGCGGACAGGCTAGCAAAAAAAGTAGTAAAGACGAATAAAAAAGTTTTACTGGAACCTATGAATCCCTATGAAAGAAGAATTATTCATTCTTTTCTTCAAAATCATCCTAAAGTAGTTACCCAAAGCGAAGGTGAAGAACCCTATAGAAAAGTAGTAATTTCCTTAAAAAAATAGACTAACTCTAAACCCAGTAATGCATTACTGGGTTTATGTAATTTATAAGCTTTTGGGTATTCCTATGGGGCAGGTATATGGTAGAGATTTTGGGGTATTCCTATATAGTAAGGTAGAAGGTAGAGGTTAGTGGTTTTCCTTTTCTACCTTATACCTTATACCATCTACCAGAATTTAATAAGAAGGTGAAAAAATGTATGTAAGTGATACAATTGCTGCTATATCAACAGCACCTGGTGAGGCAGGCATTGGTATTGTAAGAATGAGTGGTAGTCAGGCTTTTTCTATTGTAGGAGAATTATTTGAGTCTTCCTCAGGAAAGGATTTTTTAAGTATTAAAAATCGTACAATAAATCATGGGTTTATTATAGATCCTAAAACTAATAATAAAATAGATGAGGTCTTAATAAGTAAAATGCAATCCCCTAATACATATACAAGGGAAGATATAGTTGAGATTAATTGCCATGGCGGAACCTTGGCAGTAAAGAGAATATTGGAACTACTTTTGAGAAATGGTGCTAGTTTAGCTGAGCCTGGAGAGTTTACAAAAAGAGCATTTCTTAATGGAAGAATAGATTTATCCCAAGCTGAGGCAGTCATAGATCTTATTACTGCAAAAACAGATAAGGGAATGGATGTAGCATTTGAACAATTAGAGGGGAGTCTTTCTTCTAAAATACTTGAAATCAGAGAAAGTATTATAAATATGCTGGCACATATCGAAGCATCTATTGATTATCCGGAATACGATATTGAAGAAGTAACATATGATACTTTATTAAAACAAGCTCAAGAGGTTAGTGATAAAATTCAAAAGCTTCTAGAAACTGCAGATACAGGTAAAATCCTTAGGGAGGGGTTAAGCACTGTTATTATTGGCAAGCCAAATGTCGGTAAATCTTCCCTATTAAACGCACTATTAAAGGAAGGGCGTGCAATAGTTACAGATGTTCCCGGTACCACAAGGGATATAATTGAAGACTATATAAATATAAGGGGTATACCCCTTAGGATAATAGATACTGCTGGTATTAGAGAAACAGAGGATGTTATTGAAAAAATAGGAGTGGATAAATCTAAGGAATTAATTGAACAAGCGGATTTGATACTTTTTATTTTAGATATAAGTTCTAAGTTATCCAAGGAAGATGAAATACTTATGGAATTGTTAAAGGATAAAAAGGCTATAGTATTATTTAATAAAACTGACCTAAAGCCTGCACTTACTATAGAGAAGCTTAAAGAACATTTTAAGGGGAAAAGTATTATTGAAATCTCTGCTTTAAAGGGAGAAGGCTTGGATAAACTAGAGGAAGAAATTGTTGAAATGGTATACGGAGGGCAGGTATCTGCAGGGGATACTGGTTTAGTATCTAATATAAGACATAAAAATTTATTGGAAAGTGCAATAAATAGTGCTAATATTACTATTGAAACAATCAAGGACAATCTTCCCTTGGAATTAATCTCTGTGGATCTAAAGGATTGTTGGGATTTACTTGGGCAGGTAACTGGTGATACTATTGCTGAAGATATTATTGACCAGATCTTTGCTAATTTTTGTATTGGAAAGTAGGAGTTATACATGGAATATTTAGCAGGAAAATTTGATGTTATCGTTGTTGGTGGTGGACATGCAGGTTGTGAAGCTGCATTGGCTCCAGCTAGATTGGGTTATAAAACCCTTATGATTACTTTAAGCCTAGATGCAATTGCACATTTACCATGTAATCCAGCTATCGGAGGTACAGGTAAAGGACACCTTGTTAGGGAAATTGATGCTCTAGGTGGGGAAATGGGTAAGAATATTGACAAAACCTTTATTCAAAATCGAATGCTTAATACAGGTAAGGGTCCAGCGGTTCATTCTTTAAGGGCACAGGCTGATAAGGTAGAATACCAGCTTACTATGAAAAGGGTTTTAGAGGAACAGGAAAATTTAGTGGTAAAACAGAATGAAGCAACTAAGTTACTAGTAGACAATGGAATGATAAAGGGTGTACTTACTAAGACTGAAGGAGTTTTTGAGGCTAAGACTGTTATTCTTGCAACCGGCACATATCTTAGGGGTAAAATCTTTATTGGAGATGTTCATTATAGCGGAGGACCTAATGGAATGATGGCTGCTGATAAACTTTCCTATGATTTATTGGATAAGGGAATTGATTTAATGCGTTTAAAAACAGGAACTCCTGCTAGAATTGATAAGAAAACTGTAGATTTTTCTAAGATGATTATTCAACCAGGGGATGAAAAAATAATTCCATTTTCCTTTACAAATGAAAATTTAGAAAAGGATCAGGTACCTTGTTATCTTACCTACACAAATGATAGAACCCATCAGGTAATAAAGGATAATTTACATCGTTCACCATTATATGGTGGAGAGGTTGAGGGAATAGGACCAAGATATTGTCCATCGATTGAAGATAAGGTTGTTCGTTTTGCTGATAAACCGAGTCATCAAATATTTATTGAACCAGAGGGTTTAGGAACAAATGAACTATATGTTCAAGGTATGTCATCTAGTCTTCCAGAGGATGTTCAACTTCAGATGCTAAAAACTGTACCTGGATTAGAAAAGGTTGAAATGATGAGAACTGCATATGCTATTGAATATGATAGCATTGATCCTATGCAGCTTAAACTTTCACTTGAATTAAAGAATATTAGTGGATTATTCTTAGCTGGGCAGATTAACGGGACTTCAGGCTATGAAGAAGCAGCTGCGCAGGGTATTATTTCAGGAATTAATGCAGTAAAACATATAAGGGGAGAAGAACCTTTAGTCTTAGATAGATCAGAAGCCTATATCGGTGTATTGATAGATGATATAGTTACGAAGGGTACAAAGGAGCCCTATAGAATGATGACTTCTAGGGCTGAGTATAGACTATTATTACGCCAAGATAACGCTGATCTTAGATTAACAAAAATCGGATATGAAATAGGTCTGATTAGTGAAGAAAGGTATAAAAAATTTCTTTATAAAAAGAGTGAAATTGAAGAAGAATTAGAGCGTCTAAAAAAGATAATGATTACACCTACAAAAGAGGTTCAAGAATTTCTTGTAGAGATTGGCAGCACAGCTATTAAAAGCGGTATAACCCTGCATGATTTAATGAAACGACCCCAGGTAACATATAGTAATACAGAATTCCTTGATAAGGAAAGACCTAAGATCTCCGGGCAGGCAGCTGAGCAGGTGGATATTCAAATAAAATATGAAGGTTATATTAAACGTCAATTAAGACAGGTGGAACAATTTAAAAAACTTGAAAATAAATATATTCCTATAGACATTAAATATGATGATATTAAAGGAATAAGAATAGAGGCAAAACAAAAATTAGAGCAGGTTCGTCCCCTATCCCTTGGGCAAGCTTCTAGAATCTCAGGGGTTTCTCCGGCTGATATTTCTGTGTTAATGATATATATGGAACAAATAAAAAGACAGAATTCAAAGGTGGAAGCAGAAGATGAATGATTTAGCACTATTAAGGGAGGGTTCAAAAGAATTAGGCTTAACCTTAACTTCAAGTCAACTTAAACAACTTAAAGACTACAAGGATTATACACTTAAAATTAATAATTCCCTTAATCTAACCTCCATTGTAGATGATAAAGAATTTATAATTAAACATTTCCTTGATAGTTTTACTTTAAGTAGTATTTATGATTTTAGTGAAGTTAAAAGTGTTATGGATATGGGTACGGGAGCTGGTATACCAGGTATTCCAATGAAAATATTATATCCAGAAGTATCCTTTGTATTAGCAGACTCCCTAAATAAAAGGATTGGTTTTCTTAAGGATGTTGTTGATAAATTAAAGCTAGAAAAGATTGATTGTATCCATGGAAGAGCTGAAGAACTCGGCCAGGACATAAGATTCAGGGAATCATTTGATGTAGTTATATCCAGAGCTGTTGCTAATTTAGCTGTTTTATCAGAATATTGCATTCCCTTCTTAAAGCTAAATGGGACCTTTCTGTGTTTAAAGGGCCCTAAGTATAAAGAAGAAATTCAAAAGGGAAAAGGAGCCATCTTAAAATTGGGAGGCAGCTTGGAAGGTGTAGAATCTATAAAGCTACCCTTTAGTGACATTACTCACTATATACTAATTATTAAAAAGATAAGACATACACCGACAAAATTCCCAAGAAAGCCTGGCAAACCGACTAAAAGCCCAATGAAATAGTTTGAATCAAAAAAAATGACGAAGGAAAGTTTCTGAATATTAGAAATTATAGAAGGAACTAGGAGTTTAATATAGAATAATAACTATATACTTAACTAGGGAATTTTTAAAAGTTGAGAGGAATGATTTGATGAAAGCAAGTGCTATATCAAGAGAAATTGAAAATATATCTGTAGGGAATATTAGACCAAATCCTTATCAGCCAAGAAAATATTTCAATCAAGCTGCTATTGAAGAATTAGCAGTTTCTATTGAAAACTATGGTATATTGCAGCCCCTGAGTGTAAGAAAAATCGGGGAAACAAACTATGAATTAGTAGCTGGAGAGAGACGATTAAGAGCTGCAAAACTATTAGGTTTAGAAACGGTACCTTCAATAATTGTAGAAATAGTAGAACAGGACTCTGCTGTATTAGCACTTATAGAGAATATACAAAGGGAGGATCTAAATTATATAGAGGAAGCAATTAGTTACAATCATTTAATTAATGACCATGGATTAACCCAAGAAGAAATTGCAAAAAAAGTTGGGAAAACACAATCAACCATAGCCAACAAACTAAGGCTTCTTCGTTTAAGTGATCATGTAAAAAAAACATTGATTGACGAATCCCTATCCGAAAGACATGCCCGTGCTTTACTTCGCTTACCTGATGAAGAGTTACAAATAGAAATTTTAAAAAAGGTATTAGATAACAATATGACAGTTAAGAAAACCGAAGAGCTTATTGAAAAAACAAGGCATAAATTAATGGAAGTAAATAACCATACGGGAGATAAAAGAAAGAGATCAAGGGCAAAGGTAAAAAGCTATATTAATTTTAGAATCTATATAAACACTATAAAAAATGCTTTCCAAGAAATAAAAAAATCAGGGATAAACGCTACCTTTGAGCAAAAAGATTATAATGATTATACAGAAATAAGAATTAGATTACCAAAGAACTAATATGTTATTTATATAGTGCATATTCATTAATTGAGATTATAACTACATAGGTTTTATAATATTTTAAAAATGATGTTTCACGTGAAACATCATTTTTTATTGAAATTTATATAAAAACAATCTAATAATCTAATTATATGATAAAATAGAATAAATTGGGGGTTTGCATCTCTTGAAGCGGGAATAAAGGACGACCTATGGGATATTTGTTAAATACAAAGAAATATAAAACAAGCTTTAAAATATGCCAAGCTGTATAAAAGATTAATATAACAACACGTATATATGATAAAATAGAATAAAATAGGGGGTGTGAAAATTTGTCTAAAATAATAGCTATTTTTAACCAAAAGGGGGGCGTTGGAAAAACAACAACCAATATTAATTTAGCTTCTGCTTTAGGATTACTAGGGAAAACTGTCCTGGCTTTAGATATTGACCCGCAGGGAAATACCACTAGTGGACTAGGGGTTAATAAGAAATCTTTGGAAAATAGTATTTATAATGTCCTTATCGATAGGGTAGATGCAAAAAATGCAATAATGGATACATCATTTAAAAACTTAGATTTATTACCCTCTACAGTTGAGTTGGCAGGGGCAGAAATAGAATTAACATCTAGCATGCAAAGGGAACTAATATTAAAAAATAGTATTGAAGATATAAGGGATGATTATGATTACATATTTATAGATTGCCCACCATCATTAGGATTATTAACAATAAATGCATTGGCTGCTGCAGATAGTGTTTTAATACCTATACAATGTGAATACTATGCCCTGGAAGGGGTTAGTATGTTAATGAACACAATTCAGCTGGTAAAAAAGGGGCTGAATCCTGATTTAACTATTGAAGGTGTTGTTTTAAGTATGTTTGACGGCAGAAATAATCTATCAATTCAAGTTGTTGATGAAGTCAAGAAATATTTTAGGGGTAAGGTCTATACTACTCTAATTCCTAGGAATGTACGTCTAGCGGAGGCACCTAGTTTTGGGCTGCCGATAATGGAATATGATGAAAAATCCCGGGGTGCGGAGGCATATAAGGATCTTGCTGATGAATTTATAGAATATGAAGAGGATGAGGATGGTGAATAAAATGGCTAAAAGGGGTTTAGGAAAAGGGCTACAAGCTCTTATACCAGAAACCGAGGAGGAGAAGGGGGATAGTCTTAATATTCAGATTAAGGATATTCATCCTAATCAATATCAACCAAGGAAGGAATTCGATCAGGAAAAACTTTCAGAGTTAGCAATATCAATTGAGGAACATGGACTTATACAACCTATAATAGTATCCCCAGCAAAAAAAGGATATCAAATAGTTGCAGGTGAAAGAAGATGGCGAGCAGCTAATATGATAGGACTTGAAAACATACCAGCTATTGTAAGGGAGTATTCAGAGCAAGAGCTTATGGAAATTGCATTAATAGAAAATCTTCAAAGAGAAGATTTAAATATAATTGAAGAAGCTAATGCTTACAAACAATTAATCGATCAATTTAAACTCACTCAAGAACAAATAGCTGAAAGACTAGGGAAAAGTAGAACTCTAATAACTAATACCCTTAGATTACTAAATCTTTCCCAGGAATTACAGGATTTAATAAAAAACAATCAAATATCTGCAGGACATGGAAGAGCCTTATTAGCGGAAGATAATATAAATAAGAGAAAATTCCTTGCAAAAAAAACTATAGAAGATAAACTTTCTGTGCGAGACTTAGAAAAGATAGTTAAGGATTCGAAAGCTGAGAAAAAAACCAAGAAGAAGTCTAATATAAAATCAAATATCTATATAGAATTAGAAGATAATCTTCAAAGATTTTTAGGAACCAAAGTAAGTATAAACAATAAGAATAAAAAGGGAAAAATAGAGATAGAGTATTACTCAGAGGAAGATCTGGATAGAATTTATGAAGTTATAATAAAGCAATAAAAAATAAAAGAGTAGCAAAAATGTTTCACATGAAACAATAGCTAAAAGTATCAATAACAATTTTCTATTGTAGCATATAAGATAAATTATGCGTCGTTGGATGTATATTAATAAATAAAATTACACTTTCCTCCGGTGGCATTGATGGATAATACCAGCAATTCATTCCAATGTAAATTCTAAAGCTTGGGGAACTCGCTTCGCTCAAACAACCCAAGCTTCTTAACGAATTTACATTTCCACTCATTGGGTATTATGACCATCAGCTGCCAAGTCGTCACTTTGTAAGTTTTATTTATTATATATCAGAGGGACGTTTTCTTCCGATATATTTTATCAAAAGAACCGTCTCCTTAATATATCACTAGAAACCGTCCCGGTGATATGGTTTTTTGCCTATCGCTTAGATTCTTCACCAATGACAAACCCTAGAGCATTTTGGAAACCGATTCCCGTAAGCAAAAGGAGTAAAATATTTCATTAGCCGACGACTTAATGGAGCTCTTTTTTTCCTTACCTGGTTTTGTCAATATAAAAAATAGAGCGACATTTGCGGAGGAGGCGGTGAAGATATTTTACCTTTGCAACCCTGAAAGTATTATTTGGCAACATCGGTCAACGACGCATAATTTATCTTATGCGTATAATACCTAGACAAACAGAGTTGATGGCCTCTAACTATAAGAATATGTAGGATTGAGCAGTTAATTCCAATAAAGGAGTAAAGCCAATGAAACACGAGTGGAGAAAACATGAAAAAAGTGTATATATACCAAAACAAAAACCCCAACTGATCACTATTCCCAAGTATAAATTTTTTATGCTAAGGGGGAGTGGTAATCCAAATAGTGAAGATTTTTCAGAAAGAATAGGTGTTCTTTACTCATTATCCTATGCTATTAGAATGATGCCAAAGCAGGGTTATACCCCAGAGGGTTATTTCGAATACACAGTTTATCCATTAGAGGGAATATGGGATTTAACAGAAAAAGGTAGAAAATTAGAAGAACTAAATAAGGAAGAGCTATTATATACCATTATGATAAGACAACCGGACTTTGTAACCAATGATATTGTAGATAGAGCATTTGAGAATACAAGGAAAAAGAATCCTCATCCATTACTTAATGATGTAACCTTTGACACCATGGAGGAGGGGCTATCGGTACAGATGCTCCATGTAGGACCTTACGATAATGAACCGAAAAGTTTTAAAATGATGAAGGAATTTATAGATAATAATAATCTTAATATCACAACTCTAAAACATAGAGAGATATATTTATCTGATGTAAGAAGAGTAGAACCAGAGAAGTTAAAAACTGTTTTAAGATATAGGGTTAATGCTCTATAGCACCCACTGGCAGTGGTTCTTTTAAATATAACAAAGGGTGTTAAATGTAGAAGTAAAAAAACTAATTATAGAAAAAAATAGTTTTCTTTGAGATTAAACCTCTTTTTATTTTAAGATATAAGCTGTTTTTTTAAAAATTTCGTATTAGGACATGCCTTAGGGGAGAATTTTAAAATAAAGGCAAATATTTAGGAGTTAAAACTAATTAAGATTATAAATAATGAAATAATTACTATTAAAAACAATTTAATAATCTGTTACAATGTAGTAAAGGTGTTTAACCTTTTTTTTCGATTGACATAAGCACATGACAAACTTTTTAATAAACATTAGAGAGGACGAATTATTTTGAATAGACAAAAAAAAGGTAATTTAATAGTTGAGAGCGCGATAATTGGAAATCTAGGACATATATTAATAGTATTGATTATATCCTTGATAATGTCATTTTTAGCTCAATTTAAAGCATTATCATTTTATGATTTCACTAGAATGATATTATTAGTTCTTACATATATACTAACATTATTTTTTTGGTTTATTATAGGAATAAGATCTACAAAAAAAGAAAAGAGTAACTCTAAACATATAGGATTCATTACAGCTATTACTTCTATATTACCTGCAGGGTTCTTTACAATATTATGTCATATATTTTCAATGTCCTCTGATAATGTTAGCAATCTCTCTAGGTGGAATATCTTCTATTTATTGGGAGGTCCTACATTGTTTTGGCATCGACCTTTTTCATTTATTAGCGAGCTTATGACAAGTAATGGATATTTGATATTTTATGTTAACTTATCATTAGTAGCATTATCAATATTTTTTGGAGCAATATTTTTTAAAAAGACAGGTAGGCGTTCTTAATATATTTACTAAAAGGTAAAGAATTACTAGATTTTCAGAGGTGAAAACATGACAATTTATTTTGATAATGCAGCTACATCTCTTCCAAAACCAGAGGCAGTTTACAAAGTAATGGAAAACACTATGAGAAATTGTGCGAATCCAGGAAGATCAGGTCATAGAATGGCATTAGAAGCCGGGAGAACAATTTTTAGAACAAGAGAATTGTTGGCTAGGTTATTTTCTATTAAGAATCCTATGCAAATTATATTTACCCATAACGCTACGGATTCGCTGAACCTAGGGATAAAGGGTATTTTAAAAAAAGGAGATCATGTAATAACCACTAGTATGGAACATAATTCTGTAATCCGTCCCTTAAAGACATTGGAAGGAAAGGAAATTATAGATTTAACCCTTATAAAAGGAAATGAGCAAGGAATTGTCTTGGTGGAAGACATAGAAAAGGAAATAAGAGAGAATACAAAAATGATTATTACAACTCACGCATCAAATGTGGTAGGAACGATACTACCTATATCAAAAATAGGTAAATTAGCTAAAAAATATAATATAATCTATATGGTAGATGCTGCACAAAGTGCGGGGGTATATGATATAGATGTGAACATGTATAATATAGATATATTAGCTTTTCCCGGTCACAAGGGATTATTAGGTCCCCAGGGTACAGGTGGACTTTATATTAAGGAAGGGATAGAACTAGAAACCTTAAGGGAAGGTGGGACAGGTAGTCTATCTGAATCCCTTACCCAGCCCTTAACTATGCCAGATAGATATGAGAGTGGTACCCATAATACAATCGGGATAGCTGGTTTAGGAGCTGGTATTTCATATATTTTAGATGAAGGAATTGAGAATATAAGAAAGCATGAGGAAATGTTGACCCAACATTTAATAGATGGATTATCAGAAATAGATAATGTGATTATATATGGAACAAAGGATGCAAAAAAACAAGCTGCAGTTGTATCTATTAATATAGGCGAAGCGGATTCGTCAGAAATCAGCTTTATATTAGATAATAATTATGATATAGCCTGCCGTTCAGGACTACATTGTGCTTCACTTTCACATAAAACAATAGGTACATTTGAGCAGGGCACCATTAGACTAAGCATGGGTTATTTTAATACTATAGAAGAAGTAAATAAGACTATTAATGCTATTGGAGACATCAGCAAAAGAATCATTTAATATAACGAAAGATTCTTGTTTGTATTTTAAGATTATAAGAATTGTGATAATAATTAACCTATGAAAGGAGTGATACTTTGATGGCATTTAATTTTTTAGCACTCATCTTAATTCCTTTGTATATTGCAATTCCAGCTATTATATTATATTTTGTAATAAAATTAGCAGTAAAAAACGCATTAAGAGAGCTTAAAGAAGAAGATCTTTAAGCATTACAGCAGTCTACTATAAAAGTATACTTGGTAGTTTATTAACTCTTATTAATAATAGGAGTTTTTGTTTTATAAAGATTTCCTTCCCTTTACATATGGATACATAAGATAAGAAGCTGCTTTAAGAGGGTTTATTTTGTTTGAATGAAACAGTCTTTCTCCTACTTTCCCTTGTAGAACCTTAACCATCTTATCAAAATTTTCATTATCCATCTCTTCCATAAATCTTCTAAGGATTAAGGAACGCCCATAGCTTTTTCTAAGGAATTGTATTTGCTCATCAAAATCTATATTATAGATAATTGAATCTGCTGCAAGGAGTCCACTAAGCATGGCCCCAAATTGACCAAATCCCATAAAAGGGAAGATATTACCCCCGCAATTACCTATAAAATAAGTATTACCTATCCTACTTTTTTCTGGTCTACCAATAATATAGTCCTCAATCTTAAATTCATCTGTAATCTTAGAGGAGATATCAATGAACTGTAATAGTCTTTCTTTAAGTATACTCATATCGGCATGATTAACTGGAGTAGCAATAGCAATGTTTGCATTTTCTTCATCATAGGGAAGAAGATATACATAGCCCTTTGGTGATAAATCATTGTTTAAAAATATTTTCACTTGTCCTGGGTTAAATTCTCCCTTTAGAGTAAACCCTAAAATTTTTACCGATACATCGGTATTAAATGGCTGAATATTCCTAACATCTCTTCCGTCACCCGTAGCCATAAGAATAGTATCGTATTCCTTCAATAAATCATCATAAGTTTTCTTGCTATTAAAATATATTTTAGATTTAATCTTTTTAGCAACTTGTTTACTAAGTGCTTGGGGATGACGACCCCTTACAGTAATAAATCCAAAGTGACCTGAAAAATCCACTTGATTATGTTCAGAAACCATTGTTAATTTACTAATAGGGTGAAGGGGTTGTAAATGCAAGTCAAATTGATCCGCCAAATAAGAAAAAGAATCTTTAATAGGGCGCGTTAAAATATCCATCATGCCCTCACCATTGATAAATCTATCCTCCACTTCTCTTCTTCTTTCGAAAATATCAGCCTTAACACCATGTTTTTCTAATTGAAAGGCACAGCAGAGTCCTGATAATCCAGCTCCTAAAATTGCTATTTTAGTGTTTTTCATAAAATCCCTCTTTTCATTTTAATCAATAGTATATCCATATATAAAGTAATAATTATATGGATCAAAATAGGTAATGAAATAAAGGAATTTATGGAGCTATATATAAAATAATGGTAAACTGTATAAGAAGTTTCATACTTTGCAAGGAGGAATATAATGGAATTTGATGATAAGAATAATGGAGAAGCTCCAGGAATTAGACTCAGACTTAAAGAATTGTTATTTGACTGCTTATTTATCTGTGGTTTATTATTATTATTATTTATTATAACTTTACTATTTTATTTTCGGGTTTTTAAGGGTATTCCAGAGTTTACAAACATGCAATCCCAGCTTATTGCAACTATTACATCAGTGGTCCCTATAATTATTGTTTTTTCAATTATGGAAGGTTCTAAACACTTTGCTTCCTGGGGAAAAAGAAAAGCAAATTTAATCATTATTTATAAAGGTGACCCAATGAAGGGAAGTATCATAAGAAATATTCTAAAGTTTTTACCATGGCAATTTGGACATATGAGCACTATAAATGGCATGTATAGCGATTTTAATACACCTTTTTCTCTAATTTTTCTTATTTTATCCTTTTCTCTATCAATTGTGTATATACTAATGGCATTTATAAGGAAAGATGGTAGGCATCTAGCCGATATATTAGCGGGAAATCAAGTTATTAAAAATAATAATAAATAGTTTTTGTGTTTAGGGATCAATGTTTCATTTGATATTAATAATGGTGAATTAAAAATTATTTATTCCTTCAAGGAGGTGTTAAAGATGAAGGGTTTTGTTTCTACATTTTTTGTTTGTCTTATTGTTTGTGGAGTGATAACATTTTTTTTCGCTGGTCTTATTCTAAATAATATCTGGAACATAACTATTGTTATTGCATTCCTGTTAGCGGTGCTAATTACAGTTTTTATAAATCAGGAATCTAGAATTGAAGAATTAGAAAAGAAATTGGAAGAATTATTAAATAATAAATAGAAACAAGTGACTCAGTAGTGGAAATAGGCGTCGTTGACCGATGTTGCCAAATAATACTTTCAGGGTTGCAAAGGTAAAATATCTTCACCGCCTCCTCCGCAAATGTCGCTCTATTTTTTATATTGACAAAACCAGGTAAGGAAAAAAAGA
>Ga0334900_1001395_pt1 | contig 26371 bp, 41 predicted proteins | sample GraSluR3_MG_2_FD_207231 | JGI IMG/M metagenome (GOLD analysis project Ga0334900, IMG submission 207231) | Sludge microbial communities from methane-producing bioreactor in Wageningen University, Netherlands - Granular Sludge_31_08-R3 | ecosystem: Engineered > Bioreactor > Anaerobic >...
CCATTTATTTCAAAACTATAGATCACACTTAAAAAACATTTTTCCGTTATGTTTAAATCTTCCATCTCCCAAATTTCTGCTGGAATCCAGATTCCTTTAAACTTTTTTTCGTCCATTGAAGTTTTGGATTAGGTGCTGCAATGGCAGGGATAAAAACTATTTGGAGTTGTGAATTTGAATCTTTCCAAGCTGAAATAATTAAAAAGAATTTTGGACATGAACACAAAATCAATCGAGATATTAGAAACTATTCAAACCCGAAACCTGTTGACATCGTTAGCGGTGGATTCCCTTGCCAAGACATCAGCGTTGCTGGAAAAGGTATCGGAATTACAGGCGAACGAAGCGGCCTATGGTCTGAGATGTACCGTATTGTGGGGGAAATTAGACCAAGCTACGTTATCATTGAAAACAGCCCAATGCTCCTTGTTCGAGGATTTGAACAAGTCTTATGCGACCTTTCCAAAATCGGGTATAATGCAGAATGGCAATGTTTATCAGGCACCGACTTTGGAATACAACAGGGTAGGGAACGACTTTATTGTATTGCCTACCCCCTGCAAAAGCGACATGAAAGGGTCGTGCAAGAATCGGTATTTCGGAAGCTCTACTTATCGAAGCAATCTACGGGAATTTATCCGCGATGGAGAACAAGACGGGATTTACCCGAATCCCGAACTGTACGAAAGATTAATGACCTTCCCAATCTCCTGGACAGAATAGGCAGTTTAGGCAATGCAGTTCAGCCAGTTATTGCCTATTATCTCTTTGAATGTATCAAATCGCACGCGGCCAATTCTGGTTGGCGTTAACATGTTGTATATTCACTTCATAGTTACGAAATATGTTTTATAACATACAGAAATATTTGATTATTAATTTATAAAAGTTTTACTTTGAATTAGTTCTTACACAGGGCGGCAATCTTTGTTGAACTTGATTGATTGTTCACACCTTCTATTTATTGTTGCCCTGTTTTTAAAATCTTGTTGTCAACATATTACATTTTAAAATACAATATTATGGATAAAGAAAAATTTAGAAAAAAATTAATCCTGATTTTAGAGGATTTTGATTCAAATAAAAAAACTGATATGTCCAAATTAATAAAGATTATTTTCGGTAAATATTAAAATTAAAAAAAGATATGAAATCACTTTATGAAAGATTAGATGAAGAAATTCTTCAAAAGATGGAAGAAGACGAGGGAAAATATCCATCCCTTATTGGCTCCATTGAAAAGGAGCTAAAAACAAACTGGAATGTTGATGAATTAACATTTCTAACCGCCAAGTATATCCATCAGTATAAATTTGGGGATTATATCCCATTTGATATTGTTGGATTTTATAAACTTTTTAAATAATAAGATAAGATATGTTTTATACGACAACATCAGATCCATCCGACAGCTGGAGTAACCATTGGAGTAATGGGGAAAAGGCTACCTGTCCCACTTGTGAAAGTGAGGATATAGAATACTCACACACCGACACAAAGTATTTCAGGGAGTATTATTCCTGCAAAAAATGTGGGGATGAATTTTCAATTTTAAACTAAAAATAATGGAAGAATCAGCAGTAAGTATTTTAAGAAAATTGCCTGAAAACAAAAAACAGGCAGAGCATTTTGTCCAGTTAATCCGGGAAGGAATAGAAAACGGGGAAACGGACCCGCTTCTGGCGTATAAAAATATCGCCATGTTGGAACACATTTTCAAAAAACTCAAATCGGATATGATTATCAGGGACGTGGTTCTGGAAGAAGCGGAAAAGTTCAATCAGAAATCTTTTGAATACCAGGGAGTAAAATACACCATCAAAGAGGCCGGGGTATCATACAAATTTGACAAATGTAATGATACCGAATGGGAAAGACTGGACGAACAAATCAAATCCCTGACAGAAAAAAAGAAAGAACGTGAAAACTTCCTGAAAACCATTAAGCCGGAAATGGAAGTGTACAACGAAGAAGGTGTGAAATTGAATGCACCGATTAAACAAAGTTCGACAATTGTAGCAATAACATTAAAATAGCATGGAAACACTTATAAAAATTCAAGGTGAGTTAAAGGCTCCTAAAAACCAATTTAATACATTCGGAAAATACAAATATCGTTCATCTGAGGATATTTTAGAAGCAGTTAAGCCTTTATGTGTTAAAAACAATGCTTTGCTCACTATTTCAGATGAAATTGTAGAAGTTAATGGATGGGTGTTTATTAAGGCAACAGCAATCTTTAAACATGGAGACTTTGAGCATAAGGTTTCGGCATTTGCCCGTCATTCAGAAAATAAAAAAGGGATGGACGACAGTCAGGTTACGGGAGCAGCGAGCAGCTACGCCCGGAAATACGCCCTTAATGGATTATTCTGTATTGACGACACAAAAGACCCGGATAGTTCAAACAACCACAAAGAGGACGATAAAGATAAACTGAATGAGGCGATAGTTTTAATAGAGCAGGCAGAATCACTAAAAAATCTTACTGCAATTTTTAATGAAAATCCGCAATTTCAAAAAAACTCAGAGTTTCTTGGAAAATTATCAGCCGCAAAAAAGAAATTACTTAAAAAATGATGGATGGATATTGTTAAACGGAGAAATTTAAATGTTATACGATTTAAATAACAAATTTCAATTAATGCAGGCAGAAACCTACTTTGAAAAGTTAAAGGAATCTGCCTGCGTTATTGAACTTAAAAAAAAGGTAAACCGGACATTGAGCCAAAACAGATATTTACATCTTATCATTTCATGGTTTGCTGTTGAAACTGGCTACACATTGGAAGATGTTAAGCGGGAATACTTCAAAAAACTTTGCAACCCTGAAATTTTCCTGAAAGAACAAAAAGGAATTTTAGGCGAAATTATCAGCATAAGAAGTTCAGCAGACCTGGACAGCAAAGAAATGACAACGGCAATCGAAAGGTTCAGGAATTGGAGCGCTAAAGAAGCTGGTATTTACCTGCCTGATGCAAATGAGGATGAATGGTTGAAACAAATTGAAATAGAAATATCAAAACACGAAAGATGGATTTAATGAAAAGCATGGAAAGCATGGAAAAAATATACAACGACAAAACAACATGGATGTTTTTTGAAGGCGAGGAAAATGAAACGATAGGTGTTTATTGTCGTTGTCCCGAATGTGCCAAATACATTAAGCGAGGTAGATTATTAATGAATATGGCTGGTGAAATAAAATTACAAGGATTCATTTGCAAGATTCACGGAGAAATACAACCTTATTTAGATAGAGACTGTTAAAAAAATAATATTATGAATTTACAAGAAATTTCAAAATTACAAGACAAAATAGAGGACTTCAACGAATCTCTGCTTGATGCGAAAGAATTACTTATTCAGAAAAAACCTGTAACTCCCAAAATCTATTCAGACTTGAAATGTAAGAGTAAAATCCTTATTTTCGAAGTTGATAACATTGTTTAAAATTACCAAAAATGAAAAGAATAGAGATAGTTGTCAACGAATCAAATCATGGGATGTTAGGGGTTGGCGATATAGTTTATGATTATTCATATAACTCTGACTTTAAAGAATTGACTATTAATTTCATTGACCTTAACTTTCTAAAAAAGTACACAGGTGAAAAGGCAAAAATAATAATGACAGGATTAATGAAAATCGAAGATGAAAGAATCCAGAAATCAAAACAAATTGCTTCGGATGCCTGCAATATACCTGAGTTTCGGCTATATGAAAAAACAAGAAAAGCGCCGGTTGTTTTCGCAAGAAATTTGGTGATTTGGTATTGTCTTGAATATGTAAATTCGTCGCCTGCATTTGCGGGTAAGATATTTGAAAAAGACCATGCAACGGCAATTCATGCAAAAAAAATGATTGAAAAAGACTATAAATATTTAAGTGATGATCAGGCCGTCTGGAAAAAAAGGTTTATGAACAAAATTGAAAAAAATAATATGTGTGAAAAAATAAACAGTTAACAATTATGGACAAAAAAGAAACAGTTACAATTTGTGATATTAATTTTGAAGGATGTAAGGATAAAAGCTACTTCCCGAATTGTGGTGATTGTGTTTATCTATCAACGAAACAAAAGATGGACAAAACATTTGAAAAAATATGGAACGCGGTAACCTCTAACGGATGCCGGGAGATGGATGAAATACGTTTTGAGCAGGCAGCAAAAGAGCTGTGGAATGAAGCTATTGAGGCTGCGGCAAAAAACGCAACTCTTTATTCAAGTGGAGGGGTTGATTTTGTTTCCCGTGTATTATGAGCGGACATAAAGAAGTTTATGAAATTATAAAAAGATACCCAGAGCGATTTGATGAAATTATAGAACATGAAAAAAGAATTGGTTCCAGTTTTTTTAAGATTGATTTTGTTCCTAAATGGGCGCAAACCGGATTTGATGAAAAATCTGGCAAAAAGTACACAACTGGCGAAGATATAAGGATGTATTTAGAACGGAAAAATCAAACAATGGATTTATGGGTTTATGATAACCCTGTTTCGTGTTCGAGTTATTATCATTTATGCGAATAAAATAAAAATGAATAAATTATATTTCACGGAAAATGATGATGAATTTTGCTACGAAAAATCAAATAAAATTAAACTATGACTATTCAAACAGGAGAACCTTTAAAATGCAAAAATTGTGGCACAGAATTTAGGTGGGTTCCGGGAAATTCAACGATAAAACCGAAGTTCTGTTTGCGATGCCACAATAAAAGGTTACTGGAGCGTTCAAATTTAAGCCGTAACAGCAAATCTGCCTTCAAGACGGGTAAGTATGCCACTAAAAAAATAAATGGCTTAAAACGCAGAAAAACGGACAAGCAAAAAGCAAGGAATAATGCTGATTTATGGTTCAGCCGATACATACGTTGCAAATATCACTTTCAAGTATTAAATGATGGGACGGTTCTATGTAAATGTATTATCACTGGGACGGTCAAGGAGGCAAAGCGAATGGACAACGGGCATTGTTTCAGCAGGTCTTTCCTGTTAACCAGATACGAAGAAGATAATTGCAGACCTCAGAACAGAAGCAGCAACCGTTTTTCCGGTGAAGCGGATCATTACAAATTCAGGGATAATCTAAAAAATGAAATTGGAAAGGAAAGATTCAATCGTTTGGATGAACTCAGAAAACATGAAGGAACCGATACCGAAAATTTTTACCTGGAACAGGCAGACAAATACCGGAAACTTGTCAATGAATTAGTGAAAGAAAAAAATATAAGTCGATGGTGGTAATTAAAACAAAATGGCAGAAATAAACTTTTATAATATTGATTGCATTGAGTTTATGAAAACTAAACCCGATAAGTATTACGACCTTGCTATTGTTGACCCGCCATATGGGTTGGATTTAGCGAATATGAATATGGGAATAGGCAAAAGCAAAAAGGCAAGTAAAATACAAAACAGGAAATGGCAACCTAAAGACTGGGATAAAAACGCACCAAAAGCCGAATATTTTAATGAACTTTTTAGAGTGAGTAAAAACCAAATAATTTGGGGAGGAAACTATTTTGAATTACCACCGTGCAAAAATTACATCATTTGGGATAAAGAAATACCTAAAGGGCTTTCTTTTGCTGATTGTGAGATGGCTTGGACTTCGTTTGATTGTGCTCCGAAAATGTTTAGATATTCGGCATATTTAGATAAAAAAAATAAATTTCACCCGACACAAAAACCAATTGCTCTTTATCGTTGGTTGCTTCAAAACTATGCCACACATGGCGACAAAATACTCGATACTCACGGCGGGAGCATGAGTTCAGCAATAGCCTGCGACATGGAAGGATTTGATTTAGATATTTGCGAAATAGACAAGGATTATTTTGATGCAGGTGTTAACAGATTCAATACTTACAAACAACAATTAAAATTATTTCAATGAAATTATTTACAACAGCATTTTTACAGGTTTTTTTAGTAGCGGCAAATACTTATTTTATTGCCAATTTGTTTTATCCTGGAATCGCTATTGCCGGATTTGGGATAAGTTTTCTCTGGTCATCAAACGTGAAAAGAATTTCAATCGGTGGCATGAAAGACAGATTGATTTATGCGACAGGGGCAATGATGGGCGGGTTATCAGGAGTATTGGTATCAAATTTTATTCTAAATTAATTTGCTAATTAAAGGGTTTTGATTATATTTGCAAGCGTAACAACAAATCAGATTTAATGACAAAAATAATTTTAATAATATAAGCATTTCCGGGTGGACATTCCTTTCTGGTTTGTTGTTACGACACCCGGAAATTGCTTTCATAATACGTAACGTTATGGCATATTTCAGTAATTCATCAGAAGGCTTAATATTAGAAGAACAATGCAGCAATTGTAAATACGGTGAAGATGCCTGTCCTATTTTTGCAGCACAATTTTTATACAACTATGACGCTTGCGGTAATGGCGTTGCAACCGCTATTTTAAATACGATAGTTGACGAAAATGGAATTTGTCAAATGAGAGAAACATTTAAAAAGGATTTGGCAACAGACGGCAGCAAGCAACAAACACTATTTTAATATGCAATGTTGGATAACATTACATATCTAAATTAATTTGCTAATTAAAGAGTTTTGATTTAAAAAATAAGTTATTTTTATTCGTATTGTTAAAATTTTAATTACATTTGTGTTATGGAATTACAGGAAATAAATAAAAAATACATGCCAGTAAAGGACTATGCCGAAAGACACGGTGTATCTCCTCATGTGGTTTATGGCTGGATAAAAAGAGGTAAAGTTAAAGGCAAGAAAATTGGCAACTATCAATTAGTGGAAGCTGAGGAATAATTTTTTTGCTTTAATTTTTTAAAATTTTAACATTATATGGCAAAGTTAAGAAGTGTAAATACAAAATTTTGGGATGACCCTTTTATAACAGAATTGAACCCCACAGAAAAACTTTTGTTTTTGTATCTAATAACAAATTCACTAACCAATCTTTTGGGCATTTATGAAATATCAGAACGTAAAATTTCATTTGATACTGGGATGGACATTAAAACGGTTCGGAAGGGTTTGGAACGGTTCGGAATGGTTCGGAAGGCCTTTTTTGTTGAAAATTATATCATTTTACCGAATTGGTTAAAAAATCAGAAACTTAATGCAAATATGAAGGTAGCAGTTGAAAAAGAATTTAACTTATTACCTGAATGGCTGAGAAACAAGGTGTTATCGAATGGTTCGGAATCGTTAGGTAATGGTTATGAAACCATTCGGAATGGTTTGCAAATGGTTCGACAAGTAGAAGTAGAAGTAGAAGTAGAAGATAAAAAGGAAGATGAAAAGGAATATGAATTAAAAGGTAAAAACAAAAAAATTTATATTGATTTTATCAAAAGTTTTAATTCTATCACTGGAAAGAAAATCAGAGTTCCTGATAAAAAATTCAAAGGCCAATTAAATGCCAGATTAGATGAGGGATTTACGATTGATGAAATTTTAAAAGCTGTAGAGAATTGTAAAAATGATAAATATCACATGGAAAATCCAAAATACCTGACACCTGAATTTATTACCAGAGCGGATAAGTTACAGAAGTTTTTAAATTCAGATGAAAATTCAAAGGAAAGATTAAAGTTTGAGGATGTATTTAAATAGCAATATATGGAAAATTTAAAAAAATATTTGTTTGATAAAATTGAGGATGCCTTTTTTGTTCACGGGTACGAGGTTAACAAAGAAGTAATGAAAAAACTTGTTGAACGTTCTGAATTGATTATTGAAAAAAACAATATGAAATTTTATAAGGTTGAATTATTTTTTGAAAAATTTGAACTCGGAGAACTCGGAATGTTAAACCGGAGCCCAATGAGTTTTCTTGTAATGTTTTCAGAGTTTTCAAAAAAAAATGGTAAACCTAAACTTGCAATGTAATGCTATCAATCAAAGAACAATATGAGCACCCGCATTGGCAGCGCAAACGGTTGGAAATATTCAGGCGCGACGGCTGGGAATGTAGATGATGTAAGGAAACAAACAAACAGCTACATGTTCATCATTTGTACTATGATAATGATTTGCATGTTTGGGAATACGATAATGAAGCATTGGTAACGGTTTGTGATAAATGCCACAAATTACTTCATTCAGAATTGAAAAAACTATCTGGGATAGTTGCATTTCAAATGCTATCCGGTGAAATTGATATAACAAAATTATGAAATACCAAAGCAGTAACACTAAACAGATTTACAATATTGAACTTAAAGGGAAAAAAAGATACATTTGTCCAGAATGTTCAGATTCGAGAACTAAATCAAAACAGAAAGATTTACAATTTTATCCTGATACTGGTCGAGCTTATTGTTTTCATTGTGAAACCACATTTTTTGAATACAAACCATATAACAAAAAAGAATACGTTGTTCCTGAATGGAAAAACAAAACAGCCTTAACGGATAAGGCCGCAAGGTACTTTGAAAGCCGAATGATTAATCAGGAAACAGTTAAGAAGATGAAAGTCTATTCAGATACCGAATGGATGCCGCAATTCAAAAAAGAAATTGAAGTTATATGTTTTCCTTATTTCGTGAACGAGAAATTGGTAAATATAAAATACCGGGGCGCAAAAAAGACCTTCAAATTAAATTCTGGCAGTCAACTTATTTGGTATAATTTTGATGCCATTTTAAACCACAAAGAAATAATAATTTGTGAGGGTGAAATAGATTGTCTTTCAATAATTCAGGCAGGATATGATAATTGTATAAGTGTTCCAAATGGAGCCGGTAACTTTGAATTTATAGACGATTCAGTACATTTATTCGAGAGTAAAAAAATAATAATTGCAGTTGATAATGATGCAAAAGGAATTGAATTAAGGGATGAGATAATAAGGCGGCTTGGGCCTGAAAATTGCTCTATTGTCAATTTTAAGCAATACAAGGATGCAAATGAGTATTTATGCAATGAAGGTGGATTAAGTTTGTCAGAACTGCTTAAAATGCCTTCTGACGTACCGATTGACGGGAACATAAAAGCAGAATCAATTTATAACGATGTGAAAGACCTTTTTGTTAATGGAATGACAAAGGGTAAAACTATTGAGATGGAAGAAATTGATAAGTATTGTACATGGGAAACAAGACGGCTGGCTATTGTAACAGCTCGCCCAGGTGCGGGGAAAAGTGAATTTGTTGATTATCTTACAACTAAATTAAATCTTTTATATGGATGGAAAGCGGCATATTTCACACCGGAGAATTATCCTTTGAAATATCACTATGCAAAGATTTTTGAGAAAATTATAGGCAAAAAATTCAGTTCGATAAAAAGCGAACAGATTGAGTTTGATATGGCCTATGAACATATAAGGAATAATTTCTTCTGGATAATGCCGGAACAGGATTTGACTATTGATAAAATACTTACAAATGCAAAAAGCTACGTAAAATCAAAAGGGATTAAGATACTTGTAATTGACCCCTACAACAAGTTAGAGCATCAAATGAATAACCGTGAATCGGAGACGCAATATATCAGCAAATTTTTGGATAAGTTAACGATGTTTGCTAAATTGAATGATGTTTTGGTTTTTCTTATTGCACACCCGCGAAAGTTAGATAAAACGGAGGTTCCAACACTTTATGATATATCTGGTTCTGCTCATTTTTACAACAAAACAGATTACGGATTTACGGTTCACAGGGTTTTTGATGAAAATAATTTAATGACAAATGATATTGAAATTCATTGGCAAAAAATTAAGTTTAAGAACTTGGGAGAGCAGGGAGTTTCTGAATTGAGATACAATTACATAAATGGAAGATTTGAAGAAAGGCAGTCAATTGATTTTTGGGATAATTCTAACTGGCTGGTTAAACATGAAACTATTAAACCTTATTTGGAATGGGAACAAACAGAAAAATGTCCTTTTTAATAACAAAACAAGGATTGAAACGAAAACAAATATTTAATTTGTTGGTAACGGTGAATGTTTGTTGTGTTTGCTGTTGAATGACCGACGAAATTAGTAGATAATAAATAACTTAACAATTACGCGCTATGGCTTTAAAAATTACAAAACAAGATTACGAAAAGTTGATTGAACAAGACCTTTCAATTTTAAGAAAACATCTTCCAGATAGCCCGGAAAATGACCACATTAGATTAGTGTTAACAAACTCGATTGATATGCACTATCCGAGCGTTGGCAGCCCTGAACCAAGTACCGAAAGCGGTTTGCATTTAGCGAACGGCCAAGTGCAAGCTGTCGTTGTGTGAGATTTGCACAGAAATAACTTTGAAATACAAATAAAAATAAAATTTATGAAGGCAAAAGAATTAGCAGAAAGATTTATTAATGCAGATGATAAAGAAACTGAACTACATGAGATTATTAAAGGCATAAGCGTTGAAGTTGATACGCTAAGAAAAGCCAGAAATATAAAAGTAGATACTGGATTGATAGGCATATTTAAAGACCTTGACAAAAAGTATCAGACTTTTGCAATGATTGTAAATTCGCATTATAACCACAATGCAATCAAGCCATACTTTTTTAGAATTTGGTTAAAAACAGTTTACCCAGGAGCTTATGATTATTATTTGGCGAGTGTTGGGTAAATTTTATTTTTATTGCTCGCATCCGCAGAAAAGTTACATTGAAATACTGACCAGCAATAAGTTGTAATTACAAACCAAATCAAAAAATTGAATACGGGAAAACAGGCCATACGCACCAGCAACCCTAAGTCAATGATTCATCTGTTGGATGCATCACCAAAATATCATACCGTTTTCTTCTGAACGTAATAATCAATTGCCAAAGCAATAGTTTTTGTAAGACTATCAAACAACATCAGTTCCTGATAATCGTCTAAAAACTTAATATCAATTCTTTTGTTGAGAAGGTCTGTTACATACCCTCTAACATCATGCAACCTGCCTTCCATTGCAGCATCCACAATCGGAATTAAATCATTTTTCCAACTTTGTCCAATTTTGTCAAGTCCAAAATTGTCAATTCCTTTTACCAACATTTTAACGCCAAATTTAATAAGCCATTTATAGAAGAAATTTTTCGGCTTAATAAATTCCTTCAAGGCGTTAGCTATAAATTTTTCCTGTTTCGGCGTGAATAATCCTGTTCTGTTCATTTCATTATCATTTAATGATTTCCAAACTCTTTCTGCAAACGGGTAAACCCAATACCAGTTTTTAATAAAAAAACGATATATTACCCGGAGTAAGCTCATTTTTCTTTAATGTAATTCTGATAATAATATTCAACCAGAGCACCGGCTTCACCCCATGTTATTTTTCCATCTGATAAAGCATAGAGTATTTCCTGTGCCAGTCCTGAAAGGAATTTTTCCCATTTTTCATTATCAACTCCCTGACTAATTACAAATAATATTTGCCTTACCTGTTCGTTCTTGTCTTCAATACCGTGTAATTCATCAACGATTTTCAACTGCAATGCCAACTGTGGAATTTTTTCTTTCAATAATTCCACAGCCTTGTCAATCACCTTATCGGCAACATCAGGGGTGAATGACTTAATAACCTCTACTGTAACATTCAATAGTGGGTTTTCGATAACCTTTTTCACTGCCTCAACTGTATTTGTAGCCACAGGCAGGAAACTTCCTATCACCTCATCCACTTTGTTCCAGACTTTATAAAAAGTCTGAACAATCCAATTCCATACGTTTTTAAAAAAATTTTTCATTTTAATTTCTCCTTTTTTTATCCTTTATGCACCGGATAATGGTTATCAATGCCGATACACAAAGTATTGTTAATGTTAATATTGCAATTCCATATTTTAGAATAAATTCATTCATAATTATTTCATTTCAAAATGATTTGCATCCCAGCCCCAATCATACCCGGCAACATTATTCGGGTGTAAACTTTTCCAGTATTCAGCCAATGGTTTGTAGGCTTCGCTTTCGTATTGATATTTCCCATCAATAAACAAATTCAAATCAATAGCTAATTTTTTTAGATGTTGGCTGTTTATTGTTTTTGATTTTCCTTCATTGTAATAAACTTCCTGTTGCTCTTTAGTACGTAATAATTCACCACCAGTCAATTCATAACCGTTATCGAAAGCCCAAAGAATTAACTTTGCAACGTTTTTCAAAAATAGGCTTTGTTTTTCTCTTAATGTCATGTTTTCGTATTTATCCATTTTTTTATTCGTAAAAAACAGTTTTATAAATTCGTTTGTCCACCATGTTATTTTAAGCAACTTCATAACTTTGTTTGTTTCAGTATTCGTTTCAAAAACCCTCGCCCCACCTTTATTGTTTTTAATTTTATTTTTTTGAAATTAAGTGGAATCTGAAAGCTAATAATCCAATCACATTTAGGCTCACCTTTTTTCATCTTCACCCTTTAAGGTTATTTTACTATGTAATAGAAACATTTTCAATTCATCCACCTTATCAACAACCGACTGATTAGAAGCATGAATGCTATCTCTTATTTCTTCAAAAGTTCTTAAGTTATCGGTTTTATGTTGCTCAAAATCACTTCTCATTTTATCCCTGTCTGTTTCTAATTTCTTTAGTCGATGTCGGTCTGTTTGCCACGTAACGAAAGATGTGATTAATGTTCCCAGCACCCCTAAGAGCGCCACTATCGAAACTATATTTATTTTTTCCCATAACTCTTTCATTATAATAATCAATATAATTGCGTCCATATAGCTATGTTATTAGTCATTTACTTCTTCCTTTTCGGTTTGTCCTTGCCTCTTTATTTTGTGTTTTCATTATTGCTATTCCTATTCCTATTAGTTAACCAAATCACTTGTAGCCACAAGCCATCCTGCATAATTCCATCTAATTACAACCCATGTTCCACTTTCTCTTGCTGGTATGGTTATTTTCCCATTTCCTTCCTCAGTTTTAGCAGGATAAGTAGTACTATGGAGATATAATGTAGCTGTATATGATGTTGTTGGATTAGTGTAGATTATTATTACACCATTTTGTCCACCCGTAACTGAATTTAAAGTAATTGCTATATCAGATGTTGGGTATGTAGTAGAATAAAATGAAGCAAAGCTGCCTGCGTCTAATGAAATTGCTGCTGTTGGAGAAAAAGACATTGTGTTCATTTTTTGAAACCCTGTAACTTTGTGAGTATGACTTGTTGCAGTTGTCGAATTTGTTGAAGTGTTTGTAAGTGTAGATGGTGTGCCTAAAGTAACGCTGCCCGAAGAAGTGATTGTTGAGAAATCCATACCATTTCCGGCAGAAACACTTGTAACGGTTCCGCTTCCACTTCCAGTTCCTCCTGCCGTTAAATCAAATTCTGTTCCATTATCGTTTTTATAATACAGTTTTCCATCGTTTAAAGAATAAATGTTCCCCCAGTCAGAAGAAGCTGATGGGTGTGTTGTTCTTTCTTTTAAACTCAAATAATCTTCTGAACGTATATACGATGACGCATGTAATGCTCCAGATACGCTAAGATTACTTGAAAAATCAGCCTGACTTGCAAAAAGCACACCACTATTAATTTTTACTCCATTTTCAACATAAAGGTCATATCCCGTTACACTCGCCCCACCTACTCCTACATTACCTGACGTATATGTAATCCCGTTTGTATCTTCTGTCCATAACGAGACGCTTCCACTTCCGGTATCACTTAAATCATAACTTGTTGTTCCATACCTGAAGTAAGGCTTTCCGCCCGACACATACCATTGTCCGTAGTTTGCCGGAACAGTTCCCAATGTGCCAGAAAAATCACGTTGATACATTGAACCATCGCCAATAAATGTAAATTGAGAAGTTTGGTATTTGTCAATTTGAAGAAGTGGATAACTTATTGATGTTGAGTTTCCAGAAATGTAAGCACCTTTTCCAAAAGAGCTTGTATTAACCGCAGCTAATCCTGCACCACCACTTGCCCATGAACCGGCAATTGATAACCCTGTATATTGTCCGGCTGTTGTTCCAATACCAACATTGCCTGATTGATAATCAATGCCATACCCCTGTTCAGTCCACACACTTGTCCCTGTACTTGTTGCAAACTCCAATCCGTTAGAGGTTGAATTTACCTTCACGAACTTACCCGATTGTCCTGAATAGCTCGAAGGTGTATCTGTTAATTCAAGAAAATTACTTGCGCCTCCACCTGTTCCTCCTGCTGTAAGGTCATATAAATTACCCCCTGCCCGATACCATATTTTTCCATTATAACCAAATAATCTGCCATATCCCGCCGGTGGATTGAACGTGTAAGGAATTTCACTTGTATTCTCTGCGAACTCAAACCAGCCGTCGTTGTACCATTCTAATTTAGCTGTTGTGTTATCTCTAATTTGCATAGCTGCATTAAGGGATGAACTGCCATTTGTTACAATACGCAAAGCTGGATTATTTGCGTAATTTTGTTTGATTGTTAAAATTGGACTACCAGAAACACTATCTTCTATAAAAGCTGTACCTGCTACATCCAACTTATAAGCAGGTGATGTTGTTCCGATGCCTACATTCCCACTATCGTAATAAATATCACTTCCCGATTGTGTCCACAAACTTCCACCACTTAAACTATTAATGTAAGTTTCCCAATTGCTCCTGTTAATGTAGGAAGAAGTGGTATCAATCAGACTCTTTGTGAACTGCTGTCCCGACAATGTAAGATAATCACCCGTTCCTGTAAGTGTTGCTGCATCGTGTAAGTCTAATTTTTTTGCCAATCCTGAACTATCTGCTGCATAAACAGGGTCGGTTTCTGCCTGCAAAAAATTAGCTTCCAGATAATCCAGTGTTACAAAAATTGTGTCTGTGCCGTTAATTTGAGTAGTGCCAGATAATGTATCATTACCAATCACCAAAAGTGAATCAGCAATCAAGTACATATTAGCTCTTATACGGTATTCATTCACCTGCGCTTTTGCAGTAAACCCAATTAACAGAAATAATATTGTTAGTAATCGTTTCATTACTTCACATATTTTAAATACATATCCACCACATTTTTCATATCCAGCGTTTTACCTGCAATAAAATCTTTAGTTACTTCATAAAAACCGCCATCATAGTTAAATCTATCACCTTTTGAATAAGATGTTCCTTCTCTATACTGTAAATAAAGAGTTGAAAGGTCAGCTATATCTTGTTTTGTAACTACTGTTTTTTCCAGTATCGTTTGTACGAGAGTTCGCAACAATCTTTTTACTGTGGAAATATCAAACTCCTCATCTTTGGCAGCTAACTGCTGCTGTTTACTGGCATTTAGTTCGGTTTGTGGGATGTCTATTACGGGGTATGTGAATACCTGCTTTGTTTTATCCCAGTAAATTTCCCCCAATCGGTGCAGTTCCGGGTCAATCACTGGCTGAACAACATCATAGAATCCTTCCTGCTGTTGTAGTTCAACACTTGCTTTGTCAAAGTTTAAGTGATTCTTCCATGTTTTAGGAAGTTTACTGTAAACTTTAATTTCGTTGTTTATTTGTATTGCTTTCATAATTATAATTTTCACCAATTAGAATAAGGTAAGCCTTCACCTAAATTATATAATGTACTTATTTCATCTGCGGTTAATATTCTATTCCATATTCCAACTTGGTCAATACTTCCATTAGTATAATTAGTTCCGTATCTACCAATAAAAGCATCAGTGTTTATATTATTTATGGATTGAATAGTTGTAACACTATTCCCTATTTCCTCTCCATTTTCAAAAAATACCAAATATCCATTATTAAATGTAATTACAATATGAATCCATACATTATTAGTAATGGATGTTATAAAATCTATAATATCATACGCTATTCCATCGCTCGATAGTAAAATTCTAATCTGGGAGGAATCGGTAGCTCGTTGTAGAATAGCCCAACACCTTTTATTATCAAAGTCATACTTAGAAAATATCCCACCATAACGAGTAAAAACATTTCTTTTTAACCAGAAGCTCCAACTTACTTCTGTTACAGAATTCAAACTAACATTACCTAAATTGATATAATTATCAATACCATCAAAATAATAACATTTATTTACTCGTCCTATTTGATTTATTAATGCTCCATTATTTACTCCATCATAATTTCCAACTTCATCATACGCAATTACACCAGAAGTCTCATCCAATTCCCAAACAGATAAAATGTCTAATTTTAATTTTTCTCCGATTGCTTTTGGTATCAACATCTTATTTGCCCCTAATCCTATCATATTATGCCTCCTGACTTATTACGCACCAAACCTGTTCTGTTCCTGAACCTGCATTAGTGCAATGAAACTGAATATAGTTAGCTACCGTACCATCGTATTCTCCTGAAATCACTTTCACGTAAGTTGGTAGGGTAACTACAAAATTACCTGTCAAAACAACTGTTATCACCTTGTTCAACTGCAAATTACTGAACGTGAAAGTTGTTGCAGCTGTAAGTGTTTTCGTGAATACTCCTGCTGCACTCCAATCAATATCCGCTGCTGAAATTGCAGTGGAGCTTTTCAGGTCATCATCAATCTTTGAGTAATTAATTGACTTGTCTGCTATCTGTTGTTTTCTTATCTGTACCATATCATTAATAATTATAATCTATAATAATAACATCTCCTGTAAATGGTGCTGTTGTAAATGTAACCGTATTAGTCGTTACGCTATAATCAGTAATTGGTGTTTGTCGTAATCCATTTAAGTACACTCTTACTGTTCCGGCTGTTGGGGTGTTAGCTGTTGTAAAATCTGTATTTGTTCCGTTAATCGTGCCCGTTGGAGTTTCTCCATATACAAAAGTTGGTACTGTTCCACCACTTCCGTTTGCGGCTGCTGTAATCCTCCCGTCCTCATCTACTGTAATATCCGCATTGGTATAACTCCCTGCTGTTACGGTTGTACTCGCAAGCTCATTAGCTCCAACTGCACCTGTTGCTATTGATGTTACAATTGAAGTTGTTCCGCTGCCCGTAACGCTGCCTGATAGTGTTATAGTTTGATTTCCGGTTAAGTAAGTCGAATTGTCATAGCTCCATGTTCCTGTCCCGTTATTTTTCAGAAAACCTGTGCCGTTAATTATGCTTGAAACAGTGTGCGCCCCGAAAACAGGGTCTGTTTCGGTGTAACTTGTAATATATCCAGCATCATTTGTCCATTGGCTTATATTTCCACTCTTGTTTGTAAATGTCATCAGCGCAGAAGGCATCCCTACTGACCAATCACCCCAACTATATGCTGTATTCCAGTTAGTCGAACTATTTGTAATAGAACTTAATACTCCTGTTCCGGTTGTAACAGTTACTATTCCGCTCGATAAATTTGAAAGCACTTGTGCATTTGTCAAAGTTACATCTGATGTCTGTGTAATGTAAGTAGCATTGGCCGGAGCACCGCCACCAGAAGAAAGACCATCTACTATTCCGTCTAATTCGTCTATTGCTGCTTGAACATTAATAGCAGTCAATCCGCTTGTAATGTTTGAATAACTCACCTCCGCTGCCGTTTGGTCGTCTGTGTTTGTGTCTTCAAATTTCACACTTCCACCATCTTCCAAATAGATTGTGAAAACCCTACCTGTTGAATCAATACTTAATTGCTGATTATCGGTGTTATCCAAATAACTGCTTAAATCAACGGTCGAAATATGGTCCGAAATACTTAACACATTACCTGTTAAACTTATAGATTGAATCTCATTAGTGGGATCACCATCATTGTCAGCATTAACACTTGCTATTATGCTATTTAATTTTGTCCGTACAGATAACCCTGATTCGCCATTATTAATTTCAGCTACCTGAGAATATCCGGCAAAACTTATTATCAACCCTATAATTACAATTAATTTTTTCATCTTATATTTTTTAATCTATCCAAACTTTATTGTCTATCCAGTAATTATTATCATTCCATATTCCATTTTCCAGAATCCAATCTTTTATAATTTCGACATAAGCATATTCGAGTATTACATTTGTTAATGGCTCTGAATTATCTATATTTAGAGAAAACCCTGTTGTAGTTGGTTGGTTCGCATCCTCCCATCCCCATAACAGATTTTCACGCCTGAATTTACCTTTGAAATTTTCTATTCTATAAATTTGAGGCTCCTCTCCAATAGGCTGATTGATAAAATTCTCTGAAAATACTACCGATATTAAATGGCTTGATAGGTTTTCTAATCTCCCAGCTTCAACGTGGAGATTTGAACTGCCTCCGATGCTGTCAGGTATTTGAGATAATACCCAAGATTGTGTTGCAAAATCGACTGAGTATTTAACTTTTCCATTGTCTATTGTCAGCAATGTATCAGTTCCACCATTTTCTAAATACCGAATCCACAAGGCAGAATCAGCCTGAATACTCTTTGCCTGAATGGTATCATAGTTAACTATGCCCATCTGTGCAAAAGAGAAAGTTGAAATCAATAGAAATAATATGGTTAAAATCCTTTTCATTTTGCTAAATTACTAATTTTCTATCGTTGCTATATATTTTAACGTACAATTTTTTGGCACATAAATCGTAAATCCTGTTACCGATTCCCCCGATACGCTATTTCCAACCTGATAACCATTTGAATCATAAGTGTAAACCCAAACTATCACCGTACTCCCTGCCGGAAATGCTTTTTTATATAACACCTCATTATTTCCTGCGTTTAAAGTCTGTGTTGAAGCTCTCGGCAAAATTGGCTTACTCTCACTATAAGAACTTTCATAACTGTAAGCAGGCAAACTTTGTTGCTGAAAATAGTCCTTGTTTCTACTTTTTGATGTTACAGTTACAATTATACTCATGTCAGCGTTTTAAATTCTAATTGATTATCAGAATATCCTATCGCACCACAATTTTCAGCATAAGCACGAACATAATAAGTAGTATCCGCATTCAAATTAATCAAATTTCCCACATATTCCCCAGGCCCATATCCCATCGAACTATAATTATCTGCTAATGTAGGATTACCAACTGTATTCCAACAAATACCTCTTTCGTAAACTTCTGAATCTCCTTCGCTTATAACCTTTCCGTTTGCATTTGCCGAGTTATTGGTAATATTATAAACTACTCCTAACATCTCAACTTCTGCTGAAATTGAATTTTCTTTAATCAATTTTATTTCTGTATTATTATCATATTCGTATAATTGAATTTCATATTTGTCCATTGCCGGGTAATGCACCAATCCCATTAATAGAAATTTTTTGTTACTCTGTTCGCTGTCGACATATTGAGAAAAAAGTCTGAGAACAGAAGTGCTAAATACAGAAGATGTTATTTTTTGTTTACTTGAATTATAAAGCCGAAACTTATTAATGAAAATCCATGCAATTAATGAACAATATTTTATCCCATCAGTTGTCCATCTTTCTGTTTCTTCACCGTAATCTGTTCCGCGTAATACTCCACTTTTATAATTCTTATTAGCAATATCAAACAAATCAAGTTCTATTTCTTTTTTATCCAAAAAGTCAGTATTAATCGAACCATCAATAACATCATTGTCAATTGTTGCATTACTTGTAATAATCACATCCCCGTACCAACAATATTGAGCAGGCAAATCTTGATATAAAGTATCTTTTCTTACTATTTCTTCAGTTGCAATACACAAAACCAACGACTGATCTCCGTAATAACCCGATCCTAAATCATTAATATTTATATTGATATTAACTTCATAGGTCATATTATCCTTATCGAAACTGTCGCCATCAACGGAAATTTCTTGAAGTGAATTTGCCTCAGTAGATTCATTTATTTCCCACAATTTATTATCTTCATTATATGTAATAAAATTATTTTCAGGAGTTAACCGTAAATAATATTTAAAAACAAATTCATAATCTGATAAATTCCCTGTATATGCTTGTAATATGCTACCATTATCGATTCCAAACTTAAATTTTATATTTATTTTGGAATTCTCATTAATGGTCATTTCAAACTTCGTATAAATCCCTCTATGCCACTCAATAAGATGTGGACTATAAATAAAATTTCCAAGAATATAATCAATCCCCCCTTTCCAAAATTGTCTTAAAATGCAATTAGAAATGTTGTTGTGAGGAGAAGTCAGAGGAAGCCATACTAAATAAATATCCCCATCATCCCAATATTCCCAAGTTCTATAATCAGGATAAGGAACTACACCAGATATAGCAGAAGCATCTGAAAAATCATTAATCGTCAAATTAAGCAGCAACCCATCGTCTGTGTTTGTGAGAACTCTTATCAATTTACATCCTGGAATCACCCTTATTGTTTGGCTTTTACTCGTAAAAATAATATCATGCAAATCATTTGTCGTTTTGCTAACATTCACAACTGAACCCGCATCAGAAACGCCGTAACTTACACCACTTACATATTCCACATAATCAACGGATGGCGTCCAAATATCTTCATACCTTTCAATATACCATTTCCCATCAAAATAATATAGGTAGCAGTTAAAAGTTGTGAGAATACTTTCGAGAATTTCCAAACTATTTTTTCGGTCTATGTTATCTTCCCAAAATATTTCAGTATAGAATCCATTTTTATTGAACAAAGTTTGCCCGGCAGATAATATATCGTTTTTTGCATACAAAGAAGAATTCACCCGAATATTAAAATTACTTCCTGTTTGCCTTAGAATTTCATCAATAATATCAATAAATGAAATTTTCTGTAAGTCTTCTATTTTCGTAGGGATAAGATGTTTTAATTTACTCAAATAACTACTTGCAACAATTTGAATAGATTGTCTTTTAAGATATTTTTGTGAAACAACATCACAATTTATGTAGCCTTCAAACAATGACGCTTCACTTCCAACCGTTATTATTTCAACTCTTACTTTATATTCTCCCTCGGTTGCATACATTAACGGGAGTAAATCAAAATAATTAGCCTGGTCGTTTATAATTTCAAATTCACATCTGGACCCGATTATATATTCTTCATAACCTTCAAAAACATGACTGATACGAAAAGCGTCCCGGCTGCTCAATTTTAAAATTGTAACATCTCCGATATAATCTTTTTGGTCTAAATAAATATAACCTTTTAGATTATTTGATGCCCATTCACATTTATATTTATTTCCAAATGCCATTAAAAATTATAATTTATATTTGACTGCTCGTCTAATATACCAATTAAATCCCGTCCTTCAATTTTAAATTTCACTTTTGAAGCTCCAAATCCAAATTCAGGTAACCTATCCGGCGGCAAAACAGTTTCACCGGAACTTAACATTGCCGGATAAGTGTCCCCGCTATATCCGGGAGGGACAACTCCACCAGTGGCCATTTTGGGAACATTACTTGCCCACATAGCTTTTAATGCACCTATTCCAATACCAGCTAAAATTAACCCAGGTAATCCTTTTTTTGCTTCACCGGCTATCATGCCAGCAATAGCCTGAGCTAAAAGTCCATTAATAATCTGTTGAAGCCCATCTAACATCGAACTTACATAACTTTGAAAACTGACCTCGGCCCCGGCAAATCCAGCTCCAAGTTCATTAAATAATCCTGCCATTGCTCCACCAGCAACCTGTGCAAGTTGTTTGTATTTTTCAGTTATTTCATCAGTAGTTTTATTGTTAGATTCAGCAATTTTATCATTCCAGTATTTTGTTATATTATATCTTTCTTCTTCTGTCCATTCATGAGCTTCAAGCATCTGATTCATTCGTTCCCTCATCAACTCAACCTCACTCATACTTGCTTCCCTAACAGTATTTAATATTTCCTGTTTTGCTTTTTCCTCATCAGCAATTTCTTTCTCCCGAATGGCATCAATCATTCCCTGATAATGTTCCCTTATTTTCAACTGTTCGGCTTCGCTCCATTCAAAAGCATCAAGTTTAGCCTGCATAGTTTCCTGAACCTGCTCAATCTCGGTTAATCCAGCTTTTCTAATTTCTTCAAGTATTTCTTCACGTGCTTGTTTTTCTTCTTCAAGTGCTTTCTGTGTGACTTTCCCTTCAGTTTCTTTTTGATTGATTAATGTTGCTTGCCTTCTTAATAGAGTTCTAAGCTCATTATCTTGAGAACGTTTTAATTCAAGTATTTCAACTTCAAGTTTCCTTTGGGCCTCAATATCATCAATATTTGATTCACCTGCTTTATTCCTTGCTATCTGAATAGCAAGTTCTTCTTGTTTTTGAGAAAGTAATATTTTGTTTTTTTGTTCAACTAAAGCAGTAGCTTTTGCCATTGCCTCAATTTGTCGATTTAAATCCTGTTGATCATCATTAGCTATCCTTCGATTTTCCGCAATTTCAGCATCAATTTTTGCCACTTTCACACTTTCATCAGCTATTCGTTGCCGGAGTTTTATTTCCCTCTCATTTAAATCCTGTAATTCTTTGCCTTTATTATTTATATCTGAAAATACATCGCTAATTTTTTGAAATGGCTCCACTATCCCGGTGGCAATTTGAGCGGCAGCTTTTCCAAAATCTTCCATTGCATCGCCGGCTTCCTGAAAGTATTTCTTGCTTTCTTCACGTGCATTTTTGTCGAAAATTCCCTTAACAGCAAGCGCCGCACCATTAGCCCCTTTACTTATTACTTCCCATCCAGCCTGAACCATTTTAATCATGCCCTGGAAACGATTAATCATATTTTGCTTAATAATTTCCCATAAATCCTTGACTGCCTGCTGAGGGTCTTCAAATGCTTTAACAATCCACCTACCAAGTTCAATGAATCTATCTTTAAGGTACATAGCTACACCTTGCAGGTAACCCATTATCTCAGCCATCTTTTCCTGACCGTCAACTGAACCTTTGAAATAAGAAGTAAGCGCAGCAATAGCAGCTCCTAAGGCTCCAATTGCAAGACCTACCGGTCCAAGCGCAGCATTAAGTCCCTTCGCTGCCATTGACATCGACTTCATTCCCTGAACTGCTGACCCGGCAGCTGGATTAATTGCTGACAATCCCTGCTCCATTGGTGCAATCGCTGCTCCGGCTGATTGTGACATTTTTTTTGAAGAATCGGCAATACTTTTGCCAGTTGACTTCATGGTTTTATCAGTGGTGGCCATTGACTGCTTTGCTTCATTCAGCTTCTGATTAAGTGGAGCTGTTGTCGCAGTGATAGCATATGAAAGACTCCCAAGCATATTATAATTTTTAAAAAAAATGCCTGAATCCTTTTGCGGGATCAGGCTTTATTCTTGTTGTATTTTCGATCCAGTTTTTTCCATTCTGCCTTCGTAGGTATTTTCACCGTATTGGCAAACTCCCACGAAAACTTCCAAAACCTCTTTACGTCATGTATCATTCCGCTTCTTTTCAACCCTTTGTTTCTTAAAACAGTTCCAATATACCGATTAAGATACATGGATTCTTTTATATAGCCAAAATGATACTTTTCATGGTCTTTAAGTGCAAAGTCCAATTCCAAGGGTGTAAGGTCATCAAACTGCTCGTGCGATAGACCTAAACGTGAGAGAGCGATAGCATATATTTCTGAAAGTGTTATTTCTTGACGCTCAGATTCGCCCCCTTCTGAGCGTCCTGGGAAAAAGTCGTAAAAGCCTGAATAAATTCAGTTAAACTTTCTTCCAGAACATCTTCCATCTGTTCACGTTTTAAATCAAATTCTTTGCCTGCAAAAGCGCAACCTTGTTTCAGCCCATGAAAGAGTAATGATTCAGCACCTTCATAATCGAAAGTAGTCTGGTCACCCCTAAAATCACGTCCCAATTCAGCGTTTACGCCTTTTAACGCCTTATATCCTATCCGTAACGGATATTTTTTACCCTTGAATGAAATTTGTTTTACCATTTTTTATTTTTTTGAAATTTTGCCTGAACCTTGAATATTGCCTGAATAAGTCACTTTGTCTCCTACAGCACCATCGAATGAAAGGTTTTGCAAAAGTCCATTACCCTCCCAATAGTTGCCTCCTGTTGGCTCTGCTGAATCACCAATTCCAATAGCAACCGGATAAATACTATTATTATTAACTAAGTGGTCAAACAAATTGTCAAACGTTCCTGAACCTAATCCAGTAGCTGCATGCGCTCCACCTTCACTCGCAGTTCCATCTCTTGTTACCATTGAACCAAAACTAATTGTCCAGTTTTTATTATCCCCTAAAAATTCATCAAATCCTGCTGAATCAAAAGAAGTAACATCAACCATTGTTTTGTCAATATTGAATGAAAAGTCTGTGCATCGGGCAATAACCATATTATTAACCTTTACTACAAACTCTTTCGCTAATCTTACTATATTTCCCATTTTTAATTACTTAAATACGTTAATTGAAATCTCATGTTTATATAATGACTGTTTATTTTTTCTTCTCGAAAAAGGTTAGTCATTTGAAGTTCAACAAAAACCCCGTTAAAATGGTATTCGTTTAAGTCAGAAATTACAGAATTTACCATCGTGTCAAGTGTTGACAAATCCGGTATTCCCATTTGGATATTTGCGTCTTTTGCATAACAGTTAATATTTATTTCAACTGTTTGAATAGAATCTTTAGGAACTCCCAAACTGTTAATAACATAGAACTTATCCCCTTCATAGGTATCCGGGAATGAATGTTTAAACCTCGGCGTTACCGTTAAAAGAGAACTTATTAAATCGACTGTATCTGTTATTACAATCATTTGGCTAAACTTGAAAGTCCCTGTTTAATTAATCTTTGATGTTGAGCTTTTGCCGTATTAACGGAATTACTGATAACATCATATCCTCTCGATTCAACCGCTGCGGCATATTCCATGCCTGCCACCAAAATAAGTCCATGATCATCAATCCGTGATGCTACGTCATTGGCTGCTTCCTTCCCTTTATTCGCCCCTTCTCCTTGTCCAAAGGATTCAGCGATTTTATTTTTATCTTCAATAACTATAAAACCAATAGAATTACGCAAATTAGCTGTTTGATCACGATAGGTATTTGTTTGACGCGCATTACTAACAAACGATTCACCGACAAAATTATTTGCCCGGCTTATCTGCCTGTCAACTTCACTGGCAAATTTATCCATATTACGTGATATATCTCTTACAGCCATATCTGCGTTCCTCTCTGTCTTTTAGCCATCCTTTTGACATTTCCTGTCCAAAAACTTGTGTCACCTTCTTTAAGTTCAGCATCAGCATTATAAGGTATTCTGTCATCCATGTGTTCCGCGTAAAACATCCAATCATACACTATCTGCGAACCGTCCTCTAATCGAACTAAATTCCCTTTTCCGTTTGCTTCTGCCCGGCCTTCAATTGAAACGCTTACTGCTGTTCCAACTGTATAATCACCGGCTTCATTAAAACTACCTTCTTCACGGTAGCTCACTTCAAGCGTATGTGGATACCTTACCACGGACTTACTCCCCTTACAACATTTCTTCTGCGAACTCCTAAACTGTCTGCTAATTTCTGCCTTGCTGCTTTTACGGCTTCTATGTTGATATTATAGCTCAATGAACCTTCCGTTAAATTTGCGCTGCCTAAAATCATATCATAACAAGCTAATGTTGCCTTGTCGATGTTTGTTTTTTCGGCTGCACTATAAATCCCGGCTGAATCAACACCATTATCAGTTAACGCTTTCACGAAGTGACCCTCTGTTAGAATCACTCCGTGTGCGTCAGATATATTTACCCGTATGGCTTCAAGGTTTGTCATTTTAGAATGTTGTTAAATGTTCCGTGTTAACAATACACATTTGGCTTGCAACTTCCAATCCTGGGAATGCTGCTATTTCTCCACGTGTGTATTCACCGAATGGTTCAGTCTGTGACCATTTGCTCACTAAAACATTGTTAGCAGTCGCATAATCAACTCCCTGAACAGGGCTAATCTGCTCGATAGATAATGAATTGTGTATAATACCCAAATCGCCATCAGGAACAAATGTGATATATTTCTTATCAGCCCACGGATTAACGGTTGTCAACTTTCCGTCCTTTTCGGTGGCGACACGAATATCAATCAATTCAATAACCGGTAATTCTTGTGCCCTTAGATAGGCATTCAATCCATTCAAGCTGAATAACGCATCCTGTCCGGTTACGATTCCGGCTGAACCTTTCAGGTGATTTTGTACCTGTTCATTGTTCAACAGAATCCACAACTTTTCGGGAGACATCAATATCTTGCCAAACTTAATTCCATTTCCCCAAAATTTGCGGGTCAAATTCTGAATATCAGTTATCGGTGTAGCAGTTGCTTTCAAGGCATCTGTCCATAACCTATTAGCTGTATTTCCATGGTCAAACGCGTCATTTGTTGCCTGTTTATAACTTACGAGCAAATCAATATCACCTGGAACAACCCCGTCAGGGTTAGTGGTGGTGTTCAGTGAAATTACACCTTTTGAAAGTGCCTGACCAACCATGTAGTCAATCCTCGCATTCACGCTATCGGTAACAAATTTCACATCTTCCCAAATCAGGTTTATGATTTGTT
>Ga0334900_1001396_pt1 | contig 26368 bp, 24 predicted proteins | sample GraSluR3_MG_2_FD_207231 | JGI IMG/M metagenome (GOLD analysis project Ga0334900, IMG submission 207231) | Sludge microbial communities from methane-producing bioreactor in Wageningen University, Netherlands - Granular Sludge_31_08-R3 | ecosystem: Engineered > Bioreactor > Anaerobic >...
ACCTCCGGGGCTCCAGCCGGGCCAGGGTCTTGAAGTTCTCTGCCACCACCCGGAGGAACTCTTCCCGCTCGAACTTCTCGGGCCCCTTCGGCGCCGAGGGGCAGGCCTCTCCCCGGGAGAGGCACCTCTCCACCGCCAGGGCGGGGTCGATGGAGAAGAGGATCGTCCTATCGGGGACGACGCTCCAGGGGCGGTGGAGCTCTCGCACCCGCTCCATAGGGTCAGAGAAGACCTCCCGGAGGGTGGCGCCCTGGTAGGCAGCCCGGGAGTCGGAGTACCGGTCGGATACCACGACCATCCCCCCCTCCAGGGCGGGGATCACCGTCTCCGCCAGGTGGCGGGCGTGGTCGGCCATGAAGAGGAAGAGCTCCTCCATCTGCCCCGCCCTCATCGCCGCCGCCCCGACGCCTCCGGCCGCCGGCCCCCTCAGCCTCTCTCGCAGAAGCCGCCCCTCTTCTCCTTCCGTCGGCTCGGCGGTGAAGAGAAATCGCCTCCCTTCCACGGCCAGCTTCCCTTCTGATGCCATGCGGGCGACGCCGGCGAGGGCCGTCGACTTGCCGCTACCGTCTATCCCCTCGAAGGTGATCAGAACTCCCCTCATAATCAGCATCTTCCATCAAGGGGTGCTGATATTTAAGGATGGGGAAGATCCCGGGATAAGTCCCTCGTAAGAAAAATCGAAGAATTACACCAAAAGGCGACTCTACGCCCATGGATGTGGAGATGTCGCCCGATGCCTGCTAACTCTGAGGCCTCATCCTTTGGAAGATCCGCAAGTCGGCTCAGTGACCCTCGCAGCGGGCTTTCTGTACCGCATCTGGGTTGTCTTGAGGTCATCGTCAGACGATAGTCAATATCTCCCCCAAGGACCTATCAACGCGGCTTTTCGTGTCGCTCCCCCTTTGCGCCGGCAGTCACGGCGACGGCGGATGCCTAGGCTCCTGCCAGTCCTCTGAGGGGAACCCTCGATATATAAGCAAAGTACTATATAAAGATGCCTGCCTCCCTCGATCCCGGCTCCCCCTCCCCCGGGGTTGTAACATAATTTCGGGATAAACGCCTCGTGGCAAAGGTTTAAGTCGAAGTCGCGCGTTGATTATCTTCGGAGGTGTTTCATCTGGCTGATAACGTCTACGTGGTTGGCCACAAAAGTCCAGACACTGACTCTGTAGCTGCGGCTATATCCTACGCGAACCTGAAGAACCAGCTCGGAACTCCGGAGATATACGTGCCGGCGGCGGCGGGAACGATCAACAGCGAGACGAAGTTCGTCCTCGACCACTTCAGCGTCCCGGTGCCGGAGACGATCACCGACGGCAAGGGGAAGAAGATCGTCCTGGTAGACCACAACGAGGTCGGACAGGCGGTGGAGAACATCAAGGAGGCGACGATCTTCGAGGTCATAGACCACCACAAGATCGGCGACATCACGACCCCTAACCCCATCTTCTTCCACAACGAGCCCGTCGGGAGCACCGCGACGATAGTCTCGGCGATGTACGACCAGTACAAGGTCCCCATCTCCAAGGAGATGGCGGGAGTGATGATGTCTGCCATCCTCAGCGACACCGTCCTCTTCAAGTCCCCCACCTGCACCGGGAAGGACAAGGATGAGGTGGCGAAGCTCGCCAAGATCACCGGCGAGGACTTCCAGCAGTATGGGATCGCGATGCTCACCGCGAAGAGCGACATCTCCTCCAAGACCGCCATGGAGATCGTGAAGGGCGACTACAAGCACTTCGACTTCGCCGGGACGAAGGCCGGCGTCGGCCAGATCGAGGTGATGGACCTCTCGGTCCTCGCCCCCAGGAAGAAGGAGATCCTGGAGACGATGGAGAAGGTGAGGAAGGACGAGGGGCTCAGCTTCGTCCTGATCATGCTCACCGATGTGATGAAGGAGGCGAGCGACCTCCTCTTCGTCGGATCCCCCGTCGATAAGTTCGAGAAGGCCTTCGAAGGGAAGATGGAGAACAACGCCATCTACAAGAAGGGGGTCTTGTCGAGGAAGAAGCAGGTCATCCCGCCCCTGGAAGCGGCCTTCAAGTGAGGGCAGGCTTCCGCCATTTTTATATTTTCATCTGCTCGGATGAACCCGCGCCCCCCTCATCCTCACCAGGGGCTTCGATAGGTGCCTCCTGGCAGAAGGAGGAACCTCGTAGAACCCCAGCTCGATCTCTCTATGGATCGGAGCCTCCACCTTCCCCCCGGCCCTGGTCCTGCACCTCCTGCACCGGTAACCTTGACCCCGCCCTGCCGACTTCATCCGCCGTCTGCAGGAGGGGCAGAGGGGCGCCGTCGGGGCCTTCACCTCGGCGAGGGCCACCACCTCCATCTTCTCGAGGTTCAGGGTCCCCCTCTTGACGGCGCCGTAGACCTCGATCAGATCTCCGGGGAGGAGGGCCCTCACTCGATCCCTGAAGTTCTTCGTCGGCTCGAAGGCGGCGCAGTTGATGGCGCTATTGCCGTCCTCGGCCTCCAGGGGGAAGAAGATGTGCCCCCCCTCGATCGGCTTCGCACCCCCGGCGACCACGCCCCGGAGCCGATAGCTCCCGTCCTCGGCAGCCTCCGAGATCTTGCACCGTAGGATGTGGGCGTCGGTGCCCTGGTTTGTCCTGTAGATGACCGCCCTCTCGTATGCCTCCGATCTGATCGCCTCCAGGGCCTCCCTGAGGGGCTCCGGCCCCTCCCCCCGGATCCCGAAGAGGACGGGGTCCCCGGAGTGGGGGGCGAATACCACCTTTTGGTTGTGGTGGTCGACGGTGTCCCAGGTCCGCGGGTAGGTCAGCTCGTCGGCCCTCCAGACCGACCCCGCGTCGATCTCCCGGGGCGTGCCCCACCGCTCGGGCCGCCTATAGGCGAGGAGCTCATAGGTCCAGTCGGAGAACTCCGCCCCGACGGCGGCGAGGGCCCCGATCAGCCCCCGGCGGTTCTTGAAGGCCCGGGACCAGAGGCAGTGGGCCTCGATGATCTCTTCCGCCTCGCCGACCTCCAGAACCTCGAAGAGCGCCCTCCGGTAGAAGGAGGAGAGATCCGCCGGCACCTCCTCCGCCACCACCAGGCCGGGGTTGGTATTGGGGCCCGAGAAGTCGGAGAGCTCCAGGACGGTCTGGAGGGCGACCTCCTTCGCCTCCTCCGGCTGGTCGGTCTCCAGGGAGAAGGCGACGGCGGCGTTCCCCCTCGTCTTGAACTTGACGGCAGGGTTGAGCCTCACGAGCCTGGGGAGCCCCCGGACCTCACCGATCTCCCCGAGCCTCGCCATCATGGTGGCGGCGAGGTAGGTGGTGCAGAGGCCGTATTCTGAATCGGTATCGTCTACGCCTATGGTGATCATGATGGTGAACCTTAAATAACGGCTGAGCCCAAAGATATACGACGATGAATAAGGAGTTTCTGACCGACCAAGTCAGCAATCTTCTGTTTAGGGCGGGATTCTCCGTCTCCGACCGGTGTTACGTCAGGCCCAGGAGCTTCGACCTCGCTGCCAGACGGGGGGGCGTCCTCCTTATTCTCAAGATCCTCTCCAACATCGACGGCCTCAACGAGAAGACCGCGGTGGAGATTCGCCGCCTCGCCAGATACCTTTCGGGAAACCCCCTCCTCGTCGGGGAGAAGACGAGGGACCACGGCCTGGAGGGGGGGGTGGTCTACTTCAGGTACGGGGTTCCCACCGTCAGCTTCAGCACCCTCGCCGACTGGATCGTCGAGGATATCCCCCCCCTCGTCTACGCCGCCCACGGGGGGCTCTACGTCAAGATCGACGGCCGCCTCCTGAGGAAGCTCAGGCTGGATAGCGGCAAATCCCTGGGGGCCCTCGCCTCGGAGCTCTCCGTCTCCCGGAGGACGGTCAGCAAGTACGAGATCGAGAGCATGGACACCACCATCGATGTCGCCATCAGGCTTGAGGAGCTCTTCGGCCAGGAGCTGATAAAGCCCGTCGAGATCCTGGAGCCCGCCGCCCCCGTCTCCAGAGAGGGGGGGCGGATCGACGACAAGGTCCTCAGCCACCTCGCCGATATCGGCTTCGACGTCTTCCCCACCGCCCAGTCCCCCTTCAACGCCATCACCCAGAAGGAGGATCTGGTCGTCCTCACCGGCGTCGGCAAGTTCTCGTCGACGATGCTGAAGAAGGCCCGGCTGATGAGCAGCCTCTCCATCGTCACCAAGACCTTCTCGGCGGTGATCGTCGACGGCGAGTCGAAGGTGGAGCGGGTGGAGGAGACGGCGGTGATCGAGAGCCGGGAGCTGGAGCGGATCGGCAAGACGAGCGAGTTTGCAGACCTCATGTCGGAGAAGCAGGATAAATGACTATTCCTTATCTCCCCATCCTCCCATGGACCCCCGGTCCGGGATCACCGTTGGATGGGATCTCGTGATGGGTGATTTTTGTGGCATCCAGTTTGGCTGAGAGGCTGAAGGGGTCGGGCCGGGTCTTCGTGGTGGCGGTGGCGGGGGACAGCGGCTCCGGAAAGACCACCCTGTCCCGGGGGATCCGGAGGCTCCTCGGCGAGGAGGCGGTCTCCACCTTCAGCGTGGACGACTACCACAGCTTCGACCGGGAGGCGCGGCGGGTCCGGGGGATGACCCCCCTGAACCCGGAGGCGAACCGCCTCGACCTCCTCGCCGAGCACCTCCGGTCCTTGCGGAAGGGCGAGACTATCGCAAAGCCCGTCTACGACCACTCGGTGGGAGAATTTCGGGAACCCGTCCCCTTCCGGTCGGGGCCAGTCCTGATCGTCGAGGGGCTCCACCCTCTTTACACCCAGAAGCTCCGTCGGGAGGTCGACTTTGGGATCTTCGTCGACCCGAGCCGGGCGGTCAAGAGGCGGTGGAAGATCAGGAGGGACTGCGGCGATAGGGGCTACCAGCGGGATCTGGTGATGGCCGAGATCCTCGCCCGGGAGCCGGACTACAAGCTCTACGTCGACGTCCAGAAGGTCTACGCCGAGGCGGTCGTCAAGATCGACGATACGCGGCTTGGGGCGCCCTCCTTCCTGGAGGACCCCGGCGAGAGGTACTCCGTCAGGCTGATCCAGGAGGTTCTGGGGGCCGGGCCGTCGGCGGTGGACCTGAAAATCGACCTCTCCGCCCTCTTCAGCCTCCCTGAGGGGGAGTTCTCCATATCCTTCCAAAGGGACGACTACTACGGCAAGAGGGTGAGCGTCCTGACCGTCGACGGCGAGCTCCACCGCTCGATGGTGGAGGGGGTGGAGGCGAAGCTCAAGAGCCTCGCCGGCTCGACGGCGCCGATCTGCGACCGGGCCGGAGGCGACCGGGTCACCTCCACCGGGATGGCACAGCTCCTCCTCTCCTGGCGGCTCCTGGAGAAGCTTCAGCTCCATCTGGATACGGCTTAGAGACCGCCAGCCGCCTCAGTCGATCCTCCTGAACCTATCCCCCTTGACGCCGCAGACAGGACACCTCTCGGGAGGCTCCCGCTCCGCCGTCATGCCGCAGACGGGACAGACGTAGTAGGGGAAGCTCTCGTCCTTCCGGGGCTCGAGGCTCTCCATCATCTCGTGGTAGAGCCGCGCGTGGATCTCCTCGACGTCGTTGGCGTATCGGAAGGTCCTCTCGGCGGCCCGGTCCCCTTCGGCCTGGGCGGCTCCGATCATCCCGGGGTACATCTCCTTGAACTCGTGGGTCTCTCCCGCGATCGCCTCCCTCAGGTTCTCCTTCGTCGTCTTGACGGCGTTCATCGCCCGGAGGTGATTTATTGCATGGACCGCCTCCGCCTCGGCGGCGGCGCGAAAGAGCCTGGCAGCCTGGGGGTAGCCCTCCTGGTCCGCCTTCTCGGCGAAGGCGAGGTACTTGCGGTTCGCCTGCGCCTCCCCGGCGAAGGCCTCCTTCAGGGCATCTTCTGAGTTGGACATGTCGGCGGTTTATCGAGCTGATTTGATAAAAAGAGATTGGAAGGTCCCCTCCCCAGGCTCCTTATCAGGTTAAATCTTTCCCTTATTCCGTCCCGGATGTTCCTGCAGTTCCTGGCCTTCCTCCAGTCTCAGGTGCTTTTTCCGTCGTCTGGGATCCTGGGGGGGCGGATGCGCCCTCTTGGCCGGTTCTGCCGCCGAAATAGAACCCTATGACCGAGGACAAGGCTCCCGAGAGGATCAGCAGAATTTCCTTGACGATATCTTTGTCCCCCTCCGAGGCGTTGACGAGGAGGAAGACTACGGCGACTCCCACGATCACGATCACGCCGATGGCCATGGCTGCCCTTGCCACCCCTCCAACGCCGATCGGCTCCATGGATATGAACTCTTTGATCAGACTTTGGTTTTCATCTTGACTAGTGCTGCCATTCTTGGCCAACAATTTTTCCAAAATATCCTGCCGTTTTCCGTAATAGTGATACGCTCCGAGGACGTTTACGAAGACTATCGAGAAGGGGACGAGAGCTATGACCATCACTATGAATATCAGCGTCCCACTCCCCGGCTTACTCCAATCCGGGATTTCTTCTCCTTCGACACCTGGGTCGCCAGCCGTTGTATTCTCATCGATCCCTTCTTCTCCCGTCAAATCGCCCCCTGGACCGCTGACGGCGTTCCCTTGGTCAGTCGCTTCTTCTTGGGGGGCAGAGGTATGGTCATCCGTGGCTCCGTGGACGGATAGAGCCAGAAGGACGATCAAAACCAGAGCCGCGAAGCTTTTTCTATATATTGAGGCCACCATCGCCTTTCACCTCTCATACACAGTTGATTTTTATGTATAATCAAGTTTTCGATTAAGTTTCTAACCTCGCCTTTGAAGACCGTCAGCTCAAAACTCTTTATTACAGGGTCAGCCACAGTTACAATCATGCTGACGATCGATGAGGGGAGGCGGGCCGTCCATCTCGCGAGGGAGGCCCTGACGGCTTACGTTGATCGGAGGGAGAGGATAGCTCCGGAGGATCTCCCTCCAGCCTTCAGCGAGAAGGCCGGGGTCTTCGTCACCCTCCACAAGGGTGGGGAGCTCCGGGGCTGCATCGGCTACCCGGAGCCGGTGATGGATCTGGGGGTTGCCATAGTCGACTCGGCGATCAACGCCGGGGTGAACGACCCGAGGTTTCCCCGGGTCAGGGGAGAAGAGCTTTCGCGGATCGAGATCGAGGTGACGGTCCTCTCGCCGCCGAGGCCCTACTCCGTAAGAAATAGAGATCTACCGGGGGCGGTCCAGGTAGGGCGCCACGGCCTCATCGTCCGGCGGGGGATCTGGTCGGGGCTCCTCCTCCCCCAGGTGGCGACGGAGTGGGGCTTCGACGCGACGGACTTTCTATGCCAGACCTGCATCAAGGCGGGCCTCCCCCCCGACTCCTGGTTCGACGAGGAGACGGAGGTCCTCTTCTTCGAGGGGCAGGCCTTCGTCGAGGCCTCCCCCGGAGGCGCGGTGGTGGAGTGGGATCTTGAGGGCTGCTCCTGAGGCCCCAAGATCTCGGAGGAGCCTTCTAGCCCCCTCTCTCTTTCGTCTTCCTCGTCGCCTTCTCCGCTTCCCGCTCCATCGCCTCCCGGGCGAGCCTGATGGCGCAGAGCTCGTTGCACATGGTGCAGGTGTCGACCTCGACGCCTCTTCGGTGGCGGATCTCTCGAGCGATGGCGGGGTTTATGGCGAGGTCGAACTGGGAGGGCCAGTCCAGGTCCCGTCGGGCTGCGGCCATCTTCCGGTCCCAGAGGCGGGCTCTATCTTTGACCCCCGCCTTCGCCAGGTCCGCAGCGTGGGCGGCGATCCTGGTGACGATCGTCCCCTCGAAGATGTCCTCTTTGGTGGGGAGGTCCAGGTGCTCGCTGGGGGTCGTCGCGCAGAGGAAGTCGGCGCCGCTCATCCCGGCGATCACCCCCCCGATGGCGGCGGTGATGTGGTCGTATCCGGGGGCTACGTCGGTGACGATCGGCCCGAGGAGGTAGAGGGGGGCGCCGTCGCTGACGTACTTCATCGCCTTTACGCTCGTCTCGATCTCGTCGGCGGGGACGTGCCCCGGCCCCTCCACCATCGCCTGGACCCCCGCCCTCCTCGCCCGATCGACGAGCTCCCCGAGGATGATGAACTCCATGTACTTCGCCCGGTCGCTGGCGTCCTCGATGCAGCCGGGGCGGAGGCCGTCGCCCAAACTCAATGTCAGCTCGTGCTCCCGGGCTATGTCCAGGAGGTGGTCGAACTCGGCATAGTAGGGGTTCTCCTCCCCCGTCTCGCTCATGTACTTGAGGGTGAGGGATCCCCCGCGGCTGACGACGCCCATGATCCGGTGGCTCCTCTTCAGCCGCTCGAAGGAGTTCAAGTTGACCCCGACGTGGACGGTGACGAAGTCGACGCCGTCCTCCGCCTGCCGCTCCAGGGCGTCGAAGAGCCCCTGGCTCGTCAGATCTCCCGCCACCTCCGCCTGGTATATGGGGACGGTCCCGACGGGTACGGCTACGGCATCGAGAACCCGCCGCCTTATCTCGTCCAGGTCGCCGCCGGTCGAGAGGTCCATCACGGTGTCGGCCCCCGCCTCCATCGCCACGACGGCCTTCTCCACCTCGGCGGCGGGGTCGGCGACCCCCCGGGACGAGCCGATATTGAGGTTCACCTTGGTGGTGAGGGTCTCGCCGATCCCGGTCGGTCTGATATCGCGCCGGGCGTTCCTCGGGATCACCACCCTCCCCCGGGCTACAAGGCGGGTGAGGGCGGCGGGGTCGACCCCCTCCTTCCGGGCGACGGCCTCGACCTCGGGGGGGGTCTTTCCCTTCTTAGCGTCTTCGATGAGAGTCATGATACCAACTAACCGATATATTTAAGGAAACCCATCCATCTTATGAGGTGTTTTGAATGGTGGAAGTGCATAAGGTTAACGGCGGCGGCCCGGCCCACGAGGGGAACGTATACCTGATCATCGACGAGGTGGCGGCCCTCATCGACGCCGGGATGGACGCCGAGGCGACGATGAGGAACGTCGAGAAGCTCGTCGATCCCGGAGAGATCGAGTTCATCATCCTCACCCACTGTCACCACGACCACACCGCCGGGGTTCCGGCCCTCAAGGCGGCGACCGGCGCGAAGGTCCTGATCGGGGAGGGGGAGGTCTGCGACCTCGGCGACGACGTCGCCACCGGCTCCTACCAGTACGGAGATGACCCGGCGGAGTTTGGAATCGACGGGACCCTGGAGGAGGGGGACGTGATCAACCTCGGAGAGTGGGCGCTCTCGGTCATCGGAACCCCGGGCCACTCTCCCGGCTCCATCTCTTTATACGAGCCGAGGGCGCGGGTCCTCTTCTCCGGGGACACCCTCCTCCCCCACGGAAACATCGGGAGGACCCGCCGGTCGGGGGAGATGGTCAGAGAGCTGGTCAGGTCTGTGGAGAGGCTGGCGTCCCTGGAGGTCCAGGTCCTCTACCCCGGCCACATGGAGCCGACGGACGAGGACGTCGGCGAACAGATCAAAACGAGCCTGGAGTTCGCCCGGTCGATCCACTGATCCCCCCGGACCGCCGCCTATTTTTATCATCGGCCTCGAGGGGAGGCGATGCTCGACGACATCTTCGACCTCGTCTACCTCATCGGGTTTGGGGCGGCCTCCGTCATCCGGCTCCTTTGGCTTCGGAGGACCGATCACTGGTGGCGGAGGCGGGAGATGGTGGCTTTAGACCGGGAGAGTAGACAGGACCGGCCCCTCATGCTCCTCACGGCCGCCGGGATGATCGTCGTCCCCTTCCTCTACCTCTTCACGACGAGGCTCGACTTCGCCGACTACACCCTGCCGCCCACATTGAGCCTCGTGGCGGGTTCCCTCGGCGCCGCCCTCTTCCTCCAGGCCCTCATCCTTCTGTGGCGGTCCCACGCCGACCTCGCGAAGAGCTTCTCGCCGGGGCTCCAGATCCGAAAGGGTCACCGCCTCGTCACCACCGGCGTCTACGAGCGGATCCGCCACCCCATGTACGCCGCCCACCTCCTCTGGGCGACGGCTCAGCTCCTCCTCCTCCAGAACGCGATCGCCGGCCCCGCCTTCCTGGTGGCGTCCCTTCCTCTATACGCCGCCCGGATCCCCCGGGAGGAGGAGATGATGCTGGATCAATTCGGCGAGGAGTACCGGCGGTATGCGGAGCGGACGGGGCGGGTGGTACCGCGGTGGCGGGGATAGCCCTCGCCGGGGGGAGTTAGGAGGGTTGATTCTTCTCTTTCGGGTTCGAGAAATAGATACGAACCGCCGATCAGCTGGACAAAAGGACTTTCCAAATTAGGCCAGGCCGGTGGGTGTTGTCATCGAGTCGCTATAATGCGATGTTGAACGAGGTGTTGAAGGATGCCCGAGCTTCCAGAGGTTGAGATTTACCGGAGCCGTCTCGCCCATACCGCACTGCATAAAACGATCATCGGCGTGGAGGCTGATTTTGAAAATTATGGGAGGATTTTCCAGACCCCGAAAAGGGCGCTCGCCTCCCTTGAAGGAGAGTACTTTGAGAGGGCTCTCCGGCACGGGAAATACTGCCTCCTGGAGGCCAGCGGGGACAAGGTTCTGGTATTGCACTTCGGGATGACCGGCAACGTGAAATATTATAAAAAAGAAGATTCCGATCCGGAGCATTCGGCGATGGTCCTCTCCTTCCAGGATGGCTGCAAGCTGGCCATAATTAGCATAAGGAAGTTTGGAAAGGTCATTCTGGCGGAGAGCAGGGAGGAGTTCGTTGAAAAGCAGGGGCTTGGCCCGGATGCGCTTTCTCTGGACCAGACGGGGTTTGTTGAGACGATGGAGGCGAAGAGGGGGCGGATCAAGTCCGCCCTGATGGATCAGAGAACGATCTCGGGAATCGGGAACATATATTCGGACGAGATCCTCTATCATGCCGGGATCAGGCCAGACAGAAAGTTGGACGGTCTGGGGGAAGAGGATCTGGAAACCATCTATGAAAAAATGATCTCCATCCTGAATACCGCTATCGAAAAAGAAGTTGATTATGAGAAGATGCCTGAAAATTATTTGATAAGGCGGAGGGAAGGGGGCGCCATCTGCGGAATTTGTGGGGGGAAGATCGAAAATATCAGGATTGGGGGGAGAAGCGCTTATTTTTGCCCTAAACATCAGCGATGAGACGCTATTGAAAGCAGCCACCAACCCGGCCTGTTTTATGCCCGCGTGCAGGTTCGCCGCCGATGGGCGCCGCCAACTTCCAGAAAAACCTTCGGATCTTTTTTCATAATATCGGGACCTGCTCGGCCAGGATTCTATCTCTGAGGCCGGGGTGGAGGGATCTGTAGGTCAGAAGGTCCACCCGTCGATTTACGGCATCTTCCAGCTCATTTTTGAGACGAGAGAGGTCCAGAAGGCTCTTTCTCCCCTCGAACTCGATGAGGATGTCGATGTCGCTCTCCTCGTCCATTTCGTCCCGGACGATCGACCCGAAGAAGGCCGCCCGCTTAACCTCGTTTTTTCGCAAGATCTCCAATATCGTGTCCTGCACGGCCTGCATCTGATCTCTCATGAAATTCACGGTGCTGTGCAAGTATTCATAACTTTTTATTATGCCGGGGGTCTTCCAAGTGGTTGGAGGCTTTCGCTGTCAACGTCCTTGTAGCCGGAGGCGGGGGCGCTTTCCCTCGAATCGCCCAGGCCGGCGCGGGCCCCGGTCGCGCCCCACCTCCTCCTTCAGGCTCCCATCAGCGTGTCCTCTTCCTCCAGGCCCTCTGGCTTTTGTGGCGGTCCCACGCCGACCTCGCCGGGAGCTTCTCGCCGGGGATTCCAATCAGAAGGGGTCAAAGGCTCTTGACCACCGGCACCTGGATCTCCGTCACCCACTCCTCCGGCGGCATCGCCTCGCCCCATTTGACATAGACCTCCCGGGCGGCGTCCGCAGGCTGAAAGCCGTTTGAGAAGACCCAGCCGTAGAGCTGGCTGTAGGCGTCTTCGAGGTTGGTGTAGGGCCCACGGACGGTGAGATAGGCCACCTCCGCTTCTGGCAGCACCTCCACCGCCGCCCCGCCCTCGGCGAACTCGGCCGTCTCGGTCGGAACCGGCACCGCCACCTTGAACCGCACCTCCTCGGGGGCGACGGAGGCGGGGTCGTCGTAGTAGAGGGCGAGGCCCATCGGCGAGCCCGATAGAGCGGGGATCGACTCTCTGGCCATCCAGGCCGCCAGCTCCTCGTAGGCCTTCGGGATTGTTACGGCGAAGGGGAGGCCCTTTCCCCAGAGGCTGGCCACCCGCAGGGCGGGGACCTTCTTGATCTCAATATCGTATGTGGGCATATCGACACCTCTCTAAAATCTGGCATAGTATCGACCTAATGTCTTAAAAAGATGTCGCAGTCATAATGTGTGGTCTTGCAGCTCATCGAATTGCGCCCCGGCGGCGCTAGTCCCCTTTGGCGCCCACATCCTCTGGGCGGTGGCCCAGCTGCTCCTCCACCAGAACGCGATCGCCGGCCCCGCCTTCCTGGTGGCGTCCACCCCCTTTGCGTCGCCCTGATCCCACGGGAGGAGGGGATGATGGAAGACGAATTTGGCGAAGAGCGTGAGTTGGTGCGGAGGCAACTCACCCCCCCGCCTCTCAAAGTTTCAGACTCAACCCCTGGGCGATAGCCACGTCAGCTTCTGCGTCTCGACCGATAGCTCTGAGAGTGAATCCCTTGTTCATCCACGCATCTGACAACAGAGGGTCTAATTCAACTGCCTGTTCATAAGCTTCTAAAGACTCGCTGTAATTGCCAGATAAATACAGCATCCAACCCTCATTACTCAAAGCTTCGGCATCAGTCAATCCTAGCTCTCTGGACTTGTTAAGGGCATCTATCGATTCTGAATGACGTTCAAGTCCCTGGAGAGCAAAAGACTTACTGTGCCACGCCCTCGCATTCGATTGGTTCAATTCGATGGATTTATTGTAGGACGCAAGAGCATCATCATATTCGCTCATGGCGTAGAACGCGTCCCCTTTTGCCACCCAAGGGCGTTCGTCTTCTTGATCTAGCTTGATGGCCGCATCGAAAGCATTGACAGATTCGCTGTTATATCCTGCAAGTAGGAACGCGAAGCCTTTGTTTCTCAACGGCGTCGCACAGTCGGGATTGATCCTAATCGCCTCATCATAAGCCTTGATGGCCTCGGTATAGTTACCTAGGTTTCTGAGAGCATCGCCTAAGTTATTCCACGGAGTTGCCCAGTTGGGATTAGTCCTGATCGCCTCGTCATAAGCCTGGATGGCCTCTGCAAAGTTGCCTTGATAATAATGAACATCGCCTTTATTGTTCCACGGCGTCGCCCACGTGGGATCTAGCCGGATTGCTTCGTCGTAAGCTTGGATCGCTTCCGTTAGGTTGCCCAGATTCCCGAGAGCATTGCCTTTGTTGTACCACGGCGTTGCCCATTCTGGATTGATCCTTATCGCCTCGTCGTACGCCTGGATGGCCGCGGTGTAGTTTCCTTGGTAATCGAGAGCTATGGCTTTCATATTCCACGGCGTCGCCCACGTGGGATCTAGCCGGATTGCTTCGTCGTAAGCTTGGATCGCTTCCGTTAGGTTACCCAGATTCCCGAGAGCATTGCCTTTGTTGTACCACGGCGTTGCCCATTCTGGATTGATCCTTATCGCCTCGTCGTACGCCTGGATTGCTTCGGTGTAGTTGCCCAGATTCCCGAGAGCTTCGCCTTTGTTGTACCACGGCGTTGCCCATTCTGGATTAATCCTTATCGCCTCGTCGTACGCCTGGATTGCTTCGGTGTAGTTGCCAAGATTCCCGAGAGCTTCGCCTTTGTTGTACCACGGCGTTGCCCATTCTGGATTGATCCTTATCGCCTCGTCGTACGCCTGGATTGCTTCGGTATAGTTACCCAGATTCCCGAGAGCTTCGCCTTTGTTGTTCCAGGCATTGGCGTATTCTGGATCTAGCCGGAGGGCCTCATCGTACGCCCGGATTGCTTCGGTGTAGTTGCCTAGGTTTCCGAGAGCGTTGCCTTTGTTGTTCCAGGCGCCGGCATATTCTGGATCTAGCTGGATGGCTTTGTTGTAAGCCTGGATTGCTTCGGTGTAGCTTCCCCGCTTAGATAGAGCATTGCCTTTGTTATCCAAGGCAGCGACAAACTCAGGATTTAGCCGGAGGGCCTCGTCGAAAGCCTTGACGGCTTCGGTGTAATTGTCCTGGTAATAGAGAGCAATACCTTTGCCATTCCAGGCGCGAGCATATTCAGGATCTAGCTGGATGGCCTCGTCGAAAGTCTTGATGGCTTCTGTGTAGTTGCCTAGGTTTCCGAGAGCGTTGCCTTTGTTGTTCCAGGCATTGGCATATTCTGGATCTAGCCGGATGGCCTCATCGTACGCCCGGATTGCTTCTGTATAGTTGCCCAGGTCATAGAGAGCGATGCCCTTATTGTTCCAGGCGCCGGCATATTCTGGATCTAGCCGGATGGCCTCGTCGAAAGCCTTGACGGCTTCGGTGTAATTGTCCTGGTAATAGAGAGCAATACCTTTGCCATTCCAGGCGCGAGCATATTCAGGATCTAGCCGGATGGCCTCGTCGAAAGTCTTGATGGCTTCTGTGTAGTTGCCCTGGAGAGCGAGAGCAATGCCTTCTTCTACCCATTCCTCTGCGGTCTGCTGGCCACATGTAGGCAAAGTAAGGGCAGCAAATACTGACAGGACTAAAATAATCGATCTCGTCATGATGAAACTCCAGCAAAATATACTCACAATTTCTACAAAAACATTTTGGATGGCCTCCCTACCTATAAGTCGTATTTTTTAAAAATTTTAAATTCAGCAACTCAAATCATGGATATTTTTAATGACGGCAAGAATGTAGCTAGTTGCGAATTCTACAGGGACGCAACGGCCTTGCCCTCGAATAGGTATCAGGATGGAAAAATTTGGCTGACTTATGAGTGGTCTCAATTCGAGGCGGTTTTAGACGTTCTGCGAAACGAGACACCGGTCTCAGTAGAGTTCACCGATTCGACGAAAGTCGGTTATATAACAACAGACGTCTCGACAACTTCATCCAATGAGTCTTCATATTATCGTATTTCAGACGAGAATATAGCATGGGCGAATTCGCCGGAAAATATGTTGGGCAGGGTCTACTGGTAGGTTTCTGTTTGGCCCTTCATATTTTTAAAATTTTTACATTAATTTAAGATGAACTGTGATGAGGAAATTGTGATTTTGCAGAAAATTTAGTTATCGATTCCGGCGTGAACGCTATGGTCAGTCTCCACAGAGGATTATATTCTTACTTCCTGATGACAGTGGAACTCCGCTCTCTCCCGCGATGGCTCGCGCCATCACATACCTCTTGACCGGGACCTTGATCTCCGTTAGCCAATCCTCCGGCAGCATCTCCTCGCTACACCGGACATAAACTTCCCAGACGGTGATCCGCCGCCTCGGCTTCTGGGAGTTCTTTAACGGCGCCTCGCCTTCGGAGGTTGCGCGTGTCTGTAGGGACGGGGATCGCCATCGAGCCGTCCCGCTCCACAATACCGCTGCCAAACAGATATATCGGTGGAGCCCATCCTCTGGAGTAGGTGTTGGAATGGTGGAAGTCCACAAGGTCTCAGGCTCGCCCTTCGACGGGAACGTCTACCTTATCCTCGATGAGGTCCCGATCCTCGTCGACGCGGGGATGGAGCCGGAGTCGACGCTCCGAAAGATCAAAAAGTACATCGACCCTCAGGAGATCGAGATGATCGTCCTCACCCACTGCCATCACGACCACTCGGCAGGGGTGCCCCGGCTAAAAGAGGCGACAGGGGCGAGGGTCCTGATCCACGAGGAGGAGGCGGGCTCCCTCGGGGACGACATGGCCACGGTGGCCTACCTCTTCGGCCTCTCCGCCCCGGAGATCGAGGCGGACGGGACCCTGAAGGAGGGGGACGTCCTCGACCTGGGCGAATGGCGGCTTTCGGTCCTCCACACCCCGGGCCACTCGCCGGGGGGGATCTGCCTCTACGAGCCAATGGCTCGGGTCCTCTTCTCCGGGGACACCGTCTTCCCCCAGGGGAACATCGGGAGGACCGACCTATTCGCCGGCTGCGACGCGGACCTGATCCGCTCCATCGAGAGGCTGACGGCCCTCGACGTCGAGGTCCTCTACCCCGGCCACATGGAGGTCGTCAGCGGCGACGTCGGCCGCCAGATCCAGGCGAGCCTCCGGTTTGCTCGGAGCGTTCTATGATCGATAAAGAGGGCGATATAAAGAGGGCGATTTGAGGATGATGAATACCGATGAGGGTATGAAGAAGGGAGAGGAGAAGGCGACGGTGAACTTGAACGCGGAATCTTCGGGCGCCAAGAGGACCGCCCGGATCGCGGAGGTGGAGAGGAAATCGGTGGTCCAGACCTACACCCGCCAGCCGATCCTCCTCGTCCGGGGGTCGGGGGCGCGGGTCTGGGACGCCTCGGGGCGCGAGTACATCGACTTCGTCGCCGGGATCGCCGTCAACAACGTCGGCCACTGCCACCCTTCGGTCGTCGAGGCGATCCGGCAGCAGGCGAAAGAGCTGATCCACACCTCGAACCTCTACTACACCGAGAACCAGGTCCTTTTGGCCGAGGAGCTGAAGGCCCTGACGGGGATGGATAGAGCCTTCTTCTGCAACTCCGGGGCCGAGAGCGTCGAGGCGGCCCTGAAGCTCGCCCGGAAGGCGACGGGGAGGTCGAAGATCGTTGCCGCCATCCACTCCTTCCACGGGAGGACCTTGGGGTCTCTGGGAGCGACCTATAAGCTGATGTACAGGGAGCCCTTCCGCCCCCTCCAAGAGGCGGACTTTGTCCCCTTCGACGATCCCGAGGCCCTGGCCGCGGCGGTCTCAACGGAGACCTCGGCGGTGATCCTGGAGCCGGTCCAGGGGGAGGGGGGGGTTCACGTCCCCAAGCCCGGTTACCTGAGGGCGGCCCGAGAGATCTGCGACGACTGCGGGGCGCTGCTCATCCTCGACGAGGTCCAGACCGGCTTCGGCCGTACGGGCAAGTGGTTTGGAAAGGAGCACAGCGGGGTTATGCCGGACGCCATGACCCTCGCCAAGGGGATCGCCGGCGGCCTCCCCATGGGGGCGATGCTGGCGGCAGAGTCCGTCTCCGACGTCTTCAAGAGAGGCGACCACGCCTCCACCTTCGGCGGCGGCCCGCTGGTCTCGGCGGCGGCCCTCGCCTCCATCGGGGCGATCAGGGAAGAACGGCTGGTGGAGCGGTCTGAAGAGATGGGCAGATACCTCCGGGCGAGGCTCTCCGAGGAGATCGACGCCATCGACGTAAGAGGCCTCGGCCTGATGGTGGGCGTGGAGCTTGCGGCGAACTGCCCCGAGGTCGTCAACCGGGCCCGGGAGCGGGGCGTCCTCCTCAACGCCACCAGCGATCACGTCCTCAGGATGGTCCCGCCCCTGGTCGTCGGAAGGGGGGAGATCGACCGCGTGGTGAAGGTCCTTGGCGAGATACAAAGAGAACCTTAGGTCCTGCCTGACAAGGCTGAAGCCCTACGTCGCCGGCCGGGGCATCCAGGAGATCGCGGCGAAGTACGGCCTGCCGCCCGACGGGATCGTCAAGCTCGGCTCCAACGAAAACCCCTACGGCCCCAGCCCGAAGGTCTATGAGGCGATCGCCTCCGCGAGGCCCGAGAGGTACCCCGAGTCCGGACGGCTCATCGAGGCCCTAGCCGGTTACGCCGGAGCACCTCCCGAGAACGTCGTCATCGGCGCCGGCATGGACGGGGTGATGGACACCCTGACGAGGCTCTTCCTCGACCCCGGCGATAGAGCGGTGATCTATCCCCCCACCTTCAGCTACTACGAGATCCTGACGGTGACCGCCGGGGCCGATCCGCTCTTCCTCCCCCGGGGCCCCGAGTTCGAGGTGCCGTCGGAGGTGCCCAGCGGGATTAAGATGATCTTCATCTGCTCTCCGAACAACCCCACCGGCGATACGATCCCCGAAGAGGACCTCCGGGGGATCGTCGAGGCCGCCGAGGGGATAGTCTTCCTCGACGAGGCCTACGCCGAGTTCAGCGACCAGAACTTCCTCCCCCTGGTGGAGGATTACGAGAACCTGGTGGTGGGGAGAACGACCTCCAAGGCCTTCGGCCTCGCCGGGATGAGGCTCGGCTACGCCGTCGCCCCCGATTGGATTGGGAGAGAGTACAGGAGGGCGGCCCCTCCCTTCTTCGGCGTCACCACACCGTCGGTGGCGGCGGGGGTCGCGGCCCTGGAGGATCTCGAGCACATGAGGCGGTCCGTTGAGGCTATAAGGCTGGAGAGGGACCGATTGATGGCGGCGATCCCGGAGTTTCGCCCCTCGGGGGGGAACTTCCTCTATATGGAGACGGCGGAGCCCTCGGGGGAGGTGGCGGAGCGGCTCCTCGGCAGGGGCGTCATCGTCCGGGACTGCTACTCCTTCCGGGGGGCGGGCGACCGCGCCCTTCGGGTGACGGTCGGAACCCCCGAGGAGAACGGCTGCTTCCTCGAAGCCTTCGGAGAGGTATGCGGGCCGCCCTGACCGGCACCCCTGGGACGGGGAAGACGACCGTCGCCGCCCTCCTCCCCTTCAGGGTGATCGAGATAAACGCCCTGGTGAGGGAGGAGGGGCTATCCGTCGGCATCGACGAGGGCCGGGGGTGTCTGATCGCCGACGTCGAAGCCCTGGAGGCGAGGATCGAGGAGCTGGCCCCGGAGGGGTCGGAGGAGATCGTCGTCCTGGAGGGGCACTTCTCCCACCGCTTCGCCCCCGAGGCGATCGTCCTCCGGACCCGCCCCCCGGTCCTGAGGGAGCGGCTCGGCCGAAGGGGTTACCCCGAGAGGAAGATCCGGGAGAACCTGGAGGCTGAAGCCCTAGACGTCGTCCTGGTGGAGGCGGTGGAGGGGTGCGACCGGGTGAGCGAGATCGACGCGACCCGGCTATCGCCGGAGGAGGTGGCGGAGCTGGTGGCGAGGCTCCTTCGCCGCGAGATCTCTCTTCCGCCCGGGGGTATAGATTGGACTGGAGAGGTGGAGTTTGACCCTCGATGACCTGAGGTCCAGGTCCCAGGCCGCGACGGAGCCCCTGGCGGACCTGGCGATGGGGGTGGGGGCGTCCCCCGACCTGATATCCCTCTTATCCCTGATCTTCGCCCTGGCGGCGGGGGGATTCTACTACCTCTCGGCCGAAGGTCCCGCTTTCCTTTATCCTGCAGCCCTCTTCCTCCTCCTCAACGCCGTCTTCGACGCCGTCGACGGCGCCGTAGCCCGGAAGGCCGGCCGGGCGGAGGCGAGGGGAGACTTCCTCGACCACGTCATCGACAGGTACGCCGACATGGCGATCCTCACGGGGATCGTCTTCGCGGGCTACGTCTCCGAGGCGGTGGGGATCTTCGCCGTGATGGGGGTCCTCCTGACGAGCTACCTCGGGACCCAGGCCCAGGCCCTAAGCCTCGGCCGCCTCTACGGCGGGATCATGGGCAGGGCCGACCGGCTCGTCATCATCCTCGGAGCCACCTTCGCCACCGCCCTCTTCCCCGGGGATCTCATGGGTCTATCTATCCTGGGGTGGGCTGTAGTGGTGATCACCCTGGCAAGCCACATCACCGCTCTCCAGAGGATAGCCCTCATCTGGAGGCGGCTGTAGCCCCCCATCCCCGATCAGCCCCTCTCGGCGCCCCCTCAGCCGCTCGGAGGCTCCCCTCCCACCATCTTCCCCAAGTGGGAGGCAAGGTCGGCGACGAACTTCTGAAGGTCGTCCCCCATCTCCTCCCCCCTTCCCAGAACCAAGAGACCCCTCCGGCCTTCGCCGCAGGAGAAGGGGGCTATGGCCCAGGATATGGTGGGGCCGTCCCCCGCCACCGTCCTCATCTTGTCCTCCTCTAGGAGCCCCTCGGCGTCCACCTTCTCGGAGAGCTCCATGAGGGCCTCCAGGGGTCCGGCCATCGCCCGGAGGACGAGCCGTCCACCTTCCTGGAGGAAGGCTCCCCCCACCTCGAATCCGTCCGGGCCGGCCATCACCTCTGCCAGGGCATACCTCATCAGGTCGTCGGAGTCACCGGGAAAGTCGATCGCCCTGAGGAGGAGGTTGTGGAGGATGGAGAGCCTCCGGTTCGCCAGGAGGAGGTCCCTCTCTCCTCTCTTCCGATCGGTGGCGTCCACCACATTTCCGAGGACCCACCTCTCCTCCTGGTCGTCGAGGGAGGCGATCCTCGCCTCGACCCACCGCTTCGACCCGTCCCTCCTGGTGACGCCGAACTCGTGGACCTTCGTCCTTGGGAGATCGGCCCCGACCTCCAGGCAGGGCTCCTCGGCGGCCTCTTTGCACTCGAAGCTCTCCGGGTCTGCCAGGCTCCAGAAGTGCTTTCCTATAAGATCCTCCTTATCGCAGCCGAAGATCTCAGCGAACCTGGAGTTGACCATCTTGAAGCAGCCGTTCTGGAGGACGTATATCCCCGTCGGAGAGTTCTCCAGGATGTACCTGCTCACCGTCTCGGACCTCTCGATCTCCCTTTTCATCCGCCGCTCCTGGGACCGGAACCTCGCCTCGATGATCAGCGCCTCGAAGACGGTGGGGAGGCTCCGGAAGCTGTCGACGCTCTTCATGACGTAGCTCGTGGCGAACTTCTCGAAGGCGACGACCTGAAGCTCCTCGGTCCCCCGGCCCGTCACCATGACGACGGGGACGTCCTGGTCGGACGTTCGGATCTCCTCCAGGACGTCCAGGCCGCTTATGCCGGGGAGGGCGAAGTCGACAGATACGAGGTCGTATCGGCTCGTAGCGACCCTATCGAGCCCCTCCTCCCCGGTGGTGGCGACGTCTACGAAGAACTCGTCGTGCTTCGAGAAGCCGAGGAGGATCAGCTCGACGTCGTCGGGGTTGTCCTCGATGATGAGGATCCGATAAGGGCTGGTCATGCCGGCCCGCCTTCCGGGATCATCCCGCAAATATTCAATTTCATCCGATTAGAATCTTCCCGTTGGCGGCCGGATTTGAGCTCCGCTGCGGGGTCCTCTCCACCTCAGGAGGCAGGTACTCATCGATCCCTGAAGGATTTTTCCGCCTTTAGCGGCCTGGGGATAGAGTTATTTATCACCGCCGCCACTGGACTATCGTACCGGATTGGGGGTGTCGTCACGGATAGGTTATGGCTCATAGTCCTTCTCCTTATATTCAGCCCATGGCAGCCCGGGGCCCAGGCCGCAACTCTAGTCGTCGATCCGAGCGGAGGCGAAGGGTTTTCGACGATAAGCAAGGCCGTCAACGCCGCTGAAGACGGCGACGAGATCCTGGTCCGCCCCGGGTACTATCGGGAGGGGGTGATCCCCCTCCTCCGGCCCCTGGCCCTCAACGGCTCCGCCGGCGAGACGACCCTCGAGGGGGGTTTCAGGGTGGAGGCTCCGGGCACCAACATCTCGGGCTTCGAGATGAGGGGCTCTGGGACCGGCGTCGGGGTGGAGCTGAGATCCAAAGAGGCCACCATCCGGGGCTGCATAATCCGGAACTTCTCGACCGGCATCCTTTCGTCCGACTCCGATAACGCCGTCGTCGGCTCGGCGATCGAGGGCTGCTCCGTAGGGGTCCTCCTCTCGGGGGGCACCGTCCGGGACTTGCAGGAGAGCTCAGTCTCGGGGGTCGAGGCCCTCGGGCCTGCCATCTCCAACTGCACCATCTCCGGAGGCACCGGGGTCGTGATCGCCAACTGTAGCGGGTGTGCTGTCTCCGAGTCCCTCATCACCGCCAGGACCGGAGTCCTCATCACCGACTCCCCCAGAACCGGGGTCAGAGGAAACGAGATCTCCTCGCCGGAGAGGGGGATCGCCGTCGAGAGGTCGGAGGAGAGCGAGATCCTGGAGAACGTCGTGACGGGGGCGACCAATGTCGCGATCCTCCTCCTCGCCTCCGGTAACAGCACAGTTGCCGAAAACTCGGCCCTGGGTTGCAACGTCGGGATCAGGCTGAAGGACTCGACGGCGAACAGGATCTTGAAGAACCGGATGGAGGAGAGCGCCGTCGCCGGGATCTGGCTGGAGGGCTCGAAGGGGAACGTCGTCGCCGGAAACCTCCTATCCGGGAACGTCGAAGGGCTGGTCTTCAGGTCGGGCTCCTCCGGGAACTCCATCTTGGAGAACCAGATCCTGAAGAACGGCCGCGGCCTCACCCTCCTCGGATCCGGGGCGAACCTCCTCCGGAAAAACCGGATGGAATATAACCACCGGGCCTTCAGGGTCGATCGAGAAGACCCCTCGGCCACCGACGACGCTCCCTTCCGCCAGGACGCCGACTCCTCCAACACCATCGACGGAAAGGCCTTCTGCTATCTGGTGGGGGAGCATGACCGGTCCATCTCCGGAGACTACGGCCTCCTGGCCCTGGTGGGCTGCACCAACGTCACCGTCGAGAGCCTGGCCCTCTCCAACAACAGTGCTGGAGCCCTCATCGTCAACTCGAGCGGCTGCACAGCCCGAAACCTCACCCTCCTGGGGAACGATGCCGGGGTCCGGATGCTCTGGACGGCCGGCTGTGAGGTTGAGGCGAGCAGAGCCGATAACTGCACCATCGGGTTCCTGGTCCAGGGGGGGAAGGGCGCCTCGATCGAAGGGTCTTCGGCCCTGAGGTCCTCGGAGGCCGGATTTCTGGTCCAGGGGTCGGAGGCTTCGGTCCTGAGGGGTGTGGAGGCCTCGGAGGGGCTGGTGGGGATCTCCGTCGTCAACTCCACCTCCGCCACGATCCTCCAGGCCAGGGCGATGGGGAACACCGAGGAGGGGATCAAGGTATCGAGATCTCCAAGGTCCGTCCTGAACAACAACATCGCCTCGGGAAACCGGTGGGGGATCAGAGCCTCCGGCTCCGACGGGACGATGGTGGTCCGAAGCCACCTCTCGGAGAATCGGGATGCGGGCCTGGCCCTCCTCCAGCTCTCCGCGGCGACGGTGGCGGGATCCTCAGCCTTCGATAACGGGGACGGGGTATTCCTCCAGGCGGTCGTCGGCGCTAAGATCGAGGGGAACAACCTCAGCAATAACCGCCGCTACGGCCTGAGGATGAGCTACTCCCGGGACGGGAAGGTCTATGGGAACACCTTCGTCGAGAACGGCCTCGGGGGGACGGGGCTGGTCGACTGCACGGGTTGTATCATCCGCCACAACAACTTCATCGATAACGGCAACCCAATGAGCCCCCAGAACGCCGTCGACAACGGCGACAACTCCTGGGATGGGGGGGCCGAGGTCCGATCCCAAGGCTGTCCCCACGAGGGGGGTGGACCGGTACCCCTTCCAGGACCCCGACGGCTGGAGGAAGAAGTGAAATCATACGAAGGTCCTCGGATGAAAGAAGGAGATGACGGGGCGCCGGATGAGGTCGACGATCTGGACCTCGCCCTCATCAGGGCGGCTCAGGGGGGGATAGCCCTCTCCTCCCGCCCCTACGAGGCCCTGGCAAAGGAGCTCGCCATCGGCGAGGGGGAGGTGCTGGAGAGGCTGAGCCGCCTCCTGGAGCTGGAGGTGATCAGGAGGTTCTCGGCGACGATAGGCCATCGGGCGTTGGGGATCGTGGCCAACGCCATGATCGTCTGGCGGGTCCCGCCGGAGGATGTCGAGCGGGTCGGGGGTATTATGGCCTCCTTCGACGAGGTCACCCACTGCTACGAGCGGGCCGAAAGGCCCGAGTGGCCCTACAACCTCTACACCGTCGTCCACTCTCCCTCCCGGGAGGAGTGCCGGAAGGTCGCCGCCGAGATATCCAGGAAGGTCGGGATCACCGAGTATCAGGTCCTCTTCAGCGAGAGAGAGTTGAAGAAGACGGGGGCGCGGATCTGAAGGGCCACCTCCCCCTCCTCCTGGACCTCTCGGGCCGAAAGGTCGTCATCTTCGGGGGCGGTGCCGTCGGCGAAAGGAAGGCCCGGCTCTTCTCAGGGCATGCCAGGGTGACGGTGGCGAGCCTGGAGTTCACCCCCGGGATCTGGGAGATGGCGGCGGCGGGGGAGGTGGAGCTGGTGGAGGCGGACCTTCGGAGGGGCGGGGCCGACCTCCTCCGGGGCGCTTTCATCGCGATCCCCGCCACCAGCGACTCCTTCCTCAATGCCAGGCTGGAGGAGACGGCATCCTCGATGGGGGTGCTGGTGAACCGGGTCGACGGCTTCGGGGAGGTCGTCGTCCCCTCCATCGTCAGGAGGGGCCCCGTCGTCGTCGCCATATCCACCTTTGGGGAGAGCCCGGCTCTATCCAAGAGCCTGCGGATGAGGATCGAAGAGATCCTGGACGAAGGGTACGGCGATATGGCCCGCCTCCTGGGGGAGATGAGGGGGGCTCTGAAGGAGAGGGTCGCCGACCAGGAGGAGAGGAGGCGGATCCTCTGGGAGATCATCTCCGATGGCGAGGTCTGGAGGCTCCTATCGGAGTCCTACGAAAAGGGCTATAAGAGGGCCGGAGAACATCTCCCTCTCGATGAGCGAGATAGCCTCGATGCTGGTGACCCACCGGAAGGCCAATATCGACGAGATTGAGAGGGCCTGGCACGGCGACCTGGAGGCCCTCCTCAAGTGGATCTCCTCCTCCGACCTGGTGGAGGAGTCCGCCGTCCTCAAGACCTGCAACCGGGTCGAGATCTACGTCGTCTCGCCCCGGGGGGAGAAGGTCCTCTTCGAGCTCGCGAAGAAGGCCCGGATATCATCGCGGATCATAGATTTTCACGACCACGACGAGTCGCTCAACCACCTCCTCCGCCTCGCCTCGGGCCTCGAGTCGATGATCATCGGCGAAGACCAGATCCTCGGCCAGATGAAGGAGCTCTACAACATGGCCAAGGCGGCGGAGACCACCGGCTGGACCCTGGACGTCGCCTTCAAGAAGGCGATCTCCGTCGGAAAACGGGTCCGCCGGGAGACGCGGATCAACGAGAGGTCGATCTCCGTCGGATCCGCCGCCGTCGACCTCGCCGAGGAGATCCTGGGGAGCCTTGAGGGGCGGAGGGTCCTGGTGATCGGGGCGGGGGATACCGGGGACCTCATCTCGAAGGCCCTCTTATCTAAGAATATCGGCGAGCTGTTGGTCACCAACAGAACCTTCGGGAGGGCCCTCGCCCTCGCCGCCGGCCTCGGCGCCGAAGCCGTCCCCTTCGATCGGATGAAGGAGATGATCAGAACCTCCGACCTCGTCATCAGCGCCACCTCCGCCCCCCATTACATCCTGAGGCGGGACGACCTGGAGGAGGTGATGGCGAGGAGGACGAAGGGGACCCTCCTGATGATAGACATCGCAAACCCCCGGGACATCGCCGAGGACGTCGGCGAGATCCCCGGCGTGGAGCTGCGGAACATCGACGCCCTCCGGGAGATCAGCGCCGAGAATATGAGGCTGCGGATGGCCGAGATGGCTCGGGCCGAGGCGATCATCGACGAGGAGCTCGCCCTCCTCAAGGCCAAGTACAAGAGGAGGAGGGCGGAGGATCTCCTCGGGAGGATCTACCTCCAGGCCGAGGAGATCAAGGCCCAGGAGTGCATGAAGGCGATGAACAAGCTCGGCGCCCGCCACACGTTAGGGGAGATCGAGGAGAGGGTTCTGATGGACATGAGCCACTCCATCGTCAACAAGATCTTCGCCGAGCCGACGAAGGCCCTGAGGAGGGCGGCGGAGCGGGGCGACGACGGATGTCTGAATTTCATCGAGGAGCTCTTCGGGCTGGAGGCGGATGATGAGAAGGATGCGTAGACTTCGTAAGCCGGGGCTGAGAAGAATGGTGGCCGAGACGAAAGTCTCGGTGGACGACCTGATCATGCCCCTCTTCGTGGATGAGCGGTTGAAGAGACCCATCAAGATCGAGTCGATGCCGGGGCAGAATAGGCACTCCCTCGAGAGCCTCGCGAAGGAGGTCGAGGAGCTGGAGGAGCTGGGGGTCCCCGCCGTCATCTTATTCGGCCTTCCTGAAAAGAAGGACGAGGTCGGCTCCGGCGCTTACGATCCCCAGGGCGTCGTCCAGAGGGTGGCCGAGCGGATCAAGGAGACGACCTCGAAGGTCATCGTCGTCGCCGACCTCTGCCTCTGCGAGTACACCAGCCACGGCCACTGCGGCGTGATCAAAAACCAGGAGGTGGCCAACGACGAGACCCTCCCCCTCCTGGGCAAGACCGCCGTCTCTCAGGCCCGGGCGGGAGCCGACGTTGTCGCCCCCAGCGGGATGATGGACCACATGGTGGCCGCGATCCGGGCCGCTTTAGACGACGAGGGCTTCACCGATACGCCAATCCTCTCTTACGCCGCCAAGTACGCCTCCTCCTTCTACGGCCCCTTCCGGGAGGCGGCGGAGTCGGGGTACTCCTTCGGCGACCGGTCTGGCTACCAGATGGACCCGGCGAACGCCTTAGAAGCGCTATGGGAGGTCCGCCTCGACATCGAGGAGGGGGCGGATATGGTGATGGTGAAGCCGGCGATGCCCTACCTCGACATCGTGAGGATGGTCAAAGACGAGTTCGGGATGCCGA
>Ga0334900_1001397_pt1 | contig 26364 bp, 18 predicted proteins | sample GraSluR3_MG_2_FD_207231 | JGI IMG/M metagenome (GOLD analysis project Ga0334900, IMG submission 207231) | Sludge microbial communities from methane-producing bioreactor in Wageningen University, Netherlands - Granular Sludge_31_08-R3 | ecosystem: Engineered > Bioreactor > Anaerobic >...
CATAACAGATTTGTAAATACGCTGTCTGAGCGTAAGGCAGTATTTTGGAAAATGTTTTCACACTTCACTAAACCAAATGAAGAACTTAAATATGTTTGTGAAGTTAATTATTAGACTTTATATAAACACGCTAATCTTTTTCTTCAAGCTTTACCAACCACTCCAAATTAGATGTCAGGGCCCTGCCCCTCAACCGTAGAACAAACCAATATCTCTATTAAGATTTCAGGGCTCCGCCCCTTTAAAAACTTATACCTTTCTACTTGGCTCTTTTTACTTGGCTATTGGCTCTTGGCTACTTGTCCCGCTAAGCGGGAGCTCTTGGCTCGTATCCGCAATCAAAAAAACTCAAAATTTTATAACCAGCACCCCATTCTTCATTTTTCATTTTTCTTTTTTCATTCTTCACCACTTGGCTCTTTTTACTTCTTCCTTGGCTCTTTTTACTTAGCTTTTGGCGGTTAGCCTTTAGCTTTTAGCTCGTATCAGCAATCAAAAAAAACTCAAATTTTTATAAAAAGCATTCCATTCTTCATTCTTCACTTTTCATTTTTTCATCACTTGGCTCTTTTTATTTCTTACTTGGCTCTTTTAACCCTCAACAAATCAACAAAGAACAAATCAACAAAGAACAAACCTGTCTGGCGACCAGCGGGAGACAGATCAACAATCTTCAAATCAACAAATTCTCAAATTCTCAAATAATCCTACTTGGCTCTTCTTACTTCCTACTTGGCTCTTCCTACTTACTCCTTGCTCTCTTAATAAAAATATTATACAGGGCTTTCCAGAAATAACGCCAGTCAGTCAATAAAGGATGCTTTTCATAGGCCTCCAGATAACGCATCTCCGAAGCCATAATCTCCTCCAGCGTCTTTGGCATGTCAACATAATAAGGTGGGATCAATCCGGGTTTGAATTTTAAACGCTTTTCTTTTACATCTTCTGTGTATAATCCAAAATACTGGCGGCTTAAAGGCCTCACACCAACAAGCTTCATCTCTCCTTTGAAAACATTGATAAACATAGGCAATTCATCCAACCATACTTTGCGCATAAAGCGTCCCAGCGTGGTTACACGAAAGTCATCTTTAAACTTACCCCCCTCATCCAGATTATTGTTCTGATAGATATAATCCTGTAGATATTCTGAATAAGGATGCATGGTTCGTGCCTTATAAACACCAAAAAGCTTTCCCCCTTTACCATAGCGTTTCAGCCGAATTAAGGGACCATAAGTTGGTGAATAATCAAAATAAGGTTCTCTTACCTTTCTTGCCAGAAAATACAACTCCTTGCCGATTTGTTGTTCACTAACAATTTCAAACCCACAGGAATATAGCCTGCCAAAAGTTTCTGCTTTGCTCAACACACGGTTATTACCCTGTGTCATATAAAAATAGACCTTTTTAGTTATGGGAAGTTTCGGGAAAACACGTCGGAATATAACATCAAAAAAATAGAGTATCCAGTTGATCCCGATCGGGAAGCGTTCTAAAATTCGTTCCTTACGTATTCTGTAGGTCTCCACACTGTTCACATACAAGCCCCCCTCAGGTAAAAGGATGTTAATTGATTCAAAAAACTTGTTAAGATACCTCACGTCATTAATCCGCTTCAGATTAATCAGATTCTGATATTGTAAGGCCTTTTGATTCAACACATTAAATCGGGTGCTGGTGGCCATTAACAGCGTACTGCCCCTATTTTCATCAAGCAAAGGCGAAACAAACTTCCACACTTCTGGTCCGGCTTGTTCGATAATAATCTCTTGAAGATCATTGGCTATTTTTCCTTCCTGACCGGTATTGGTGGTTGGTGACAAGGTGGGTTCTAGTTCTGAGGTGAATTGCAAATTAATCGTTGTTGAAGCCATAACATTTCATGCTGGTTGATAAATGGCTTAATCAGATTCGTCATCTTGTACACATTCATACAATATGAATATCTGGTTGATTATGCAGCAAAAATAGATAAAAATCTTGATTGGCGACCTATAACTTACAAACATTTATTTTTTTAAACCTTACTTCTAAGCGCACGCCAAACATTATATCCCAGTTCAGCGATAATATACAGCACTTTCTGGTTGCGTCGGGCATACCTTCCCAGGTTCATTTGATTGCCTCCAAATCTGAGTTTAAAATCTCTAACACCATAAGGCACCTCTGGCCTGCCAAGACCCATAAAATCAAAATATTGAAGACCATGCCTCTGTCCATAATCCATAGCTGCCCAGGTTGCCAGCACACTGGGATAACAAGCCGGATACTCCCTATCAAGTCCACATACATACAATTCAGAAATGCTCACACCCTCTGTAACAGGTGAAACAATACCTCCAATAAGTTTATCTGCATACCAAACCAACAAGATTACACCGGCAGCTTTCGGAACGATCTTTTTAAAAAATAATTTAAAAAACTGCTGGTCAGGAATTGGTTTTTTCACTTTTTGATGATACAGATCTTCGAGCAGGGTATATAACTGATCAACTTCTTTTTGTGAATTGGCTTCCCTTACAATTGCCCCCGACTGCAGAGCTTTTTTAAGCTGTCTTCGCCTGCTGGTGCTAAACTGCATCTCAACCGGAAATTTCTCCTGCAACAACACAAATGAATTGAGCCGGTCGCGCAATACAAAACCATTCGCCTTAAAAACATGATGCACCTGCCCTGGCCACTCCCTGAAATTCCTGAATTGTGTAAAAAGGGCACTGTGCTTTACGGTATTGTTAAGCTTAACTAATAAGGCATTAATTATTTCGGGATCATCCTTGATAGCCATAGGCCCTCCATAAACTACACAACGCTGGCTCATCAGTGATAGCAAACCGTCTCCTTCCCGAATCAGTACCGCCAAAAGCAAGCCAGTCACCCGATCTGATTCAATGGCAACAAACAATAGTGGTTTATAAAACCTTACCTCCTTAAAAAAAAGAAAATAATCAACCGATTGAAAAACTGTCCTGAACGACTGAGATTCGTAAAACTCACGGATTTTCTCCTCCAAAACTGCTTCCGGAGCATCCCTGATCACCAACATCTGCATAACTTACATTTTAATTCCCAACATTTTTGAACCCGTAAGGCACTAAATCCAGGCAAATCCTTAAAAGATATAAATTTGGTACTAAGCATCTGTGTTATCACTTTACTGTTTTTCGGATGCGCTCTATAGTTTTAAAAACCTATCCCAAAACCCAAAATAAGGGTGCTCGTTTTTCCATGCAAATAGTCTGCCCCAAAACGATTCAGGTAATAGGTTGCAGTTTTGCCATCCACATCATATCCTTCCATCTTTCCTTTACTGTATTCTGCAAAAACACGTACATTGGGTAAGGGTAAATAATCCGCACGAAAAACCAGGGTGGTATTCGACCATGTTTTGTCCTTTAAAACAGGAAACTCATCAACTGGTGTAGTACCAAAAACATATTGATAATCATTTCCATGTACTGCATAAGTATAGTTTATTTTAAGCTGTAAAGTGTTAATCGGGGCGTAGCGAACACTCACAAAAACCTCTTCCGAATTATCTGTCAAATAATGGCCAAGATTAAAGAGATTGGTTGCATAAGTAGTTGCCGGAACCCTGTGTTTATAAGTCATTGGGTTAGTACGAGTGTATTCCCCTACAATGAACAGGTTCGCCAGTGGCCATCCGGTCAGAGCTGCCCCACCCTTAAAACTTGTAAAATTATGACGATCAGGGTCTCCTAATCGAGATACTGAAAACTCATCTACAAATACCGAGGCAAACAAATGTAAATACTTAATTTGTCTGGAACTGACATTTATAAACATGGCTGAATTTTGATTATCAATGCCTTTATTCAAGGTATGATCAAGCGACTTAAAAAAGAAAAAAGGAATAAGATAAGCTGGTTGCACAGGAACATCGCTGTATATGATAGAATTGCCAATGGAAAAATTGAGTCGTCTGAATGGCTTAAAGGTGTACATATTTGCCGCGATATACTTCTCTCTGAATACTGCCCTGTAATCGCCATTGGCGGTGATATAGGACCGGCTGCTGTCAACTACCTGTGAAACCAACCACCCGTGAAAATACTCAAACTCGAGCCATTTAACCGGATTAAGGTGGAGCTTCACCATTGGAAAGGATGGGTTCCTTCCGGCTAAGATATTACTTCCGTTATACGCATCACCCCATTGCAAATGATCCTTAATAAATGCTATTGATCCCCAGTTCCATGAATAAGTAATACCTCCGCGCATCTCGCTATAATCAGCACCAGACCTGCCTTGTACTCCGATTTTATAATTGCCACCTTCTTCTTGTGTAAGATAAGTAGGCCTTGCCATAGGTTCCAGACTTTGATAATTATCTCTCAAACTTGCATAGCCAGCCCATCCATTACCTGCATAGGCAATAGCTTCTGCTCCGCCATAACTGTGATAAAAAGATTCATTGCCTGCATTAAAATATCTAATTCCATATATTGGACGTAATATTGCCCTGAATAGACTGTCTTTCCAAACAACTTCAGGTGGAAGCAGATGAACAGAAAGCTGATCTTCCTTTTTAGCCAACTCTATTACTCCATACTTCATTTTTCCTGCCTCAAGTGCATATTCCTTTAAAAAAATATCAAGCCGCGCCGTTTGTGCTCTGCTTAATACATCCCTTTGCTTATCCACATCAACCAACCATCTGGCAATTTGCTCCCTGCTGTATGGTTTAATAACGGTGTTAACAGCTATCAAATGCATACTGGCCATATCATCAATAAAGGAGTAAAGATCAGTATTACTGATATGTTCATAGGCTGTTTGAGCCGTTATATGTCTTGTATTGCACGTAAAAACAACTACTAACAAAAAGAGTAACATCCTTTTCATGGTTGGTAAATTAAATTTAAAATGGTCAAAAAATCATACTTCTTAAAAATAGTTTTTCTACTAAGATAAGGGATCCCCAGCACAAATCAACATTAAAAACCCATTCCCTTTATCATTTTAACTTTCGCCTTTTCACTTATCTCTTATTTCTTGACTCTTCTTCCTTGGCTCTTTTTACTTGGCTCTTGTTCCCCGGCACTTGGCTCTTAGCCCTTAGCTTTTGGCTCATATCAGCAATCAAAAAAACTCATCTTCTTTGTAAACAGCATCCCACTCTTCATTTTTCATTTTTCTTTTTTCTTTTTTCATTCTTCACCACTTGGCTCTTCTTCCCTGGCTCTTGGCTCTTAGCCCTTAGCTTTTGGCTCGCATCAGCAATCAAAAAAACTCAAATTTTTATAAACAGCATCCCACTCTTCATTTTTCATTTTTCTTTTTTCTTTTTTCACCACTTGGCTCTTCTTCCCTGGCTCTTGGCTCTTAGCCCTTAGCTTTTGGCTCATATCAGCAATCAAAAAAACTCATCTTCTTTGTAAACAGCATCCCACTCTTCATTTTTCATTTTTCTTTTTTCTTTTTTCACCACTTGGCTCTTGTTACCTCAACATTCTTCCCCCTGAATTTCTCTACCCACCATACCCAAAGCATAAACAGTACCACATAGAAAAATGGCCTTAAAATCCAATCATGACTAAAATCCCAATATTCAGGTTTCCAAAGCAATATAGCAGATAATGATACGATCCGAAAAATATTTGTAATAAACATTATCACAAAACCCAGCGGAATAAACCAAAGCTTATGTTTCCAGGGACCAGGAAACAGGACAAACAATACCATAACCTGGTAAAACTGTTTTAAACCAGAGCAACTCCCGTTTACAGTTATATACCCCCCATTGCTGAACCACATGGTATTACCCGGTTCTGTAGTAATATGATAGCCTAGAATAGTGCGATCAAACCATAAACTAATATGATACACCATTTCAGCCAACCAATCACTGCTTGCTCTAACAAAATGCTGCGACATAATTTCCCCGGCAAAATATCTGAAGATTAAGTGAAACCCATATGTTATAACCGCAAACAATGCCACATCCACCACAAAGCCCATTGGCCCTGCATAAAAAGTTTTAAAAGATCGGTAAGCAGCCTTGATCATAGGTCAATTGTTTGGCGCAAAAATAACCCAAAACCAACAGAACCCAAAGCCTTATTTTTTTCAACCCTTTTGCTGCATTGCAATCATCCTGCTATGACTATAGAAAAACTTTAGCTTTGGCGTTAGCATTAGCCCTTCCCACTTGGCTCTTTTTACTTGGCTCTTCTTCCCCGGCTCTTGGCTCTTAGCTACTTGTCCCGCTAAGCGGGAGCTTTTGGCTCGTATCAGCAATCAAAAAAAACTCATCTTCTTTGTAAACAGCATCCCACTCTTCATTTTTCATTTTTCATTTTTCTTTTTTCACCACTTGGCTCTTTTTACCCTTCGGCAGGCTCCCTTCGGCAGGCTCAGGGCATCGCAGGGCATCGCTTTTTACTTGGCTCTTTTTACTTGGCTCTTCTTCCCTGGCTCTTGGCTCTTAGCCCTTAGCTTTTGGCTCGCATCAGCAATCAAAAAAACTCATCTTCTTTGTAAACAGCATCCCACTCTTCATTTTTCATTTTTCATTTTTCTTTTTTCACCACTTGGCTCTTCTTCCCCGGCTCTTGGCTCTTAGCTTTTGGCTCGCATCAGCAATCAAAAAAACTCATCTTCTTTGTAAACAGCATCCCACTCTTCATTTTTCATTTTTCATTTTTCATTTTTCACCACTTGGCTCTTGTTCCCCGGCTCTTGGCTCTTAGCTACTTGTCCCGCTAAGCGGGAGCTTTTGGCTCATATCAGCAATCAAAAAAACTCATCTTCTTTGTAAACAGCATCCCACTCTTCATTTTTCATTTTTCATTTTTCTTTTTTCACCACTTGGCTCTTCTTCCCTGGCTCTTGGCTCTTAGCTACTTGTCCCGCTAAGCGGGAGCTTTTGGCTCGCATCAGCAATCAAAAAAACTCATCTTCTTTGTAAACAGCATCCCACTCTTCATTTTTCATTTTTCATTTTTCTTTTTTCACCACTTGGCTCTTCTTACTTTTTACTTGTCTCCCCCCCTGCCCTTTAACCCCAAACTACAAAATTGTCATTCACCACAATTTTTACTACCTTTGCACATATTTTTTTCGCATACGTTCATCAAATCTCTAAAAAATGGAAAAAGCAAGGGTTCTTTTTGTAGAACAGGCTATTATGCCATATCTCAAAGAAACCCCCATGAGCAGAATTGGTCGTTATCTGCCCCAGGGAATTCAGGAAAAAGGTAAAGAAATACGAACTTTTATGCCGCGTTTCGGCAATATCAACGAAAGGAGAAACCAACTCCATGAGGTAATCCGCCTTTCTGGCATGAACCTCATCATCAACGATACCGATCACCCATTGATCATCAAAGTAGCTTCTATCCAACAAGCCCGGATGCAAATCTATTTTATTGATAATGAAGATTTTTTCCATCGTAAGTTTACCATTCGCGACAAAGCCAATAAGTTTTATACCGACAACGACGAACGCTCCATCTTCTTCTCGCGTGGTGTGCTCGAAACAGTGAAAAAACTGGGATGGGGACCCGATATCGTCCACTGCCACGGCTGGATATCAGCACTGGTGCCACTTTATGTGAAACGCGCCTATAAAGACAACCCCCTCTTCTCCGATTCAAAAGTAATTTATTCCGTTTATAATGACGACTTTAGCGAAGGCTTCCGCAAAGATTTCGACAAAAAAATCAAACTGCCCGGAATCACAGCAAAGGACCTTAAATACTATAAAGATGCAAACTACGTTAGCCTTACCAAAGCTGCTATCGAATATGCTGATGCCGTGATCATGGGTAGCGAAACAATTAACCCCGAACTGGAAGCTTATATCAACACCCTGAACAAACCCGTGTTGCCTTTCCAGCCGGCAGATAATTATATTGATGCCTATAACGAATTCTACGATAGCCTGCTTGGAAAATAAACTCAGGTTAAATTTTGTAAACGAATTATACACTTGAAACAAACACATACTCATTCAGCACTCAGGCTTCTGCCTCTGGCTGTGCTACTGATGCTTATCGCATTTGCCTGCAGTAAAAAACCCGAACGTATCGGCGAAAACCTACAGCCCGATCAAAACCTGATCCAGCTGTTGCAAACCGACACCACTACCATTGTTGCCTATAGCCAGCTCGAAGACACCATCCGCACCGACGAGCCTGCCCGCGCACTCTTCGGAAGTCTTAAAGATCCGGTATTTGGCACCACCAAAGCCGGCTTCTATACCCAGACACGCCTCTCAACCAATGGGCACAACTTCGGAGAAGACCCCCAATTGGATTCACTGGTGCTGCAACTGGCTTATGATGGTTACTACGGCGACACCAATACCCTGCAAACCATGCGTGTTTACGAACTGCTCGATGATATCTTTATCGATTCTGCCTATTTCTCTGCCAGTGAGCGCAACGTTTCGGAGCTCGATTATGCAAACTTTAGTTTTACTCCCGCACCCCGCACTCCTTTTGTATCGGGCGACGATACACTCTCACCGGCTATTCGTATAAGATTGAGTGATGTAAGTACAGCCCTGGGCGAAAAAATTCTCAATGCTTCCGAAACAGATCTGGAATCAGCCGACGACTTTAAAGCCTACTTCAAAGGCCTGTATGTAATGGCCGAATCCGTTGGCAGTGATGGCGCCATACTGTATTTTAATCTGACGACAAATCTTTCGCGCCTGACGATATACTACAACAACGAAACTGACGATTCGCTTCGCTATGATTTTTTTATCACCTCAAGCGAAGCCAGATACAACTTTTTCGACCATAACAATTATGCTGATGCCGATCCTGCTTTTCAAAACCAGGTGTTGAACAACGATACCCTCGCCGGCCGAAATTTACTTTATACCCAGGCAATGGCTGGTGTAAAAACAAAAATACACTTCCCAAACCTGAAAAACTTGTCATCCGATGGAAAGCAAATCGTAATCAACGAAGCTAAACTTCTGTTTCGCAGCACCGAAGACACCCTGCTAACACCTCCATCACAAATGGCACTTGTAAAAGACAAAGGAGATGGCACTTATGCGGTCCTGCCCGATCAGCTGGAAGGAGAAGCTTTTTTTGGCGGCAAATTTAAGTCGTCAGTTAATGGTTATGAATTTCGTTTAACACGTTATGTGCAGGATTTACTGCTTAATCCTGACGCAACCGATGACTACGGACTCTACTTTTTTGTTCTTGGTGCCTCAGCCAAAGCAGATCGCTGGGTTTTCAACGGAACCCAACCAGAATCCGATACCCTTCAAAGGTTTAAACTACAGCTCGTTTACTCAATAGTTAATGAATAAGCCTAAATTTATTTGGTCAAATTCAAAAGGCACTTTACTTTTGCTTTTGTTTTTGAGTCATAAGGATTCAAATCAAAAGTTATCTTTGAAACAACCATCAAAAACAAATAGATAAATTATGTGTGGAATTGTTGCCTATCTGGGTCCCAAACAAGCATATCCTATCCTGATCAATGGTCTTAAACGGCTTGAATATCGCGGATACGACAGTGCCGGAGTAGCCTTGCTCAATCACAAACTCAACGTTTATAAAACCAAAGGCAAAGTAGCTGATCTTGAAAATTTTGTTAGTGATGTTGATATTAGCGGAACAATTGGAATTGCGCATACCCGTTGGGCTACACATGGCGAACCTAACTATGTGAATGCTCACCCGCATTATTCTCAATCGAAAAAAATTGCTTTGATTCATAATGGCATAATCGAAAACTATGCCTCTCTGCGAAAAGAATTGGAAGTGAGAGGTTATCTTTTTGAATCAAGCACAGATACTGAAGTATTAACTAACCTTATCGAAGACATCAGACTGAATGAAAATGTACCCCTGTTCGATGCGGTACGGATAGCCCTCAATCAGGTTATTGGTGCCTATGCGATAGTGGTGATTGATGCCAGCGATCCAAACAGCCTCATCGCTGCACGCAAAGGAAGCCCACTGGTGATCGGTATTGGAAAAGACGACTATTATGTGGCTTCAGATGCCACACCTATCATCGAACATACCAAAAACGTGGTGTACCTCGATGACGAAGAAATTGCCCATATTGAACGCGGCAGCGATCTTAAGATCAAGACCATACGCAACAAGGAGAAAACACCCTATATCCATGCCCTTGAGATGAACCTCACAGCACTTGAAAAAGGTGGCTTCGAACACTTCATGCTCAAAGAAATCTACGAGCAGCCTTCTTCTATTCGTGATAGTATGCGCGGCAGACTTCATGCCGAAGCAGGAAGTGTTTCGCTTGGCGGTATCATCGACTACGAACAAAAAATGGTGAATGCCAGCCGCATCATCATCGTAGGTTGTGGCACCTCCTGGCATGCCGGTCTGGTAGGTGAATACCTCTTCGAAGATATCGCACGCATCCCTGTTGAAGTGGAATATGCATCAGAGTTTCGTTACCGCAATCCTGTAATCAACGAAAGTGATGTGGTGATCGCCATTTCACAATCAGGCGAAACAGCTGATACGCTGGCCGCCATCGAACTGGCCAAGAGTAAAGGTGCTACCATCCTCGGCATCTGCAATGTGGTTGGCTCATCCATCGCACGTGCCACACATGCAGGTTCCTACACCCATGCCGGACCCGAAATAGGTGTGGCCTCTACCAAAGCCTTTACGGCACAGGTAACCTTGCTTACCCTGATGGCCCTGCGCATGGCACAGCTCAAAGGCACACTCACAAAAAGCCGTTTCATCCAGCTGTTGCACGAGTTGGAACGCATCCCCGAAAAAGTACAAAAAACCTTGGAAGTCAGTAGAAAAGTGATTGAGATAGCCGAAAAATTTAAAGATGTCCGCAACTTCCTTTACCTGGGGCGCGGATACAACTTCCCGGTGGCTCTCGAAGGAGCCCTTAAATTAAAGGAAATCTCCTACATCCATGCCGAAGGCTATCCCGCCGCCGAAATGAAACACGGGCCCATAGCCCTCATCGATGAAGAAATGCCCGTTGTTTTTATCGCCACCAACAGAGGCACTTACGATAAGGTGGTAAGCAATATTCAAGAAGTAAAAGCACGCAAAGGCAAAGTCATTGCCGTTGTAACAGAAGGCGACGTAACCGTTCGCGGCATGGCCGATTATGTGATCGAGATACCCGAAACAGAAGAGATGTTTGTGCCCCTGCTTGCCACCATCCCACTGCAAAAACTCTCATACCACATCGCCGTGATGCGGGGCTGCAACGTTGATCAACCCCGCAACCTCGCCAAATCCGTAACAGTAGAATAAACAACCTACTATCCTTATTCAGCGGTGATCAAGCTCAATAGTGATCGAGCCGAAAAGCCGCCATTAAAACGCGAACAAAGGTCTTCGAGCGACTTGCACTGAGCACCCGTGGTGAGCTTGTCGAACCATGCCGAATTGAGCCGAGAAGCCGACATTAAGAGACGCTCTCGGCTTCACTCTATCACCTGGATTTATCAAAAAACAAAAACATTGCAAATCTATCCCTAAGCCATATGGCACAAAGATAGGGACGGCATTATTCCAATGATTGAGCGTTTTTATGTAAATTATACCGGAAAACAAAAAAATAAAACATTCCCTATTCGAAATTACCTTTAAATAAAAAAAATCATACTTTTGGCAATTATTCACAATAATTTAACCAACAAATGAAAAAATCATTTACCATAATGCTGACTATTGGTATGATTCTTCTTGCGGCAAGCCTGCAATGGGTCATAAGCGACGACAGCAAAAGCGAACGTGAACGCCGCAACATGGTCGATACCCGTGTTGACAACAACGGCTATTACAAACGCCTGGCCGAGCAAGGCCTTTACACCCTGAACCCCGAAATGAGGACTGCACAGGCAATTTACACAGGCAATAAAATTAATGCCTTCTCAGTCTTAAACGACAACTCACCTGATGTACCGGTAACGGATGTCAACTCCACTCAAAGTGAAAACTCAATCTTTGTTGATCCGAACAATCCCGACATCGTTTTACAATCCAACAACTCTACCCAAAACCCTGTTGGATCACTTTATGGTGCCAACGATTTCTTTTCATTCGATGCCGGCGAAACCTGGCAGGGTGAGGTGCAGGGTGCAGGAGGCAGCAACAGTGGCGATCCCGCTACTGCCATCAACCTGGATGGCCGTTGGTTTGTTAACTATATCTCAAATCCCGGCGGACAAGGTGTAGCCTATTCCGATGATCAGGGCGAAACTTGGACAGCTCGTACCATCGCTCCTAATCCCGGCTCACTGGCCGACAAAAACCACTTTTGGGTGGATAACAGCCCTGTATCACCCTACGAAGGAAATCTTTACAATGTTTGGACTGACTTTGGAGGCCCTTATGATTCCGAAATCGTTGTTTCACGCTCCATTGATGATGGCGATACCTGGACTCCACGTATTCCAATCAGTACTGCCGTTAATGCAGGCAGCCACAATCAGGGAGTTAACGTAAATACCGGCCCAAATGGCGAAGTATATGCGGTGTGGGCTATTTACAATAACTGGCCTTCTGATGAAGGAGCCCTCGGATTTGCCCGCTCTTTTGATGGTGGTGAAACCTGGGAAGATGCCAGCCGTATCATCGAAGATATCCGGGGTATTCGTACAACCGAAACAAGTAAAAACCACCGTGTAAACAGCTTCCCCGTAATGTCAGTAGATATCTCAGGTGGCCCCGACAACGGAACAATTTATGTGGTTTGGTCTAATATCGGCACACCAGGCATCAATCAAAATGAAGGTATTGATGTGTATATGATCAAATCTACTGACCAGGGTGAAACCTGGACTGAACCCATTCGCATCAACCAAAACCCATACGGTGAAGGCAAAGAACATTACTTCCCATGGATTACCTGCGATCCCGAAAATGGTATCCTCAGCGTGATTTATTATGGCGATCGTGATGTTAACAGTAATCAATGTGAGGTGTTCTGCGCCAACAGCTTTGATGCCGGAGAAACCTGGGAAGACTTCAAAGTTTCTGATGTTGCCTTTACACCTTCGCCAATTCCCGGACTGGCAGGTGGTTATATGGGCGACTATCTTGGTATTTCAGCTCGCGGTGGCAAAGTTTATCCCGTTTGGGGCGACAACCGCCTGGGTTATTTGATGACCTTTACCTCTCCTTACGAAACCAACGCACTCAGCCGTCCGTTTGATCTTGTGGCCGAAGTGCCTTTCGAAACTGGTATCACCGAGCTTTCATGGGAATATGAAGACGCACCCAGCTTCCTGCATTTTAATATTTACCGCGATAACGAACTGATTGGCACCACCGAAGATCAAACTTACAGCGACCAGCTGCCCGACTATGGTGTGTTTACCTACAGCATCACTGCTGCTTACGAAGAAGATGGCGAAAGCGGTGCCGCACGTACCAGCGTTCAATGGGGCGATGCCCATATTGCTGTTGAGCCGGCCAGCCTCTATCAGATTCTGCAACCCGGAAATACTGCCAGTCAACAGGTGGTAATCTCCAATGTAGGTCAGCTAGATATGACCTACAGCATCAGCTCCGAAGTGATCGACCTGCCACGTGAAATTAACGATTACTGCGATGCTTCAGGCGGTGGAGACGAATACATCTCAAAGGTTGAAATGGGTAGCATCAACAATGCCTCCGGCGAAGATGGCTATTCCGATTATACCGATATGGCTACTGAAGTGCGCACTGGCGAACCTGTTTTACTTACTGTTACCAACGGTAATCCCTACAGCAGCGATCAGTGTGGCGTTTGGATCGACTGGGATCAGAATGGCGTGTTTGATGATGAGCCTGTAATGGTTTCCGGCACTCCGGGAGATGGCCCCTATACCGCTATGATTGAGCCTCCAATTGGTTCACCTTCCGGCGAAACCCGTATGCGTGTCCGTATTACCTATACTGGCGAAGTTAGTCCTTGTGGTGCTACAACCTATGGCGAAGTAGAAGATTACACCCTCAATGTAATTAGCTGGCTCAGCTATGGACCCAATAACGGCCTGATTCCTCCGGGAGCAACAGATACTATCACTGTTGGTTTCAATGCTCAGGATGTGGAACTTGGCGATTATTATGCCAAACTCAAGATTACAAATAACGACCCCGATAACCTTTTACTCGAAGTTCCTGTTCACCTTAAAGTGGCTGATCTCATGATCGCTGCTCAGGCTGACCCCACAGAGCTTTGCGAAGGCGAAAGCAGTACTTTATTTGTAGAAGCTACCGGACAAGGCGGCGAAGACTTTGGCTATTTCTGGACCGATATGGATGGCGAAGTGCTGGGCGAAACACAAAGTCTGGAAGTTAGCCCTACAGCAACTACCACTTACCTGCCCTTTGTAACCTTCGAAAATGATACCATTCCCGGCGAGGAAGTTACAGTAACCGTTTTTGCACTGCCACAACCCAACCTGGGTGAAGATCAGAGCCACTGCGGAGACGCTACAGTGGAATTAACCCCTAACACTGAAGGGGTTGCTTTCGAATGGTCAACAGGCGAAACAACAGATGCAGTGGTTGTTTCTGCTGAATCCCTCGGTTTTGGCACACACGAAATCTGGGTAAACGTAATCAACGAAAACGGCTGCGAAAACGCTGATACTGTGATGGTCACCTTTGGTGAAATTCCAGCAGTGGAATTAGGCGAAAGCCATCAGCTTTGTGCTAACGAAAATCTTTCGCTGGACGCCACTTACGAAGGAGCCTCTTACCTTTGGTCGAATGGAGAAACGAGTGCAACTATCGACCTCAGCGGAGAATCGCTCGGGGCTGGAACACATCAAATCTGGGTGCAGCTCACTTCAGAATTGGGATGTGTGAATAGCGACACAACAACTGTTACCGTCAACGAATTACCTCCTGTTGCCGAATTGGGCAGCAATCAGGTGCTTTGTGGCGGAGAGCAATTCACCCTCGATGCCGGAATTGAAGGCTATGCTTACAACTGGTCGAATGGTGCAACTACAAAAACCATTGTGGCTGATACAACAGGATTTGGCTATGGTGTTCAAAGCTTCTGGGTTGAACTCATCAGCGAACAAAGTTGTATGAGCCGTTCCGAAGAAGTGCTGATCGAATTTATCAACTGCACAGGAATTAACGAAAGAGATGCCATCGCCCTCAAGGTTTATCCCAATCCCGGTGATGGTCATTTCAGCATCGAAATGGCTTCAGCTGATCAGCAACGCCTAAACCTCAACGTTTTTGATGCTCAGGGTGTAGTAGTTTACAGCCAAAAAGACCTCGTAACTAATTCCGGACAGCTCAGGCTCAACCTCAGCCACCTGCCCGCTGGCACATATCAGCTCATCCTCGAAGGCAAAACACGACTCAGTAAAAAACTCATCATCCAGTAAAGGATAAGTTTTGTAAAACCTTTAAAAACCTGCCCGCCTTGTGCCGGCAGGTTTTTTTGCTTTAACATTAGCTCAATTTAGCATCGTTCCCGTGCACAATTCATCATTGCAATGCCCTGATCGCATGTATTGCGATGCCCTGTCGAACTCATATCGAAGAGAGCCTGCGATGCCCTTCGTGAGGCACAAAACATCCTGACTAACTCTGGCAGACTTGCCCTCAAACTTTAAAGCTCAAGACATAAAAGACTGAGACACTATTTAATTATTTGGTTGATCTTATGGATTAATTCCTGATATTTAGCATTGTTAAGGCTTGATACTTTACCTTTGATTAACCGTTGTTCCAAAACAAATATTTTATGAAACCGAATATAACTTTTCGCTGGTAGATTTTCAGTTACATCTTTATTGGTAAGTGAGATGCTGAGGTTATCCTGTTTCAACTTTGAAGTGATCTGAACGATCATTATATCGCCAGTCTGATGAACTTTTTCATTCGATATAACAACTGCCGGACGTAGTTTGTAGCCTTTATTGTCGGTAAATGGAACAGGAATGATAACAATATCCCCTTTTGTAAGTTTCATTCAAGTGCATTTTTTAGTTTATCTATTGCCCAGTTATCCCAAATATCATCTTCTTCGCTGCTCCATTCTTTTTCGAGCGTGCTTTCGGACAACACAACAAAAGGAACTTCTTCCTTTTCTTCAACCAGTTTAATGCTTTTTACGTCGTCAAGTTGTAATAAAAGCTTTTTAAGAAAGACTACTGATTGTTTACTTTTTGGTGTTATTACTATTTGTTGCATTTTTTTAAATTTATGTCAAAGATAGGTAAAAATACACGAGAGATTATTTTTTTAGCTCGTTTTCTTATATCAAGTTGTAGGTTATTAGCGACTTGAGCGACTTGAGCGAACGAAGAGACTTGAGCGATTTAGGGACTGGTTGATAAACGTTTTGGGGTGGGTTGGTTTGGATTTTATAAAATGTTTGCGTTGATTGATATGGGAAGTGGTTGGTTTGAGGGGTGGTGATGGTGAGGGGGTTTCTCGATGCTTTGCGTCTCTTCCTAAAGTAAGACAGGTCTGCCTTCAGCAGATAAATCTACCTGGCGGCAGACAGGTCGAAATGACGGGTGGGCTGGGTAAAACAGATGGGTTGTGATGGCGGGGTTGATAAACGTTTTGGGTTAGGTTGGGAATTGGGTAAGGTGGTGGAGTTCATCTAAATAGAGATTGTTGGGGGTGAGGGTGGTGAGGAAGGTGTTGTAATTGCTGAGGATTTGCTGGGATTGATCTGGTGGGGAATGCTGGAGGATTTTGCGGAGGGAATGGCCAAATTGTTCGATCAGTTGTGGCACTTCATCTTCTGATAGGGTGTATTCGTCTATTTCGGGGAGGTGGCTGAGGGAGGTGGTGATGATGGCGAGTGCGTGAAAGGGTTGCTGGTTTTCGGTGAGGAGGTCGGCTATGCTCATGAGTTCGTAAAAGAAGTTTGTGAGTGTTTCGAGTTTGTAATAGTCGGGGAGCTTGTTGTTATATAGGTATTTGCTATAGTGTTGCTGGATGTGTTGCCGGATTTGGATGGCGGTTTGTTCCGGAGTGGTGTTATGTTCTATGTCCTGTAGAGCGATTTGCCAGTGGGGGTGGTGGCTGATGATTGTTGAGAGAAGAGTCATGGGATTAGGAAGTTGAAGGCCGGAAGGGTGGAGCATAGGGGTTTTTTTGATTGCTGATACGAGTTAACGGTTAAAAACGGTCAACCTATTTTAGGATTTGACAATTTTCAGGACAAGACACATTAACCCATTAACCCATTAACCCATCAACCCATTAACCCATTAACCCATCAACCCATTAACCCATCAACCCATCAACCCATCAACCCATTAACCCATTAACCCATTAACCCATCAACCCATTAACCCATTAACCCATTAACCCATCAACCCATTAACCCATCAACCCATTAACCCATTAACCCATTAACCCATAAACCCATCAACCCATCAACGAATAAACAAATCAACAACTCTTAAACCCACTCCAATACCAGATAAATTTTAACTTTGTGCATTACAAAAATCTGCCACCATGCTACAAAAAAAAATACTGATCATTTATCCCGAGGTAAGAGCCACACGTATAGCTGTTTACTGCAATTCTGAGCCAATGTTTCTCAAAACTATCAAACATGCTGATGAAGAACTGGCTGCCTTTAAAAACATTCCTGATCAAACAGATTACCGGACCGAAGCCATCATAAAAGAGCTCAACCGAAACGACTTCGACCCGCAAAAGATTCATATCGTAATGGCCAGAAGCGGTCTTGTAAAACCTCTTAAATCAGGTATTTACGAAATCAACAATCGCATGATCGAGGACCTCAGAACTGGTGTTATGGGAATGCACGAAACCAATCTTGGCGGACTGATCGCTCACAAAATTGCAACACAGATCAACATAAAGGCTTATATGGCTGATCCGGTTGTAGTGGATGAGCTTTCTGATCTGGCACGTGTTACCGGTCATCCGCTCTTTGTACGCAAATCGATATTCCATGCACTAAGCCATAAGTTCTTTGCCCGTAAATATGCCAAAAGCATCAACCGGCAATACGAAGACCTCAACCTGATTGTCTGCCACATTGGATTAGGCGGTATCTCTATTGGTGCTCACCTCAAAGGTCAGGTTGTAGATGTAAATCAGGCCTTCGATGGTGGTGGCCCTTTTTCGATTACCCGCACCGGAACGCTTCCGATGGGACAACTTGTAAGGCTTTGCTTCAGCGGCCAGTATTCTCAGCAGGAAGTGCTCGAAATGCTAAACTCCAAAGGCGGATACTTTGCCTACCTGGGAACCGACTCCATTCCGCAAATTGATAAAATGATAGCGGAAGGCGACCAAAAAGCCTTATTCATCTCCCAAGCCTGCGCTTATCAGGTGAGCAAAGAGATTGCTTCACATTATGCCACGCTCGAAGGCGAACTTGATGCCATCATCCTCACCGGAAATATATTTAACAGCCAGCTTTTCCTCGATAGTGTGAAAAAACGTGTCGGGAAGCTCGCTCCTATGGCACTATATCCATCTGTAAACGACCTCGAAGCCCATGCTGTTAACGCCCTCCGCGTGCTAAAAGGCGAAGTGGAAGTATTAACCTATGAATAAGCTGCTCTGCAGTATGTTTTTCCGGGTCTTGCTGTTTTGGGTCGTTCCAATGCAAGCCCAGCAATTAGTGCAGGATTTTGAAAATGTCAAGCCGACAGATAACTGGTTTAATCTTCACATCTATTCAGATAGCACTGCCTTTTCGGGCAACAGCTATGCCCTGATACAACACACACAGGAATTCGGACCTGGATTTACCTTAAACTTCAATCCGGATATACCTTTTCCAGGAATACTTTTTCGCTTCAGTGCACAAATCAGGATGGAATATCCGGAAAAAAAGGCATTTCTCGTACTTAGTTTTCTCGACAGCACCAACAAACAACAATATTGGCACGCCTTTGATCTGAGAAGCCCTTCACAAGAAGAAAATCACTGGTACGCTATGAGCGATAGTGTTGCGATTCCGGCTGACATCCTCCAACAAACTTATCTAAAAGCCTATTTTTGGAATCCTGAAAAAACCACCATTGCCATTGATCAGCTGATTCTTCATCAACAGAAACTGCTTCTTCCGAATTATCTGCCGCAATCTGTTCAAACTACAAAACCAATTGGCCGGCCTAAAGTGCTTTCGCAAAACCGCTTTTACGAACTCCTTTTTTTTCGCGAAAACCAAACCCTTGCCCTGGCAGATAATCGTGGCCGTCTGCTCACAAACGGATGGCTCACCCACACACAACTTACACATAAAAACCAACCTCAACAAAACAGCCGATGGAAGCTGCGTCGTATCAGGCAAAAAGACGATAAAACTTACATCAAACTGGTGAACAAATCCGGCCTTTGCCGTACCTTTCTGGAGATCATCACTGAATGGGACAATCCGAGTGTACAGTACAAGATTAAAACCCGCTACCGAAAACGCACCGAACTGGAACAGCAATCGCTGGTGATGGAATTTACCGGCCAACTTAGCCAGGTATATCGCAAAAACAGACATATTGATACCACTGATTTTCAAAAACAGTATTACCTCGCAAATGAGGGCTTTCGATATGGAACTGACAATCAAAGTATCAGCCTGTATCATCCTTCAAAACTCAGCTCCATTCAACTCGATACATACAACAATCAGGCTTTTTTGAATCTGGATGCCGCTTTTGATCACCCCATGATTCATTATCCTCTGATGCCCGACACACATGATGTTTGGATCGACAAAAGCCGGCGACAAATCAAAAAAGGCAGTAAGCTTAAAAATAGTTTTGAGTTGCATATTGGTTATGAGCCCGAATTTCTTCCACGCATCATGCCAGTTCCAAATGGATATGAAGCAGCACTCGCCTGGTCGGAGCATGCCGACTGGACCAATATACGCACGCAAAGAGCGGTAAATTTTGGCCACGAAAATATTACCCATCCTGATAGTGCCACGGGTGGATTTGTGTTTTACGACATTCCGGTTACTAAAAGTGTATTCTATAATAATCCCGATCGGATTACCAATACCGCTATCAGCGACAGCCTTTTCAACGAACCACATGCCACGATACTTGGAGACAATGATTTTGCCTCATTGCTGAAACAGCTTCACGAATGCGGCCACGAAATCTGCCTTCACACACCCGAACAGTTTACGAGCACAAGCAAAAACCTGCGTGAGAGTTTAGCTTATATGCAACAACATTTCGGTTCAGCTGTATGGATTGATCACGGCTATAACAATTCGGAACAAAATAATCGCGAAAACTGGGTGTGTGATGGGCAGCACAGACGAAACAGGCTAAAGACATGGCAAAGTTGGGAAAAAAATAAGGTAAACGCCTTCTGGAATCCCTATCAGGAAGAACTGTCCCCATTTATAGGCTGGACTTTTGACGGCCAGCTCCACCAACCCTACCCTGGATTTGGTGATGCCTTTCCTGACGTAATCTTTCACAGGCTTCATAACGGCTTCGATGGCTGGCTGTGGACTACACATGGCACGCTGGAAGTGCCCGAAGAACGCCTCTGGGATTATTATTTTAGCACCGAAAGGCTGATGAGGCTTGTAAAATACCGCAATATTCACATCACCCATGTATATCCGGCCTGGGTGCAAGAGCAAAAGGGATACTGGCGATTCGATGAACACCATAATATCATCGCCGAAGAAGGTTTCAATCAGGCACTTGCCCGCATCGACAGCCTGCGTAATGAGGGTTTACTCCTTCCCGCAACCGTGGGCGAACTAATCCAGTATCACAGCCAATGCAGGCAGCTCGACTACAGACCACAAACCGATGGAAGCATTCAAATAACACACCACGGAAGTGAGCCTATTCATGGCCTTAGCTTTATCACAAGGCACAAAAACATCAGCATCACAAACAAAACTTTCCAAAGCCGCCTGACAGGCAACGAGCTGATTTTTTGGTTCGACCTTCAGCCCGGAGAAACAGTCACCATCCAACCAAAACGCTGACCTTCGACCTTTCGACCTTCCGACCTTCGACCTTCGACCTTCGACCTTCGACCTTCGACCTTTCGACCTTCCGACCTTCGACAATCCTCCTCCCTCCGCAACCGTTATAACCCCACTTCCGCATCTTTTATGGGCATAATTTCAAACAATTACATTTTATATCTGTTAATTTGTTAACACTTACGTAAAACCTAAAAAATATACTATATGACACACTCCTTTCCATTTACAATCCCAAAGCAAGCTGCTGAATTGCTCAACAACAGCCCGTCGGCCACGCTTTTCGAAAACTATGAAGCCCTTGCAGATGCTGCAACTGGCGGAAAAGATAATCTGAGTTTCGAGGTAGCCTATGAAGTACCCGGAAAAGGTAAACTTGTCGAAGCCATCGTTCATCGCGTAACCAACGGCATTTCGGCCAACTATACCGAACCCTATATGCGCCGCCGCGATCCTGATACCATGCTGATTGCCGACGACATGCCCTCTGATAAACTACGCTACGAAACCAAGATCGGTAAGCCTTTTGAGCCACTGCGGCAGGAAAGTTTTGAATGGATGAAAAAGCAGGAGCTCGCCTATTTCTTCTTCAAAATCGGCCTTCTCGACGACAGTCCTTATGGCTTAGCCATAGCCCCTGCCAATGCTGGTTTTTTTGCCATGGGCTTGGCCATGCTGCAAAAAATCGTGCCAGTGAGTGCCATCCCAGCCGAAACAGCAATCAAAGCAGTAGTATATGTGGCACCACCTTTCCGACACACCCATTTCGATGGCAAACAGATTGTAGTGCACAACCGCACCGAAGAAACCTATGAAGTGTTTTCTTACAACCTCTATCCGGGCCCCAGCGCCAAAAAAGGCATTTATGGCGTATTGCTCACCATTGGTGAATACGAAGGCTGGGCAACAACCCATTGCTCGGCAGTGGAATCGGTAAGTCCGTACGATAATGTGATTCGCTTTATGCACGAAGGTGCCAGCGGTGGTGGTAAGAGTGAAATGTTACAACATATTGTGCGCGAAAGAAGTGGCGAAGTGTTGATTGGCGAAAACACCAAAACAGGCGAACGACGGACTATTATCATTCCACGATTCTGTGAAACCCATCCCATTTGCGACGATATGGGCATGGTGCATCCTTCGTTTCAAACAGGCAGCGGACGCTTACGTATTATGGATGCTGAAAATGCCTGGTTTATTCGTACAGATAACATCACAGGCTATGGCGTTGATCCTACCCTCGAAAAGATCACCATTAATGCCAAACAGCCTTTACTTTTCCTGAATATCCAAACTAATCCCGGCGGCACCGCTCTCATCTGGAACCATATCGAAGACAGCCCCGGAAAGCCTTGTCCAAACCCAAGGGTAATCGTGCCCCGCGAAATGTTCGAGGGAACCCTAACTATTCCGGCATCTATTGATGTTAGGAGCTTTGGCGTGCGCACTCCCCCAAGCTCTTCCGAGCAACCCGGCTTTGGGATTGTTGGTCTGTTCCATATCCTGCCTCCGGCATTGGCCTGGCTCTGGCGCCTTGTATCGCCCCGCGGTCATGCCAATCCAAGCATCATCAGCACTGATGGAGGTATGGGAAGCGAAGGCGTAGGTTCTTTCTGACCTTTCGCAACAGGCAAAAAAGTAAACCATGCCAATGTACTCCTCGATCAGATCATTCAAAATACGCGCACACGTTATGTGCTTACCCCAAATCAATATGTTGGCGTATGGAAAGTTGGTTTCCGGCCGCAGCTGCTGATGCGCGAATACCTTACAAGGCGCGGCACAGCTCGTTTTAGGGCTGATCAGCTGAACGCTGCACCAAGCAGTTTGCTGGGCTACGAACTCAACTACCTTACCATTGAAGGTTCCAAAGTTCCCTCGCGATTCCTCAAGGTTTACAAACAACCCGAAATGGGCATGGAAGGCTATATGAAAGGTGCTCAGATGATTGATGAATTCTTTCAGAAAGAATTACCGCAATACCTTACAGACGATCTTTCTGTTTTGGGAAGAGACATTATCGAAACATGCCTCGAGCATGGCTCCCTGGCCGATTACGAAGCACTTATACCCAAGACACATCACTAAGAATAAAACCCAAAAAGCCACACACAACTGGATTTATAACAATTGTGTGTGGCTTTGCTTTTAAGTGATTAAACATTAGCTTTGCCATTAGCTTGTTTCAAAAGCTGTCAGATTGTAAACACAGCATAAAGCGGGATATTTTCCAGCCAATCATCATCCCTGTAAAAACTCATGGAAGTCCTGATGGCACGGGTAGATTTGTATTTATCCACAAACACTCTCAAACTTTTAGCCTTAAGATTTTCCTCTGCTTTTACTTCAACCGGAATTATGCTATTCTCTTGTTGTATTATAAAATCAAGTTCTGAAGTACCATTTGCAGCAGACCAATAAAATAAGCCATACTTAATTTTCAATTCCTGGCTAACAAACTGCTCCGTCATGGCACCCTTATGTTCAACAAGAATTTGATTTTTATGCAGCAAGATTTTCTCCCCAAGACCGGCCATTGCGTTAAGTAAACCAATATCCAAAAGATAGAGTTTAAACGCATCCATATCAGCATATGCCAGGAGGGGAATGCCGGGTTTTGTGATTCTGTTGCTTTTATGAACCAATCCTGAATTGACAAGCCAATTAATAGCGCTTTCGAATTCTTTTGCCCTTGCCCCTGTTCTCAGCTGGCCATAAACAAACTTCTTGTTCTCTTTTGCCAATTGCCCTATGATTGACTGCCAAACCAACCTGATTTTGGGCACAGATTCGATGGGTGCATGCTTGGAGAAATCATTTTCATAGCCATGAAGGATATTGCTTTGTATAGCCCTTACTTGTTTCAGATTATTACTGTCAATATATTCATTAACTGCTTCAGGCATACCACCAACAAAGTAGTATATCCTAAGCAGCGAAATCAGTTTTTCGTGGAATGCAAAAAGGACTTCCCAATTTTGTTCTTTTAGGTTTTTCAGCAACAACTCTTCCTTGATGTTGAGCAAAAATTCCTCAAAATTCATTGGATATAACCGCAAGAAATCAACTTTACCCACAGGAAAAGTATGTCCTTTTTGTAATGAAACACCTAAATATGAGCCGGCTGCCATCAAGTAATACTGTGGAGCATTTTCATAAAAATACTTGAGAGCAGTCAAACCACCTTTAGCTTCCTGAATCTCATCAAGAATGATTAAGGTTTCGTTGTCAATGCTAATACCTGTTTCAATTTCAAACACGGTAATGATCCGAGCTATGTCCAAATCGGACTCGAAAACATGCTGTAAGTTAATATTGCTTTCAAAATTGATATACACATGTTTCTTGAAATAGCTTGAGCCAAAAGCCTTCATAACCCATGTTTTCCCAACTTGTCGTGCACCTTGAATAATTAAAGGTTTTCGGTTTTTTTTACTTTTCCACTCTTTTAAACGATCAAAAATCAACCTGTACATATACTTTTTTTGCAAATATACCCTATATTCCTTTGAATAAATGTATTGTACTACATTTTTTCCTTTATAAAAATGTAATCAACATCATTTATTCCTTTGAATAAATGTATAAAGTCTATAATCCATTCAACTCGACCAATGAGCGGGAAGCGGGAAGCAAGACAATGAACCCATAAACTCATCAAGCCGCATACATATATACAAATCAACCTCAATCTTTGAATTTTGAATTCTGAATCTTCAAATCCTCAAATTCCTCAAATCTTCAAATAATTTTGACCCATAAATCCTTCCCTACAATACCATCTCCGGAATCTCACCTTCAACAATCAGCTTACCTTCTGTTTTTGCAACAATCTCTTCCACACTTACGCCAGGAGCCCGTTCGAGTAGTTTAAAACCTTGTTCGGTTACCTCCACAACAGCCAGATCAGTCACAATTTTACTCACACATGACACTCCGGTCAGCGGAAGGTCGCAACTTTTGAGCAACTTGCTGTTTCCCTCACGATCGGTATGCGTCATAGCGACAATGATATTTTTGGCCGAAGCCACCAAATCCATCGCACCGCCCATTCCTTTTACCATCTTTCCTGGAATCTTCCAGCTGGCAATATCGCCCTGCTCCGAAACCTGAAAAGCTCCCAAAACAGTGAGGTCGATATGCCCACCACGAATCATGGCAAAGCTGGTGCTCGAATCAAAAAAGGCAGCACCTTTGGTATAGGTAATCGTTTGTTTGCCGGCATTTATCAGGTCAGCATCTACCTCATCGGGATGTGGAAAAGGCCCGATTCCCAATAAGCCATTTTCGCTTTGCAGCGTTACCATCATCCCATCGGGAATGTAGTTTGCCACCAAGGTTGGAATACCAATTCCCAGATTGACATAATAGCCGTCTTCTATTTCTTGTGCAATGCGCATGGCAATGCTATTTTTATCTAAAGCCATAATTTTCGTTTTTCAGTTTTATTTGCGGGTTGTAACAAATTCGATCCTTTTCTCCAGATTTTCTGCCTTAAAAATCCGTTGCACAAATACCCCGGGTGTATGAATTTGATTGGGATCGAGTTCGCCGGCCGGCACCAGCTCTTCCACTTCGGCAATGGTGATTTTGCCCGCCATCGCCATGGCCTGATTAAAGTTGTTGGCTGTGTGACGGTAAATCAGATTACCATGCGTATCACCTTTCCAGGCTTTTACGATGGCAAAATCAGCTGTGAGGGCATGTTCGAGCAAATGCATCTTGCCATTAAACTCCCGAACTTCTTTTCCTTCGGCTACCTCGGTACCATAACCGGCAGGCACAAAAAAAGCGGGAATTCCAGCACCTCCGGCCCGGCATCGCTCGGCCAGCGTACCCTGCGGGATAAGTTCCACTTCCAGTTCGCCACTCAGCAACTGCCGCTCAAACTCAGCATTTTCGCCCACATAAGACGAGATCATCTTGCGGATCTGGTGCTTCTTAAGCAACAAACCCAGCCCGAAATCATCCACGCCGGCATTATTCGAAATACAGGTAAGGCCCTTCACATTGCTCTCGACCAGTGCTGCAATGCAATTCTCGGGAATACCGCACAGCCCAAAACCTCCCAGCATCAGCGTCATATCATCCGCTATCCCGTGTATGGCTTCCTGTGCGTTTTTTACTACTTTATTCATAAGGTGGTATTATTTGTTTTTTAGAACAGTTGAAGTGCAACATTGAAAAAATACACACTGTCCGATTTAGCTTTAAGGCACTAAGATAATAGTTTCGGCTAAAAACAAAGAAATTTTTATGAAAGAGTGTTTATGAAAAGCAGCAGATTGATAAAAATCAGCCTTTTTTGTGTACAGATTGTACCCGGAGCCGGGGTCGAATCTACCTGGCTAACGCCAGTTAGACAGGCCGGCACGAGTGTTATCCCTGCTGTGTCTTTCTGTATAAATCTCTGATATATCGTTTCCCCATTGTGCTTTTTAAT
>Ga0334900_1001398_pt1 | contig 26330 bp, 17 predicted proteins | sample GraSluR3_MG_2_FD_207231 | JGI IMG/M metagenome (GOLD analysis project Ga0334900, IMG submission 207231) | Sludge microbial communities from methane-producing bioreactor in Wageningen University, Netherlands - Granular Sludge_31_08-R3 | ecosystem: Engineered > Bioreactor > Anaerobic >...
AGTATGGCCCCCGGGGACGGCAAGGCCCTGATGCTGTTTATGTTTGCCCCCGGAAACAGCCTGGAGGAGGCTGCACAGAACACCCTGCAGCAGCTGGACCTCAATGTGATTGAAACCAACCGGACCCGGGTGAATGGCCTGCCGGCCATTGCCGCCCTGTCCGACCAGGTGCAGCAGAACCCCAATACCGGAGAGCAGCAGACCATCCGCGTGCTCTCCTATTTCATCGATTACGAAGGCAGCTATTACGTATTCCACGGGGTTTCCTCCGGGGCTGATTTTGACACCTACCTGAGGGCATTTGAAACCAGCATGGCCGGGTTCGACCGGCTTGCCGACCCGGCCAGGCTCAATGTCCAGCCGGAACGGATCCGCATCCGGCGCACGGAACGTACGGCCACATTCTCGGAAATCCTCCGGGACTTTGGGGTTCCAGGGGACAAAATGGAAGAAGTTGCCTTCCTGAACAACAGGGACCTGAATGACCGCATCCCCGCCGGAACCCTTTTAAAAATTCCGTCATGATGCCCCGGGGAATGCCGCGGGATGGACACACTGGCTTCCATTGCACAAACACTGTCTGACCATGCCAAAGCAAGGGTTTTTGCTGGGATTGCTGCTTGTGGTTCTTGCACCTGCCGGATTGGCGCAGCCCGGGATCATCGTGGTGGGTCTCAACGTCCGTTATGACAACCCGGCAGACGGGGCCAACGCCTGGCCTCAGCGGCTTCCCCTGATCCGTCAATACATGGAGGCGGTGACCCCGGATATCCTGGGCGTGCAGGAAGCCCTCCACCACCAGCTGCTGGACTTGCTGGAGGTCCTGCCCGGGTACGATTATGTGGGATCCGGCCGCGACGACGGCCTGCTGGGGGGGGAGTTTTCTCCGGTATTATTCAGGGAAGACCGTTTCGAGCTTGTCCGGCAGGGGCAGTTCTGGCTTTCAGAAACACCCGGGGTGCCGGGAAGCATTGGCTGGGAGGCCGTATTGCCCAGGGTGGTGGCGTGGGCCGAACTCCGGAACCGGTCGGACGGGCAGGCATTTTATGTATTCAACACCCATTTCAGCCACGTGAGTGACCTGGCGCGCCGCTTCAGCATGGAGCTGTTATCGGCGCAGGTGCATGCCATCGCAGGTGAAAACCCCGTGGTCCTGACAGGCGATTTCAACATCCGGAAAGGCTCGGCCCTTTACCAGGATATGGCGGTCCACCTGGCCAGCAAAAACGGCCTGTTTAACGCCGAAGGGGTTGCCCGCCATGCAAAAAACGGTCCCGGGGCCACATACAATGCCTTCGGCAAGGATGGAGACCACGGAACCATCGACTTTATCTTCGTTAGCGGTCATTTTGATGTGCTGACCTTCCAGGCAGACGAGGTCCTTCACAAGGGTGTTTTCATCTCGGACCACTGGCCGGTCCGCACCAGGCTGCTGTTAAAGAATTAAAGGCTGGGCGGCGCCCCCCCAAAAAAAAAACCGCCCAAAGGCGGTTTTTCATGTTTGGGATGATCCCAACAAAGAGCAGCAACCCCGGTTCCTCCCAAGCCAAGCGGGACTGGCCTTTATCATCCTGTAAAAGTAAGGCACCATGCCAAGCAATGCAATGCGTATACAAACGTAAACACTTCATTTTATAATACGTATATACACGTATTATTGTTCTGGGCACACTGGACAAAAATAAACGTATTATGTTGTCTGAATGACTGTTAAGCTCTCTTCCGCAAGCTTGTCATACTTAGTGGGATCCTGTGGGCAACAGGACCTGTGCCCGGGGGGATCACGCGCTACTGGCTCGCCTGGGAGATTAGGCTGGTGCCCACCATGAGGTGAAAATGAATGGTCACCTGGTCATGTACCTTCACCAGCCCGAGTGCCGGGGAGGGCGGGCTGATGCCGAAATCTGACATGGAGAGGGTTTTTGAGCCGGAAATCAACAAATCCAGGGGGTTGTCCTGCCGGTAATCGACCAGGATGCTCGCATCCTTTGCATGCCCATTCATCAGAATCCTTACCTGGGCACGGATGCGGCCGGTTGTTTCCGGCTTGACGGCCTGCTCTGGACGAACTTCCAGTACCCTGATCTCTACGAAGGGATGCTCGTCCCCCCCCATCGCCTCGTGCAGGTCGCGGTTCATCAAACGGTTCTGGCAGTCGAAAGAAGAAACCTGAAGGCCCAGGCTGGCATCCGAAAAGTAAATGGCGTTGCTCCCCGGCAGGATATCGGCCAGCATGTACCCCCTGGGCATATCCCCCTGGGAAACGCACCGCCAGCTGTTCACATTGGTGGTGCCGGAAAGGGACACCCAGCTTCTATCCCGGACCTCGTATGCGTAGTAATTGCTGCCCTTGCCGGCCAAGGCCATCAGGGGGAGCATGAACAGGATCACGGAGGGCAGCAATTTCATGATTTTCGGATGTTGAAAGGTTTCCGGGCCAGGGCATCCCAGGCCCGGAAAACCTGAATGAATATCAGAATGCGATGGCGGCTTCAACCACCACGCCGTTAAAAGAAGCCCCATGACGAACGTCCGTCGGGACGAAGTCATGATAATTCTGGTTCACATACTCCAGTTTGAGCATGAGGTTTTTGGTGGCATACCAACCGGCGGCCAGCTGGAAGCGGTCGACAGACACTTCTTCACTGGCCCCGGGAAGTTCCCCGCGCACCTGGTTGTACCGGGCACCGATAAAGGCCTGTTCATCTTTCAGGAAACGGTAAACAACTTCTCCGGAAAGCTGACTGAAACTGCGGGTTTCAGCTGCCGGGTTTTGCTTGCCGCTGGCCATCTCAATGATCCCGAACAGCTCCAGGCCGCGGTACTTGATAAAGGGGTTGATCATGAAAGAGGTGACTTCGCTGGTGAAGTCCGGGCTGAGCCTCCCGGAGGTGAAACGGTCTGCTGCCGCAGAGGCGGCAATCGCTCCGCCGGCCCGGAAGTTCCTGTAATATTCCGGCTCGGTCACCATGTAATAGCGCGACCCGGTACGGTCGCCCGCATACAGGGTGTTGCGGGTGGTTCCGGGATTGGTGTACAGGCTCGCAGAGAGGCGGAACCGCAGGTCCTCATTCACCTGTTTGTCATAGCCGGCCTTGGCCAGAATGGACGGGTTCTTGGTGATGACATTGCCGGAAGCATCCCGGGCCTCCTTCACGTCTCCGTTGATCAGCCCGCCGGTCATGCCGGCCATGAGGAAGAAATCGTCGGACAGAAAGATGGTCATTTCACCGCCAATCTCTGTGGCAAAGGCATCCATGATGGTATTGCCGACAAATGGATTGTGGAAGGTGTTGCCGTTGTCGCTGCGACGGAACTGCTGGTCGCCGTAATTCACTCCGAAATGTCCGATCTTGACGCGGACGTGGTCCGTGAACCATTGCGGGCTGCCGAACATCGGCAGTTTATCCACCTGAATGTACCCGCCCTTGACCCAGAATTCAGGGTGGTGGCGGGAAGACATGTAGTTTTCCAGTTTGACGCTGATGCCGTCTTCCAGCTGGATGTCAAAATTCAGGTTGGCGGTGGCCAGGTTGAATCCGGGGCTCAGCGGATACAGGCGGTTCAGGTCGATATCGCCCGCCATGTTCGGGCTGGCCTCATTGCTGTGGCTCAGGTACTGGTATTGCTGGGTGAAGTTGCCGCCTATGCGCAGCCTGAAGCCTTCAAATGGCACGGTGTCCCGGTTCGGGGCCTCAAAGACATGCAGGCCATGGAGGTCGGGCAGCCTGTAAAAATTAATCGCAGGCTGCTGGGCAAAAACCGGCAGCACAATGCATCCCAACAGGAAGGAAATCAGGGGTGTTTTAATGGTTATTTTCATTGGAAACAAATGATTAATTATTGAACAATGGATTAATTGGACTGAAGCAAAATCTTGTAGTTCAGGGTCACCTCATCCCCCGTCCTGAGGGTCCCGAGAAGGGCCGTGGGGGGAGCAATACGGTGGTCTGACATTTTAATGGTCTGCGATCCGGTAAACTCCAGGTCCCCGTTGGCAAGCACACGGCCCACCGTGTCGAGGTTAACAACCCGTGAAACCCCGGCAATGGTCAGCACACCCCGGGTGCTGATCCGGAAGGTGCCGGGGTTTTCGGCCAGGGAAGTCACCTCCCTCAGCACGAAGGAAATGGTCGGATGACTGGACGTGTCCAGCGCCTCATAGATCTTGGAGTCCATGCGGCGGCCTTCAGACCCCTTAATGGAAGAGGCCTCGATTTTCAGGTTGACATCATGGATGTCAATGATCCGGCGATTCTCCAGGGTGAAAGAAAAACTGCCGCTGACTTTCTCCACCTCGGCGGTCCATGATTGAATATTGGAGGTTCCCTCAATAAGAATATCGTGCGATTTGACCCGGTAGGCTGCCGGGGAAGAAGCCCATGCCGGCAACTGCAACAGGAGGAACAATGCGATCAGTTGGAATGCTTTCATAACGTGATTATTTGTCGATTTGTTGATTTGTTTTTTTTGTGGATTCGTTTGTTTGTTTTATTGCTTTTAAGTGGACGATGTTGATGCTACATAGCGACAATTATATATATGTCTATAATGAAGTTACAAAAATTTATCCAAAGAATATAGTTTTGCCCTAAAAGGATTACAATGCACTGTTATACAAGCATAAAGCCCTGCATAAAAAAAATGCAGGGCTTCTGTTGGCTGGGAATTCCCGACGAGATCTCGTCGATTTCGACGAAGCGCCGTCTTCTCAGGCGGGCAAATCCGGCTTCAGTTTCTCGATACGTGATTTTAAGGTGGAGGCAGGCACGGAAAGGATCTGGGCCGCCCGGGCCTTGTTGCCGCCGGAACGCATCAGGGCGTCCCTGATGGCGTTGACCTCCACCTCCCGGAGGATGTCATCCAGGGGCTTGTTCTCGAAGTAAAAGCAGGTGTGGGGCTTCCCGGGAAAACGAACCTCCATGGGAATGATCTTCTTGTCGATGGCCCCTTCCCGCGCCAGCAACACCAGCCGTTCCATCAGGTTCTTGATCTCCCGGATGTTGCCGGGGAAGGGATATTGTTTGAGGATCTCGATGACTTCCGCATCGATGCGCACGCCCCCCCCGGGGGCAAATTCATTCACGAAGTGGCGGGCAAGCAATTCGATGTCGCCCGGGCGTTCCCTGAGCGGCGGCAGGTTGATGGGAAACACATTCAGCCGGTAGAATAGGTCTTCCCTGAATTTGCCCTCGTCCACCAATTGCCTGAGGTCCTTCTTGGTGGAGGCAATGACCCGCACGTCTATGCGGATGGGTTCGCTTCCCCCCACCCGTTCGATCTCCCCCTCCTCCAGGGCCCTCAGCAGCTTCACCTGCAGATCGTAGGGGATGTCGTCGATGTCATCCAGGTACAGGGTCCCCTTGTGGGCCAATTCAAAGCGTCCGGCCCGGCCGCTGTCCGCCCCGGTAAAGGCCCCTTTGACATGTCCGAACAGTTCGCTTTCGAAAACCTCCCTGGCCAGGATCGCACAACTGACCTTGACGAAGGGGCCCCTCCGGCGGTTGCTGTTGTGGTGGATGATGCTGGTAAGCAACTCCTTGCCGGTGCCCGTTTCCCCGGTGATCAGCACGGTGGTGGGCTTGTCCGCTATGATGTTCACCAGCTCAAATACCTTTTTTGTTTCCTCGCTCCGGCCAATAAAGGACGAAAGATCAAAACGGCGCCCTACCTGTTTGCGCAGCTCCCGGTTCTCTTCCCGGACCTGCTTGAGTTCCCGGATGCGTTCGATGGTCAGCAGCAACTCATCCATGGAAAAAGGCTTGGACAGGTAATCATAGGCCCCAAGCTTCATGGCCTCCACGGCCGTGTCCACGGTGGCATGGGCCGTCATCAGCAGGACATAGACCCCGGGCCGTTCCCGTTTGACCCGCTTCATGAATTCCAGGCCGTCCATATCGGGCATTTTAAGATCGGTCAGGATGACATCCACGGGCCCGTCATCCTCCCTCATATGCTGCAGGGCCGCCAATGCAGAGGAAAATTCCCGGACCTTGTGCCCGGCCTCCCTCAGGTCATCGGCCGTGGTGACCCGCAGGATGCGCTCGTCATCCACAACAAAAAGGTTCATCATAAATCTGGTTTATCCGGTACCGACCATTGTGATCATTCCTTCATTGAATTAACAGGGGGAGCCATCCCTTGTTCATCCGGTGGGTTGGGTTTCCGGATCTTTGGGGGGGCGTGCAGGCAAGACCACGATAAAGCGGCTGCCTTCGCCCGGGGTGCTCTCCACCAGGATCTTCCCGCCGTGATCCTGCACGATCTGGTAGGACACCGATAGCCCCAGCCCGGTCCCTTCCCCGACCTTCTTGGTTGTATAGAAAGGATCGAATACCCTGGCTGCCTGTTCGGAGTCCATGCCTTTGCCATTATCGGCAATGACGATACGCAGCCCGGGCCCGTCCCATGCCAGGTGGATCCGGATACTGCCGCGCAGCAGGGGCAGTTCCTGCATCTTTTCCACGATGGCATCCATGGCATTGATGATGATGTTCAGCAACACCTGTTCGATGCGGTTGGGAGAGACCACAAGCCTGCAGGGGCAGCCCGACCGGTTCAGTTCGATGTCGATGTTGTGGCTTCTGATGCGGTACTGGGCCAGCTTGATGGACTTTTCGACCAGTTGACATACGTCGACCTCTTCAAATGCCAAATGCCCCTTTCTGCTGAATGTCAACAGGTCCTTCACCACCTGCTCGACCCGGGACAGGGCCTCCTGCATCATGGCGGTGTATTCACGGAGCTGTTCCGCATCCTCCGGATGCCTGGCAATCCGCTTCAGGCCAATGCCCATGCCCGCCAGCGGATTGTTGATCTCATGGGCAATCCCCGCCGTGAGGGTTCCCAGGGCCGCCATTTTCTCAGCCTGCATCAGGGATTGCTGCATCCGGTTCATGGCCAGGTGTGTCTGTTCCAAGCGTTGCAACATGCCGGAGTAGTTCTCATAGAGGATGTCGATTTCATCATCGCTGTTGAACAGGCGGCGTACCCGGTAATAAAAGCTCCTCGTGGCCCCCCGTAAATTGTCAATTCCGGCCTGTATGGTCTTCAGGTCGATGACTTCCGACTGCTGGCTGAGCGTTTTCAGGGGCAGGGAAATGGTGTGCGAGAAAAAAAGGGCTCCGAGCACACCCAGGATCAGGAACAGGACCACCATCAACCAAATCTTGTGTTGGATGGAACGCACATGGACCTGGATGTCGGTTTCCAGGATCCCGATGCGCACCACCCCCAGGTCCCGGTTCAGCACGGGCACGGCAAAATCGCGGATCACCACCCCTGGCTGGCTGGAATCACGGATAAGCACCATCTTCAGCTCCTCCCCCGGACCGGGGGAATTGGCCGGGATGAGCCCGGCAGGGTACTCTCCGGGAAAGGTATGGGCGAGCACCGCATGGGCGTCTGTCAGCACCAGGGCATACTGGACGGTGGTATCAATGGCACGGACTTCATTCACCAGCGTATTGAGTCCCGCCAGGTTTCCCGAAAGAATGAAGGCGGCGGACTGTTCGGCCAGGGTGCGCGCAATGAAATAACCCCGCCTTTCAAACTCCTGTACAAGCGATGATGTCACGGAATGTCTCACGATCAGGGCATTCAATGCCCCAAAGACGAGAACTGTGGTGCAAATGCCCAGGGAGAACTTGGCAAAAAGGGAGAATTTGGGTTTCCTTACAGCCATGGTTCATTCATTATCGCCCTGGCACTTTGGTACAGGCTGTCTTCGACCAGCACGAAGCGGTCAATCATGAGCTTGTCCAGAATATCCCGCCCCTGGGGGTTCAGGTGCAAGCCCAGGAACAGATCCCGAAGCTGGTCCCTCAGCTCCTGGTCGAGCAACAGGGAGGTGACAATGGGGGGCACGCCGAAATCGGCCGAGCGCTCAAGGATGCGGACATTTCTTGTCTTTTCCGGATTCGTGGCCTGCAGGTAATTAAAAATCAAACCACTGACAGAAGCGCCATCCACAAGGTTCCGGGACACGAGCTGAATGGATACATCATGGCCGTTGGTGAACTGAACGGAACCAAAGTAACCCTCCGGATCCTGCCCGAGCAGCCTGGCCCGGTAATCCGGATAAAGCCTTCCGGTAAACGAATAGGGATCGGTATAGGCAAACTTGCCCCCCTGGAGGTCTTCAAACCGTGTGGCCTCCGACTGGGCCGGAACGATCACCAGGGCCTGGTAATAGGGCCTTCCACGAATCAACGGTCCCACCAGAAGATCCATTCCCCCGGTCCCCTCCAGGTAAGCCCCCGTGCAAATGAAGGCCAGGTCCACTTCATTCCGTTCCAGCATCCCGTTCACCTCCTCATAAGAGCAGCGTTGCCGGAATTCAATGTCGATGCCATCCAAATGACTGCCCATATAATCAAACAATTCCTGGTAATAAATGAAACTCTCCCTCGGAGAGATCACGGGGGCAATGGCCACACGCAGCACCGGTGCTGCGTTCTGTTGCTCGCTGCCGGGGGCATCCCCGCGGTGACCGGACAAGTCCACCTCCACCACCTCGGGACGGGGCCGGTTGCAGGAAAAAAGCAACAATCCGGCCAGCCCTGCGAGAACAACCAGAACCATTGAAAAAACGGGCTTTTTCACGGACACGTGCATTATGGGTTATCCAATTATTTCGATACCACAATGTAGGAATTATTCCTGATTTCTCAAAACGGCCCGGCGCTTGTCCCATGGGCCAAATTCATTAACTTTGTCCATGGACCTAACCCGCCGGAGTGCCGTGCGTTTCAACCGGGAGATCGCCCCTGGCGCATACTTGCTGGGCTTTCCCAGGGTATTCGAATTTCAGCCGGGACAGGTAATCAAGCTGGGGACGGCCCCCCTTGGAGAAACCCGGCTTTACAGTATCGCCAGCGGCAACCGGCAGAAGGAGGTGGAGATCCTGTACTCGGTCAAACCGGGGGGATACCTGACCCCTGCCCTTGCCCGGCTCCGGCCGGGTGACCATATCTTTTACTCGGATCCTTTTGGAAGTTTCCACTTGCAGGACGGCCCCGCCTTCTGGGTCGCCACCGGCACCGGGATCGCCCCATTTGTTTCAAGGCTGCGGTCCGGGAAGGTGGAGGGAGTCCGGCTGGTATACGGGAACCGCAGCCAGGACAGACTTTTCTTTCACAGAGACATTTTGCCCATTCTGCAGGGGCGTTATTTCCCCTGCACCAGCCGGGAGCAAAGTCCGGGCATGTTCCACGGGAGGGTGACCGGTTTTTTGAGGGATTTTCCCGGCCTGGATACGCATATTCCCTGTTTTTTGTGCGGCAGTGCAGAAATGGTGGTCGATGTACGCGACCTTTTGATTGAGCGGGGGGTGCCCTACGGGCGGATATTTGCCGAAATATTCTTCTGAACCCGGAGACCGGGTGCCTGTCCGACGAAACCCAAATTCAACCCCAAGCAAACCAATATGGAACCTCTTTTCGGAAAGACCCTGAAGCAGCTTGAAGACAGTGTCCGGGCCCTGGGCATGCCGGCCTATACAGCAGCCCAGATAGCCGACTGGCTGTACAGGAAAGACATCACCGGCATCGGCCAGATGACCAATCTTTCCCTGGCCAGGCGCGAGGTCCTGGCAGGCAAGTATGAAACGGGACTCTCGGAACCCCTCCGGGTGGAAACATCAACCGATGGCACGAAAAAATACCTTTTCCGCTCCCGGCAGGGTCAATTCGTGGAAGCGGCCTACATCCCGGAAGGCAAGCGCAAGACGCTGTGCGTTTCCTCCCAGGTCGGCTGCAAGATGGGATGCCTCTTTTGCATGACAGGCAAACAAGGTTTTCAGGGCCAGCTCAGCCCGGGAGAAATTCTCAACCAGGTCAGGAGCCTGCCCGAACGGCATGAGCTGACCAATATCGTTTATATGGGCATGGGCGAGCCCTTTGACAACCTGGATGCGGTCCTGCAAAGCCTGGAGATCCTGACCGCCCCCTATGGGTTTGCCATGAGCCCCCGGCGCATCACCGTCTCCACCATCGGGATCATCCCGGCCATGAAGACATTCCTTGAAAACAGCCAGTGCCACCTGGCGGTGAGCCTGCATTCCCCGTTTGAGGATGAAAGGCGCCGGCTGATGCCGATCGAGCATGTGTATTCACTCAGGGAGGTCTTGCAGGCCATCAGGGACTTCCCCCTGGGCAAGCAGAGACGCATCTCCTTCGAATACATCGTATTTCGTGACCTGAATCACCATCAGCGCCATGTCAACGAGCTGGCCCGCCTGTTGAACGGGATCCGGTGCCGCATCAACCTGCTGCGTTTCCATCCCATTCCAGGCACTCCCCTGGCATCCCCCGGGGAGGATGTCATGCAGCAGTTCCAGGCCGCCCTGGAGAAAAAGGGCCTGGTCACCACCATACGCAGGTCGCGGGGAGAAGACATCAAGGCCGCCTGCGGGCTGTTGTCGACCATGGAGGCCGGCCGGCAATGAGCCGCCCCCTTCACGGTTTTTTTTTATCTTAGCAACAAATCCCCCTGAGTCATGCGCATGCAGCAAACCCACCTGAAGGTCCTGCTTATCGACGCCGGAACCTCATTTTATAAGATCAGGCGCTTTGAGATCGGCAACTTCTGGGGCCCGGTCGACCTGGGCATCCATTTGTCGCACAAGCACGACAGCCTCAACATGGGCACCGGCTTGCTGGCCGGCAGCATTTTCCCGGGCTCCAACCGGCTTTTTTTCAGTGGTTTCAGTCCTTGCTGGCATGGATTTTTCATCTCCTCCATGGGCGGTGCGGGGCTGGTGTTCGACAACCTGGGGCTGAACATGGTGTCTGTTGTCGGACAGGCACGCACCCCCTCCATCCTTTTCCTCAACCGCCACCACGGGGAGGAAATTGAGGTGGAACTCTTCCCGGTCAGCGTACCGGAGGTCTGGGAAAAGGGACGCAAGGGGGTCTATTCCGTAATGGAACAAGCCCTGGAAATGTTTGGCGGGCGCTATGAGAACGATCCCCGCATCCTGGGTACGGGACCGGCCTCCCTGCACACCGATTTCGGTGCCATCGGTTCGGCACCCGTCCGCAAAAAATCCCTGACCCCCATCGATACCTGGGCGGGCCGTGGCGGCCTGGGTTCCAAATTGCTGCAGAAACATGGCATCGTGGGCGTGATTTTCGGAGGCACTTATGTGGATGAGGATTTCCGGGACCGCAACGTGGCCGACAGCTGGTTTCAGCAGCACTACCAGATGAAGCTGTCTGCCAAGGACCTGCAGGCCACCACCAAGTACCGCTACGATCCGGCATTGAAGACCGGGGGCACTTTTGGGGTGAATTTCACCAATGTGAAAGACCACATCCTGGCCTTCAACTACCGGAGCATCTACTGGACGGATGAAAAGCGGCTGGACCTGCACCAGCGGCTGGTGGTGGACCATTACCTGGCCCAGTTCAACCGGGAAACCATCGAAAAGAAACAGCAGAAGACCTGCGGGGAACCCTGTGCCGCCGTGTGTAAAAAGCTTCACGGGGAATTCAAGAAGGATTTCGAGCCCTACCAGACGATGGGTCCCCTGACCGGCATCTTTGACCAGCGCGCGGCTGAGACGCTCAATGCCAGGGCCGACAGCCTGGGGTTCGATGCCATCAGCGTGGGAGGTGTTCTGGCCTGGCTGATGGAGTGCCTGCACGAAGGCCTGCTGACACCGGCCGATCTCGGGGTTGGCCGGAAGCCGGTCTTTGAGCCCGGGGGCTTTGACCCTGTTGCCGACTCCATGCATAACGCCTTGCTGGGAGTCGAACTGCTGGAGGAGATGGTCCGTAAAGACGGACGGATCAACCTGAGGGAGGGGGCCCGGAAGCTGGCCCGCAACCTGGCACGGGATAAAGACAGGCGCATCATGAACCTGTTGGTATTCACCGGCTTTGCAAGGCATGGATGGATGGTGCCCAACCAGTACTGGACACCGGGTGTCCTCTCCCCCATGAGCATGATGGGAAAGTACTACATGAATTACGGCAAGACGTTCCTGGAACCCCGTGAGCTGGGCCGGGCCAATGCGCATAGGATGCTGAAGGAACTGATGATTGACAACCTGGGCATCTGCCGGTTTCACAGGGCTTGGGCCGAAGAGCTCATGCCGGACATCGTGGGCCGCCTTTTCGGGCAGAAGGAGCGCTTTTTGCGCAGTATATCAATGACAGCCAGTCGCATACACAGCCGGAATGCGTCCATTTTCTGGGAGTCCGACCGGAACAGGGACTTTATCCATACGTTTCTGAGAAAAAAAGCCGGGGAGGATGACGCACACCCTGCCATCATGCACTGGCTGAAGCGCTTCGATGAAGACAGCAGGGAAGCGGCCCTGGCTTTCTGGTATGACATGCACAAGGGGGCCCACGAAGTCCTCAGGGAGTTTTAAGCGGGCCGGTATTCCCGGTTCAGAAAGGAGGTTCTGAGACCGGCAGGCAGATATAAAAAGTGGTGCCTTCCCTTTCCTTGCTTCTGAGCCAGATCCTGCCTTTGTGCTTTCGCACGAACTCCCTGCATAGGTGCAGCCCGAGCCCCGTCCCCTTTTCATTGTCCGTGCCGGGCCTGGACTGGCTCAGCCGGAATATCCTGGCCTGCTCCTGTTCGGAAATCCCCACCCCCTGGTCCTCCACGCTCACCAAGACCGTCTTCTTCCGTTTTCTGGCAGCGATCCGGACCTCGTTTCCCTTTGAAGAAAACTTGATGGCATTGGAGATCAGGTTGCGGAAAACAGAGGTGAGCATGTGGTCATCGCCCCATACAGACAGGTCCGACGGAATCCCTACCTGAAACCGGATGTCCTTCAGGGTGGATTGGGCATTCAGCTGAAGCAGGACCCCTTCCACCAGGCTGCGGATGTTGATGGGGATGGGCTGCATCTCCATGCGCTGCTTCTGCAGGCGGGCCCAGTCCAGCAGGTTCAGAAGAAGCTGGTAGGCCCCTTCCGAGGAATCCTTGATCAACTGGACGATCTCCTGTTTCTCCCGGTCATCCATCTCATCCCACTCATTGTGCAGGATCTCGGAGAACCCGAGAAGGGAATGGAAGGGGGTCTTTAAATCATGGGCAATGATGGAGAAAAACTGGTCACGTGCGGCGATGGCGGTCTTCATCTTCCTGCCCTGTCGCAGCAGTTCCTGGTTGCGGTCGTTCAGCACCTCGCTTTGCCTTTGGATGATCTTTGCCTGCCGGAAGCGGTCGACGTAATGACGCCAAAAGTTGATGCTCAAAAAGATTCCCAGACCGGTTACGGTAAATGCATTCACTCTGTTGGACAGCAAAATGTCCGGGTCGTCCTGTGTCAGGGGAAGCAACAGGAAAAACAGCACGTAAGCAATCACAAACAGGGGCAGGGAGCGCGAGGGATGCAGGTAAAATGCCACGGCCACCGTGATGGTGACCACCAGAAACGGGGTGATGGCTGAAGTGACCATCTGGTCCAGCACCACAATGGCCACCCCGGCCAGGATCAGCCACAGGATATAGGCATGGAAAGCCCCATTTAACAGTTCCCTGCGAGCCAGCCGGCCCCTTCTGTAAAGGAAGGCAAGCAGCCACATCAGCAGGCTGGCAGCAAGCAACAACCCATGGCAGGCAATGATTCCAAGGCGCCAGGTGAATTCATGCCCGCCCGGCTCCGGGAGTTTGATGACAAAAAACAAGATATGCCCGGCAAAAACAGGGATGGCGAATTTGACAAACAAAAGCAGCCGCCGGACATTCTGGTGGAATACCTCCTCGCGGAGGGCCTCCCTGTCCAATGGGGTGCTGGTTTGTTTAGGCATGAGTATAAACCGATGGAGGGTATCCTGAAAGCCATGCTAAAATACGTATTATTTTCCATTTGGCAGACAGTAACGGGAAATAGGTCCGGATCCTTACGCGGCCAGGGTCATGCAGGGAAAAGGATGGGAGGAACCGGAATGATCCGGATTCGGAATGATTCAAATAATGTACCTTTGCAATACAAACGGAGCGGTTTTATTCTCCAAACCCCGAACCCCATGGTGATGCGCCTATCCTCCTTCCTTTTCCTCCTTCCATTGATGTTGCTTATGAACAATTGCCAGTCAACACCCTCCCCGGACAAGGCCTGGAAAGCCTACCCGACTTATGAAGGTACCGACCTCGGCGTTTGGTACATGCCGGAACACACCTTTGTCCGCATCTGGTCCCCCCCGGCCGGGGCGGTCACCATGCACCTTTACGGGCAAGGTCACGAAGGTCCGCGCCTGGCGTCCCATCCGATGAAAAGAGACAGGGACGGCACCTGGGTGCTTCGCCTGGAGGGGGACTGGAAAAATACCTATTATACCTTCCAGGCAGAGATCAACGGAAGCTGGAGCAAGGAAGTCCCGGATCCGCAGGCCCGGGCCGTCGGGGTCAACGGCAACCGGGGCATGATCGTGGATTTGCCTTCCACCAATCCCGAAGGATGGGAGACAGACAACAGGCCTCCCCTGGAAAGCTTTGCAGACATTGTCATCTGGGAGGTTCATGTACGGGATTTCTCCATTCATCCCAGCTCGGGCATCCTGCACCGCGGCAAGTACCTGGCTTTTACAGAGACGGGGACGACGACTCCCTGCGGCCAGTCCACAGGCATTGACCACTTAAAGGAACTGGGCATTACCCACGTGCACCTGCTTCCGGTCTACGATTTCGCGACCATCGACGAAACCAGGCTGGACAGGCCGCAATTCAACTGGGGTTACGACCCCAAGAACTACAACGTCCCCCAGGGATCTTATTCCACCAATCCCTTCGACGGAGAGGTCCGCATCAGGGAGTTCAAGCAAATGGTCCAGGCCATGCACAGGCAGGGGATTCGTGTGATCATGGATGTGGTGTACAACCACATGTACGATGCGGCAGGCTCCCCCTTTGAGCAGCTATCGCCCGGGTATTTCTTCCGGATGAACCCCGACGGGAGCTATTCGGACGGGGCCGCATGTGGCAATGAAACGGCCTCGGAACGGCCCATGATGCGGCAGTTCATGATCGAGTCCCTGAAATACTGGGCCACGGAGTACCGCATCGACGGGTTCCGTTTTGACCTGATGGGCCTTCACGACATCGAAACCATGAACCGGATCCGCCAGGAACTGAACCAGGTCAATCCGGATATTTTCCTATACGGGGAGGGCTGGACAGCCGGCGACACCCCGCTCCCTGAGAAAGACCGCGCCATCAAGGCCCATGCCGCCCGCCTGGATGGGATCGCCGTATTCAGCGACGACATCCGTGACGCGATACGGGGTCACTGGTACGACAACCTGGACCAGGGTTTCATGGTGGGCCGCACGGGGGTGAAAGAGAGCCTCCGGTTCGGTGTGGTGGCCTCCACCGACCACCCGCAGGTAGACTTTTCCGGGGTGAACTATTCGGACGCCCCCTGGGCCGACAGCCCGCTGAAGACCATCACTTACGTCACCTGCCACGACAACCCCTGCCTGTGGGACAAGATCGTGTATACCTGTGACCCTTGCAGCAAACAGGACAAGCTGGACATCCAAAAGCTGGCCAACGGCATCGTACTGACCTCCCAGGGGGTGGCCTTCCTGCATGCCGGGGAGGAACTGGTGCGCACCAAGTTCGGGGAACACAACAGCTACAACCTGCCCGATTCCATCAACCAGCTGGTGTGGACGAACAAATCCAACTACCGGGAGGTGTTTTCCTTCTACCGGGACATGATCCGCCTGCGGCGCAACCATCCCGCCTTCCGCATGCCATCGGCCGGCATGGTGGCCCGGCACCTGAGGTTTCTGGATGTGCCTGATGAACGGGCGCTGGGCTTTCATCTTTCAGACCACGCCAACGGGGACTCCTGGAAGGACATCCTGGTCTTTTACAATGCCAATGCCCATGAACTGGATGTGGACCTCCCGCCGGGAGACTGGAGGGTGGTTGCCACCAAGTACGGGGTCGATGAAAAGGGAGTGGATACCCCGGGATATGAAGAACCCATCAAGGGTCTTGCCACGTTGCCGTCAAGATCCCTGATGATCCTGGCCGGTGCCGGCAGCCTCTGAGTCCTTGCCGGGCAGGCGCCAGGGTTCCCCGGCCCTGCCACGTAAGGGTCATGGCGTGATGTGCAGTTCTTCTATCAGCCACCCCTGTCCGGCGTAGGTGCCGATGACCCAGAGAATGTACTGGCTGTTCACGGAAATATTGCGGCATTGTTCCGGATCGAACAGGATGTCGCTCATGGTGCTCTCCCAGCTGCGATCAAAATTCAACCCGATCAACTCCCCGCTGGCCCCGAGCACCGGACTGCCCGAATTGCCACCGGTGGTGTGGTTGCTGGCGATAAAATTGGTTACCAGCTTTTCCCCGTGGTTGTAAGGGACGAAATCCTGTTCCCGGATCAGACGTTCCAGACGCTCCGGAATGCGGTAATCGCTGATCTGCTCTGCCTGCGCCGCCTTCTCAAGGATGCCCCCGGCGGTGGCATAAGGCAGATAGGCCACGGCATCACGCGGGTAGGAGCCTTCCACCCTGCCATAACTGATCCTGAGGGTTCCGTTGGCATCCGGGAAAAAGTTTGTTTCCGGGTTCATTTGCCGGAGTCCTGCCGTATACAGGCGGTACAAACTGTCCAGCCGGCTTTCCAGTGCGCGTTCCCCGGGACGTATCTGCTCGTTATGATAGGCTTCCATGGCGGAAGCAAAAGCAAAGGCAGGGTCGCGCTCCAGCCTGCGGACATCCCCTGACCGGTAAGCCGCCAGCAAGTCCATCGTGGTTTTTTCAGTGGCCAGGATGGAACGGCTGAACAGGCGGTCCACAAAAGCCTGCGCATGAGAACCCACCGATTGCAAGGGAGGAGGCACAAAACCGGGTTCGGACAGCTCCAGACAGGCATCAATCATCGCCCCGGCCACTCTTTGGTCAATGGCCTGGTTGTAATCCCTGAAGAAGGCGCCTGCGGCGGACCTGAGGCGGGCCACCTCCCTGCTGATCCTGTCCGGATCAGGATCCTCTGCCCTGCTGAGGCGTACCAGGGTTTCAAACCCCGAGGCGAAGCGAACCAGTTCGATGTTGCGTATGGATTCCGCATACAGCCGGGAAGCATACCGTAAGGGGCCATAGTCCTGGTAAACCTCCGAAAAGGCATCCATCAGCCCGGCATAGCCCCCTGCCCCGGGATCCTCCCGGGTCCAGCGCTCAAAAGCGGCTTCCTGCCGGCGTTTGACTCCAATGGCATCCAGCCGCTCCAGTCCACGGTTTTCGCCCATCCATCGCTTCCACGCATTGGATATGCGGGCGTGTTTGGCGGCATACTGAATGCGTACCTTGTCGCTTTCGGACATCCCCTGCTCATAGAGTTCAAGGATGCGGGTGCGCAGTCCGATGCCCATGGGGTTCTCACGCCCGGTCACAAGGGCCACGGCACCGGAGGTGAGGTAGCGGCTGGTCCGCCCCGGAAAGCCGTATACCATGGTAAAATCATGAACCTCAGGAGTACGGTTCGACAGCGGAAAGTAATGGGCCGGCCGGTAGGGTATATTATCCTCATGGAAGTCGGCCGGGCCATTGTCCGGGCCGGCATACACCCTGAAGAGGGCGAAATCGCCCGAATGCCTGGGCCACATCCAGTTGTCCACATCGCCCCCGAACTTGCCGATGGATGAGGGGGGCGCACCCACCAGGCGAACATCCCGAAAGACCTCGTAGACAAACAGGAAATACTCATCCCCGTAAAAGAAAGGACTCACCTGGGCTTCGTAACGCCCCCCTTCCCGGGCCTCATCCACAATGGCGGATGAGGCCTCCCTCACGGCGGTTGCCCGGTCGGCTTCGGTCATGCCGGACTGCAAGGTCCCAAGGACCCGCTCCGTAACATCCTCCATGCGGACCAGGATGCTGACGGTCAGTCCTTCGTTGGGCAGTTCCCCCTCCCTGTCCGGCGCCCAGAAGCCATGGGTCAGGTAATCATTCCCGACGCTGCTGTGGGCCTGGATCTGCCCATAGCCGCAGTGGTGGTTCGTCAGGACCAGGCCATCTGCAGAAATGAATGAGCCGGTGCAGCCCCGGCCGAAACGGACGATACCGTCTTTTAAACTGGGATCCAATTCATTGTAAAGCTCGCTGGCAGTCAGACGCAGGCCCATCTGCTGCATGTCTTGGATATTCTTGTGAATATTCAACGGGACCCACATTCCTTCCACGGCCAGGGCCCGCAAAGCCACGAAGCAGACTACCAACGCGGTTGCCATGATTCTTCTTACCGACATGATTTCCAGGTTTGGTGTGTTATTAAGTCTTGACTGAAAAGGGCATGAGAACCCTCAGGAAAAAAGCATCCGACGACAAATATACTGGAATTAATGATATTGAATCGCCCGTTGAACAAAACGAAAGGACAAAGGTTATACCACGGAAACTATTTACAACATAATGGTTTCCCGGGTTTATTTTTTTTCTTGCGTGGGCCATTGGCCGTCGGATTGTTCTGAATGAAACCCCCACAAATGCTGCAAGGGACCGAACTGATTGAAAAAATTGCCGGGTTCTTCATGCGTTACGGCATCAAAAGCGTCACCATGTCGGATCTTTCCAGGGAATTGGGCGTCTCCAAGAAGACCCTGTACCAGCATTTCTCTGACAAGGAGGACCTGGTAAGAAAAGTGGTCCGGTCGATGATTGACAGCCAAAAATGCGGGATTGACCAGATGCTGGCTGAGGAAAACCACAACGCCATAGACCAGCTGTTCAGCATGTCCCGTTTCATTGCCGATCACATCAAAACCGTCAACCCGGTCATGTATTACGATTTGAAGAAGGCCTATCCCGAAATATGGGCGGAAGTCCTTGCTTTCAAACGGCGGACCATCTTCGACCACATCATGGGAAACATTGCCCGGGGGATCCGGGAAGGCCTTTACCTGAGCGATTTAAATTATGAAATCATCGCCATGGCCTATGTAAGCCGGCTTGAGATGTATGCCCGGAGGGAGGTGGAAGGGATGGACAAATTCTCTTTCGGGGAGGTCTTCCACACCCTGTTCATTTACCATGTCAGGGGCATTTCCAACGAAAAAGGCACAAAATACCTTGAAGGACTCATGGCCCGGCAAGACATCCCCTCCCGGGCCTGATTCCCCATTGATGACCCAAGAGACCAATGATTGACTGAAAACATACCGTCATGATATGAAAAAGTTTCCTGCCTCTCTATCCCGGCTGCTTGCCTCGGCCGGTGTCCTGTTCTTATTATCCCCGATGTGGGCAAACGCAAACGGGGAGACGGTGCTGCCCCTCAGCCTGAACCAGGCGCGTGAGCTTGCGGTCAGGCAAAGCGTCATGACACGCAGGGCACGGCTGGATGTGGAGGCCGCCGACAAACAGGCCCGGGAAACCCTGGCCACAGGCCTTCCTCAGGTGAACGCCTCGGTGGGATACAATTATTACCTGGACATCCCCACCTCCCTGATCCCTGCGGAATTTTTGGGCGGACAGCCAGGGGAACTGGCCGAGATCCGGTTTGGGACGGAGCAGACCCTGACCGCCACGGCATCTGTAAACCAGTTGGTGTTCAGCGGAGAGTATCTGGTCGGGCTGCGCGCCGCAAGAATCTACCGTGACCTTGCTGCAAAGAACCTGGAAAGAACCGCTCTGGAGGTTAAAAACATGGTGACCGAGACCTATCTTTTGGCCCTCATGGCGAAAGAGAACCTGGGCATTGTTTCCGTGAACCTGTCCAATATGCAGCAAACCCTCCATGAAACCCGACAGATCATGGAAGCCGGGTTCACAGACCCGATCAACGTGGACCAGCTTCAATTGGCTGTGGCCAATATGCAGCACACCCTTTACGCCCTGGAAAGGCAAAAAAAACTGACCATCAATCTTTTGAAATTCCAGTCGGGAATTCCCCTGGATACGGAAATCCTCCTCACCGATGAACTGGAGCCCCTGCTGACCAGCCTGGTCCTGGAGGCTGCCAGGGCAGAAACCTTCGATCCGGCCCGTCATATTGACTACCAGGTCATGGCCTCTCAGGAAAACTTCAATGCCATGTTGCTGCGGCGTGAACAAAGCTTGTTCCTGCCCAGTGTATCGGCCTCATTCACCAGGCAGGAAATGGCCATGCGCAATGAATTCAGTTTTTTTCAGGCAGGAAAATCCTGGTTTCCCAGTACGTTTTTCGGGCTGAACCTCAACATCCCCATATTCTCCAGTGGCATGCGGTCTTCAAGGGTCCGGCAGGCACGCATCGAACTGGAAAAGGCCCGGCTTGCCCGGGAAGAAACGGCGGAGTCCCTCCATTTGCAGATGCAGGAAGCCAGGGACGCCTTTGCCACGGCCCTGGACCAATACCAGAACCAGCAGGGCAACCTGGAACTTGCCAGGCGGATTTTTCAACGGACCCGGATCATGCACAGGGAAGGCCTTGCCACGAGCCTCGAGCTGACCCAGGCAAATGACCAGCTGCTGACCACGCAATCCCAATACCTCCAGGCCATGTTTGACCTGCTCCATGCTAAAAACAACCTCGATAAGGCCCTGGGACGTCCCTGATATCCCCCTGGTCCCTGCTCCATCATAAAAGAAATCCCGACAAAAAAAAACAACATGCATCCCGACAAAAGAACATCCCAAAGACTTGCCCCCACCGGCGTGCTGGCCGGGCTCCTGCTAATTTCCCTGTTCCTCCATTCCGGCTGCACCAGCCAGGCTGAGGAAAACGATCCCAAAGTGATCAGGGAGCAGATCAGCACCTACCAGTCTCAAATCAATGAGCTGACATTGAGGATCAACGAACTGGACAGGTTGCTTGAGCAGATGGGGGAACGACCCAGGAGCCGTTCACAGGTTCCGGTAACGGTCATCCAAGTCCAACCAGGTTCATTCGAACAGTTCATCCAGGCCACGGCATCCGTGGAGGCGGTTCAATCGGCCGTGATCAGTCCGGAAACCAACGGCCAGATCCAATCCATCCCGGTGGCTAAGGGCCAGCGGGTCGGTGCCGGCCAGGTTGTTGCCCGACTGAATTCCCAGGTGCTGGAAAGCAATATCCAGGAGGTGCTGTCGGGTCTGGAGCTTGCCAGAACTGTCTATGAAAGGCAAAAGGGGCTGTGGGACCAGCAGATCGGCAGCGAAATGCAATACCTGGAGGCCCGCAATGCGGTGCGCTCGCTGGAGACCCGGCTCAAAACCCTGGAGTCGCAGTTGGACATGTCCGTGATGCGCGCACCCTTTGCCGGCATCGTGGACGACATTTTCCTTAAGGAAGGAGAGCTTGCCATGCCCGGATCCAGGGTCATGAACCTCATCAACCTGGAATCCCTATACGTGAATGCCGATATTTCGGAGTCATTCCTGGGGGCAATCGGAACCGGCGATCCGGTCATCCTGCGTTTTCCGGCTTATCCCGGACAGGACATGCATGTGCCGGTCCATCGCATCGGACATGTCATCAACCCGGAGAACAGAACTTTCCGGGTGCAGTTGCTGATCGGAAATACCGAAGACAGGTTCAAACCCAATATGATGGCAAACCTCAGCATCCCCGTGGCGGAAGAAGAAAGCGTGTATGTGGTTCCTTCCATCCTGGTTAAACAGGATATTCAGGGACATTTTGTCTATACCGCACAAGCCAGAAACGGGGATTTGGTGGCAGCAAAGACCTACATTGAGCGTGGACCGGACGGTGAGGGGAATACCCTGGTGCGCGCCGGATTGCAGTCCGGGATGCAGCTGATTGACAAAGGCCATAACCAGGTTGCGGACGGAACCCTCCTGCGTATCGAGCAAGGGAGGGAGGATATGGCAACAGGACAGTAAAAGGTTCACCGGGAATAAAAACGCATAAACCATGGCTGAGAACAACAGCACCCAGGTACGAACCAGGGAATTCAGGCCAACGACCCTGGCCCTGAAGAACAAACACACGGTCTTTATGGTGACCGTTCTATTGGCCGTTTTCGGAACATTTTCCTACCGGTCACTGCCCAAAGAGTTGTTCCCCGATGTGGTGGTTCCGACCATCCTGGTCAAGACAATCTATCCCGGGAACCCCCCCCTGGATATTGAAAACCTGATCACCAGGCCTCTGGAAAACGAAATCAACACCCTGACCGGAATCAAGGTCCTCCGGTCCACCTCTTCCCAGGACAATTCCGACATCTTTGTGGAGTTTCAGACGGATGTGAACCTCAAAGGGGCCCTTCAGGACGTAAAGGATGCCGTGGACCGGGTCAGACCGGACCTGCCTTCCGACCTGCCCGCTGACCCGATGGTCCTGGACATCGATTTTTCAGAGTTTCCCATCATCAATGTCAACCTATCCGGGGACTATTCAATCAATGAGCTAAAGCGCTTTGCAGACTACCTGGAAGAAGAGATCGAAAGCATCCCGGAGATCTCCAAGGTGGACATCACAGGGGTTGAAGAACGGGAAATTCAGGTTCTCGCGGACCCGCTGAAAATGGATGCCTACCAGCTCGGCTTTGACGACATCGAGAATGCCATCAGGGCGGAAAACGTGTCCATTGCCGGCGGGTCGGTATTGTTCGATGACCAGACCCGCTGGGCTGTCAGGACCGTGGGAGAGTTTGAGGACGTGAGGGAAATGGAAAGCATCATCGTAAAGCATGAGGACCAGCAGATCGTCTATCTCAGGGATCTGGCCGAGGTAGTGGACACTTATGCCGACCCCATGAGTTTTGCCCGCCTGGATGACCAGCCGGTGGTTTCCCTGCAGGTGGTAAAAAAATCAGGCGAAAACCTGCTCTCAGCGACCAGTAAAATATTCATGTTGCTGGACGATGCCAGGCAATCGGGGACATTGCCACCGGAGCTCACTATCACCCTGACCAACGACCAGTCGGAAGAGATTCGCGGTCAATTGAGCAATCTGGAAAACAGCGTGATCATGGCCGTCATCCTCGTGGTGGTCGTGTTGTTCCTGTTTCTTGGACTGAAAAACGCATTGTTTGTGGGCATTGCCATCCCGCTTTCCATGCTGATATCCTTCCTCGTATTCGGTCTGGCCTCCATCCAGATCAACATGATCGTATTGTTCTCGCTGATCCTGGCCCTGGGATTGCTGGTTGACAATGCCATTGTGGCGGTGGACAATATTTTTCGGTTTGCCGGCAATGAGTACTCTATTTTTGAGGCAGCCAAAAGGGCCATCGGGGAAATCGCCTGGCCCATCATCACCTCCACGGCCACCACGCTTTCGGCCTTCCTGCCGCTGGCTTTCTGGGGCGGCATTGTCGGGGAGTTCATGAAGTACATGCCCCTCACCCTGATCATCGTGCTCACCTCCTCCCTGTTTGTGGCCTTGATCATCATCCCGGTCTTTTCCTATACCTTCTTCCGGAAAAAAGACAAGCAGCCGGCACGCCCCGCAGGCCCCCATCCATCCGGGTGGCGAAGAAAATTGCTTATCAGCGGTTCGCTCATCCTCGCCGGGGGCCTGTTCCACATTTCAGGGACCATGCTGCCCGGCAACCTGCTGATTCTTGCAGGGCTTTTGCTGGCCATCGGCCATTTTATCCTGGGGCGCCTGGCCCGGTGGTTTCGTGACACCGTGCTGCCCCTTAATGAAAGACTGTATGAGCGGACGCTCCGTTATGCCCTGCGCGGCAGAAATCCCTACCTTTTTGTTGGCGGAACGCTTCTGTTCCTGCTGCTGGCCATTGCGTTCTTTTCCTTCCGAAGCCCCAACGTGCTGTTCTTCCCGGAGAACGAGCCAAAATACATCAATGTGTTGGCCGAAATGCCCATCGGTACAGACATTACCGAAACCGACAACCGCATCAGGGAAGTGGAACGGCATATCGAGGAAATCATTCGTCCTTACCGTCCCATCGTCAAATCCATACTGACCACGGTGGGAAGGGGCGCTGCAGGGGAAAATGACATGGGAGCCGTAGACGCTCCCAGCAAGGCCAGGATTACCATCACGTTCATCGAGTTCGAAAACCGCGGGGGCATCAGTACCACCGATATCATGGCCAGCATCAGCCGTGAACTGACCGGAACCCATGCCGGGATTGACTTCATGATCGAGAAGAACATGGCCGGTCCCCCTGCCGGAAGGGCGGTCAACCTGGAAGTCAGCGGACGAAACCTTCAGCAACTTATCGCCCTGACAGACAGCATACAAAAGGCCATTGAAGGATCCGGCATTGAAGGCATTGAGGGCCTGAAAGCCGACATGGACAAAGACAATCCCGAAATCATTGTCCATATAGACAGGGAGGCTGCCCGGCGTTTTGGCCTGTCCACCCATGCCGTGGCCAACAACATCCGGACGGCCCTTTTCGGGAAGGAGGTGTCTTCGTTCAAGATCGGGGAAGAGGAGTTCCCGATTCAGCTCCGGTTGCAGGAGGATTTCCGTCACAGGCTCTCCACCCTGATGAACCAGCGCATTACCTTCAGGAGCCAAAGCAGCGGGAGGTTGATGCAGGTCCCCATTTCTGCTGTGGCCAGAGCGGAATACAACAAAACCTACGGTTCCATTAAAAGGATCAACCTGAACAGGGTGGTGACCCTGAGTTCCAATGTGCTGCCGGGATATAATGCCAACAAGGTGAACCAGCAGATCCGGGAGTTGCTGGAGGATTTCGAGTTTCCCGACGGCTACCGTTACGAATTCACCGGCGAACAACAGGAGCAGCAGGAGTCCATGGCATTTTTGATCAGGGCCCTGCTCATCGCGGTATCCCTGATCGCACTGATCCTGGTAACCCAGTTCAACTCCGTCCTGAAGCCCTTCATTATCATTGGCAGTGTCATTTTCAGCACGGCCGGGGTGTTTTTCGGTCTGGCCCTGTTCAACATGGAATTCGTCGTGATCATGACCGGCATCGGGATCGTGAGCCTTGCCGGGGTGGTGGTCAACAATGCGATCGTGCTGGTTGACTACACTGATTACCTGCACAAACAGCGAAAAGCCGAGCTTGGGATCCCGGAGGAACACTATCTTGACCCAAAAGAGTCCCTTCGATGCATCCAGCAGGCCGGCATGACACGTTTCAGGCCGGTTGTCCTTACAGCCATCACCACCGTGCTGGGATTGTTTCCGCTGGCCGTGGGACTGAACCTCAATTTTGTCACCCTGCTGACCCGCCTCAACCCGCAGATCTATTTCGGGGGAGACAATGCGGCATTCTGGGGTCCCATGTCGTGGACGGTGATCTTCGGCCTGACCGTCGCCACCTTCCTGACGCTGGTCATTGTCCCCGGCATGTACCAGATCATCCTGCTCACCAAGCGTAAAGCAAAAAAAATACTGCAGCAGCTGGGGTGAATGGTCCCGGGTGAGACCGGCCGCCGAAAAATTTGTGAAAAAATATGGTGGATGGACCAAAATGTTTTTGCTACTTTTGGTTCAAACGGGATGAACCGATCCCAATGGTTTGAATTTTCCACCAATTCCTGTTTTATGAAGGCGCCCGACCTGACCCAATACGGCATCCGGGAACCCGGAGATGTCTATTACAATCTGTCTTATGAGGAATTGTTCCGGCACGAGACCGACCCGTCCCTGGAAGGACTCGAAAAGGGGGTTGTCACCAGTCTCGGGGCGGTGGCAGTCGATACCGGCATTTTTACAGGCCGTTCGCCCAAGGACAAGTACATTGTCCGGGAGGAAACATCTTCCGAGCACATCTGGTGGGCCGATCCGCCACGCAACCGCTCCGACAACAAGCCCATCTCACGGGAGGTCTGGGATGAGCTGAAAGCCACCACCCTGAACCAGTTTCACGGCAAAAAGCTCTATGTCATGGACGCCTTTTGCGGGGCCAATGAAAACTCAAGACTGAAAATACGTGTCATCACGGAGGTGGCATGGATGGCCCACTTCGTAAAAAACATGTTCATCCGGCCCTCCGAGGAGGAACTGGAGGGATTTGAGCCGGATTTTGTGATGCTCAATGCCTGCAAAACGGTGAACGAACACTGGCACAGGCAAAACCTGAATTCGGACGTCTACGTGGCCTTCAATCTCAGCGAACGCTTCGCGGTGATCGGGGGGACCTGGTATGGAGGGGAAATCAAAAAAGGCTTCTTCAGCGTGATGAATTATTACCTGCCGCTCAAAGGGATTGCCTCCATGCACTGTTCCGCCAACATGGGAAAGAATGGGGACACCGCGATCTTTTTCGGCCTGTCCGGCACAGGCAAGACCACCCTCTCGGCGGACCCTGAGCGGTACCTGATCGGGGACGATGAGCATGGCTGGGACGACGAGGGGGTGTTCAACTTCGAGGGGGGATGCTATGCCAAATGCGTCAACCTGAGTCCGGATAAGGAGCCCGACATTTACCGTGCCATCCGCCGTGACGCCCTTTTGGAAAACGTGGTGGTCAAGCCCGACACGG